>WNFS01007188.1_pt1 | contig 10459 bp, 8 predicted proteins | sample 5400141 | NCBI WGS metagenome assembly WNFS01 (sample SAMN13153358, study PRJNA577476) | soil metagenome | isolation source: 60 cm saprolite under Madrone tree | place: USA:California | collected 2016-06-14
CACGCCCAGTTCCTGCGCATCAAGGCCCGCCGCGGCGCCAAGAAGGCCATCCTCGCCGTGGCCTCTTCCATGCTGACAGCCGCCTATTACATGCTCCGCGACGGCGTCGCTTACCACGACCTCGGCTCCGACCACTTCAGCCGCCACGACACCAGCAAGACCATTCGCCGGCTCCTCAAACGCCTTGCAGATCTCGGCTGCAACGTCGATCACCTCGCCCATGCGACGTGAAGCTTCCTAGTAGGTCCCCCGTTCGAGTCGGGGCAGCAGCACCAGAGCTTCGCGGAGCTCCATGCCCGCATCCGGAAAACGACGGCGTTCGTGGAATCGCATCCGGCCGACGCGTTCCTCGTCGCGGCCGAGCGCACGGTCGAGATGAAGGCGGGGGTTGGCACCGCCAACCTGACCGCGAGCCAATATTTGACGCGCTTCGCCCTGCCGAACTTCTATTTTCACATCACTACGGCCTACGATATGAAGCCATCATTGGCTTCTCAGCTGGGCGTGGTGGAGAACGCCAAGGCTATGATCGCCAAGGCTATGGCCTACGAGCCGCTGGTACCGCCTAAAGTCATCCCGCTCCAAAGAGTCCTGCGGATTTCCCGCACGCCGCGGCCCAGTTTCCGGCGCAACAACAAGCGCAGGGTGACCCCTTCAGCATAGCCGACTTCGGTGGCGATCTGGTCGACGCTGGCTTGGCTGGTTTTGAGCAGATGCGGAGCGGGGGTATCTCTCAAGTTGGCACCTGATTCTTATTTCTCAAATTCCGATCTGATACGCTTCGCGACGGCAGCTTTATCTCGTTTTAACGAGTCCTCATCCTTCTTTTGAACTCTCGTATTTGGATCATGCTTGGCACTCCACAGGGTCATCTCAAGCATCATCGGTATTAGATCCAGTGCTCTGGGCGTCGGTCTGTAAATAATTTTGCGTCCGTTTTCTTTATCTCGACTGCCCTTGATAAAGCCGGCCTCTTTTAACCTGGCCAGTCGTTCGGCAAGAATATTAGTGGCGATCTTCTCGTCTGATTCGGCGAAATCAGCGTTGTATTTCTTACCGAAGAAAATCAAATCGCGAAGAATCAGCAACGACCACTTGTCACCAAAGTGATCTAGGGCGAAAGCGAACGGACAGGTTGATCGGCTTAAGCGTCGCATAGCTCACTTATAGACCATTCACTTGCAAATTGCAAGCGTACCATTGCCGCGCGGTGCCCATCAGCCGGACGGACGATCCGCTGTTTACTTGCAATCTGCAAGTCTATGCCCTATTACGACTTGTAATATGCAAGTGGTAGATCTGTGTGGGTCTGGGCGGATCAACCCCGATGTAAGACACCGAGAGGAAGCCCGTAGTGAAAAATTATATTGCTGCGATCATTAAGCACCGAAAACTGGTGCTGTTCCTGACCGCCCTTGTAACAGTTGGCCTGATGTCTCAGTTGAGCTCGCTTCAAGTCATTTCGGATCCAGAGAAGGTTCTGCCCCAGTCAAACCAATTTGTGATCACCGGAAATATCGTCGAAAAGATTTTCGGCAACAAACTGAACGCGGTTATCGGAGTTACCGCTAACCAAGGAACTATCTTTCAAGCCCCGATTTTGGAAAAAGTTCAGCGAATTAGTGATCGTTTAAGAAATTCGCCTCTTGTGATCATGAATAACATCACGAGCCTTTCTTCAAGAAAGTCCAAAAACATCGTCGGCACCTCCGAGGGTATGGTGGTCACACCGCTCATGGAGAAAATCCCCCGAGACGAAGCAGCGATGTTGGAGCTAAAAAACGGTTTAGCCAGAAACCCAGTCTACTCAAATCTCCTCATTTCTCCGGACGAGAAAACTACTCTCATCGTAGTTGAATTTAAGCAACCTCCGGGCGGTTTTGTTCAAGTCACTAAGACGATCGAAGACGCCATCGCACCCGAACGAGACTCCGCAGTCACCATTGAAACCGCGGGGCTAACTGTATTTCTTTCGATGCTTGAAGTTTACTCGGGTCGCATGGCCTTTCTATTTCCGCTGGCCCTTCTCGTGATCGGTCTTATTCACTACGAAGCGTTTAGAACATTTCAGGCGCTGATTTTACCTCTTGTTACGGCCATGCTTGCGGTCATCTGGTCGATTGGACTTTTGGGTTTCATGCGAAAGCCCTTTGATGCCTTCAATGCGGCCACTCCGATTTTGATCCTAGCCATAGCTGCAGGCCATGCTGTTCAAATTCTAAAGCGATACTACGAAGAATATTCCAAAGTTTCGAAAGAGCAGCCTCAGCTTTCGCCAGAAGAGCGCAACCATGTCGGGGTTTTGAACTCACTTTCAAAAGTGGGGCCGGTAATGGTGCTTGCCTGTACAGTGGCAGCCCTCGGATTTCTGTCACTCGTGGTTTTTGAACTCAAATCGATTCGAACCTTTGGCTTTCTTACTGGCGCCGGAATCGTGAGCGCTTTGATCCTGGAACTTACTTTTATTCCAGCCCTTCGGTCTCTACTTCCCGCCCCCTCTTTAAGAGAAGTTGAACGTGAGGGCCACAAGAGGATTTGGGATCGAATCACCCTTTGGTTTTATGCCATGACGATGTTTCGGAGAAGGACCGTTTACGCGGTGGTGGGGGCGATCATCGTTATCCTTTCACTCGGAGGAATGCGCCTTCAAATCGACAACACGACCCGGACTTATTTCGCTAAATCCAATCCCGTTATCGTCGATTACGATAATCTGAATATACGACTGGCCGGAACGAGTTCACTCTACGTGTTGGTTGAAGGCTCTAGTAAGGACTCCATCAAGCGGCCGGACGTGCTTCACGCGATGGATGATCTTCAGACGCACCTCAACAACAAGCCCCATGTTGGGAAAACACTTTCCATCGTCGATTTCATCAAAAAGATGAACGAATCGATGAATGGAGACAATAAGACTTATTTTGCAGTCCCTCAGAGTCAGGACCTGGTCGCGCAGTACTTGTTGCTTTACTCGACTTCGGGCGAACCCGGAGATTTTGATACCTACGTTGACAATGACTACCAGCGCGCGGCGGTCACCGTATTCACCAAGACCGATAGCTCATCTTACATTGAGGGCTTGGTGAGCGATATCAACAGCTTTGCCAAAGAACATTTTCCAAAGGATGTGAAGGTTTCGGTCGGCGGAGGAAGCGTTGGTCCTGTTGCAATTAATCAGGTCATGATCAAAGAGAAGATTTTGAACATTCTTCAGATCATGGGTGCCGTTCTAATCATAACGACGCTGGCATTCAGATCGCTCACGGCTGGACTCTTTATTCTGGTCCCCCTCGTAGCCGCCGTGTTTGTGAATTTTGGTGTGATGGGCCTTCTCGGCATTCCACTTCAGATCCCAACTGCTCTGATCTCGGCGATGGCAGTGGGCATCGGAGCCGACTACGGAATTTATATGAGTTTCCGAATGCGGGAAGAACTGAATGCCAGCGTTGACGAAGAGGCCGCTATCGAGAGGGCTTTTTTATCTGCCGGTAAGGCCATTCTGTTTGTCTCCACCGCCGTCGCGGCAGGCTTTGGGGTTCTCATGCTCTCTTTCGGTTTCATGGTTCACATTTGGATGGGATTTCTCATATCCATCGCAATGCTTGTCAGTTCAATTGCGACTCTGACCCTATTTCCTGCACTGATATTTACTTTTAGACCGAAGTTTATTTTTAACGGAAAGAAACAAACGCCATGAACTGGCTAAAGACCCTAACCATCTCTCTATTGGCTACTTTCCTCGTTGGGTCATTCGACGCATCGGCGGCTGATCCTTCGGCGAGTGATATTGCCCAAAAAAGCTATGACTCTTCAAAAGTAGCGGATTCGACTTCCGATGCTGCTTTCAAACTTGTCAATTCAGCAGGGCAAGAGCGAATTCGTGAGACAACCGGAGGGACAAAGCTCATCAAAGGCACGACTGACAACATGCGAATCACGACTTTTATGAGTCCGTCCGATGTTAAAGGGACAAAGACACTTCTGATCGAGCATACCGGTAAAGACGACGACATTTGGATTTATCTTCCTGCGCTCAAGAAAGTCAGAAGGCTTGTCTCGAACAATAAGAAGGACTCATTCGTCGGCACAGACTTTTCATATGGCGACGTGATTGGTCATCGGCCCAGCGACTGGAATCACAAAATCGTCAAAAGTGAATCGGTCGATGGTCGAGACTGTTTTGTACTTGAGTCCACACCTAAAACATCAGAGGTCGCGGATAATTCGGGCTATTCAAAGCGCGTTTTTTGGATTGATAAGGAAAACTTCGTGCCGCTCAAAGGTGAGGTCTACGATTCTGGAAATCAGCTTTTGAAGAAGTTTACGGCCAAAAGAATCGAGAAGGTCGATGCCAGGAATGATAAGTGGCAGCCGATGTACTTAGAGGCCGAGAACGTTCAAAGCAATCATCGAACGACATTAGAGTTTAAGAACTTCAAGGCTAATGTCGGTATTGACGATGATAAGTTCACAACGCGGGATCTTGAAAAACAGTAGTGCCTTTGCTGGTCACCGGTGCCCTTGCGCTTTGCCTTCTTGGAAGTTCAGCGGACGCTGATGGAACTGTAGATGGCACTATGGATGGCAGCATAAAGGATACGATCGACGCATCTGGATCTTTGAAAGACGCGCTAGGCATTTCTGGATCTTTGAGAGCGGGATACTGGAATCAGGATAAGAACTTTACCAACAATACGGGATATTCGGTTAATTCGGCATGGCTCACGCTGAGACCGAAAGAGGTCGAAGGATTCAAGTTTTATCTTGAAGGTTACGTTCAGGGACAAGATCTTGCGCGTAAAGAAGATGCTTATTCAGAGCTTCGCGAGTTCTATGTCGAAAAGTCGATTGGCTCATTTGACTTCAAGGTGGGCCGACAAATTACCGTTTGGGGAAGGGCCGATCGAGTCAATCCGACTGACAATTTGTCGGTCAGCAATTTGAAACTTTTGATGACCGATACGGAAGATCAAAGATTAGGAGTTGCAGCTGTTCAAGGCGTCTACAATTTCGGACAATACCGATTGATTGGAATCTATATTCCGGAATGGCGATCTCCGACATACCCGATTCAAAGCTCTGTCGGAGCAAGTGTTTCCGAGATCTCAAAAAGCAGTTTCCAAAACCAGTTCGGAGTTAAACTCGATAAGTCGAGCGAAGCCGTCGACTGGTCATTCAGTTATTTCGATGGATTTAGTAAAGCCCCTGATTTGAGTTTGATCTCTGCTAGCTTTTCAGGGCTCAATGTTGGACTCAATTACAACCGCATTCGCGTCATTGGCTCTGACTTTGCCCTCAATCTTGGCAATTATGGATTTCGTGGAGAGGCCGCATATACCCGAACCGAAAATAGCGATGGCACGAACCCGGGGATTCAAAAGCCGAACCTTTATGCAGTAATCGGTGGCGATCGAACATTTTTCGAGGATTTTAATGTCAATGCTCAGATCATGTACCGGCACGTTTTTGGATTTCAAGATCCCGCACAAATCTCGGATCGCAACATAAGAACTGTTGCGAGTATCGAGTCAATCGTCACAAACCAGCAGTTTCGAGATCAGGCGGGAATGACCCTCAGGCCGAGCTACAGGATGTTCAACGAGACTCTTGAAATGGAAGTGGCTTTCGTTCGTTGGTTCGGAAAAGGAGACTCCCTGATCCGACCAAAAGTGACCTACGCCTTCACTGACAAGTTTAAAGGTATCGTAGGTGGGGAAATCTACAGTGGGCCGCCAGATAGTACGTTTGGGCTACTGAAACATGCCTCAAGTGCTTTCGTCGAACTCAGATACAACTTTTAACAGTCATAGCCCCTGTCTGCGGGGAGTGGCGCCAGTTGTTTCCAGCACCAGGCGCCATGAACTAACACGATGCGCCGTAGCAACCGTTCGACCTTAGCCCATTGGGCATCCAGCCATTGCAGGTACAGATCGAGCGAGTTCTCCCGGATGCGGAGGACATCCGAGCGCTGGCGGCGGACCACCTTGCGGACAAGGCCTCGACTGTGCCCGGTAGGACGCGCAATCTCTTCGAACGGGGGCGGGGCACGCGATCCTGTTCCTTCACGGCAACCCGACCTCCTCGCGTAAGGCGAAATCGCATTTGAGATTTGTTGTTGGGCGTCCACCGCGCTCTACATCCGGATACTATTACTTGCTCTTAGTTAGGTAACAGTTGTGATCGCGGCACGCTGCGGATCGCTACGCCGAAAAGGTGGCCGCTTCCCGCCGCATCCGTGCGGTTGGCGCTTCGTGAACGCGCGACCCGTCGAATCGCCAGAATCCGGATCGGGCGCTCCCGAACGGCCCCAAGGGGCACCGGACGAAATAGCGGATTCGGCTGAAGGCCGAGGGTATCGTCTCGCTCGCCGGCCTTTGGGAATGTGTGGACGGATCCTGAGAGCGGTGAGGGTGTGGAGACCTGCACGATCATCACGACGGCGGCGAACGAAGCGATCAGGAAGCTGCATGATCGGATGCCAGTGGTCCTGAGGCACGAGGACGAGGAGAGGTGGCTGGATCCGAAGGCCACAGGGAAGGAGTTGCTGGTGCTGTTTGACTCTGAGGCGATGACGATCGAGGCTGGATAGCCATTTGACGATCGTCCAGACCTCTTGTATAATTCCCAGACGATACATGGGAAACTCCAATGCATTCCGCAGGTACGGCCCCCGCCCATCATCAGAGGGATTCCGATGCCCCGGTTGTGCGCGACCTCGACTGGAGTGCACTCGACGCTTGGATCCTGTCGATGCTCGACGACAAGGTATTTCTGAGCCAAGTGCGACGATTGGACAAGTTTGAACTGGTGTACGTGTGGCGCCTCACCGAGCGCGCACTGGAGAAACACCGGCAAGCGCCGTCGAGAGCCGTTGCACCGATCGACGTTCATAGACGACTTCTCGAAGGGCTGCAAGGAGAGTCTTTGCTCATCTCTTCGTCGATGTTCCTGAACTCCCTTGCTGAAGCCGAACGATTCTTCGATATCTCGTTCAAGACGCTTAAGTCGAAGATAGGGAAGTCCCTTGATACGGCGACGAGCGAGCTTGCGATGCGAGCGGCGCGTGTAACGGCCGCTGCGGCAGAGGTCCTTGGCGATTTCGATATGGCGCGAAAGTACATGCACACGAAGAACTTCGCCCTCGGAGGAGCAACCCCGGCGGAGCTGCTGAAGACCAGCGAGGGGGAGAGATTGGTTCTGAATGAGCTTCAGGCACACGCCGAAGGCGGACCTCTCTGATCCGTCAGCGTGTACGTTTATCGGACATCCCGCAAACCGAGTGCCCAATTCGATCCGCTCGACTCGAGCGCATCCATCCAGCGCGACGGGTGGCGCTTCAACGACAATCGAACGGGAATACTGTACGCGGCAGAAGTCGAGGCGCTGTCGATTTTGGAAGTCGTCGCCCGCCCAGGGTGGGAGAGTGTCGGCGAGCTCACTGTCGCCGTCATCGAGATACCGGATGACTCGATCGTTAGCCATCACGACCTTGGTATCGCGCTCCCGAGCAATTGGGACCAGAGACCGGCTGCTGGAAATGCGCGGCACATCGGACGCGCATTTCTGACTGCGGTCGACCGGGCACAGGCGAGCGGACGCACGATCTGCGGCCTGCGTGTTCCGTCGGTCATCAGCAAGTCGGATCACAATGTATTGCTTGATCCGCGCCAGAGATCTCGCTTTCGTGTTGCGCAACGGCACAAGATTCCATTCGGAAGGCTTCTCGCGACTTTGACCTAGCTTCGTCGACATGCCTACGGTCGCATCAGACCCTTCTACAATTCAAAACTGCTCAGAGGGAAGTATCTTGCTGAAACCCGCTGGAATCTTCTACAATGAGCTTCCTAAGTCTTTGATTCTATTCATTTCAACGCAAGATTCGTAATCAGTAGGTCCCCCGTTCGAGTCGGGGCAGCAGCACCATCTTCGTGACAGTGCTCCTCGAATATCCGCCGGCATGAGTGCCGTTCGGATGGTCGGAACGCTCGACGGGACGCTCTGTCCCGTTATTGCGCGTCCGGACTTTTCGACGGCGACCCTACCTTCGGCTGGATGGCTGCTCGTTGCGCGTCGATCTCCGCCTGAAGTTGCAACAACTGGCGGCGCTGGTGGTCCATCTCCCGCTGCTGCCGATCCATCTCGCGTCGTCGCTCCATCCGTTCAAGCTGCTCCCGACGGTCGAACTCCCGCTGCCTGCGGCGATCCTCTATCTCCTGTTCGCGCAGCATGTAGCGCTGCTCTGCCTCAATGCCGGCGACGACGGCTCCGCCCGGTGATTGATACGAGTCGGGAACGACCGAATGCGCGTGGAGTCCCAGAGGAAGAAGGGCTATCGACAGTATCGGGGCTGCAAGTCTCACGTACATGGAAATTCCCTTTCGATTCCATGCGGGTCAGCCCTCGTGCATAGCGGGAAACCCAGCAGCCATAGAGTATTTCTGCTGGGCGACCGGATTTAAGCCAGCAATAACCACAGAAAAGCCGGGCTGCTGACGCCATTGGCGCCACGTGCTCCAGGAAGATCAGTTGCTGATCCGCTGCGTTAAGCAATCGAATCGCTTAAGCATCCGAAGCTCGCGGCACGGTTCGGGGTGCGCGCGACCTTTTTCTCTGATCGGCGCTCTGCCAGTTTCGACGTTCCCAGCAACTCCTAACGCGGCTAGTTCTGTTGTCCCGGCGGAGTGCGGCTGTCCTCAAAGGGCCATACGCCGTGCTCGAACTTCAGCACCAGCAGCCCGTTGTCCTGGCAAGTGGTCCAGAGGGTGCCTCGCTGAGCGTCGAGATGGACCTGCGCGGTGCACCAGTCAGGTCCACCCGCCACCCAGCCGCCCGGTCGAAGATGATTGGATCCGGGGCTCGGCGTCGTTGTACCGGCCGGATTGTAGTAAGCGATCTCCTTTGGCCGGCGTGGATCGCGAATGTCGAACACACGGATGCGGCCGACCAGGTCGGGAAGGACCATCGAGCAATTCGTCGGATCCTCAACCTCCAGCATCAGCCTCGACACGATCTTCGGCCTAGTCTCATCGCTGATATCGATGATGCGGGCGTACGGCCACGCCGGCAGTCCCGCTGCGCACGCTGCGTGCCAGCCTGCCGGCGTGTTCCCGCCGGACCCACCCTCGTCTACAAAGATAATGTACGGCTTGCCCCGGATCTTCACGTTGATCGTGTGCTGTGCCGCCTTGCCGTCTCTCCAGAGCAACTTGCCGACGATGCGCACCTTCGGGTTCGGCGTGCGGGCCTGGATTTCGCTGACGTCTGCAATGATGAGACCGTTGTTCGGCACGACGTCGGGGTTGCCCAGGCTGGTCAGATCGACAAAGGATGAATACACGGCCGTCACGAAGTACGCACGGTTGCCATCCTCGCTGATCGACAATCCATGAGCGTTTGCGTAGGGAGGGCCGACACCCAAGCCCGTGTTGAAAGTCGCAATCAACTTCGGCTCGGTCGGATCGGTCATGTCCACCGCGACATACTGGAAGTGGGCAAGGTCGCCGCCGTAGTACGTCAGGCCGTCCGGCGCCCAGCTTCCTTCGTGTCCGGTGACCGGCGCTGGAATGCCCGTGCTGCCATCTGGTTTGCCGACAGCGGTCGAAGTCAAGAACTGCGGATATCTGCAGTCACCCGACACGTCGTACACATCCACCTCCGGGCCAGCCCCGCCGTTATGGGCGTTGTTTGCCGCGAGCAACTGGCGGCGCTCGTTGACCTTGAGCGACTCCCAGGGATCGAGCATTGAAGTGGTGGTCAGATAAGCCGTCGGCGTCGGCTGAGTTGGATCGGTGAGATCAAGCACTCGAACGCCGAGCTGTGTTCGATTGGCGGTGCTGAACCCGGTGCCGTGATAGGCGCACACGTGCCCGCCCTGGGGCCCGTTGTCCGCCTCCGCTGCGGCTTCGTCCTCGTTCAACTTTCCGTCCCGGAACTCTGCAGTTTGCCAGTTCGCGCCGTCACTGCGGCTTTGGCCGATGAGCTTGAGGTTGCAGTTGAATCCCTGGAAGCCTGAGGCCCGCAATGCCGCCGGCACCTGCCCTTGTAGGGCAATTTCAGGATGATCTTCGGGACCGCACGCCGCTTTCGGGACCGCCCGCGGGGCGCCGACTAAATCGGACCCCTCGTCGGACTCGAGGCCGATCACTGTGGATGACAGCGCAATGCCCGAAACGACGACCAGACCAGGCAGCCACCACTTACTGTGACGCTCCTTCCGTACCCAAGCTCTCATGACCCTCTCCCTTGGAGCCTTCGCGCATGGACGCTGCATCAAAGTTTCGGATCCGTCAATTAGACGTAAGTAGCGTCAATGACTGGAAATCATCGAGAAACGCGACGGTCGGGTTGTTGGTCGTGGGGCTGACGAACTCGCCGGTCAGACTGGGAACCTCCGTCAGGATCAGGTCGGGAATTACTTGCTTGTAGAGCTGGTCCACCTTATTCATGGGGAACTGCTTGT
>WNFS01005011.1_pt1 | contig 10458 bp, 8 predicted proteins | sample 5400141 | NCBI WGS metagenome assembly WNFS01 (sample SAMN13153358, study PRJNA577476) | soil metagenome | isolation source: 60 cm saprolite under Madrone tree | place: USA:California | collected 2016-06-14
CTTTCGAGACGGAAACACGCGTGCGGCGGGCGGATGGCGAGTATCGCTGGATGCTGCATCGCAAAGTCCCGGTTCGCGACAGCCGCGGCAATATCCTGAAATGGTACGGATCGAGTATCGAAATCGAGGACCGAAAGCGGACGGAAGAAAAAATTCGGCAAAGCGAATTCTATCTAACAGAAGGGCAGCGACTTGCTCACACAGGGAGCTGGGCGTTCAACCCTTTGGGGTTTTTTGACTATTGGTCTCGGGAACTCTTTCAAATCTACGGCCTCGATCCATTCAACAAACCGCCGACGCTTGACGAGTATCTTGGGCTTATCCACCCGGAAGACCGCGAGTCCATGGGAGCAACGATACAAAGGATGCTGGCGGAGTCTCTCGGTTGTGACATCAAAAAGCGTGTTGTGCGACCCGACGGCGAGGTTCGTTATATACGGTGCGTCGGTGTTTCCGTCGTCGACAATGGGATCTTGAAAAGCATCGTCGGCACTGCCATAGACATAACAGAGCAAGAACGCCTGACTCAGGAACTCCAGCGCCGCGAAGCGTACTTGGCGGAAGCTCAAAAACTCAGTCATACAGGTAGCTTCGGCTGGAATGTGTGCATTCGCGCGAGAGGACGGAGTTCGATTTTGAACATCGGTTGCTGGTGCCTGATGGATCCGTTAAATACCTACGGGTCATGGGTAGTCCCTCAGAGAACGAGGACGGCTGCTTCGAGTTCGTGGGAGCGGTCACGGACATCACCGAGAGCAGGCGAGCGGAAGAAGCGTTGCGGCGAAGCGAGGGTTATCTTGCTGAAGCGCAGAGGCTTACACATACCGGAAGCTGGGTCTGGGAGGTAGAGCGAAGAGACGCCGTGCATCTGTCCGAGGAATGGTATCGCACTTATGGTTTCGATCCAGCAGAGGGCATGCCGGGCTGGGAAAAACGACTACAGCGTGTTCATCCGGAGGATCGGGCCAAGTGGCAAGAGGCAATCGAGCCAGCAATCCGTGAAAAGTCGGATTACGATGTGGAATACCGAATCCTTCTTCCGGGCGGCGCGGTCAAGAACATCCACGCCGTCGGTCATCCTGTTTTCAGCGCATCCGGGGATTTGTTGCAATTCGTGGGTAGCTCGACGGACATCACCGAGCGCAAGCATGCCGAAGAGAGAATCCGGGAACAGGAAATAGAGCTCCGACAGGTGCTGGATCTCGCGCCGCAACACGTCGCGGTGTTGGGACCCGACGGAAGTCGCCTTTTTCTCAATCAGTCTGGACTCGACTATCACGGTATTGCCCTTGAGGAATGGCGAACTTGTCCCTATCAAAGGATCTTCCACGCGGATGATGCGGAACGCGTGATGAGCACAGTTCACAAGGTTCTTGCAGATGGTTCTCCGCAAGAATGCGAAGCGCGCATACGAGGGAACGACGGAAAGCATCGTTGGTTTCTCATGCGCCTGAAGCCAATACGAGATGAACAAGGACGCGTCACGCGTTTGTATTCGACGGGAACCGACATAGACGACCGGAAGCTGGCTGAAGAGAGATTGCAACACGAGAACGTTGCCCTACGCGAAGAAATCGACAAGGCCTCGATGTTCGAGGAGATCGTCGGAACGTCTCCCGCCCTGCAAACGGTGCTTTCTCGTGTATCCAAGGTCGCTCCCACAGACTCCACCGTTCTGATCACCGGAGAAACCGGGACGGGCAAGGAACTTGTTGCCCGCGCCATTCACAGGCGGTCTCATCGCTCCTCACGCGCCTTTGTAAGCGTCAATTGCGCTGCCGTCCCGCGCGACTTGATTGCTTCGGAATTGTTCGGTCACGAGAAGGGCGCCTTTACAGGGGCAACTCAGCAACGATTGGGCCGCTTTGAGTTGGCCGAAGGAGGCACGATCTTCCTCGATGAAGTCGGAGAGCTTCCTGCCGAAACCCAGATCGCTCTGTTGCGTGTTCTGCAGGAACACGAATTTGAGCGTGTCGGCGGAACCCGATCCATCCAAACAAATGTTCGGGTGATTGCGGCCACGAACCGGGACTTGCAGGCGGCCATCGCTGCGGGCAGCTTCCGTAGCGACCTGTTTTACCGGCTCAACGTTTTCCCGATTGAGATTCCTTCTCTGCGCGAACGAAGAGAAGACATTCCCATGCTGGTCGAATACTTCATCGATCGTTACGCAAGGAAAGCAGGAAAGAGCATCCGCGGCGTAAACAAGAGGAGCCTGGACCTTCTTCAGTCGTATCCCTGGCCAGGTAATATTCGAGAACTGCAAAACGTGATTGAGCGATCCGTCATTGTATGCGAAACAGAGAATTTCTCGGTGGACGAGAGCTGGCTTTCGCGGCAGCCTCTTGCGACGGAGCCGAAAAGCGCGCTGGACCTCTCCGGAAAGCTTGCTGCTCAGGAAAAAGAGATGATTGAGGCTGCCTTGCGAGAAAGCAGAGGACGGGTGTTCGGACCTTTAGGCGCGGCTGCCAAGCTGGGTATGCCACGATCTACCCTGGAATCGAAGATTCGGTCACTAAAGATCGACAAGGATCGCTTCAAGGCTGCGGCTCCCTCTAAGAACAACTAGCCGCTTTCGTGCCGATTTTCAAAGAACCCCAGAAAAGCATTTTGTACAGGATTCCGCCAATTGGCGAAACGTCGTCATTTATCCATCTCTTAATTGACGTATTTTCAGTGGCTTACGATTGGAGCCGGGATTGCCTCAACGGTATGGGTCCAGCTTCAAGAGAGGGTAGATGCTGAAGATTCAAAGAGCAGCGAACGGGCAGGTGGTCTTTACGGTGAGCGGTCGAATGGACGCAGAAAACGTAGACGAATTGAGGGCACTGTTTGCATCAGAAGCGAAAGGTCGCGGCATAGTTTTGGATTTAAGGGACCTAACCCTCGTGGATCGAGATGCTGTCAGGTTTCTCGAGCACTGCGAAGCGGACAGCATAGAGCTCAAGAATTGCCCAGCATACATCCGCGAGTGGATCACGCGAGAACGAAGCGAAAGTTAAGCGGCTCATCGAAGCACAGCCGGAGCCGCAATCGTTCTGTCCAAGGAATTTCAGTTTACGAGCAAAGACGAATTGCTCATCAGATGAGTCGCTATGACCGCAATAGACAAGGCAATTTTGAAGGAGCTGCAAATGCAAATCGCAAGGCTCAAGCCGTGGTTCGTGCCCACACTGATCTTCCTGATGGCTGCCGGAATTCTGGTGACCATCATAGGGAACTGGAACAGCTGGACGAGCGAACGCGCCGAGCAAGAAACAGATGACGCCTACGTGCGGGCTGACCTGACGCCACTGAGCACAAAAGTTTCTGGCGTCGTCGCCAAGGTGCTCGTGGACGACTATCAGACTGTGAAAGCCGGGGCTCTTCTTGTCCAATTACGTGACGACGATTTTCAAGCGCAAGTGGCACAGGCAGAAGCGGCCGTTGAGGCGGCGAAGGCGGCACTGGAGGACAATCGCCGCCAGAAAGACCTGCAGGACGCCAAGATTGACCGCGCAAGGACGGGAATCGAGCTTGCGAAAGCGCAAATTTCCGCAGCGCAAGCGGCCATCGAAGCAACGAAGGCCGACTTGGATCGAACTGTCGCGGAACGCACTCGCCAGGAAGCGCTGATCGCGACGGAATCGGCCACCCACCAGCATCTCGAGCAAGCTGTCGCCGACGAGCAGCGATTCCGCGGTCTCGTATTGGCCCGCCAAGCGGACCTCGAACAGGCGAAGGCCGGCCTCGCCAACAACCAAACCGCCGTCATTGTCGAAACGAGGGCGCGTGCTGTGCTCGATTCGCGCGACGGCCAACTCATTGCCGATCTGCACGGGAAGCAAGCATCCCTCGACGCCGCCAAAACCAATCTGGACTACACGCGTATCTTTGCCCCGGAGAATGGAGTCGTCGGTGAACGCAAGGTACGCCCGGGACAGATGGTCAGTCCGGGAACCCAGGTGCTCTCCCTTGTTCAGGCTGACGCGTGGGTGCAGGCAAATTTTAGAGAGACTCAGGTGCGGCACATGCACCCTGGTGCCTTGGCGGAAATTTCCGTGGATGCCTTTCCTGGTGCGCGCCTGAAAGGCAAGCTCGTCCAGATTGCACCTGCCAGCGGTTCGCAATTCGCCTTGCTGCCGCCGGACAACGCCACCGGCAACTTCACCAAAATTGTGCAGCGCGTCCCAGTCAAGATCGTGCTCGACCAGGGCCAGCCTATAGCGCAGCGCTTGCGGCCGGGGCTATCGGTAATTGCCAGGGTTCGCACAAGTGCAGCCACTGACTGATTCCGGAGCAAAGCCCTTGGCCACTGCATCTCCCCAATTCGCCACACCCGCGCCGCCGACCAAGGCGCCGGCCCAGCTCTCGACGCACCCGTACATCGGGATCCTAGGGGTCTTTCTAGGCGCGAGCATCGCGACCATGAACAGCCGCCTGCTCAGCGTTGGCCTTGCCGACCTGCGCGGCGCCCTCGGCTTCAGTTTCGACACAGCATCCTGGCTGCCGACGGCACTGAACATGGCCATGATGTTCAGCGGCGTCTTCTGCGTCTTCTTGAGCGCCGTGTTTGGCCCCCGTCGCATCCTCCTTTCCGCTGCTCTCGTCTTCACGATTACCTCCATTCTCTTGCCGCTTTCATCAAATTTGTGGGTCATGCTCGCGTTGCTAGTGCTGGCTGGCTTGACCTCCGGCACTTTTTATTCGCTCACTCTCACCTTTGTTCTGACGGCGCTCCCGAAGCGCCTGATCATTTTCGGCATCGCCGCCTACGCCGCTGACATCGTTTTCACCAGCAACATCGCAGCCGCACTGGAGGGCTGGTACGCCGACCACCTTTCTTGGCATTGGATCTTTTGGACCGCTGCGGTCCTCACGCCCTTGATGATGATTTGTGTGTATTTCGGCGTTCCCCGGCGCAGCCCGTCAGGCCCAATACCAAGCTGGCGCGGCTTTGCCTATTTCAGCTTGGCCTTGAGTCTGCTTTACGGCGCGCTCGATCAAGGGGAACGGCTGGACTGGCTCCATTCCGGTGTGATCGTTGCGATGTTCGTTGCTGGAATATTTTTGTTGGCAGCCACCTACGTCAGGAGGAAACTGCAGCCGAATCCACTGGTAAATCTCTCATTCCTGAACTCCAGGAACATCATCATCCTAGCGATGTCGATTTTCGTGTTCAAGTTCGTTCACCTGGGGACCATCATTCTGGTCCCCGGTTTTCTCGGTAACATCCAAAGGTATCGTGCGACCGAAACGGGCCATGCCCTCGCCTGGGTCGCTGTGCCTCAGTTTGTGGTGGTGTGGCTGGTAGCTGTCGCTATCCTCTTCACCAACTCGCGGCTCATCCTTGCGGTAGGTCTTACCATCGTGGCCTCGGGCTCCTTGGTTTGTGCCCATCTCGATTCCTCCTGGGCGGGCGCCAGCTTCCAGACGATGGAACTTGTGCTCGCCACGGGACTCGCCTGCGTTTATATCGGACTAGTGAGCAGCATCGTTCTGGTGGGCCTGGAAAAGGGCGCGCTTAACAGCGCTGCAGCCGCCGCAACGTTTTCTGGATTTATGCATAGCTTCCGCATTTTTGGCGGCCAGGTCGGCGTCTCGATGATGAATCGCTTCCTCTTCGTCCGGGAGCAGTTTCATTCCAACATGCTCGGCCTTCACGTGCAGATTGGGAATTGGCTCACGGACGAGCGGCTGCGAATGGTTAGTCTCGGCTTGCTACCCGGTTCGTCAGGATTGGAAGAAGCACAAGCACGCGCGGGAGCACTGTTAAGCCAGCAGGTGCGCGCCCAGGCTTATACGTTGGCCATCGCGGACGGCTTTGTGTTCATCGCCGCTGTGGCAGGCGCCTTTCTGCTTGTCATGTTGCTTATGACCCCGGTGAAGATCACCTATCAAGATTTGAGGAGAATGCAATGACTCGTGAAAGGTTTTTTCGAGTAATGGCAGCGGCAGGAGTATTTCTCCTTTGCGCCACCTCAGCTCTGACAGCCGAAGTGCGCCGTCTGAAACTCGCGGAAGCAGTTCGCCTTGCTGTCGAACAGAATCGCACTCTTAAGATCGCGCGCTTTAGGGTCCAGGAGAACGAACATAGGAAAGAGGGTGCACGCTCCGCTTACTTTCCGACGATAACCAATCAATCCAACGCACTGCATATCAGCGAACTGCAGGATTTCACGATTCCTCCGGGAGCGCTGAGTACTGCGGCAGGAGTGCCCATTCCCAACCGCAACACTACGCTGCCACAGGGCAAGCAGACTCTATTTTCGAGCGGCACGATGATTGCCCAGCCTTTGACGCAGTTGCTGCGCATCCATCAAGAGAATCGCATTGCGGCAGCGGAAGTCGCCACTTCGCGGGACGACTTGAAGAATGCTGAGAATGAAATCGCGCTGCAAGTGCACGCGCTGTACTTCGGCATTCTTGTCGCGCAACTCCAGAAGAAAGCCGCGGAGCAGGAAACCTCCTTCGCCGCCGAAACTCTGCGCGAGAATGAAAACGACGTCCGTAACGGGGGCGCCCTCCAGGTCGCAGAAATTCAAAGTCGGGCGGAGCTCCTCCAGGGGCAGCAGTCCGTCCTCACAGCAGAACTCCAGATCGACGATTACATTGTGGAGCTGAATGATCTGCTCGGCCTTCCGCTGGACACAAAATTGGAACTGGACCCCGACGTCACAACAAACTTTGAGATTCTGACGAAAGCCGAGTACGTGAAAGCGGCCTGGGAGGAGAATCCGGAGATCCGCTCTGCCGAAGAGGGGGTCTCGAAAGCACGGGCTGCCGTGGCGGCAGCGAAGACCGCCTACATCCCCGACATCACGGCATTTGCGCGCCATAGCTACCAGGACGGCGTGCCGTTCTTCGTCCGAAACTTCGGGACGGTCGGGGTGAACATGAGTTACACGCTTTGGGATTTCGGCAAGCGCCGGGCTGGCGTGCGCGAGCATGCAGCGCAGCTTGGCGAAGCCGAGCAGAACCTCGAGCACCTGAAAGAGCAGGTCGCCGTGGCCGTCGAGCGTAGCTACAACAAGCTCGAACGAACCAGGAGCATGGTCAACGTCGCAACGCAGGTCGCAAAGCTCCGCCAGGAGAGCGAACGCCTGTCAACCAATCAGGCAGCACAAGGCGTAGTTCTGATTTCTGATGTAAGGCACGCCACGGCCGCGAACTACCAGGCCAAAGCGGACCTCTTGCAGGCCAGCCTTGGATATTTGCTGGCGTGGGCAGAGCTCGAGCGCACGGTCGGCCGGGCCCCGGGATTGGGAACGCCCTGAAAACGCATCCCTACCGATAGCAAGCTGTCAACAACTCGCCCAAAGAGTCGAAGCCTCGTCATCCATTCGCGGTTTGCGCTGCAGTCGATCCGTACTCGTACTTCTTAGCATTCGTCAAAGCATTGATAACAAACCAGATCCAACGTAGTCCGAGCAATCGACTCATGGGAATTGCGAGTGCTTCATTGCAGTCAATGTGAGGATGCATTGAGTCCGATACATGCGGACATATGCAAGGTGTGCCGGTCTGGTTTTGTGTGTCCAAGTCGCACACAGCCGCATCAATCTCAAAGGAAGTCAGGAGCGACTTTGATACAATTTAGCGCAGGCCCCTAGGAAGGCAGAAGAAATGAGACGTGCAGAACAACCTTACGAGCGCCAGGTTTGGTGGGTTCTTTAACTCAGCATGGGGTGAATACCGCGGCAAATTTGTTTTGGAGTTTTGATGATGAAATATCACTTGCTAATCACGTCTTTGTTTCTGCTTCCGGCCTCTTCTGTCGTTGCGGCGGACGGTTCCGGGACGCTTCCAAGTGCTGAGGAAATCGTGACCCGGATGGGTGCTCATGATCTCCAACGGCAGGTCTCCATTGAAGGATACGTCGGGATGCGGCGATACGTCCTCGACAACCATCATTTCCACAAACGCGCCGAAATGCTTGTGAACGTGCAAGGCGACCGGGACGGCACAAAGCATTTCGAAGTCGTGTCCGAAGAAGGATGGAAAGCGGCGCACAAGCACGTCTTGCACAAAATGCTCGAAACGGAAACGGAAACGTCGCGTCCCGAGATGCGTTCCAAGGCAAGACTCACTCTCGAAAACTATAACTTTGAAGTTATCGGAACTGAACCGCTAAACGATCGCACGGCCTACGTTCTGGAAATTAGCCCCAAGCGGAAGGAGAAGTACCTCTTCCGAGGCCGCATCTGGGTAGACGTTGAGGACTACGCGCTGATGCGCGCTGAGGGCAACCCTGCCAAGAACCCTTCGTTCTGGACGAAAAGCACGCATTTCTTGCAGCTTTACAAGAAAAACGGTCCTCTCTGGTTTCCACTCTCCACGCAAAGCGTCACCGAAGCCCACATCTTTGGCACCACTGACGTGAGCATAGAGTATTTCGACTACGCGCCCAAAACGCCGCACCCTCCCGACAACTCCGTCATGTCCGCAAAGGAAATGCCCAAGCCATGAAACGCTCACCTTGTTAGTCTGATAGCTCCCTGTTACAATACCCGCGAAAACCCAAGCGATTGTGAATATTCCGCGAAGCCCACCGCGGAGCCATCCGCTGCGTGCTCAGGAACAAGCCCGAATGCCGTAAGTCCGCTGGGTGCTGGAGGGCCACGTGGCTTCTGCAGTCATGAATCGTCTCGGCCCCGGTGCTGAACACCCTTCTCAGGTTCGGGCCATCGCGCCTGTCCCTACCAGCGGACGTCTAATCTCAACTCCCGAAGAAGTGTACGACTCGTGGCGACGGTGTATGGCTGAATATCACGTCGACCCGAGAAGCCGGACGGCGCCCAATGTCATCACGCAAAGCGAACTAAAAGTCTCAAGCGAACCGCTCGCTGATCTCATCGTGCACGCCAGGGAAGAGATCGATCGTCTCTATGCCATCGTCCGGCAGCAAGGGTATGTCGTTCTTTTGTGCAACGAAGAGGGAGTTGCGATTCACCATCGCGGCGATGAAGCAAGGGCGGAAGAGTTCAAAAATTGGGGCATCTGGCTCGGCGGCGTCTGGTCGGAGCAAATTGAAGGGACAAACGGCATCGGGACTTGCCTCGCCGAACGACGCCCCGTTCTCGTCCACTGCGGCCAACACTATCGCAGTCGGCATGCCAAACTCAGTTGTGCGGGTGCCCCGATCTTTGATGCCGTCGGCAAACTGGCGGGCGTGCTGGATGTTTCTGCCGTCATTTTCGAGGGGACGGATCGGACGCAGCAGTTGGCTCTGGCGGCAACCATTGCCTCCGCGCGCGCCGTGGAAGAACGACTCTTTCGTGAGTTCTTCCGGCACGCATGGATCATCGCTGCTGTGCCGTGCGACGATAGCGTCCCCGCGTTGCTTCTCGCCGTCGACGAAGATCAGCGCATCGTTGGCGCGGATCGAGTCGCCCGTCTAGCATTCTCTGTAACTGACACGCGCTTCGCCGGCGGAGTACATCTATCTGTGATCTTCGATTACAGTCTTTCGCTTTTCCGCCGCGGTAGTGGACAGGACATTCCGGTTCGCCTGAGTCGCGCTGGTGGCAATGGCGGGTGGAACGCATTGATTACTCCTCCCCTCGCCAGATCGAACGTGTCGCATAGCTCGCCAGAGGCAATCGTCCACTCACAACCCAGGATAAGTATGCTGGGCAACTTGCAGATGCAGGAAGCGCCATCCCCTAGCCGCGGAGGCCTTCCACCCGCGTTAACACACCGCATATGTGAATACGTCGGATCGCATCTCGATGAGAAGATTAGCCTCGGCCGTCTCGCTTCCATGGCAGGGCTTTCCACACACCATTTCGCACGTGCTTTCCGAGAATCGGTTGGAATGCCGCCGCACGGATATTTGCTGCAGCGGCGCCTCCAACACGTTGAGCACATGCTCCGTGAGACTCAACTGCCGCTGTCTGAAATCGCCCTGGCCGCCGGGTTTTCCGACCAGAGTCATCTCGCTCGGCATTTCCGCCGACTGACCGGCATGCCCCCAAGTCTCGCCCGCCGGCTGGAACGATAAGTCCGGATGTGCTGGAGTCCTGAAAAGACACCCCTCAAATTGCTCGGAGACTGAGGCGTGCTTGTGGACCAATACTGAGTCCCCGTCTCTGTAACCACTTGTCCCATATAAAGTTATTCCCTAGGGAGAGCAAGCAGCAATCCATCCAGAGTCAGAAACTGGACTGCCAAGAATTGAGCAAGAATGTCCTGATCGCGGCCGCTTCGTTCAAGACGGCACTGCATCCTCCAGGTAGCATCCGCACATGGTTTCGAAGAATCCAACTCGGAGATGCGGCCTTCTCAGAGGAGGGACGTCGATCGTGCCTATTTTTGAGGTTCTCCGAAAGTATTTTGTTCAGAATTTCGCCAATTGGCGAAACGTCGCCATCTCTCCATCTGTTAAATCATTATTTTTCCGCAGCTTACCATTGGAGCCGGGATTGCCATGTAATGGGATGCGGCTCATTTCAAGAGAGGGAAGATGCGAGAGAACGA
>WNFS01004683.1_pt1 | contig 10457 bp, 6 predicted proteins | sample 5400141 | NCBI WGS metagenome assembly WNFS01 (sample SAMN13153358, study PRJNA577476) | soil metagenome | isolation source: 60 cm saprolite under Madrone tree | place: USA:California | collected 2016-06-14
CAATGTGTGGTGAACAACTCGCGCGCGCGGGCCACAAGGTTAATCTTTTTGACGAGCATCTGGCGTGGGAAAAACCCTGTGGCGGCGGCCTGACTCACAAAGCGATCCAGTGTTTCCCCTTCCTGCTCGATAATTCCTATCCCAAGAAACTGGTGAATTCCGTGGAGCTGATCAGCAGCGAAGAGCATCGCGCCACGCTCGACATGCCCCATCCGATCGTTATCTATTCGCGGACGGTGCTGAATGGCATGCTCCTGGATCGCGCGCGAGATGCGGGCTGCAACGTGCAGCGTTCCCGCGTGATGAGTGTGGACACCTCCACGACGAAGCCCCGCTACTGCGTGGAAGGCGATTGGCAGGAAGCCGATTTTCTGGTTCTCGCTGCCGGTGCGCGCAATCAACTGCTCCCGGAAACACGGGCGTTGCAGCGCGACGAACTGGAGATGACGCAGGGCTACTTCGTGCCGCAGACCAGCGACTCCATCATCATCAAGTTCCTGCCGCAGTTTGAGGGCTATATCTGGTCGTTTCCTCGCTGCGATCATCTCTCGGTCGGCATTTGCGGGAGCATGTCGTCGCATACCAGCACGGAGCTGCGCAGCCATCTGCAAACATTCGTGGGGAAGCACGGTATACAGACGGAGGGCGCAAAGTTTTATAGCCACGTCCTGCCCTCGCCGAAGGAGCGCACGCTTTCCGAAAGAAACGTCATCGGAAAGAACTGGGCGCTTGTTGGAGATGCGGCGGCGTGGGTCGATCCCCTCACCGGCGAAGGCCTTTTCTATGCCATTCGCTCCGGCGAATTGCTGGGCCGCTCGCTCGCCGAAGGTTGCCCGGAGAAGTACCCGGCGTGGGTAAAGGCTACTTTTTGCGCTGAACTGGAATTCGCGGCGCGCATCGTGCGGCGTTTTTATCGCGGATCTTTCCTGGGCAGTGCGGTCACGACGCGCATGGTTCAGTTCCTGCGCCGCAGCCCGGTGTTCCGGCAATTGATGGGCGATCTGTTCAGCGGCACGCAGGATTACACCAGCCTGAAGCGGAGACTCTGGGGCCATCTGGGAATCACCGTCAGCGAGTTCATCTCCAGCGTTTTGAACCTCGATCGACCCGCCAAGGCCATCGTGCCACGCGCGGGAACCGCGGGCGATTGAAGACAACTACTCCTTCCGGTCCGTTTTCGCAATATAGTCATACGGACACTGTTGGCATCTAATCCATAGGGTACCGTTCGTCTTCCAATCATGGCCACCGAGACAGCTGCCAAATCACCAGCCAAAAGTGAAAAACGCAAAAACGCGTGGAAGAATCTTCCCGACGTTTGGGCGCTGATGAAGCCGAGGCGCGGGCTGCTGGCGCTGGGCTTCGTACTCATGGCCATCAATCGACTATCGGGATTGGTGCTGCCGGCTTCCACGAAGTATCTGGTGGACAACGTCATCAGCAAACGCCAAATCCAACTTCTGACGCCAATCGTGCTGGCCGTTCTTGCGGCGACCGTCCTTCAGGGACTGACGTCGTTCACGCTGACCCAAGTGCTCTCCAAGTCCGCGCAAAAAATGATCGCCGAACTACGCCGCCAGGTGCAGGCGCACATCGGCCGGCTTCCCGTCTCGTTCTACGATGCCAACAAAACCGGCGCGCTCGTTTCGCGAATCATGAGCGACGTCGAAGGCGTGCGCAATCTGATCGGAACGGGGCTGGTTGAATTTGTCGGCGGGATGATGACCGCGGTCATCGCGCTCGTCTACTTGATTCATACCAGCGTGACCATGACCGGCGTCGCGTTTGCCATCCTGCTGGTCTTCGGGTATGGGATTAACAAAGCCTTTGCAACGATTCGCCCGATTTTCCGGGCACGGCCGAAAATCAACGCGGAAGTCACAGGGCGCCTCACCGAATCGCTCAGCGGCGTTCGGGTGGTGAAGGGTTACCACGCGGAAGAGCGTGAGGAGGGGGTCTTCGCCAGCGGCGTGAAGCGCCTGCTGGACAATGTTCTGAAGACGCTTACGGCCACTTCGCTGATGAGTCTTTCCGCTGCGGGGCTGATGGGTATCGTCAGCGCCATCATCATGGAGCTCGGTGCGCACAAGATTCTTGCGGGCACGATGACGCTGGGAACGTTTTTTGCCTTCAATATCTTTCTGGGCCTTCTCGTGGCGCCGGTCTTTCAAATCGTGGCCATCGGCACGCAAATCACAGAGGCCATCACGGGTCTCGAGCGCACGCGCGAAATTCTGAACGAAAAGCCGGAAGATGATGAGCCTGGACGGACTGTGAAGCTCGATCGCGTGAACGGGCTGGTCGAGATGCAAGACGTGAGCTTCGCCTACGATACGCGGAAGGAAGTTCTGCACGAAGTCAGTTTCCGGTCGGAACCAGGAACGGTCACGGCCCTCGTTGGTCCTTCCGGGGCGGGAAAATCGACCATCATCGGCTTGATCGCGGCATTTTATGTGCCTTCGAGCGGCAGAGTTCTGGCGGACGGGATCGATCTGGCGACCGTAAAGCTGGATTCCTATCGCACGCAGCTCGGCGTCGTGTTGCAGGAGACTTTTCTATTCGATGGAACGATTCGGGAAAATGTGGCTTTTGCTCGGCCCGACGCCACAGAAGAAGAAATTCTCGCCGCTTGCCAAATCGCGCGCGTCGACGAATTCGCGGAGTCTTTCGAGAACAAGTACGACACGGTCGTCGGCGAACGCGGCGTGAAGCTTTCCGGCGGCCAGAAGCAGCGCGTCTCGATCGCTCGCGCCATACTGGCCGATCCGCGCATCTTGATCCTCGACGAAGCTACCTCCAGCCTCGATTCGGAATCGGAAGCGCTGATCCAGGAGGGTCTGCGCTTCCTCATGCGCGGCCGCACGACATTCGTGATTGCGCACCGGCTCTCCACGATTCGACGAGCCGATCAAATTCTCGTCGTCGAGGCGGGGCGCGTGATCGAGCGTGGCACCCACGAAACCCTTTACGCTCTCGGCGGCCGTTACTACGACCTCTACACCAAGCAGCACGCCGTCGAAGCCAATCTCTTCCTGGCGCCCGGGGAAGGCAGCGACCTGGAAGACTCCCGCAGCGTGGAAATCCAGGCGGCTGCGAGTGGTCGGAGCGACGCCGCTATACCCGATGCCATCCGCATCATTCGCGGCCAGAGCAGCTGACAAATCCCCATGCAGTGAAAAGAGAAAGGGCGCGGCAGAAGAACCGCGGTCCCGCGATCGAATTCCATTGTGAAAACGGTCAGACAGTTGGGCGGCGCACGATCAACTTTTTCGGCGCAGGAGGCGGAATCAAGGTAGCCATCTTGCGGATCATCGCCAGCACTAGCCGCTTGTCGCCATCGGAAAGAGTGGTGCTGTACTTTTTGATCTCCGCCAGGAAGCGAATCTCGTCCTGCGAGAGCTCGCCGAGGGCTTTTTGCGTCTCACGGTCGCGCGGCGTTTCGGTGCCGGGGAAAAAGTCCGCCAGCGAGATGTCCATGGCTTCCGCGATTTTGGCGAGCGTTTCGAGAGACGGGACGGTGTGCCCATTTTCGACGCGCGACAGGTAACAACGCAACAGCCCGGTGCGGCGCTCGATGTCGCCCTGCGACAGGCTGCGCTGGCTCCGGTAAGTCCTGATCACCTCTCCGATATTTACTCGCGGTTTTTCTTTTGGCATGATCTCCCCACTTGAGGGGGTATCTTACTCACTAACAGCAGGAGTGGCAAGGGGGAATTTCTGGTGGATGGTTCCAATCCGATAACGGGCAAGGAAAACCCGAGAAGAGCGCCCCACCCAGGAAAAGAGGACAGGGAAAGAAAAAGGCGAGCCACGGCTCGCCTTTTTCCGAACATTCCCCAGGACTTCAGTACGGAACCGCGAGAACGATGCTTATCTTTGCGTCGCCGCCACCGTTGCCGGTTGTTGCAGGCGGAATTCCAGCAGCGTTTCGCTCGGCACTTTTACCTGCTGACCGCGCGTGAACACCTGCACGCCCGCGCCGGCCGCCGAGCCGACACCCGCGCCGATCGCCGCGCCCTTGCCGCCGCCGGCAATCGCGCCGATGATAGCGCCGGCCACCGCGCCACCGCCAACTTTCTTCGCAGTGTTCGAGCCGCGCCCCTTACCCTGTAGGGTGTAGTCGCTGCTGACGACTGGATAGTCCTTCCCATCGATCACGATGCGCGTCAGTTCGAGCTGTAGCTCGGCGCTGCCGGCTATATGGCCCGCCTCTTTAGCCTCGGCCAAGCGTCCATAAACATCGGTGCCCTTCCGCGCCACCACGGAATTGCCGACGGTCAAATCGGTCTCCAGGCTGGCATGGAATACGTCACCAACGTGATTTTTTGAGGAGTCCACACCGTCGATCATGCGCACCAGGAGAGATTGCCCCGCAGGGATGGTAACCTCGCCACCGGGGGCCGTCGGAGCCAGGGAGTTTGCCGCGACAGGAGCTACTGCTGGGACGGGAGCCATCGCTGGGGCAGCGCTTCTGGAATTGCCGGTAAACGTCAACGCGACAGCGTCCGTTGTGTTAAACGTCTGAACTTCGCCATTTATCTCGAAGCGAAGCACGGCTTGCGTGCCGCCGAGATACTTCCCTTTCAATACGCGGCCATCCTTCAATTCCAAAGTATCCGCCGCGGCTACGCTTACAAAAAACAGCCCCAGTAGGGCTGCCGTCAAAAAACGATTCACTCTTTTCATTGTTCCCTCTCACAATTGGAAATCACGAATCCCGCAGATCTCCGGATTTGTTTCCCCCTGCCCAGAAGCTACACTACGATTCTACCGCATTGGATGAGAGAGACGCGACGAATGGTTGCGCCCGGCCAGCCGCGGAGAGGCCGGCAATCAGGGGGGAAAGATCTGACGCACATCGTGGAGGGGAGTATAGACCGGAAGGCAGGCCGCCCCGACGGTCGCGCCGTGGCAGCACCATCCTGAAAGATAAGGGCCCAAACCAGATTGGTTTGGGCCCGAGTGCTTCGAGAGCACGCTTAGGATGAGCTAAGAACTGCTGCCCGGGTGCAAGCTAGAGTTGGCGGCGAGCCTGATCGGCTTCTTCAGCCAGTCTCATAAGCGCTTGCACGATCCCGGTGTCATTTTTATTGGTCTTGGGATTAATGAAAAGCCCGTCCGTCACAAACGACTGGACAGAGGCGACCGCCCCACCAAAAGCTATCGAGGTCGGGCGAATGATGGCCACCGGGCCGAACTTCTGGTCCAGGAAGTGGGTTGGCTCGGGCATGATCAAGTTGGACTGCAAGGTGTCCCCGTTCAAGGATTCCGGATCCGTTTCACCCTGGGCAGCGCTCAACGTGGAAAAGGTCACGGTCGAGTGGTTCACGGGATCGACGTCCGTCAAGGGAGTGGCATTGCCGGCTTTGTCCTGCCAGGTCTGGAAGTGCATGGTCTCGCTGGGGCCGATGCTCAGCAGGATTCTCAAGACTTCCAGGTTGGTGACGTGCTGTGCCAGCGCCGGATAAAGGCTAGTGCCACCTTGCTCAATGAAGGCGAAGTGGAATCCCGCCGTGAAAGCGATCGCCTTGAGGTGGTCGGTGAAGGTCGACTGCGTGGGATCATTGAGATTGATGACGCTTCCGTTTGTATCGGCGTTGCTTCTCGGGATAGCGGTGTGTTGATTGACGTTTAGACTGGGAACCGCCTGAGCAAATTGTGCCTTGGGATCAAAATCCGGGTTGGTGATGCTGCGATACCTGGACCAAAAACTGGTGTCGATTGTGAGTTGGGTAAGATTCGTGAGGCGCCCAATCTGCTGTGCCCCATCGGCCGTACTGCTAGGCAACACCTTGAAGCGGGTGAGGTCAGCAGACCCCGCGCCCTTGGATTCCAGGTAATTGCCAAGAAACCGGGCGTGGCTGATCTCGTCGTCGGTGTTGTCGTGGATGTATTGCGGCATGTCCCCATCGAGGAGTTGCAGCGCTTGTGAATAGGCGGCGTTTCCGCCAGTGAGCCCGCTGAATTCGTTATCCTGGGTACCGCCGAGTTCCGCGTACTGGCGCCAAAGGTCTTCTTCTACCTGCTCAAGGGCCTGCAAAAACCTTAAAATCGCGACATCCCCCCTGGTGATTGGTGCGCGGTCGACGCCAGCCTCGTCGTCGAACGCAAACGTATTGCCCGTCAGCAGCCCGGCGCCCACAGTTGCCGCGCCCGCCACCGTTCCGTTCTTCAAGAATGAACGCCGCGTGCTGCCCTTCGTGAATACATTTCCTTCTTTCTTCATCGGTCTTCCCCTTTTCGGTTCGTGAATTGAGTCCCGGTGCACAGAACTGCGGAAAAATGTCGAGCCTCCTGAAGCCTGGGTCCCGGCTGTATGGGATCGGTGTTTGTCCAACTGAGGTCGCATCAAATTGCGGCTCAGTCCGCTGCACAGCGGAGGAAGAGGGGCCAGCGAGCCAGCCATTGGCCCCTCTTCTGTTATTGGACAGTGAGAGTGACGGAAGTTGAGTGAGTGAGATTCCCCGAAGTTCCGGTGACCATCACCGTGGCCATGCCACGTTGTGTTCCGTTCCCGGGATTGTTCATGCCATAGCCACCGCAACCGCTGGCCGCGAGCAGGCAGGCCGTCGCAAACAGAAGAGCCAAACTGCCCGCGAGCCCGGCGATCAAGTTGTTCCCTGCCATGCGGCTTCTCCTGATGCTCCCGGCGAGGAACGTGGCCAGCAAAGCCAGCGCGGGAATCGTAAGGATCATGGCGTAGCGTCCGCCGGTTTGATTCCCGCTGATCAGTCCCGCGTGCATATAGGGCGAGGAGGAAGTGCTGATCGTCATCATGGACGTCACCATTCCACCGCTGGAAGGGGTGACGGACGCAGGCGAAAAGCTGCACGTGGAATTCGCCGGCTGCCCCGAGCATGTGAGGGCGACGGCTGAGTTAAAGCCGTTAAGTCCGCCAAGCGTCACAGTGAACGAAGCGGGTTGCCCCGCACTGATCGTCAAGGTCGATGGTGATGCGCTGATGTTGAAATCGGAGGTGGGAGCTGGCGTGGCATTCGCCGTGATCGCCGAGAAGAGTCCGTGTTGTTCATTGGCCAGGCCCGCCGTGATGTACATGGTGTTGGCGTCGCCGGAAGGCCCTCCGCCACCGAAAACCATGTCCCATAGGGAAACATTCGCGATGGCCGTGCCGTTCTGATCTTTCATCTGGTCGATAAAGGCGCCAGTGGCGAAGTTGTAGGCGTTGATCGTGCCATCGCCGAAATTCCCGACCAGCAGATCGCCGCTGGCGCCGAACGAGCCGAAACTCGCGGGAGGAATCACTGCGCCCCAGGGCGCGTTGAGATGGGAGTCGCTGGTAATTCGGCGGAGCATAGTGCCATCGGCGCTAAAGAGGTCCACGAAGCCCGCTCCGGCGATATGCAACGGATCGTGCATGGGCGTGTCCTGCAAGGCGTACGTGACCACCACCATGGCGGTGTTGTTGACATTGATGGCTTTAATGCCGAACGGCGCATATCCGGGGGAACCCGAGCCCGCCGGGACCGCCGGTGGGGCCGGATCATTGAATGCTCCCGCGCCAAGAATCTGCGTTTGCTTGAAGGTGGTGTCGTAAACCTCGACCTTGCCGGACCTGAAATTTGTGGCCAAAAGAAAACTGCCGGTCGCGTTCTTAATTAGCGCCAGGCCCTTATAAACTGCGCCCGTGGCCGCTGATGGGATGGCGGAATTGTCCACCGTCAAGATGGTTGAAGCCCCGCCCGTCCATGCGGAGATCGTTCCGTCTTCTGTGTCAAATATGAAAATCCCTGGCTGGCCGTTCACGTTAAAACCCGCACCGCTGGGTGGCGCGACAATCCCCGTTGGCGTCGCAGGATTCGAACTGCCGTTCGGTGGGGCAACAGTAAACGAGCCGTTCAAAGCTCCGTTTTGGTCATACAGCGTGGTAAAGCCGCTGTTGTTGTCGGAAATCCAGAAGGGATTGCCGGGGATAAAAGCGATGCCCCAGGGATTCACCAGTTTGGCATCCGTTTTGGCGGCCATCCCGGCCGTATCCGATACCAGATTGGTTTGCTTGTAGCTGTTCGTCTGCGCGTGCGCAGACAGTAGAGGCAAGGCGCTGGCGCAGGCCAGCCCCAGTACGACAGTCCAGAATCTCTTCATAATTGCAGGGTGCTCCTCTTTGAGTTAAGGCAGCCGTAACGACGTTTGCCTAAATGTTCTTTAGGTTTGATGGCAAAAGTCTGCCGGGAATAAATCAGCGGAAGGACAAGTCTTTATCCACGTACAGACCACTCGGTCGTTAAGACTTACGAGAAAAGGTCAATCGAGAACGGATAGAGTTAGCAGGCAACCCTGCGCCGGGGCCGGGGAAGCCGCTGGAAAGGGCCAATGAACGACGCTCAAAGCGTAGCCTCGGTAGTGCGTTTCGGCACGTTTGAAGTCAATCTCCACTCACGCGAACTTCGCAAGTATGGAATGCGCATCCGGCTGGAAGAAAAACCCTTCCAAATTCTGGAGATGTTACTGGACCATGCCGGTCATGTTGTAACGCGGAGAATGCTTCGCGAGAGACTTTGGCCCGACACGGTTGTGAGCTACGAGCACGGGCTGAATACCGCCGTCAACAAACTTCGCGATTTATTGGGAGACTCCGCGCGGAGTCCCCGTTTCGTGGAAACCCTCCCCCGACTGGGCTATCGCTTCATTGCTCCAGTGGTGAAGCCCGGGAAGGCCGTTCGAACGGAGGGTAAGAGAATGCTCCTTGTCCTGCCGTTCGAGAGTTTATGCGGTGATGACGAACAGGAATTCTTTGCCGAGGGATTGACGGAAGAGACGATTTCGCAACTCGGGCAGCTCGACCCCAAGCGGCTGGGCGTGATCGCGCGCACTTCGGCCGTTCAATACAAGGCCACGAAAAAATCCATTGGAGAAATTGCCGCAGAGTTGCACATCGACTGTGTGTTAGAGGGCAGCGTTCGCTGCGACGGCGGGCGTGTGCGCATTACGGGCCAGTTAATCGAGGCGCAGGACCAGACCCATCTGTGGTCGGCAAGTTATGACCGAGACTTGCGAGACGTTCTTGATGTCCAAAGTGATGTAGCACGCCAGATCGGTAAGGCACTGGCGTTCGAATTGCTCCCCGACTAGGGCGCCGTTGGCTCCACGTTCCAACCCTCCACCACCAGTTCGGGTGTCGCACCATGGAGTTCGGCGGAATCAAATCTCGCCGTGACGGCCTTTTTCTCGCCCGGCAGCAAAGAGAAATAGTTATCGCTCCAGAAAACTGGCGTGACGTCTTCCCCGCTCTTGCCGCGTGTAAGCCGAGGATGAACCATGAACGCCACGGTGTCACTCTTGTTCTCTGCGATAACGATAAGCGAGGGATTCCTTCCACTGAACTCTAGTCCCCTCGTGATGGCCACTTTTGCGGTGGGGAGGCTGTTCAGGCCAGTGAGATCGCCGAACTCCTTTTGCGGAGTGTAGACGGTGTCCTTTCTCTTGCCCCAATCGAGCACGTCTAGTTTTGTCGACAACCAGTAAAAATTTTCGCTGATCGGCTTTCCAGCCGCATCATGGAGCTCGAGCTTCAGGAAATAGGTCGGCGTCAATCCATCCGGCGTGGGGAGATCGAATGCCTTGGTGCTGCTGTCCGTCTCCAAATCAAGTGTTGTCTCGCGGGAAGCTTTTTCCTTCGCATCGATGCTGTAGATTTTCGCGCTGACTTTCGTTCCTTTGAGCGTTTCGTACGTTCCGTTGATGACCGCGACGGAGTTGTCGTCGTACGAATACTGCACATGGACCGGCTCGCAAGCCTTTTTCGTGCCGAAGTATCCACCTGCCGGGACAAGGTAGTAATCGTAGAGATGCCAGATCAGGGAGGGCCACGCGTTGTTCAGCATCCACTGAATCACACCGGTGGAAGTGTATTTGTTCCGCGCGTAGGCTTCAAACATGGCGCGTTGCCCGTCGTAGGTCATCGCTTGCGCCTTGCGCTCGTAATCTTGGAGCGACGACGCCTGTCCGTAGCGCCGGTTTAAACCATCGGTAAAGACATTGACCGTCGTGAAACGCTCGCCGCCCGCGTGATAATTCCAGACGTCATCGATCGGCCAAAGATGATCCTTGGGAATGAATCTCTCCAGCGATTCCCGCGTGGGAATCGCCGGCCCCGGGCTTGTCTCCGTGTTGTAACCGTAGGCGCCGCCCGCTTCCGTGTCTGCCAGCCAATAGACAGGCGGAACATATTCGTACGGGCCGGTCATCTTTACGCCGGAATTGCCGGTAACTTTCGTGGGCGTTTCTGAGGCAGAAGAGAGCGAGGGATTCGGCCATTCGAGTTTTTCCAGAATTCCGAGGTACATCTGCTCGACATCCGCGGGAGGCGGGCCGTCACTACCATAGAGCCAGACGAAGACGCTCGGATGATTCCGCAAACGGGAGATCTGACTGGTGAGCGAGGCGGCGGCCACTTTCTTCTGATCGCCTTTCCAATCGTCCCAGCGCTCCCAGGCGTC
>WNFS01016976.1_pt1 | contig 10457 bp, 6 predicted proteins | sample 5400141 | NCBI WGS metagenome assembly WNFS01 (sample SAMN13153358, study PRJNA577476) | soil metagenome | isolation source: 60 cm saprolite under Madrone tree | place: USA:California | collected 2016-06-14
CTAGCACCGCCGCAAACGCCGCTGGGAAATCCTTCACCTTCTGACCGAAAAAACAGGCATCTGCAAAACCAGGAACTCAAGAAGAGAGTGGCGGCACTTCAATTCGCGCAAGTCGCTCACAAAACTGGGGGTGGGCAAGAGAGTTCTCTTTGGGAGGACTTGCCGAGAATCGAAATAAACCTAAAGAAGCCGAGGTCTTGCAAGCCGCTCTAAATCGTCCCTTCGGCTGGCAACTTCAACCAGGCCAGAACAAAGATCAGTAACGTGACGGAAAGAAAGGAAGTGGGGATAATGAAAAAATAACGAAGAGCGACGGCGGTCATCGCAGCCAGCCAGATGATATTTGCCAGCGCCGCTCGCTTCAGCAATCCTGCCCGTTCGCGGAACAACAGCAGATCGAACAGCGCGAAGCCCAAAGCCGCCAGCATGAACGAGACGCTAAACCCGCGCACCAAGTCATCCATGCTTCGCACGGATCCCATCAAGTTGAACTTGTAGCTGGACATCAGGCCCAGCAGCTGTTTCTCCGTATCGTTTGCAGGAACCGGGTCACGAATCAGCGACAGCGAGTGCACCAATCCCAGGATCAGAAGCGCCACCGCGCCCGCCTTAAACAGGCGCGTTCCCCATTTGTCCGACATGCGTGAAGTTATACCACGAACGACGCACTTTTTTACCCAGCGATGGCCTGTGAGATGGGCGTCCAAACCTGCATCGGAGTTGCCGTGCGATTGGCCCACGCGTAGTAAGGAATAAGAGTTAGCGAGACCGGTTTAGCTTTTCGGGGCTCGGCGGAATATCGGAAGTAGAGACGGTTCTGCTCCGCGGATTCTCCATAGGCCGCACCGGCATGCCGCAGCAGAATAATTCCACCAAGCAGGTCGTTGCGAAATTCTTCCTGGAATAGCGCGCCCGATTTCAGGCTCAAGTTCAACGCCACATCTTTGAGAGGCACGCCTTCCGGCTGATCGATTTGCTCCAGGCAGTACACCAGCGGGCCGCGCTGCACGGCCACGCGGCCATTGTTTTCGATGACCTGTGCGTTGGCTTCGAGAAGCTGGGGATTCATATGGAATTGCACGCGGACGGTGTCGCCGCCGGCCCAGCGGCGCCGAATCGGAAGATACTGGCCGGGAGTTGCGCTTGCGACGGGCTTCCCGTTGACGCTCACTTGTGCCGTGTCCGTCCAGCCGGGGATTCGCAGGAAAAATGTGAACTCGGCTGGCCCGGCGGGCGTGACGGTAATTTCGACGCCGCCGTCCCACGGATAATTTGTCTTCTGGCGGACCTTCAAGCCGACGCCGTTCTCGAGATGCCAGTCGAGTTGCGAGTTGTCGAAGAAGTGGAGATAGATGCCGTCACTGCTGGTGCTATAGAAGTATCCCGGCAGTGAAGCAAAGGTACGTTCCAGGTTCGGCGGGCAGCAGGTCGTGTCATACCACTCGTTGCGAATCTTGTCACCACCGGAAGGATCAAACGCCAGCGGATTGCGATAGCAATAGAGCGTGCCATCCAGCGACATCCCGGAATTGATGCCATTGTACAGCGCGCGTTCCATCACGTCGGCGTATTTGGATTCGCCGGTGGCCGCAAGCATGCGCCAATTCCACATCATGTTGCCGATGGCCGCGCAGCTTTCCCCATAGGCCCGAGCATTGGGCAACTCATAAGGATCACCGAAGGCTTCGCCGTCGCTCCGCGCGCCGACTCCACCTGTGACGTACATTTGCGCCGAAACGAGGTCTTTCCACAAAACGTTCAGGGTCTTCCAATACGCGGCATCGCCGGTTTCCAGGTAGTAGTCCGTCGCCCCGCAGCAGGCGTACATGGCGCGTACGGCGTGACCTTCGAGATGCGTCCGCGAAGTGAACGGAGTGCCGCAAAAGTGATAAACGTAATCCCAAGGCTTCACTTGAATCCGAGAGTCGCCGGCGAGGAGATAACCTGCGAGGTCAAGCTGGCGCTTGTCGCCGGTCAGTCGATACAACTCGACCAGCGCTAGTTCCATTTCCGGATGGCCGGAGAACAAAGGTTTCTGGTCCGAGCCCGGACCAAAATTAGGAAGCAGGAAATCATTTACAAAGCGGATGCCCGCGTCCAGTAACGTCCGATCGCCCGTGGCGCGGTAGCAGGCAATGGCGCCTTGCAGGAAATGGCCGATGTTGTAAAGTTCGTGGCCCCACTGCTGAACTTTCGGGTCCATTCGTTGTGCAGCATGCTCGCCGACGTAATAAGTGTTCAAGTATCCGTCGGGCTGCTGCGCGGCAACGACGTCCTTCGCGATTTTGTCCACGGCTGCGCGAAGCTCGGGACGCTCACTGGATTGCAAAGCGAAGCCGGCGGCTTCCGTCCACTTGTAAACGTCGGAATCGGAATACACTGGCCCTCGCTGCGCGGCAGTGCTCTTTCCGATGAGGCGGCGGAAATTATCCATGCGGCCATTGGCTTCCAGCAATTTTTCCATCGAAGGGATGCTCTTGTTGACGTTCACTTCGCGGCGCTGCGCCCAGAAACCATCTTCGATCGTGACGGCGTGTACCGGCACGTTCCTCAGTTTGGCGTGCGGTGATTTTGCAAGGTTGAGAATGCCCTGGTCGTGCCAAGGCGGAATCGTCGTCAGCGCGACTTGCGAATGCTGAACGAATTCGCTTGTTCCACCTTGGGGGGTTGAAAGAGCCGCAAAAAGTTCTCGCCCAGGCTGCCAGCAAGAAATCGTAGCGGCTGAGACCGCCGAGGATACGAATTGTCTCCGGGAGAAGTTTTGCGCCTTGCTCATAGTTTCTTTACTCCTTGCCGCGGCCCCCGCGCGAGATCTCAAGAAGGCAAATCATAACGCAGCCGGGCTCTGTCAATCCCCTGCTGAAATGGCCAGGCCCTCGGCTGGGGGCACCCCCCCCCAAAAAAAAAATCCCCCTTCCCAAAGGGTCCTGTTTTTGGTATATTCCTTCCTAAGCGGTGTCCCCCCGTGGTCGGTTTGCAATGCAACGAACTGATCTCGAGATTCCAGCCTTGACAGCCCTGTCGCTTCCCGCGAGGCGTTCCTCTCGTCTAGGAAGCGTGTCCTTCCCTGCGATTCTGATAACCACTTCGGCTATTTTTGGCGCCGCGCAGTGCTCCGCTCAGGATGTCGCCGAAGCGGCTCGTCAAGAGCGCACACAGAAGGAAAGCAAGCAGCAAAAATCCAAACACGTCTACACCGAGCAGGATCTAAAGCGCGCGCAGATTCTCAGGCCCGAAGATCGCGCTCAGGTGGAGGAGAAGAAAAACCAGACCGTTGCGCCGCTGGCAGAGAAATCGGGAGATGCCGTCGACGCGCAGTCGCTTCCAGCCGACGCTCCGCTCGGTGACGTCGCTCGCCGCTTCCGCAAGCAGAAAGAGTCAGAAAAGCTTCACCGATCGGCGGAGTTCCATCTTCCGTTCGCCGATGCTCCGGCGCTCGCTTCGCCAAAGCCTCCGGTGATGCCGCTGCGTCCGCCGGTTTCCATTCCTGCTCCGCCAAGGTTTGTTCCTTACCAGCCGCCCGTGAAGCGCTCACCGTTCGAGCGTCCGCGAGTTTTCATGGCTCCTCCGAGTGCGCCCGTGCTTCGAGCGGCGCCGCGGCCGGCCGCTCCGGATCCGGTCGCGCCCGCGGCACCCATTTTTCCTGTTGCGCCGAACGCCGCGGCAAAACGCAACGCAGTGATTGCCAAACCAGGTGACTCGCTCTGGAAAATCGCAGAACAAAATTTGGGCAAGGGAGCCCGCTGGCAAGAATTGCTCTCCGTCAATCCGGCAATTCGTGACGCGAACCAGATCAAGGCAGGCTCGCCGATTTTTCTGCCTGCGGCAGTCTCTTCATCGCGGACGGCGACGAAGATCACTGTCAAGAAGGGCGACACGCTGACGTCCATCGCTCATGCCCATTTTGGCCATGCCTCCTGCTGGTCCAGCATCGCTCAGGCGAATCCGGCCGTCAGCGACGCGAACTTGATCTTCGAAGGCCAAGTGCTCCTGGTTCCCGCAAGCTGCAAGCCATAGAAATTCCGCGGCATGCGCCGGCTTGCCATCCTCTAAACTCAATATAAACACCTTCGATATTCGGGAGGCGCCTTCCATTTTTGGGAGCCAGCTTACGGGCGCCGTCGCTCATGCATTGAGGTAAACCCATAAGCCACTGATACAGGGCGTCTTGGAAGCGGCTTGAGAAAGTCATATTCTGGCACCGGGATTGCGAACCTATTGGGGATTGGGTAGAACAATCCAAGTGCGTTCTTGCATCAGGAGGAGCAAATTTATGGAAGTTGCAGCAGTGAAATTCAAGGGCTCCCGCAATTTATTCTTTCGCGTGTTCCTCTTAGCTGTCCTATCGGCCGTTTTAGGAACGAGCGTGCCCGCGCAGTCCACAGCTTCACTTAGCGGCACGGTGACCGATGCCACTGGAGCCGTCGTTGTGAACGCGAAGGTTGTCGCAACCAACCAGGCCACGGGAGTCGAATCGGCCACGCAGACGGACACTGCCGGAGCGTACCTGTTCCCCTCGTTGCCCATCGGGATTTATCGCCTCCAAGTGACGGCTCCCGGTTTCCAGTCCGCAATCATTTCAAACCTGAAGCTCGAGGTGGCAACGGCGGCAACGCAAAATGTTCAACTGAGCGTTGGCCAGGCCGCGGAAAAGATAGAAATCATGGCCGACGCTGCGCTCGTTGATACCGCAACAACAAGCATGAGCCAGGTGATCAACGACAAGACGGTACAAGAGATTCCCCTGAATGGAAGACACTTCACGGATCTCAGTCTGCTGACGCCCGGGATCAACCTCAATGACAACGTCCAAAACCAGATTACTTTCCAGCCGCCGATTGATACCCTCGCGGAGTACAAAATCGACAACTCGTCCTTTCCCGCGGAGTACGGCCGGAATTCCGGCGCTATCGTGAACCTCGCTACGCGCTCCGGCACGAGCGAATATCACGGGGAACTGTTTGAGTTTTTCCGCAACAATGCTCTGGACGCGCGAAACTTTTTCAATCCGGTGCTCACCTCCACAGGCGCCCCCAATCCGCAAGCGGCTTTCAAGCGCAACGATTTTGGCGCCAGCTTTGGCGGACCGATTAAGAAAAACAAGGTCTTTTTCTTCCTGGCCTACGAAGGATTGCGCCAGCATCAGAGCTTGACAGTCACATCCAACCGGGTTCCCAGTCAGAATGAAAGAGCAGCAGTAACTAAACAAGTTATCCAGAAGATTATCACTATTATTCCTGCGGCCAACCTGGTTGGTAGCGGCAATCCAGCAGATCCGGCGACTTTCAACGCTTTCACCGGGGGCGCTTTGGCCAATGTGTCTCTCAACCAGGGGTCGGCTGATCTTGACGTAGAATTATCCAGCAAAAATCGAATCCACGCCTATTACGTGGTGCAGAAAGATCTCCGCCAAGAACCAACGGCAGGGGGCGCAATCGGGGCGAACCTTCCGGGATTCGGAGATACCCGCGACGGCCTCCGCCACCTGGCAACCCTCAGTGAGGACCATTTTTTTGGTCCATCGCTCACCAACACGATTCGGCTTGGCTTTAACCGCATCCACTTGACCTTCACTCCAAATGCCCTGCTGGACCCGGCGGCTTTCAGCATTGCCATGCCAGCAGGAGCTCCTGTGGCGTCGGGCTTGCCATTTTTCAACATAGGCGGGGCGTTGGGCTTTGCTGGTCCGACCCAGGAACCACAGGGCCGTGGTGACACCACGGCGGTGTTGAACGATACCTTGAGCTGGCTGAGGGGGCGGCACACCTTCGCTTTCGGCGGGGAAATCCGGCGCGCGTACAACAACAACATCGCCTTGAACATCGGAAGCTTCACGTTCAACCAGACAGGCTCGGGAGCCACTCTTCAGACTGCAATGCAGAATTTTCTCAACGACTCGGCTTCTGTATTTACAGTGCAACTCGGTTCCGGGAATGACAAGATCCTTCAACCGTCTTATGACGCTTTTGCCCAGGACAGCTTTAAGTGGAAACCCAACTTCACGATCAACTTTGGATTAAGGTACGCCTGGAACTCTTCGCCGTCCGAGGCCGCGGGGCGCTTCACGCAATTTGATCCTGCAACCGGTACTCTCGTTCAAATGAGTCAGCCTTATCACACGAACAACAAAAACTTCCAACCCCGCGTTGGCTTCGCATGGGATCCTTTCAAGGATGGCAAGACTTCGGTGCGGGCCGCATACGCCATTCTTACTCAGGACCCAACCACAAACATCGTAGTCGGTTTAAGCGGCAATCCCCCCTTCGCCATCCCTATTTCCATTAGTTCAGGGAGCATTGCCGTCGAGAACCCTGGGAATTCGCTTGGTGCAACGAGCCTGGGCCCGGCCGCAATCAACCAGAACTTTAACGATATGTATTCACAGGACTGGAACCTCACCGTAGAGCGCCAATTAACTTCCAGTACGGGCTTGAGCATTGCGTATGTTGGAATGAAAGCCACGCACCTGCAACTGAACCAGAACATCAATCAGCCGCTGGTCACGAACGGGATTTATGGTTCCACGCGCCCCTTCCCAACACTTCCGGCCACTAGCCCCGTATTACCATCACAGTGCGCGGCACCGCGCCCTGCTTGTTCCCTTGGCAACATCAACCAAGTGAACAGTAACGGAAACTCGAACTACAACGCTCTTTGGGTAACGCTTAACAAGCACTTCTCTCACGGGCTGCAATTCCTGAGCTCCTACACCTTCTCCAAATCACTGGACTACAATTCCTTGTCCACTGGCGAAACCTACATCCTCCAAGATGCCAATAACCCGCGCGGGGATTACGGTCCATCAGAGTTCGATGTCCGGCATCGCTTCGTTTTGAGCGGGTTTTACCAGCTACCGTTCAAGGCGAACCGCCTCATCGCTGGATGGGAAGTCGGCAGCGTCGTCCAAGCGCAGACTGGCAATCCTCTAAATCCCACGGTAGCGATCAACCCGGGAGTCAGTCTCACGGTTCGTCCTGATGTGACTGGACCAATCCATGTGACGGGAGATCCTGCCGGATGGTTTGGAACCAGCGCTCAGTTCGCTGCAGCATTCGCAACTCCCTGTGTAGGGACGACCTGCCATCCCGGCAGCCTCAGCCGCGACGCAATTACCGGGCCAGGTTTTGTCAACACGGACTTTTCCGTCATAAAGAACACCAAGTTGACCGAAAAGTTTAATGTGCAATTCCGGGCAGAAATGTTCGATCTCTTCAATCATCCTAATTTTGGGAACCCGGGGCTCACGTTCACTCCTACGAGTACGACCTTCGGCAAGATCACCAGTACCCGCTTTCCGACCGGCGATTTTGGTTCGGCGCGGCAAATCCAGTTTGCTTTGAAGCTGCTGTTCTAGCTTAGGCAAAATTACTGGCAATGAGGGCGGCTTCGGTCCGCCCTCTTTTTTTTCTGGGGCTCGGCACCGACGGCAATTCCCCGTCCGGCTCAAATTACAAATTTCGGATACAATAGAAAGCAGTCGGCAACCTATTTCGTGAGGACTTGGTGATTCACCGGAACGTCTTTCACAATGACGCACTGCTGCCTATCGAGAAGGTGCGGCTTTCTCCGGGTCAGGCTGGTCTCATCTGCGGGTGGGGCATTTTCACCACGCTGCGCATCTCTCGCGGCGAGGCTTTCGCCTACGAGCGCCACTGGCGCCGCCTGGAAAAAGACGCCGGCATCACGCGCCTCCCCATGCCCTACACCGCGGCCAAAGTGCGCGTCCATCTCCACGAAGTGATTCGCGCCAACAAAGTCACCGAGGGCTGTGCGCGCATCTATCTGGTCTACAACACGGTAGGCTTCTGGCAAAGCGACGAAAAGCTTCCGCAGGTCGACCTGATTATCTACACCGCCGGTCTCCCCGAACATCGCGAAGTCGTCCGGCTGGCCCTCCGCGAAAACGGCCGCCATGCCGCGTCTCCCATGTCTGGAGTAAAGAGCATCTCCTGGCTCAATAACGTTTGTGCGGTTGGAGAGGCCGTCAAAGAAGGATTCGACGAAGTCGTCATGTTGAACGAGCGCGGCGAAGTCGCCGAATGCACGTCCGCGAACATCTTCGTCGTCAAGGGCGAAAAGGTCCTCACGCCCCCGCTAAATTCCGGTTGTCTCGAAGGCGTCACCCGCGGCATCCTCATGGAAATCGCGCCGGAGGCCGGAGTTTCCGTCGTCGAACAGTCGCTTCGTCCGGAAGACATCTATTCGGCGGACGAAGTCTTTATCTCGTCCACAAACCGCAATCTCATCAGCGTGTGCGAAATTGCGGGCAACATAATTCCCACCCGCGGTCTAGTCTGCGAACGGCTCAACGAGCTTTTCGACGCCTACGTCGCCGACTACGTCTCGCGCCGCCTCGCTTCTGCGGCGCGGTAATAGCAATGCGCACCTCCGACGATGATTCGGAGACTCCGGCTCTAGATGGCTAGCGAAACAAACTTGACTGCCATTCAAGCAGCCGCCCCAGCAGACACTGGCGGGAAGACTGTCTTCAAGATTCTCCTGGCGATCAGTTTTTGCCACCTCCTGAATGACACAGTGCAATCGCTGATTCCTGCGATCTATCCTATTCTCCGCACCTCTTTCCATCTGAATCTTGGGCAAATCGGTTTGATCGCGCTCACGTCACAGGTGACGGCTTCCCTTCTTCAGCCTCTTGTGGGCCTTTACACCGACCGCCGCCCACAGCCCTATTCCCTGGCCGTCGGCATGGGAATCACGCTGATTGGTTTGCTGGCGTTCTCAATGGCTCCGAGTTTCGGCACGATTCTCGTAGCCGCGGCACTCGTTGGCATCGGATCCGCCGTATTTCACCCGGAGTCCTCCCGCGTCGCGCGCATGGCTTCCGGTGGGCAGCACGGCATGGCTCAATCGCTTTTCCAGGTTGGCGGAAACGCCGGCACCGCTTTGGGTCCCTCGCTTGCGGCACTCGCTCTTCCCAAAGGACAAGCCAGCATCGCCTGGTATTCGCTGGTGGCTCTCCTTGGCATGGTATTGCTCACGAACATTGGCACTTGGTTGAGCCAGCATCGGTCCTTTCAGTTGAAACCATTCTCAAATGATTCCGCGCTTCCGGCATCCCTGGAGTCTGCTCATCCTCACCATGCTTTTCCCGCCAGGAAGGTCGCTTTCTGCCTGGCAATCTTGGTGGCTCTCATGTTTTCAAAATTCTTCTATCTGGCCAGCTTGATCAGCTACTACACCTTTTACCTGATGAACCGATTTCATCTCTCTGTCCACGATGCCCAGCTCCATCTCTCGCTGTTTCTTGGCGCCGTCGCTGCGGGAACTTTTATCGGTGGTCCGGTGGGCGACAAGATCGGCCGCAAGTTTGTCATCTGGTGCTCCATCCTTGGCGTTCTCCCTTTCACGCTGGCTTTGCCATACGCCAGCCTGCTGTGGACCACCATTCTCAGCGTGGTGATTGGGTTCATCCTGGCGTCGGCTTTTTCCGCGATCCTGGTCTACGCCCAGGAACTGGTCCCTGGAAGAGTGGGAGCGGTCTCCGGCCTCTTTTTCGGTTTTGCCTTTGGCTTGGGCGGCGTCGGCGCGGCCTTGCTCGGCAAACTGGCGGACTTGACCGACCTCAACTTCGTCTATCACGTGTGCTCGTTTCTCCCGGCCATCGGCATCCTCACGGCCTTTCTCCCCAACCTCGAGCCCGCGAAAACCAAGCCCGATGCCGCTCAGCCATCGGCCGCCTGACGGCAGGCGCAATCCGCCCGCGCCGGTCACGCATGTCCCCTCGCATGCTACAATTCCCGCATTGGGACTCACCCATGCCCGACACCGTACCTCTTGCCGGTGAAGCCGTTCTCGAAGTCGTCTCTCCGGACGGCGCGCGCCGCTACGCCCGCATCACGCAAACGCCTTTCATGATCGGCCGCGGTGTTGAGACCGGCAACCATCTGCAGCTCTCCGACCGCCGCATCTCCCGCAACTGCGCGGCCGTGGTCATCGAAGCCAATCGCTTCTATATCGAAGATCGCGGCCAGCGCCGCGGCCTTTTTGTCAACGGAGAAAAAGTTGATAGCCGCGAGCTTCAGGATGGCGACTCTATCACCTTCGGCCTCGACGACTCGTACGAAATAATCTTCCGCTCCGCCAAGGGCACGGACAGTGATTCCCTTCCCCAACTGCTCACGCGGATGGAGCACATCACCAGCTCCGAACCATCCGGCGGCGGCCTGATTAAGCTCAAGCGCCTGCTCGAAGCCAGTGCTTTGCTGCACTCTCAGCTTCCTCTTGACGAAGCATTGAGCCACATGCTGGATCATGCCGTCTCCGTAACCGATGCGGATCGCGGCCTGCTTCTAGAAAAGGGCTCGACGGACGCGCTGAAAGTAAAACTCGCCCGGCGCAACGGCGCATTGCGCCTGCCGCCGGAAAGCGTGACGCCGAGCAAGACTGCCATCCAACTTGCGCTCAAACAGCAATCGCCAGTGATCACCGAAGACCTA
>WNFS01004684.1_pt1 | contig 10456 bp, 9 predicted proteins | sample 5400141 | NCBI WGS metagenome assembly WNFS01 (sample SAMN13153358, study PRJNA577476) | soil metagenome | isolation source: 60 cm saprolite under Madrone tree | place: USA:California | collected 2016-06-14
CGGCTTGGGCACGCAGTCGCCCGTGGCGGGGTCGCACACCAGTCCGGCCGGGCAGGTGACGAGCGTTCCGTGATGGCAGCCCACCCCGGGCGTGCAGGTCTCCGCCCCGTTGCAGACGTTGTGGTCGTCCGGGCAGACGACCGGCTGCCCGCCTTCAACGGGGTATGCCACCTCGACGGCGCGGGCCAGCCCCAGTGCAGCTATCGGTGCGTCACCCGCCAGGCATGCGACGACGGCGACCTCTGCACCGACGACAGCTGCGACACCACCACCGGCTGCAAGAACACCCCGAAAACGAGCTTCGCCGCCGTGACCTGCCGCCTGGACACCGTGGACGCGGCGACCCACGGCGCGAGCGTCACGGACCTGGCGCCCTCGGTCGCGGCCAAGCTGGGGAAGCCGATCGGCAAGGCGCGCACGAAGCTCGCGGCGGCCGAGACGGCCGGCCAGGGGAAGCCGGCCTTGAAGGCGCTCAAGAGGGCCGCCAAGCAGATGAAGACGATCCCCGGCATCGTCCGCGCGGCGCAGAAGAGGCACAAGATCGCCGCCGCCCTCGCCACCGCCATCCTGGACGGCGCGAGCGGCGGCAGCCAGGCGCTCTCGACGCTGATGGCCAGCATCACGCCCTGACCCGGGTGGACCCGCCGGGCCGGGTCGGTTAATACCTCTCGGGAGGAGGCCGACCCATGGCGAACGAGCGCATCATCTCGGCAGACTCGCACGTGAACCCGCCGAAGGACCTGTGGACGTCCCGCGCGCCCGCGCGGCTCCGCGAGCGCGCGCCGCGCGTCGAGTCCACGCCGCAGGGCGACTTCTGGATCGTCGACTCGCAGGTCTCGGGCGCGATCGGCCTCGACGCCTCGGCCGGCCACAAGCCGGAGGAGTTCCGGCCCGCGGGCATGACCTACAAGGACATGCGCCCCGGCTCCTACGACCCGACCGCGCGCCTCGCCGACATGGATATCGACGGCGTCGACGCCGAGGTCCTCTACTTCGGCGGCCCGGTCACCTCGCTCTCGCCCGACCCCGAGCTGCGCCGCTACATCATCCAGACCTACAACGACTGGATGATGGAGCTTTCGAAGGCCGCCCCCACGCGGCTCGTCGGTCTCGCGCACATCCCCCTGGTCGATCTGGCGGAGGGCATGGCGGAGCTCCGGCGCGTCACGAAGCTCGGGCTCCGCGGCTTCCACGTCGACCCCTTCCCGGACGAGCGCGGCGGGAAGGCGCTCTGGGATGCGGCCTACGAGCCCTTCTGGGCGCTGGTCGAGGAGACCGGCCTGCCGATCAGCTTCCACATCGTGGGGCCGCGCAACACGAACGTGCAGCAGACGTTCATGAACCCGACCCCGGGCGTGAAGGAGACCTTCATCGCCATCGCGCCCATCTCGATCTGCGAGGTGGTCTCGACGCTCGTCTTCACCGGCATCCTGGCGCGCCATCCGAAGCTCCACTTCGTGCTGGTCGAGTGCGGCATCGGCTGGATCCCCTACTTCGTCGAGCGCATGGACCAGACTTTCAACAAGCACCGCTTCTGGACCAAGTCGGTGATCACCGAGAAGCCCAGCACGTACTGGTACCGCCAGGGGCACGCCACCTTCATCCAGGACCTCGCGGGCGTGGCGGCACGGCATCGCGCCGGGCTCCGCAACATCATGTGGTCGACCGACTACCCGCACTCGGACAGCACCTGGCCCAAGTCGCGCGAGGCGCTGGCCGCGCACTTCCAGGACGTGCCCGAGGACGAGCGAGCCTTGATCGCGGGTGGGAACGCCGCGGCGCTCTACGGGCTCAACTGATGGGCTCGATCGTCGCCTACAAGTGCCCGGCGTGCAATTACGCGACCGAGCAGCTGAGCGTCGGCTGGGGCAAGGCGGGCCGGGCCAAGTTCTGGGGCGGCCTCGCGGTCTGCGCCGAGTGCAAGGATCTCATCGTGATCGACCTCGCCGAGCAGCGCGCCGACCGCCGCGATCGACGGTGCGCGAAGTGCAACGCGCCCGTCAAGCTGATCGAGGGGACGATCGACCGCATCCCGTGCCCGCGCTGCGGGGCGGCGCTGCGGCACGCGACCCTGGGAAGCTGGAGTTAAGCGCCGACCCGAGACTCCGTCTCGGGTCGGGGACGGCCAGCGAGAATGGCGCCCGGTGGGCAGGGCGCACGGCGTGCCGCGGCCGGCAAAGCCGGCGCGGCAGACTTTCCGGAGGGTGAGCGCGTCACAGTGCGGCGAGGTGTGCGGGCGTGACGCATGATGGCTGCCCGGGGCTTCAGTTTTGCCGCGCCGGCTTTGCCGGCCGCGGCACGACCTCCGCACGATCCAGCGGCGCCACACGCTTGCTGTCTTCTTCGACCCGAGACATGGTCTCGGGTCGGAATTTCACCAGCGTGATCTCGTCGCCCGCGGGGACGAACACGGCCTCCACGGGCATGCCGGCGCGCATCTCCTCCGGAGGGCAGTCGAGCACCTGACTCACGAAGTGGACGCCCTCGTCCAGGAGGACGTCGACCACGTTGTAGGGGAGCTTCGTCTCGAAGGCGGGGAGCGTGGGGCCGCGGACGATGGTCCAGGTGTAGACCGTGCCGCGGCCGGTGGAGCGCTCCCACGTGAACTCGCGCGACAGGCAGCCCGGGCAGGTGGGACGCGGGTAGTGGCGGAAGCGGCCGCAGGCCGCGCAGCGCTGGAAGCGGAGCTCGCCGCGCCGGGCGGCGGCCCAGAACTCGGCGTCGTCGTGCGTCGGCTGGGGGAGCGGGAGGCTCATCGGCGGAGGATGACGGCGCCGGTCGGGTCGGTGTTGCCGCCGGCCACGAGGGCGAGCTCGCAGCCCGCGACCTGCGCCGTCGAGGTGCCGCGGATCTGCCGCACCGCCTCGACCGTGTTGTTGAAGCCGTGGACGAAGGCCTCGGAGAGCTGGCCGCCGTTGGTGTTGCTCGGGAGCCGCCCGTCGGGCCAGGCGAGGCCCCCGCGCTCGACGAACGGCCCGCCCTCTCCGGGCGGCGCGAACCCGTAGTCCTCGAGCGCCATGATGACGAGCGGCGTGAAGAAGTCGTAGAAGCAGGCGACCTCGATGTCCCCGGGCCCGACGCCCGCCATGCCCCAGAGCCGGCGGGCGGCGCGCGGAGCGCCGTCGTGGCGTCGCTCGCGCTCGTAGAAGCTGGAGAGCCGGATGTGGTGCCCGCCCGCCGCCATCGCGCCGGCCAGGATGTAGGCGGGCGGCTGGCGGAGATCGCGTGCGCGCTCGGCCGAGGTGACGAGCAGCGCGACGGCGCCGTCGGTCTCGAGGCAGCAGTCGAGCAGGCGGAGGGGATCGGCGATCATGCGCGAGGCATGGTGCTCGGCGATGGTGATGGGCGCGCGCATGACGGCGTGCGGGTTCCGCGCCGCGTGGCTGCGGAAGGCAACCGCGACCTCGGCGTACTGGTCGTCGGTGGTGCCGTACTCGATGCGGTGGCGCATGGCGATCATCGCCATCTCCTGGAAGGCGGCAACCAGGCCGTGGGGGACGTGCCATTTGTTCAGACCCGTGAGCGGCGCGGAGCCGAGCCGCTCCCAGTAGCGCCCGCCCTGGTGCGCGCCCGGGCCGTAGGCGGACTGCTTGCCGCGTGCGCGCGAGCGGTAGACGAGCACCGCCGACGCCAGGCCCGCCGCGATCGCCGTCGCGGCGAGCACGAGGACCGACGCCGCGCCGCCGCCGCCCCAGGCGCTCGACGCGAACCAGCCGAGCTCGGGGTTGCCGAGCGCGGCGAGCAGGTTCTCCTCGTCGGTCGTCTCCATGTCGTAGCGCACCGCGCCGTCGATGTCGCGCGGCGCGAGGCCGGCGTCGGCACAGGCGGCGAGGATCGCCTCGAGCGCCATGTCGTACTCGGAGCGGCCGAGGGACTTCCCGAACGCGGTCTGCCCGATGCCGACGATCGCCGCCCGGTCGCGGATCGTCGTCGCGTTCACGTGAGCACGCCGTCCTCGGCGAGGCGCGCCACCTCGGCGCGCGAGAGACCGAGGACGCGGATCAGCACGTCCTCGGTGTCGGCGCCGAGGCGCGGGGCGGCCGCCGGCGGCACGAGCGGCGTGCGCGAGAGGCGGATCGGGTTCCCGCTGTGCCGCTCGGGGCCGATCTCGGGGTGCTCGACGGTCACGATCGCGCCGCGCGCGGCGAGATGCGCATCGGCGCGGTGATCGTCGCCGTTCTGGACCGCCATGGCGGAGACGCCCGCCGCCTGGAGCGCCGCCGCCGTCTCCTCGGCGCTCCGCGCGCGCGTCCACTCGGCGACGCGGCGGTCGAGCTCGGCGCGCGCCGCGAGCCGGCCGGCGAGCGAGGCGAACGCGGGGTCGAGCGGCCAGCCGAGCACGCCGGCGAAGCGCTCCCAGGCCTCGTCGCCCACCACCGCGATCGCCACCCAGCGGTCCTCGCCCGCGCTCGGGTAGACCCCGTGCGGGCAGGCGTAGAGGACGGCGTTGCCGCGCTGGGCCGCGGGCCGCCCGGTGCACGGCGCTTCCAGGTAGACCTCGCCGATCAGGTACGCGGCCGCCTCGGCCTGCGACATCTCGATCAGCTGCCCCTCGCCCGTCCGGCGGCGGTGCTCGAGCGCGGCCAGCACCGCCACCGCGGTGAGCTTGGCGGCGATGTGGTCGGGGTGGTTGAGCGACGAGCCGGCGGGATACGGCGCGTCGGGATGGTTCCAGAGCCAGGTGACGCCCGCGAAGGCCGAGTTGAGCGGGCCGTAGGCGGAGGCCTCGCCGAGCGGTCCACCGCGGCCGAAGCCCTGCGAGGCGACGTAGACGACGTCGGCGCGGACGCGGCGCACGTCCTCGTAGTCGAGGCCCCACTTGCAGACCACGTCGCCACGGTTGTTCTCGATGACGACGTCCGCCGCGGCGCAGAGGCGGAGCGCCAGCTCGCGGCCGCGCGGGGCGCGGAGATCGAGCGCGACGCTCAGCTGCCCGCGCGAGGCGTCGTTGAAGGTCCACGAGCGGTCGACGGCGTCGGGCTCGACCGTGACGCGGCGGAGGAAGTCGATGTTGGCCCGCGACTCGATCTTGATGACCTCGGCGCCGAGCTCGGCGAGCAGCGTCCCGGTCTCGGGGATGGCAACCCCACAGCCGAGGTCGATCACGCGGAGCCCGGCGAGCGCGGGACGCTGCGTGCCGTCGCCGCCCGGGCGCCCGGGCGCCCGCGGCGGGAAGCTCCCCTCGCTCGCGGCACCGGGCGCCGGCGCGGGGCGCTCGAGCACCGCGGGCGTGCGCGAGAAGTTGAAGGGCGCGGGCGCGAAGGGCGCGCCGCCCAGGTGCGGGAAGCCCGCCTTCTGGAAGTAGCCGCGCACGCGCGTCTGCTCCTCGGCCACGAACTCCTCGGGCGTGTTGACGGCCGTGATCGGCACGCCGAGCCGGCGCCCCTCGGCGAGGACCTCGGCGCGCGTGCGTCCGGCGAGCGCCTCCGTGGCCACCGCACGCACGACGTCGCCGTTCATGAGGCGGAAGAGCGGCACGCCCCAGTGCTCGCCCTCGAGCGCGTCCGGGCTGCCGAGAAGCGCCACGAACGCCTGCCACTGCCGCGGCGAGCCCGGGAGCACGCGCACGTAGCCGTCCGCCGTGCCGAGCACGTGATACGCGCCGTCGGCGTTGCGCGGCGGCGAGACGGGCAGCATCGGGTAGAGGCGCGCGTAGTCGGCGAGCGGGATCGACCACGGGTTCAGGCCGTTGAGCGCCGCCTCCTGCACCGAGACCTCGACCGTCTGCCCGGCGCCGGAGCGCGCGCGGGCGAGCACGGCGGCGAGCGCGCCCGCGACGGCGAACGTCGCGCCGCAGTCGTGTGCCGCGTAGCCGGGGAGCCAGCACGGCGGCCGGTCGCGGAAGCCGGAGGCGTGGAGCGCGCCCGAGGCGGCGAAGGCCGGGAGCGCCTCGAGCCGCCAGCCGGCGCGCGGACCCGTGAGTCCGAAGTCCGCGAGCGCCACGTGCACGAGATGCGGATGGCGCTCCTGGACCTCGGCGGGTGTCAGGCCGTGGCGGCGCTCGCCCTCGGGGCCGAGGTTCTCGATCAGGATGTCGGCCTGCTCGCAGAGCGTGCAGAAGCGGTGCCAGCCGCCGGCCTCGTGCAGGTCGAGCACTGCGCCCCGCTTGTTCGCGTTGCGGTAGAGAAACGGGAGCGAGCGATCGGGCGCCGCAACGCCGCCCGCGAAGGGCGGGACGAAGCGCCCAGGATCGCCGCGCGGCGGCTCGACCTTCACCACGTCGGCACCCAGGTCGGCGAGGAGCCGCCCCGCGAATGCGCCCCGCAGATCGGTCAGATCGACGACGCGAAGATGTGCGAGCGGCGGCGGCATGCGGCCCCTCTACTCCGGGCTCGACCACGCCGGCAAGCGGCCGTCAACGTCAGCACGCTGATCTCGCGCGGCACGCCGACCCGCACCCGCTGCCCGCTCGTGCCGAGCCCGCGGTTCACGTGCAGCAGCGTGCCGTCGCGCACGTAGCAGCCCGCCTCGAAGCCCATCTGCAGGAGACGCGCCACGTTCAGCTGCGGCACGCCGGGGACGGCGAGCTGGCCGCCGTGGGTGTGGCCGGCGAGCAGGAGCGGAACGCCGACCGCAGCGGCGACGGGAAGGACGCTCGGGCGGTGTGCCAGCACCACGAACGGCTCACCGCTGGGCACGCGGGCGACGAGGTCCGGGAGCGCATCCGCGGCCTGGCCCTCGGGACGCTCCTCGAGGCCGACGAGGTGCAGGCGGGCGCCCGCCACCTCGACGGTCGCCACCTCGTCGCGCAGCAGCCGCCAGCCGCTCCAGCGGGCGAGCGCCGCCGCGACTCGGTCGCCGCCCGCGCGCCGGTCGTGGTTGCCGAGGACCGCGAACACGCCGTGGCGCGCCGTGAGCCGCGCGAGCTCCGGCATCCAGGCATCGAGGTCGGTGGCCGGCGAGTCGACGAGATCGCCGGTCACGCAGACGAGGTCGGGGGCGAGTGCGGCGACGCGGTCGAGCGCCTCGCGCAGCGCGGCCCGGTCGGCGAGCGGGCCGAGATGCAGGTCGCTCACGTGCACGAGGTGGAGGGGTGCGGAGAGGCCACGGAGGGACAGGGCGATCGGCGTCACCACGAGCTCGCGATAGCCGCGCAGGTAGCCGTACGCGACCGTGCCCCCCGCGAGCCCGACCGCCGCCCCGCCGATCCAGCGGAACGCGGTCCCGAAGATCGGCTCCGGTCCGAGCCGGGCGACCATGCCGGCCTCGGCGCTGAGCGCGCCGAGGAGCGAGCCCGCGACCCACGCGCTCGCGAGCACGGCGAGGACCCCGGCGCTCACCAGTGCGCCGAAGGCGATCGCGAGCGTGACGTACCCCGCGCGGCCGGTGAGGAGCCCCGTCACCGGCTCGCGCTCGAAGCGCCGCGCGGCGAGCCGGTTCACGACCCCGAGCAGCGCCGGAACGACGATGTGAAGCCCCACGGGCACCTCGAGGTCGAGCAGCCAGCAGGCGAGCCCCCACTCGGCGAGCGCGCCACCGAGGGCGAGCCCGTCGAAGAAGTGACGGAAGACGAATCCCTCGCGGATCAGGGAACGCATCAGCGGTTGCCGAGCCAGGCCTGGATGAAGTCGATGAACACGCCCGGGTACTCGGGCTCGATGCGGGTCGCATCCTCGAGCCGTGTCATGATCTCGGGCGACACGTGCACCGCCGTCGCACCCAGGTTGTCCTCGAGCTGCGCGAGGCTCCGCGCCCCGATGATCACCGACGTGATCTCCGGCTTCTCGAGCTGCCAGGCGAGCGCGAGCTGCGCAGGCGTGCAGCCGGCCTCGCGCGCGGCGGCAACCAGCACGTCGACGATGCGGAAGGCGCGCTCGTTGAAGTAGAACCGGTAGAGCGGCATGTCCCGCTGCGCGAGGCGCGACTCGGGGGGCTTCCGCTCGCGCGTGATCTTCCCGGTGAGCATGCCGGCCGCGAGCGGGCTCCAGGTGATGAGGCCGATGCCTTCCTCGGTGGCGAGCGCAAAATGTTCGCGCTCGATCGTGCGGACGAGGAGGTTGTACTGCGGCTGCAGGGAGACGAAGCGCGTCCAGCCGTGCCGGTCCGACAGCGCGAGGGCCTTCATCAGCCGGTAGGCGCGGAAGTTCGACGCCCCCACGTAGAGCACCTTGCCCGCGCAAACCAGGTCGTCGAGCGCGGCGAGCGTCTCCTCGAGCGGCGTCCACAGGTCCTCGGCGTGGATCTGATAGAGGTCGATGTAGTCCGTGCCGAGCCGGCGAAGGCTCGCGTCGCACGACTCGCGGAGATGCTTGCGCGACGAGCCCCGGTCGTTCGGGCCGGAGCCGACCGGCATGGTCGCCTTGGTCGCGAGCACGATCTGCGCCCGGCGCCCGGCCATCGCCTTGCCGCAGATCTCCTCCGAGATCGTGCCGCTGTAGGCGTCGGCCGTGTCGATGAAGTTTCCACCCGCCGCGAGGTAGCGGTCGATCAATGCGAGCGACTCGCGCTCGTCGCAGCCCCACTCCGGCATGCCGAACGTCATCGCACCCAGGCAGAGATCGGAGACACGGAGGCCCGAGTGCCCGAGCGTGCGGATGCGCATGTCCTCTCCCTATAGCCGAGCGTGCGCCCGAACAACCCTCCCGTTCCGGCCGGCGCCGCCGTCCAGTTCGGGTGCCCGAAGATAGGGGACCCTCCTCCGCCCGTCGGCCGGGGTAATGCGCCGGCGTGAGGCGCGCCTGCAAGGTCGCCGCATGGCTGCCACCCGAAATTCCCGCGCGAGACGCCCCCGCGTGGCACGTCCATTGCTCCAGGGCAGCCCCCATGGCCGAGCGACCTTCGTCCCACTGGCGACGCTACGCGCTTGTCGCGCTGGTCACCTTGCTCGGGGCGGCGGGTGGGACGGGCGTCGCGCAAGCCGCTGAGCTCGACCTCTTTCTGCGCCACGCGTCGTCTGACATCCCGATCCCGGCCGGGAGCCCGAGCCGGTTTCTGCTGAGCCCCGAGGTACCGTCCACCGAGACTCAGAAGGACATCGCGGTCCGCGCTCCCCAGGGCGACCCGACGATCCTGGCCCAATTCGAGTCCAGTGCGCCGCACATCGACGGCATCCGCGTGGGGCCGCTCGGTGTGGTGCTCTACCTCGCCACCCACACCAACTCGGTACCCGGCTGCATTCAGGTGAAGGTCGACGTGCTGCGCCGGAATGCGCAGGGCCGCGACCTCCTGGCCACCGGCACGGCGAACCCCAACATCCCGGTGCTCAGGGAGGGCGGGTTCACCGATCCGGCTGCGATTCCGCTCACCGCCACCGGAAGCTGGCAGCTCGCGGCAGGCGACGGCCTCACCATGGTCGTGACCATGCGCAACGACTGCCCGTACGGCAAGCAGATCACCCTCGTCTACGACGCGATCAGCCAGCCCAGCCGGCTCGTCTTTCCGGACGATGCCGCGAGCCGCCCCGCCTTCGCGGACAACTGTCCGACGGTCGACAACCCCGATCAGCTCGACACCGACGGCGACGGCGTGGGCGACGCCTGCGACAACTGTCCCACCGTCCCGAACCAGGACCAGCGCGACACCAACCGCAACGGCATCGGCGACGTCTGCGAGCACGTCAGTCCCGTCGTGACCGGCTGCAACGGTTGTGCTTGCGCCGCGGTCGTCTGCACCGGAAGTGGACCCTGCACCGATCCCGTCTGTGCGGTGGGCACCGGCTGCCAGGGCGGCGAGCCCTGGATCGACGCCGTGCAGTGCTTCGTCGAGCAGGTGCGGGCGGTGGTCCACAGCGCCCCGGCGAGCGACCTGGTTCCTCGCCTCGCCCGCAACGGATCGCACCTCGGCCAGGCGATCCAGCGGGCGTCGCGCGCGGTCCGCGCCATGCGCCGGGCCCTCGCCCAGCACCGGCGCCAGCTACCGATCGAGCGCCGGCTCCGCCGGCTCGACAAGACGCTGCACGGCCTCTCTGGGGTCATCGAGCGCCTGCGAGGCAGGGAGAAGATGTCCGCGACGCTCTACGCCGAGCTGGTCGGAACCGTTGCCCAGGCGCGGACGGCGGTGGAAGCCTACCGTCCCTGAGCCACGCTCACCGCATCGGCTCCTTCCCCGCTTCCAGCGCCTGCAGCTCGAACGTGTTCCGCCACGGTCCCAGGAGCCCGAGCCGCACCCACGCCTGGTAGAGGTAGTCGGTCATCGCGCCCGGGTCGCCCGGCCGCTCGACGTGCACCACCGTCACCGCGAGCTCGGGCCGCGTACGCGCGAGCTCGAGCGCGCGCGCCACGCGCCGCTCCCATTCCTCCACGCTCGCGATGCGGATGCCGTGGTGATCGGTCAGGTCGGCCTCCTGCGCCTCGAGCGCGGTGAGCGCCCGCCCGAGCTCCCCGTCGCTGCGCCGGAGGCGCGCCAGCGCGTCGAACACCGCGCGCGCGGCCGGGGTCGGGCGGAGGTAGAGCGCGCCGCGGTTCAGGTCGTCGCCCAGGCGGTAGCCGACGAGATGCGGCTTGCGCACGATGAGCGT
>WNFS01009642.1_pt1 | contig 10456 bp, 8 predicted proteins | sample 5400141 | NCBI WGS metagenome assembly WNFS01 (sample SAMN13153358, study PRJNA577476) | soil metagenome | isolation source: 60 cm saprolite under Madrone tree | place: USA:California | collected 2016-06-14
GACCTGTTCGAGGGCGCCGGCCGGATTCGGGAATCGGCTTCGAGGCCGCCGATGGACTCGGAGTCTTCGACCAGCTCCTCGACCGACATCCCGAGCCGCCCGAAATACCACCACCATCCCGGGCGGGCCTCGCGGCGATGGTATTCCAGCAGCTCGCCCGCGAGCCAGCGCGGGGTTCCCGGTTCGGCGCCTTCCACGAGCTCGGTACGGAGGCGATGGCGCGCGTCGATGGCGCCGACCACCTCCGGCGAAAGCTCTCGTGGCAGTGGCGGCACGGGCCAAGCGAGATCCGGCGGACGCACCTGGTGGAGCCAGCCCAGGAGTCCCAGCGTAGCCCGGCAGTCTTCCTCGTTGTACGTGGCGAGATCAGCGAGGATCCGCGCGTCCTTGTTCTCAAGCCAGCGCTCGTAGTCGACGACGGCCTGGTTGCCAGACCGGACTTCCGCAGTGCGCGCAAAGTCGAACAACGCCTCGAGCTCCTTCAGGGAATAACTCGTCACCCCCGCGCGAACGGCCTGGCGGAAAATCGAGAAGAGGTCGACGAAGATCCTGCGCCGGAGGAGGTCGTCCACTTCCGACTCTCGCGTCGCATATTCGCCCATCAGCCGCTTTATCGCGGCGGGCTCGTAGGCGCCGTAGTGGTAGACGTGGAGATCGGGATACCGGCGGAGTCTCTCGCGAACGAGATCGACGAGTGCTTCGAGCGCGCGGCGCTCCCCTGCCCTGTCGTGGGCCCAGAACGCCTCGTACCTCCAGAGGCCGCCCTCGAGCGTGAGGATACCGAAGAGATACTCGAGCCCCCGCGCGGGCTCGAAGAGAGGATGGCCCTCGAGGTCCAGGATGATATCGCCCGCCGATCGGGGCGGAAGGGCCGCGAACCCGCGCCCGGTCTCGACGGGACGCTGCCGGTACTCGATCTTCCCGGAGCGCCGGCTCTCGAGCTGCAATAGGGCTTGCTCGCGCAGCCCCTCGAAGCTCTGCTGCGCGAGCCTCGGGATCGCGGTGCCGGGGCGCGCTTCGCCAAGCGTCGTCAGCGAGCTGATTCCGCCCGCCGCAAGCTTGCCGATTTGGTCGCGCCGGATATTGGCGACGCGTAGCAGGTGGTCCTCGCGCTCCCAGCGTGCTTCGCACTCCGGCAGGAAGCCACAGATCTCGCAGTGTTCGCACCTGTACGGCACGGTTTCCGCGCGGCTGGCGACTGCGGACTCGAACCGCCGGCGCACGCGGCGATAGTAGGCGGACACGTCCGCGAGCCAGATCCTGAAGCGCTCTCGCGTGCCGAGGACGACGTAGGCGGACTCGGGCTCGAGCCCCTGCACGCGCCCGAGCGCCTGGCTGTAGAAGCAGAGCTGCAGCGCGTGCTCGGGCTTGGGGCGCCGGGCCAGCTTCGTGTCGAGCACGACGTAGCTCCAGGGACCGAGTGACGATGGCGTGTCGACCCGCTCGAGAAAATCCGCGATCCCACGCCACACGCCGTCCACCAGCACGGCTTGGTAGATGTACTCCACGCCGGCTCGCATCGCATCTTCCGTCGCCCGCGCCGCAGCCTCCCAGTCGCGCGCCTCGCCCAGCCGGACCTCGACCACTTCGTGACCGCTCTCACGCAGCGATTGGAGATACGCGCGCTCGTGCGCTTCGCCTTTTCGCTGGAGCAGCTCCGCGAAAGCATTGTCGTCGGCCGGACGCGTCCGCCCGTGCATCGCCGTGGCTAGCTCGAGCTGGGTCAAGTGCTCGCAGGCGAGGAAGTCTCCTAGATCAGAGGGTGAGAAGCGCAATTGCCCGGCGGTCCGCTGCATCCCCGGATTATGCCCCTAAACCTGTGACAGGGAAGGTCACCCCGTCTCGCGCATAGTGGCATTCCGGCGAGAGCTTGCCGTCGGATTATCGAGCATTTCCGGCCGAATAGTCCCCGTGGCGCCAAGCGGGGGCCGGTGGCATGTGCCATGCAAAAGCATCGCTACAGAGGGGGGACATCCTGAGATGAATACTCAGCTGCCGAGCGTTCTCTGTGTGGACGATGACCCGTCGGTGTTGGAGCTCCTCACGGACTTCCTCACCATCCAGGGCTTCGACGTCATCACCGCCAGCAATGGCGTGGAGGCATTCTTCCAGGTGAAGCAGTGCAAGCCGCAGGTCGTGATCATGGACCTCTTCATGCCGCAGCTGGGCGGTCTCGGCGCGCTCGGGCGCATGAAGGCGATCCAGCCCGACATCGCGGTCATCCTCATGAGCGGCATGGCCACGGCGCTCGACCTCGTCAGCGAGTCGGGGCTGACGGTGACGGCGGCGCTCAGCAAGCCGTTCAACCTTTCCCAGCTCCTGGAGGCGCTCGCCCTCGCCGGGACGGCGGCTCCGGCTGAGCTCGCGGCACCCGCGGCGGCAAATCGGAAGCCTCCGGTCCGCGGGCGCGTGCTCGTCACCGACGACGAGATCGAGATGCGGAAATTGCTCTCTGAGCACTGCCGCGACAGAGGCTACGAGGTTCTCGAAGCGGCCGATGGCGAGGAGGCGCTGGCCCGGGTGCCCGAGTACCGCCCAGACATCGTGCTCCTCGACCTCATGATGGCTGGCATCGGCGGAATGGAAACACTGAGCCGCATCGTGGCGATTTCCCCAGACTCGCGCGTCATCATCGTCACGGCCGTCGACCAGCTCGAGTCGGCGCAGGAGGCCATGCTTCTCGGCGCCGCCGACTACGTCACCAAGCCCTTCGGCTTCCAGGAGCTCGACGCTGTCCTCGACTACCACATGCAGATGGCCCGGAGCACGCCCGACTCACGCTGAGCCCGGCAGCCGACTCCTCACCGGGCCCGGGTTGCGGGTCCGGACTCCGCATGGTCTAATCCCTCCGTCTCTCACCGTCAAGGAGGCCCACTATGCGACAGCGAATTCTGATCGGCGCCTGGATTCTCTCGCTTCTTCTCTTGCCCGCCCTCACGGCGCTCGCGCAAATTCCCGGCGGCGTGCAGGTGCCCGGCACAGGCTCGGTGCCCGGTATGCCATCGACCCCGACTATGCCCACGGTGCCCACGAAGGACTCGCTGCTCCAGCAAGCCCAGGGCATGGTGACTGATCTCACTGCGCTGAAGAGCAGCGGCAAGCTGGCGCCGGCGCAGGTGCAGCAGGTCGACGGCCTGCTGCCGAAGGCCACCGCGGTGACGAGCGGCCTCCAGCAGCCCCAGGTTCCCACGTCCAAGCTGGCCGAGTACGCGACCACGCTGAAGGACCTGCAGCAGCAGGTCGCAACGCTCAAGGGCCTAGTCAAGTAGGCGGTGCGGGCGAACGCCCATGAGCGCCACGGATCCAGTGCGCGCCTGGCCCGGCGCCGCGCTCACCCGCGTGCCCTTCTGGGTCTACCAGGACGAGGCGACCTACCACGCCGAGCTCCGCCGCATCTTCGAGGGCCCGGCGTGGAGCTTCGTCTGCCTCGAGTCTGACCTGGCGCGTCCCGGCGACTTCCGGACCACGTTCGTCGGCGAGATGCCGGTGATCGTGGTCCGCGCCGAGGACGGCGCGATTCGCGCTTTCGAGAACCGCTGCGCCCACCGCGGCGCCCTTATAGCGCTGGACGATCATGGGACGGCGAAGAACTTCCAGTGCGTCTATCACGCGTGGACGTACGATCACGAGGGCAATCTCACCGGCATCGCATTCGAGAAAGGCTCCAACGGGCGCGGCGGCATGCCGCCGGGGTTTTCCAAGGCCGAGCACGGCCCGCGGAAGCTCAGGACCGAAACGCTCCACGGCCTGGTCTTCGCGAGCCTGTCCAAGGATGCGCCGCCCATCGAGGCCTACCTGGGTGAGGCCATCCTCGGGCGCATCGCGCGCGTGCTGGGCGGCAGGCGCATGCGCGTGCTGGGGCGCTTCGTCCAGTTGCTGCCGAACAACTGGAAGCTCTACGTGGAAAACGTGAAAGACACGTATCACGCCAGCCTGCTCCACGCCTTCTTCGGTACGTTCAGGATCACGCGGCTCACGCAAGGCGGGGGCGTCCTCGTCAGCCCAGACGGCGCGCACCACGCGAGCTACACGATCGACCGCGCCGACGACCGCTCGAGCGCGGCCTACCGGGAGCAGGGCATCCGATCGGAGCGGCAGGACTACAAGCTGGCCGATCCGCGCCTGCTGGAGAGCGTGGACGAGTTCGGCGACGATATACGGCTGCAGATCCTGACCGTGTTCCCCACCTTCGTGCTCCAGCAGATCCAGAACTGCCTCGCCGTGCGCCAGGTGGTGCCGAAGGGTCCGGGCGCCATGGAGCTGCACTGGACGTACTTCGGCTTCGAGGACGACACGCCCGAGATGAGCCGGCGGCGGCTCAGGCAGCTGAACCTCGTCGGGCCGGCGGGCTACGTGTCCATGGAGGACGGCTGCGTGGGCGGATTCGTGCAGCGCGGCGCGGCGGCGGCGAGCGACGAGGTGTCCATCGTCAACATGGGCGGCGAGGGCGCCGAGTCGGACGACACGCGCGCCACCGAGGCCTCGGTGCGCGGCTTCTGGAAGGCCTATCGCCGCTTCATGGATTGCTGAGGTGACGCCGGTCGATCCGTCGGCGGCGAGCCTCCAGCCGCAGGTCGCGCAGTTGAACGCCGAGTACGCGCGCGCCATCGACGACGACCGCCTCGAGGCCTGGCCCGACTTCTTCGCCGAGCCGTGCCTCTACACGATCACCTCGGCCGACAATCACCGGCAGGGGCTGCCGGGTGGGCTCATGTACGCCGACTCCAAGGGCATGCTGAGCGACCGCGTGGCGGCGCTGCGCGAGGCGAACATCTACGAGCGCCAGACGTACCGCCACGTGATCGGGCAGTCTGCGATCTTGGGAAAGTCTGCGGACGGTGTGAGCACAGAAACACCGTTCCTCGTCGTGCGGATCATGCGCGACGGCCGGATGGACCTCTTCGCCACGGGCCGGTATCTCGACGCCGTCGTGGAGGAGGCGGGAAGGCTCCGCTTCCGCGAGCGCCTCGTGGTCTGCGACAGCAGCCGTGTCGATACGCTGCTGGCGATTCCGCTCTAGTGCCGGGCCAACTTGACTTCGCCATACTTCGTTCTCGGTCGACCGCAGCCCTCAACGTACACCTACGTACGCCTCGGGCTGCGGCCTCCCTCGGGCCTCATCTGGCTCGCAATTTGACCCGGCACTAGCAGCAGCCGCCCGACGATCCGCCGGACGGGAGCACACGGTCTGGCTCCCAGCCCCATGGCCGCGGTCCCCAGTCGGGCGTGAAGACCTGGCCCTTCTTGACCGTCAGGTACGGGACCACGGCTTTCGTCACCGGCAGGCTCGCTCCCAGCACGTCGTAGACGACCCACTCGCCATCGCGGATATCGAGCACCGAGATATCCGCCTGGCGGCCCTGAGCGAGACTGCCCAGCCGGTCTCCCGCGCCGATGGCTTTCGCGGGATTCTCCGTGCACATCGTGACGACCTGGGCCAGCGTGAAGCCCAAGCCCAGGAAGCGCGTCATCATCTCCGTCATGCTGTGCACGGTGTGGATCCGGCCGGGCACCGTGAGATCGGTGCTGATGCAGTGCGGGAGCAGCCCCTGGTCGATGACACGGCGGCCGACGTCGAAGCTGAAGTTCTTCCGCCCGTGCGCGGTGTCGAACCACACGCCCCGATCCCGCGCCTCGCGCGCCTCGGGCACGAGCTTGCCGTTGGCGTCGAGGACGCCGCCGGGGTTCGCCGTGAAGTAGTGGGTGAGGATGTCGCCCTCCTCGAGGAGCGGGAGGAGCGAGTGAATCACCTTCGGGTCGTAGCGCTTCTCCGTGTCGCCGATATGGACCATGAGGCGGGTGCCGCTCTCGCGCGCGGCCCGCCTCGCCAGCCGGGGCATCTCCATGCCCATGATCTCGAGCGCGGGCGATACCATGCGCGCCTTGATCCCGCAGATGAGGCCCTTGTACTGGTCGAGGACGGCAAGCGTGTCGTCGAGGTCGACGCTCGACTCCGCGATGATGTCCGGATTGGTGGCGAGCCCGGTCTGGCAGATGTGGAGGAACGGGATGATCTCCGTGTGGCAGCGGGGCAGGATGTGCCGGGGGAATGCGCCGAAGGTGGCCGCTCCCGCACTGCCGGCATCGACGATGGTCGTGACGCCGGAATAGACGCCTCCGAGGTCGGGATCGAGGCCGTTCCGGGCGACGCCCTCGAAGACGTGCGCGTGCAGGTCGATCAGGCCGGGGGTGACGATCCGTCCGGTCACCTCGATCGTGCGCGCAGACTCCGTGACGGCAATGTCGGGGGCGATCCGCGCGATGAGCCCGCCCTGCACCGCGACGTCGTGGACGCCGGCGAGCCCCGTCGACGGGTCGAGCACGGTGCCGCCCTTGAGCAAGAGGTCGTACATGGGCGGGACTCTATCATGAGCCGCTACGGTGTTGACACGCCGAGCGCGCGGCGTGACAACATACGTTCATGATCGCGCCGGCCGTGCCTCCGCACGTGGTGATCGTGGGCGGCGGCTTCGGTGGGCTGTACGCCGCCCTGGCGCTCGCGGATCAGCCCGTGCGGGTCACGCTGCTCGATCGGCGTAACCATCATCTCTTCCAGCCGCTGCTCTACCAGGTGGCCGCCGCGGCGCTCAACCCCTCCGACATCGCCACGCCCCTCCGCTCCATCCTGCGCAAGGCCGCCAATATCACGGTGCTCCTCGCCGAGGTCGAGCGTGTCGATCTCGCCAACCGCCGCCTCGTGCTCGATCGGGACGAGATGGGCTACGACGCGCTCATCCTGGCCGCCGGCGCCGGCCACTCCTACTTCGGCCACGACGAGTGGGAGATATTTGCCCCGGGGCTCAAGACCCTGGAGGACGCCCTGGAAATCCGCCGCCGCGTGCTCCTGGCCTACGAGGCGGCCGAGCGCGAGCACGACGGCGCCGAGCAGCGGGCACTCCTCACCTCCGTCGTCATCGGGGGCGGCCCCACCGGCGTCGAGCTGGCGGGCGCCCTCGGCGAGATCTCCCGCCAGACCATTGCCCACGACTTCCGTCTGATCGACCCGACCGAAGCGCGCATCGTCCTGGTCGAAGGCGGGTCGCGCATTCTGCCGAGCTTTCCCGAATCGCTGGCCCGCAGTGCCGCGGATGCGCTCAGGCGTGTCGGCGTCGAGGTGCGCTGCGACGCGGTCGTCACGCGCGTGACGGCGGACGCGGTGTGGCTGGGCGGCGAGCAGATCCGCGCCCGCACCGTGCTGTGGGCCGCCGGCGTGGCCGCGGCGCCGCTGGCCCGCACGCTGGGCGCGCCTCTCGGCCGCGCCGGCCACGTCCTCGTCGAGCCGGATCTTTCCGTCCCGGGACATCCGGAGGTCTTCGCCATCGGCGACATGTGCGCGTTTCTCCACCAGACGGGCGCGCCGCTGCCCGGCGTGGCGCCGGTGGCGATCCAGCAGGGGCGCGCGGTCGCCGACAACGTGCGGCGGCGGCTCGGCGGGCAGCCGACCCGCCCGTTCCACTATCGCGACAAGGGCAGCATGGCGACGATCGGCCGGGCCGCGGCCGTCGCGGTCGTGGGCATCTTTCTGATCGGCTTCCGCAATCGCTTCCTGGTGCTGTTCGAATGGGCCTGGGCCTATATCACCTGGCACCGCGGCGCGCGCCTCATCACGGGGCCCTGGAAGGGCCGGGGCTGAGCCGCGCAAGGACTCACCGAGTCTTCGTGTATGCTCCCGGCTGTGACTGGCTACGACGTCATCGTGGTGGGCGCGGGCAATGCGGCCCTGGCCGCGGCGGTGGCGGCCCGTGAGCAGGGCGCCGGGCGCGTGGTGGCGCTGGAGAAGGCGCCGCGGGCCCTGCGCGGCGGCAACACGCACTACAGCGGCGGGCTCCTGCGCATCGCCTTCGACCGCGCCGAGGAGCTGCGCGTCCTCGTGCCCGAGGCCGAGGGCGAGGTGCCGGGCTTCTTCGCGGGCGTCGAGCCTTACCCGCACCGGCTCTTCATGGCCGATCTCCTCCGCGTCACCGACGGGCGCACCGATCCCGAGCTGGCGGAGCTGTTGATCGCCCGCTCCTACGACACCGCGTGCTGGATGGCGCGGCAGGGCATCGAGATGGAGCCGGCGGTATCGCTCTCGGCCGTCAAGGTGGGCAACACGCTCAAGTGGTCCCCGGGCGCCGTGATCCGCGCGAAGCACGAGGGCATCGGGCTGTCCGCCATGTGGTTCCGCTCGGCGGAGCGCCAGGGCGTCGAGATCCAGTACGACAGCGCGGTCGTGCGCCTCCTCCAGGACAAGACGGGCCGCGTCACGGGCGTCATCGTCCAAGGACCCGACGGCTTCGTGGAGCTGTCGGCGAAGGCGGTGGTGCTCGGCTGCGGCGGCTTCGAGGCGAACCCCGAGTGGCGCGCGCGCTACCTCGGAAGACCCTGGGACCATGCCAAGGTGCGCGGCACGCGTTACAACACGGGCGACGGCCTGCGCATGGCGGTAGAGCTGGGCGCCCTGCCCCACGGCCAGTGGACGGGCTGCCACTCCACGCCCATCGACGCCGATGCCCCACCCCACGGCGACCGGAAGCTCACCGACAAGACCAACCGGTTGTCGTATCCGTACGGCGTCCTCGTCAACGCGCGCGGGCTGCGCTTCTTCGACGAGGGCGAGGACTTCCAGTTCTACACGTACGCGAAGCTGGGCGGCATCATCCTCAACGAGCCCGGCGGCATCGGCTGGCAGATCTTCGACGCCAAAGTGCAGCATCTCCTGGAGGGCCGATACAAGACGGGGAACCCGGTCACGGCGGACTCGCTCGATGCACTCGTGGACAAGCTCAACCTCGACCGGGAGGCCTGCCGCCGGACGCTCGAGGCCTACAACGCCGCGGTGACCGAGGGCCGCTTTGATCCTACCGTGCGCGACGGCGTGGCCACGCGCGACCTCGCCCCCGCCAAGAGCAACTGGGCCCAGCGGCTCGACACCCCGCCCTTCGTGGCGTATCCGGTCACGGGCGGGATCACGTTCACCTTCGGCGGCGTGCGAGTGAACGACCGTGCGCAGGTGCTGAGCACGAGCTGGACGCCCATCGCCGGCCTCTATGCCTGCGGGGAAATGGTCGGCGGCCTCTTCCACGGCAACTACCCCGGCGGGACCGGGCTCATGTCGGGCGCGGTCTTCGGCCGCCTCGCCGGCACCCACGCTGCAGGCTGCTGAAAAAGGCCCATCTGCTTCGTTGGCGAGGAAGAGCTATGCCGCCAGGTGTTCGCGCATCCGGACGCCGCGGAAGGACCGCGCGCGTTCGCGGAAAAGCACGAGCCGCGATTCAGCGACCCTGTGAGAGGCGCTCGCCTCCTCCGTCCCGCGTCGCTCGTGATCTCAACCCCCTGGCGGTGCCCGAGCGCGGCGCCACGGCGCTCAACTGCGCGATCGTCCGGAGTGGGAAGTAGGGGCGCGCCTTGTCAGCGCGCCCCTACCTATGCTCCTCATGGCGGATGGCCTGGAATCGGTTGCCGACCGCTCGTGACTGCTATGTTACCTTCTATGATCTGATGCCGCGGCTCGACGTGTAAGGCAGAAGGCGCACGTCGCATCACACCAGTACCCTGACTAACGCGGTGGGTTTCAGCGGCAGCGCGAAGCGCTGTCCCGTCTGGATGTCCTGGTTAGGCGCGTCAATCCCTTTCTCCAGGACGGGTGATAAAGCAGAAGCAGTATTCATCGAACCCGGCTTTGTTAGCTAGCTGATGCAGTCGATCCACCATGTGGTTATGCCCATGTTTGAAGGATCGAAAAATCCCGGTCGCCTCCAGTATGTTGAGTTCGAAGGTTCCATTCAAGAAAGCCCCACCCAACCCGTCGGTGGGGGAAGATGTGAAACCGCCACAGTCGGGAATGAACTGCATTGCAAGCGCGCCTCCGGAGAGTTGGTAGGCAGCGAAACCCGGGGGGGCGAACTGCACGTAAAAATTCCCGATCGCCGTGTCCTCGTTCGCCTTACACGGGATTCCTTCAACGTGGACGGGGAAGATCTTCGTCGTCACGAACGAGCCATCATTCAGATTCACCCCAAGCCGTCGGGAGAAGCCGAGGTCGGGCCCGTTTACCACGGGCTGATAGGGTCCATTCAGCAGGAGGACGAGAGGATCTTTGGCCTCCCCCTTTTCGTGGTTGGCCATCACCCGCCCAGGGGATGAAAGCAAAGCGAGCAGCGCCCCGCCGATCACCGTTCTTCTTTGTATATTGGTTGGTCCTTTTTCGCTGCCGGGTTTGCTTTCGTCGATCAAGGCAAGAGTTTTCATTCCGACACCTCCGGGTTTGAGGACGGGCTGAAGGAGCAGAGGAGTAAGGCTCTGGGATCGGACTAGGAACCCTCCAAGAACACTAGGGCGGAACTGCTCGCCCCGCCCAAGAGGACGGAGCCGCGGACGCCAAGAGCGATCCTGCTGACTCGGATGGTGCTAGTCGCCCGTCCTGAAGCGTGATTGTCGAAGCGGCACTGGGGGAAGAGCCCTTAGCCGAGCTCCT
>WNFS01008900.1_pt1 | contig 10454 bp, 8 predicted proteins | sample 5400141 | NCBI WGS metagenome assembly WNFS01 (sample SAMN13153358, study PRJNA577476) | soil metagenome | isolation source: 60 cm saprolite under Madrone tree | place: USA:California | collected 2016-06-14
CGCGAGGACCACGTTCAGCGCCTCCCAGTTGCCGCGAAAATCCGGAATCAGCACTTCCACCTTGCAGCCCGGCACGCGCCGGCGAATCTCTTTGATCGTGCGCGCGAATATGTGCGCGCCACCGTCCGGCTGGTCGTCGCGGTTGACCGAAGTGACCACCGCGTAGCGCAATCCCATCCGCGCAACGGCCTCGGCCACGCGAAGCGGCTCTTCTTCATCCGGCGGCCCAACCGGTTTGCCCGAAGGCACCGCGCAAAATCCGCAAGCCCGTGTGCAAATGTCTCCCAAAATCATGAACGTGGCGGTGCCATGCTCCCAGCACTCGCCCATGTTCGGGCAGCGCGCGCTCTCGCACACCGTATGCAAATCCAGCGTGCGCATGATGCGCTTCAGATCCTGATACCGGTCCCCGCCAAAAAACTTGACCCGCAACCATTCCGGCCGCGGATGCGCGCTGGGCGGCGGCACGGCCGGCATCGGTGTATTCGAGATGATGTGGAAGGGCGAGGCCATCGGGTATAGGTGAGGTTCTTATTTTACGCGCTTCTCTGGCAGCGCACAAACCACTGGAGTGTATGAAGCCGCCGCAACCTGGTCCTCCAAAACAGTACTCTAGCCTCTTCCTTGATACGTTCCCTATCGTATACTCTACCTAGTAGGACCTCACCATATGAAGCCGGTACTGTTGTTGGTTCTGGTCTTCCCCCTCGCCGCCTCAGCGCAAACCTCCAGCACCCCGTCTGTTCCAAAAAAAGAGGAATGCAGCATCTCCGGAGTGGTCGTCAAACTTGCTGACAGCGAGCCGCTCCGAAGAGCTCGAGTGTTCTTGCAGAGCGCTGACGATCATACTCGCCACATTTCGGCGGTCACCGACGCCGCCGGCCATTTTCAATTGAAGGGCATTGAGCCGGGAAGATACCACCTTAGCGTGAACCGCGCAGGCTTCGTCGCGCAGGAATACGGACAGAAAAGACCTCGTGATCCCGGCGCCCTGCTCAACCTCCGGGGCGGCCAGGAGGTTAAGGACCTTCTCTTCCGCCTCATTCCTTCCGCCGTAATTGCCGGCAAGATTCTCGATGAAGATGGAGAGCCTCTATCGGAAATCGTCGTCAGCGCATTGCGGCAAGTCTACTTGGAAGGCAAGTCTGGCCTTTCCATCGAAACCACCGCGCAAACAGACGATCGCGGTGAGTATCGTCTGTTCGGTCTTTCGCCCGGCCGTTATTTTGTCAGCGCGGTATTTCCCCAATGGGGTCGCTTTTCACGTGGCGAAGAGCCAGAGGACGCGCAACCGAATCAGCAGGGTTACGCAAAGATGTATTACTCGGGAACTCCAGACGCTGCGAAAGCCACCGCCATCTCGATTAAGGAGGGCGAAGAGATCCCGTCCGTTGAGATCTTCATGCGGCAAGTGCCCGTCTTCCGTATTCGTGGTCATGTCTACAACCAGATCACTCACAAAGCCGCGACGCGAGCCAACGTCTTTCTTATGCCCAGAAGCAAAAGCCGGGATTGGACCGCCGACCAGCGGAGTTTTATCCAAAAGCAAGACGGCTCTTTCGAAATCGGCGACGTCTTGCCGGGATCATACATGTTGGCCGCGATGTGGTTCGATGAAGGTAAATCGCACGTCACACGCGTTCCCATCGATGTAGGGAACGCGGACGTTCACGGCGTTTCAATCGCGATCACTCCCGGCACAGACATCACCGGGCGAATCATCTGGGACGGTCCGCCGAGCCTGGAGCACGATGAGCTTTCTGTAATGGCGGAGTCGCCCGATTACGGTTTCGCATTCGGCGGTAATTCTGTCGTTACCTCGGCGAACACTTTTGCGTTAAAGGGCCTGGGCGACGGAACCTATGTGCCGCGTGTTTGGGGTCAGGGATAAGGATTGCTACATAAGAGACGTACAATACGCGGGGTCCAGCGCACTGGAAGACGGCTTCGCGGTGAAAGGTGGTGCGGCCGGAACGCTGGAAATCACCCTCAGTTCGCGCGGCGCGCGCGTTCAAGGTGCTGTCGCCGATTCCGACGGGTTGCCTGCGGTGGGGGTGCGCGTTGTACTCGTGCCCGAGCCATCGCATCGCACGCAATCCACCCTATTCAAGGAGCAACCCACCGATCAGTACGGCCACTTTGAATTGCGAGGCATCGCGCCCGGTGATTACAAGCTGTTTAGCTGGGAAGAAGTGGAATCCGGGTCTTGGGAAGATCCTGAGTTTCTGAAGGATTTCGAGAAGGAGGGCGAGAAGATCTCGCTGCAGGAAGGCGATCAGAAAACGCTCAACTTGACCGCGATACCCTCGACAACCTCGGAGTCAGCAAAACCTTAGCTATATCATGCCCGCTTGATTCTTGATGTTGGCGGCGAAGGAAACGGTTACGTTAGGGCCATAAGCGCCGATGCGCCCCGCGTCCACGGGCAGCCCCAGCCGCTCCGCGAGATCGAGATCGACACCCGCATCATCCAATTCCGACAAGCTGAAACCCTGCGCGGGCAGCACGCGATTAATCCCCGTTGGATACACCGGCCGCGGCGGCCGATGACGCTGCCACGGGCGGCGCGCCAGTTCATAAAACTGCTGCCAATCGCGTTTGTGCCAAGTCGTCATTCGGTCTTCTGCTGCTACTACCATTCGACGTAATTCCTGCCCGATTGGATGCAAAGCCGGCCCTTATGGTTCGCTATTTTTTTGCGCGCCGAGCCGCTGCACCCAACCACGCGCCACGAACGCCTTACGATATACGCGACCGCGCCTCCTGCGAGACTTTTCCTCGCCTGATGTATCAAACCCGTTACGGGGTCAATTGTTTCGTAGGCCTGTTGCTGCTTTGGACCCATCCATCTCACCCTGGGGTATCGGCCCAAGCGGCTTGCTTGTCCGGCGCGATGCAGCCGTGCGCCACAACGTTCCCTGCAATCAGGCTCGGCAGGCGGCGGTATACTACGCACATCCGCCTGCAATGGCCAGTGAGAATGATGCCCTCTTCGCATATCGTCGTTCACTACCACGAGCTGTGGCTCAAGCGCGGCAATCGCGCCTTCTTCCTGCACAAATTGCGCGAAGCGTTGCGCCGCGCGCTCGACGGCATCGCGATCACCCGCATTTCCCGGCCTGCGGACCGCCTGATCATCGAAATCGCCGATGCCGCCCATATCGGTGAAGCTCTGCAACGCTTGACGCGCGTTAGTGGCATTTCGCACCTGGCCGTCGCCCGCGTTTTGCGCTGTCCGCGCCTGGGCGCCGATTCGCTCCACGCCCTTTGTGAAGCGGCCTGGGAAGAAATCCGCAACCAGCACTTCGCAACCTTTGCTGTGCGCGCCCGCCGCAGCGACAAGGGCTTTCCCCTCAACGCCATGGCCATCGAGCGCGAAGTCGGCGGCTACGTCTTCGACAAGCTGCAAGCCGAAGGCCGCCAGATTCGCGTCGACCTGAAAGCGCCCGCGCTCACCTGCCGCATCGAAATCACCCGCGGGCCGCTCCTCGTTTATGCCCGCCGCATCCTAGGTTCTGGCGGACTCCCGCCGAACACCGCGGGCCGCCTCGTCTGCCTGCTCTCCGGCGGATTCGATTCCGCCGTGGCCGCCTACAAAATGATGAAGCGCGGTGCGCATCTCAATTTCGTGCATTTTTGGGGAGGTGGCGCCGCTCCGGGAGAATCCTCGATTCACGTTGCCCGCCAGCTCGTCGAGCGTCTGGTCCCCTGGCAATTCACCACCAAGCTGTATCTCGTTCCGTTCGAACCGCTGCAGCGCGAAATCGCCGCGCAAACCCCCGAAGCCTTTCGCACGCTGCTCTATCGCCGCCTAATGCTGCGCGTCGCAGAGCGCATCGCCCTGCGCAGCTGCGGCAAAGGCCTGATCACCGGCGACAGTCTCGGCCAGGTAGCTTCGCAAACTCTCCAGAATTTGCAGGCCGTCGGCTCCATCGCAAAGTTGCCGCTCTATCGCCCGCTCATCGGTGACGACAAGCTCGAAATACAGGAAATCGCACGCCGCATCGGGACGCACGATATTTCCGAGCAGCCCTTCCACGATTGCTGCCCGGTCTTCCAATCCAAATCTCCGGCGCTCTTCGCCACTGCCGATGCCCTGGACGCCGCCGAATCCGCACTCGATATCGCATCCCTTGTCGATCGCGCCATCCGCACGTTGAACGTCGAGCGCTATCGCTACGCGCAGGGAAAATCCGAGCGCGTTACGTCCAAGCACACCGCCACCGCCTAAGATTTCTTTAGGGGAGTCCCAGCGCCTTGCAGAGGGGCGCCGCCTTACTACCTGGAGATTGCTCGCCTACCAGCGATTGCCGCGATCGCCTCGGTCACCGCCGCGATCGCCGCCACGCCCGCCGCCACCGCCATGGCCACCGCGTCCGCCGCCGCGCCCGCCGCCGTATCCGCCGCGCCCGCCACCGCCGCCGCTGCGTTCCGCCTGAGGCCGTGCTTCGTTCACCACCAGATTGCGCCCGCCGAAATTCTGCCCGTTCAAGGAGTTCACCGCGCGATCCGCATCCTCATCATTATTCACTTCGACGAAGGCGAACCCGCGTGACTGTCCCGTAAAACGGTCTCGGATGAGGTTGACGCCCGAAGGGGTAACACCGATCTGAGAGAACCACTCGTTGAGCTGTTCTTCCGTCGCGGAAAACGGAAGATTCCCGATATAGAGCTTCTTCACCTGCCTGCTCCTTCTGCCCGAACCCGAACAAGAGTCGCGGAGCGCGCCGAAGAGACAAGAGTCGTACACGGGCAGTCCGGGTAGCAGAGCCACCACGGGCGCGAGACTGACACTCCAGCGGTCAACAGCATCGTCTCGAAAAATTACCCTATTTGCAATGAGAAAGAGTCTGGCCTGAGCGGTATCGTGCGCCGCGCCGTTTGACGCACAGCCCACTCCCTGACCCCCGATGCCCATCGGTGGTACGATGCCCCCGTTCCCGGCTATTGACGCACCCCTTCATCCCGAAGCGAACCGATGAGTTTCGCAGAAGGATCAGGCAATCACGCAAGCCGCTCTCGCTCTTTGGCAGAAGTCCCCTGAGGTTCTAGATGCGCGGCACAATGATGGACTTTCCCCTGACCCTTCCCACGCTCCTCGAGCGTGCCGACAAGCTCTTCTCCCGCGTCGAAATCGTCTCGCGTCGCCCGGACCGCTCCATCGTGCGCACCTGCTACGGCGACTTCTATCGCCGCGCGCGCCGCCTGGCTTCTGCTCTCACAAAGCTCGGCCTCCGTCCCGGTGATCGCGTCGCCTCCATGATGTGGAACCACGCCGGCCACCTCGAAGCCTTCTTCGGTATTCCCTCCGCCGGTGGCATCCTGCACACGCTGAACCTGCGACTTCATCCCCACGAAATTGCCGGCATTGCCAATCACGCCGGCGACCGCTTTCTGCTCATCGACGACGTCCTCCTCCCCACCTACGAGAAATTCCGCAAAGATGCTCCCTTTGAGCGTGTCATCGTCGTTCCCTACGGGTGCGGCGAAGTCCCCGAAGAATTTCTGAACTATGAGCAACTCCTCGCCGAGGCCGACGACGATTTCCAGTATCCCAAGCTCGACGAAAACGACGGCGCCGCCATGTGCTTCACCTCCGGCACCACCGGCTTCTCCAAAGGCGTCATCTACTCGCACCGCGCCATCGTCTTGCATTCTTTTGCCGAGGCTATGGTCGATTGCTTTGCCGTCAGCCACCACGACACTGTCCTCCCCGTCGCACCTATGTTTCACGCCAACGCCTGGGGCCTCCCCTACACCTGCGTGATGACCGGCGCGCGTTTGATCCTCCCGGGACCCAACTTAGATGCGGAAAGCGTGCTCGATCTCATCGGACAAGAACATGTCACTATCGCCTGCGGTGTCCCCACAGTTTGGCTCGGCGTTCTTTACGCCCTCGAGAAAAATCCCGGCCGCTGGAAATTTCCTTCGCCCGTCCGCATCGTCATCGGCGGCACCGCCCCGCCCATCCGCCTCATGCGCGCCCTCGATAAGCACAATCTCCAAATCATGCACCTCTGGGGCATGACGGAAACCACTCCCGTCGCCACCGTGGGTCGCCTCAAGCGCCACATGCTCGGTTGGACCGAAGACCAGCGCTACGACGTCCGCGCCAAGCAAGGCTGGCCCGCGCCATTCGTCGAGTTGCGCGTCACGCGTCCCGGCCCCGACGGAAGAGACGTCGAAGCGCCGCGCGATGGCGAAACGCCCGGCGAGCTCGAGGTGCGCGGCCCATGGGTCGCCGGCAGCTATTACAACGCGCCCGATCAGTCCCATCGCTGGACCGAGGACGGCTGGTTCAAGACCGGCGACGTCGCCACCATGGACGACGAAGGCTTCATCAAAATCGTCGACCGCGCCAAGGATCTCGTGAAATCCGGCGGCGAATGGATCAGCTCCGTTGACCTCGAAAACACCTTGATGGGTCATCCCGCCGTAAAAGAAGCCGCGGTAGTCGGCGTCCCCCACCCGAAGTGGCAAGAGCGCCCATTAGCCGCCGTGGTCCTGAAGGAAGGCGCCACCGCCACCCCCGAAGAGCTCCGCGTATTCCTCAGTAAATCGTTCGCCAAATGGCAGCTCCCCGACGCCTTCGTCTTCCTCCCCGAAATCCCCCGCACCAGCGTCGGCAAATTCAAGAAAATCGCCCTACGCGAACAATTTGCCAACTGGAATTGGGACAAGTAGGGGCGCAGCATGCTGCGCCCCAGGCCCGCACGATTTAGAGCCGAAGCGTAGTCCCGTTGGCTTCAGGTTACTCTTCGCTGTCGCCACTCCAGGGCAGCCATTGACGCCGTTATGTCAGACAACCAACACTGGCAGGAGCATTCATGCTCCGCCTTATCGACCTGACCAAGGAATACGACGCGGATGGCGACCCCGGCCGGCGCGTCCTGGCCGCAGACCGCCTGAACCTGGAAATCAAGGCAGGAGAAGTGTTTGGACTCGTCGGCCCGAACGGGGCCGGCAAGTCCACGGCCCTCAAGATGGTCTGCGGGTTGCTCCTCCCAACCTCCGGACGCGTGCTCATCAACAACGTCGACGTCGAGCACCGCCGCGAAGAGGCGCAGAAATACCTCGGTTACCTCGCCGACTTTTTCTCCCTCTACGACGAGCTGACCGTCTTCCAATATCTGGACTATTTCGCTCGCGCCTACAAACTTCCCCTCGATTCCATTCCCGGCCGCGTCACCGAAGTTATCTTGCGCGTCGGTCTCGAAAGCAAGCGGGATTCCCCCATCGCCGGCCTCTCGCGAGGAATGAAGCAGCGTTTGGGAATCGCACGCGCCGTCATCCACGACCCGCCGCTTCTGGTGCTCGACGAACCTGCCGCTGGACTCGACCCCAAAGCACGCCACGATCTCAAGCAATTGCTCCGCGGCTTCCAGGGACGCGGCCGCACCATTGTCATCACCTCTCATGTGCTCTCCGACTTGGAGGAAATTTGCACGTCCATTGGCATCATCGAAAGGGGCCGCTTGATACGCGTCGGCAAGATTGAGGAAATCCTGCAGGCGGCCGCCGAACCCCAGGGCGCCGCGCCTGCCGTGGCCCGTGTCGTTCGCATACGGCTCTCCGCGCTTGGGTTCCCGCTGGAGTCGTGGCTCTCAGCCCGGACCGGAGTGAGCCGTGTCGCTCCTTCGCCCTTGGGCACACTTTTCGAGTTCGCAGGCCGCGACACCGACCTGAGTGAATTGGTGAAAGCGTTGGTGACCGCCGGCGCGCCGCTCGCTGCCGTTGAGCAACCTGGCCTGAGCCTGGAAGAGGCCTATAGCCGCATCACCAAGGGAGAAGTGATGTGATCGATACTCGTGCGCTTTTCCTGGACAATCCGGAGCTGCGGCGCAACTTGCAGATCGAGTTGAGCCCCAAGCGCCTGTTTACCGCGGGAATTATTACCGCCGTTTTTGCCCTCATCGTGCTCCCCTCGCTGCTGAGTTCCAACACAACCGCAATCCAATCCGGTATCTCTCCGTACCTGATGATCGTCCTCTGGTCCCAAAAGATCACCCTGGTGCTCGGAGGCGCCATCTCTTGCTGGCGTTCCGTCCGCCGCGAGCGAGACCTCAATACCTTCGATTTTCAGCGTATTACCCGGCTTTCGCCGCTGGAGCTGGCGGTCGGCAAACTCTTCGGCGCTCCCGCGCTGGCCTACTTCGTCACTCTGTGCCTGGCCCTGCCCGCTTTCTTTTCCGCGGTAACCACCAGCCCATTCGCGATGGAGCTGCTCTTGCGAAGCTATATTCTGCTTTTTACCGGCGCCCTCGTCATCCACGCGTTCGCATTGATGATCTCCACCATTTCGGACAAGGGCGGTGCAGTCAGCGGCGTCGTGATCTTGCTGCTTCTTCAAGTTTTCCCCGCCATAGGATGGCTCGCCGCGATTAGCGTCATGCGCTCCCGGCAAGGCCTCACCGAGGCGGCGGCATTCCGCTTCTACGGCATTGCCTTCCCGCCCACGATTTTGTGGGCCACTTTGGAATTGGGTTTTGCGGCTTGGCTTCTGCTGGCTGTCGTGCGCAACATTAAGCTCGATGTGGAGGCTATGCAGCTTTTTACCGTTGGCCAAGGCCTGGGTTTCGCCGCCTATTGCAACTTTGTCTGGATCGGATTCTATCCCTGGGCCGGAGGCGGCACTGAGCCCGGCCTGCTCTTTCTTTGGGGGACGTTTTTCTTTTACCTGGTCGGAATCGGCGTGTTGCAAAGCCGCGAACTAGCCCGGCGTGAATTGCGTGAGGCACGAACAGTTCCCGGGGCTGGAGCGTTGCTCCGTCCAATCGGATTGTTGCTCGCGGGAGCGGTGCTGACCGCCATGGTGATTGTCGTGTTAACGGAGCAGGGCCACGCCGAAGAAGCGGCACGACGCACCGCTCAGGACTTTTTCCTGGTGCCGTATTTTGCGGCTTGGTTGGCGCGGGATCTCTTTTATCTGCAATGGATGAAAATTCGCGCCGTGCGTTCCCCGCTGCGCAAAGCCTTTCTCTATCTGGCCGTTTTCTATGTGTCCACGTCCATTGTGTTCCGTAGTTCGTTCACCTCGACACTGGCCGATAGCGCGGCGTTCTCGGCGTGGTTTGCTCCCTTTGTCCTGCTGCGCACCTGGACGAACGTTCAATGGAACGCCGCCTCCGGGTTTTGGCTCTTGGCACTGCTGGTGCAGGTGGCCTCGGCAGTCGCCTTTGCTTATCTCTACCTCCAGCAGATCGCTGCGCTCGCCCGCGCTCCACAGGCTGCTCCGCCCGCCGCTCCGCCTACCACTCCGCCGCGCCTCTCTTCCACCCCGGCCTGAGCCTTTCTCCCCACGTTCTGCCGCTCTAACCTTACATCGAAAATTAACATCGAACCCTTAGCGAGGAGAAACAGTGCGTAATCCAAATCTCGCCGCATCCCTATTCGGTCTTGTCACTCTCGGCGCGCTCCTAAGCTCAGCAGCTGGCAAACCGCAGGCTGGTGCAGCCGTTTCCGGCCAAGCAAAATCCTCCAGCAACCTTGGCGGTCAGATGCCTCCCTCTTTCGATCAAGACGTGGCCAGAGTCGTTGCCGACCTCGATCGGATTGAAGCCGACACCCTCAGCCAGCTGGACCGCACCACGCTCGATCGCCAAGGTCAGGTCCGCACCCTCGGCAAGCTACTCCTCTTCGACAAGCATCTCTCGGTCAATCAGAACGAGGCCTGCAGTTTCTGCCATACGCCGGAGACGGGCTTCACCGGGCCGATTCAATCTTTGAATCAGACTACCGTGTCGTATCCGGGCTCAGTCAGAACGCGCTTCAGTAACCGCAAGCCACAGAGCTACATGTACGCGCCCTTCGCGCCCGTGCTCCACTACAACGCGCTCCAGGGCGACTTTGTCGGTGGGAATTTCTGGGATATGCGCGCAAGCGGCTTTCGCCTCCAGAATCCGAGCGCCGAACAAGCGCAGGGACCGCCAACCAATCCCGTGGAAATGGGTTTGCCCGATTCCGCCTGCGTTGCGTACCGCCCGTGTGGGGCGCGGACTCGTTCACCATTCAATGGCCGCGCGACGTGGAAAAGGTTTGTGCGACTCCAGGGCCGCCGCCTAAGAACGATCAGCTCCCGGTCCACTTGAGCCCAGCAGACCGACTTCGCGCCGATCACATATATGACGAGTTCGGTCTGGCCATTTCCGCATACGAGTTCTCGCCAGAAGTGAGTCCCTTCACGTCGAAGTACGACTACGTGCAGGCAGGAAACGACCAATTCACGCCGCAGGAAAAATTGGGCTATGACCTGTTCCGCGGCAAGGCGCGCTGCAACGAGTGTCATCGCGACGGCGGCCCCGGCGAAGAGCCCCTGTTTACGGACTTTACCGCCAGTAATCTCGGCGTCCCCAGAAATCCGGGATTGCAATTCTATTACGAGGGCCGGCCCGACCAACGCGGCTACACTCCCGACGTCGCTGGCAACCTCGCTGGTGCGGCGTACGTCGATGCAG
>WNFS01006381.1_pt1 | contig 10453 bp, 7 predicted proteins | sample 5400141 | NCBI WGS metagenome assembly WNFS01 (sample SAMN13153358, study PRJNA577476) | soil metagenome | isolation source: 60 cm saprolite under Madrone tree | place: USA:California | collected 2016-06-14
CGGCTGGTTCGCGGGCTTCACGTCCAACCTGTTGTGCGTGATTTGGATTGGCTTCGACGACAATCGCGATCTCGGATTTACGGGCGGCGTCACGGCAGCCCCGATCTGGGCAGACTTCATGAACCACGCGACTGCGCTACCCACCTATCGCGATGTGAAGGATTTCGACGCTCCTGAAGGCGTTCAGTCTGTCCTGATCGATCCTGAATCCTTGCAACTAGCCACTCCCAATTGCCCCACCACGCGACAGGAGGTCTATGTCGCGGGTTCCGCCCCCACGCAGTATTGCGAAATTCACGGCGGCCACAACGTCTTCAGTTCCACGGGTTCCTGGCTATCCCACGTGTTCGGCGGAGGCCAACCCAAGGAGCCTGCTAAGGACGCCGACGGAAAACCAATTCCTTATGATCCGAATCGTCCGCCGAACGCCACCGGCCAGGGACAGCCTCCTGTCCCTGTCGAGGCCAAAGAGAAGGAGGACGAAAAGAAAAAGAGTCCTTTGCAGAAGATTTTTGGTATCTTTGGAGGTAAGAAGAAGGACTCCGACAAGCCTAAGCCGGACGATTCATCGCAGCCGGACAAGACTAAGCCGGATAACAAAGGAGACTCGCCATGACCCGTCTTCGAATGGCGTTTTCCGCTACTTTTCTCCTCGTTTGCCTGACCCTTCCCTCTATAGGCCAGACCAGCGACGACTCCCGCAAAGAATCATTTGTTCCGCCCATGCAGACGCAGTCTCAGGTTTCTAACGCGGCGGCAAACCCTGCCGATCGCCAACTAAGCGGCGAAGAGATGGGAGACCTGTACATGGCTCGCAAGCAGTATCACGAGGCCATGGAACAATACAGAATGCTCAGCGAGCAAAATCCTCACAACGCGGTTTACCTGAACAAACTTGGCATCGCACTGCACCAGCAAACCGCTTTGGGAGCCGCGCTGAAGTGTTACGAGCGCGCCGTAAAGGCTGACCCGCAATACGCCGACGCTGAAAATAACATCGGCACGATCTGGTACCAGCGTAAGAAATACAGCAAGGCCATTCGTGCGTATCAAAAGGCTATTAAAATGCGCGACGACATGCCCGTGCTGTACAGCAATCTCGGCTACGCGTATTTCAGCCAGGGCAAGTACGATAACTCCATCGCCGCCTTCCGCACCGTTTTGGCCATAGACCCCCAATTTTTCGAGCGCGGTTCTTCCCGCACCGGCTCTATTCTGCAGGATCGGTCCGTGCCGGACCGCGGCCGCTTCTACTTCCTTCTTGCCAAGTCTTTTGCGGAAGCCGGCAATATCGAGCGCGCCGTCTTCTACTTGCGCAAGGCAAAAGAAGAAGGCTACGCGCAGTTCAATGAAGTGAAGAAGGACCCGGCCTTCGCCGCCGTGGTGAAAGATCCGGTCGTCATCGATCTTCTGGCTCCCAAGGTCGTTGAATCCGCGCAGCCCTAATCTCCCTGCCGAAGGATTTCAATCGACGTGTTAGCAAAGCGCGATGAACAGTTGAGGATGCTCCTTTCTCTTTCCCAATTAGTCGCACACTTTCGCACCAATCCCTGAATCCCTACTCGCGCCTCTCTGTTACAATTCAATTGCGTATGTCCCCGCTCCATTTCAATTCGCGAGCAGTGATTGTTCTCTGTGCCGCGCTCTTCTTTACCACCTCCCTGTGCGCCCAGCAACCACCGGGCAATCGAGGCGTCTATCTTGTTTTCCCCTTCGAGAGCGCGGGCGCTTCCCCGCGACTCTCCTGGCTCAGCGAAGGCCTTGAAGAGCTCACCATCCAGGCGCTCTCCGCGGGTGGCCAACAGGTCTATTCCCACGCCGGTCGCACCACTGAAATGGAACGCAACGGCCTTCCTTTCTCCGCCAAGCTTAGCCGCGCCAGCATGCTGCGTGTCGCTCAGGACCTCGACGCCGATTTCGTCGTGTTCGGTTCCTTCACTTCCGACGGCAAGACCTTGACGATCGATTCACACGTCCTTCGCACCGATCCGCTTGCGCTGCTTCCGTCCGTTCGCGAAACCGGTCCTCTCGATTCGCTGATGGAGATGCGATCCAAGGTCGTCTGGCGCCTGCTTTCCGAGAGCGACAAGGCGTACCGCCCGACACTGGTGGAGTTCTCCAAAGGCCAGCGTGCCTTACGTCTCGACGCTTTCGAGCACTATATCCGCGGCCTTCTGGCCAATGAAGACGAGCCGCGGCTGCGTGAATTGCGCGAAGCTTCCCGCCTCGAGCCGTCATGGCCCGATCCCTATTTCGCTCTCGCCGAAACCTATTTCACGCGCAACGACTGTGCCGCCGCGCTCTCTTTCCTGGCGCACGTTCCGCCCGCTCATGATCGCTACGTCGAAGCGCTCTTCTCCACCGGCGTTTGCCGCTTGCAGATGAATCAGCCCGAGCGTGCCGAGGAAGTCTTCACGTCCCTTGAGACGGCCTTGCGCGGTGAGGGCAGGAACGAGTCGCAAGCCGATGCAACGGGCGCGGAACCGCCGGAAATTCTGAACAACCTAGCCGTTGCGCGCGCCCGGCAGGGCAAGACCGCCGCTGCTCAAGCGGACCTTCGCCGCGCCACTGATCTTGATCCCGACGAGGACGACTATCCTTTTAATCTTGGCCTGCTCGCTGCGCAGACCGGCGACTTCGCCGGGGCTGCCGCCGCCTTCCGCGAAGCCGCCGAGCGCAAGCCGGATAATCCCGAAGACCGCGCGCTGCTCGTTCAGTCGCTGGGAAAGGCTGGAAAGAAAGCCGAGGCCGATCAGGAGCGCGAATCCGCCGCGGAGGCTCTCGGCCCCAATGCGTTGCAGTCCGCGCATGTGGATGCGAAGCCGGATGCGGGCTTCCGCCTCGCGCGCATTCGAACCGAGCTGGACACCACAGCGCTGCGCCTGGAAATTGCAGCCTCCGGAAGCGCAGCGAATTCCGCTGCCGCGAGTACCGCGGCCGACACCTCCGCCTCGCATATTCGTCGTGGGCGCCAGGAGCTTGCTGCAGGGCGCCTCGATTCCGCCGAAAGCGCATTTCGCAGTGTTCTGCGCACCACATCTGCCAACGCCGCCGCACACCGTGGCCTGGCGGAAGTTGATCATCGGCGCGGCAAGCTCGATGACGCAGTGAAGGAACTCCAGGCGTCCCTTGTGGCTCGCAACTCCGCGCTGGTGCGCACGATGCTCGCCCGTATTTATCTCGAGCAGAAAAAACCCGAACTGGCGCGTGCCGAAGTGCAGCGCGCCTTGCAACTTGCGCCCAACTACCCGGAAGCCAAACAATTGCTCGAACACCTCCAAAACTCCAAGCCCCACGGAGGCGCGCAATGAAGCCGCGCAGTGCTCTCTTCGATGGCGACTCGTTTTCGCACCGCAGACTTCTTCTCGCCGCTCTATGCGGCTTTGCTCTTTTTTGGCTTTTTCCTTCAGTATTCGCTGACGAGCATGCGTCCAATGCCGTCATCCTTGAACTAAGACTCGACGGCGAAGTCGAGCCGATTCTCGCCACTTACATCGATGAGGGCATCGCCGACGCCGCAAAGCGAGACGCCTCGCTCATTCTCATCACCATGGACACGCCGGGCGGCCTCAGTGCCTCCATGCAAGACATCATCAAGCACATCCTGGCGTCGCGTGTTCCGGTTGCCGTGTATATCACGCCCACCGGCGCTCGCGGCGCCTCCGCCGGTTTTTTTATTCTTCTTTCCGCAGATGTTGCCGCCATGGCTCCCGGCACGCACACTGGAGCCGCTTCGCCAGTCATTGCCATCGGCGGGTGGCAGTTGCAAGTCGACGAAACCATGAAGCGCAAGATTCTCAACGACGCCTTGGCCTTCTTGCGCAGCTACGCCGACAAACGCGGGCGCAACCCGAAATTGGCGGAAACCGCGGTCACCGACGCCAAGGCCTTTACCGACAAAGAGGCTCTGGACGGCAAGATGATCGACCTCATCGCCCCTACGGTCGACGACCTGATACGACAGCTCGATGGCCGTGAGATTACGCGTTTCGATGGCAGCAAGGCGAAGCTGACGCTTGCGAATGCCAGGCTCACGCCTTTTGAGTTGTCGAGCCGGCAAAAATTCCTCGCGCGCATCGTCGAGCCGGACGTCTTTTTTGTGCTACTGATCATTGGCGTGCTCGGCCTGTACACGGAGTTCACCCATCCTGGCGTGATTGCGCCGGGAGTCATCGGCGGTATCTGTATGTTGCTGGCCCTCTATGCCATGCAACTTCTTCCCGTCAACATCGCGGGAGTCCTTCTCATCTTGCTGGCCCTCGCGCTGTTTATCCTGGAGGCGAAATATACCAGCCATGGCGTGCTTCTTGCCGGCGGTGTAGTGTCCATGTTGCTCGGCGCCATGTTTCTGATTCGCTCACCGCTAACCGCTGGCGGCGTAAGCCTCGGAGTCGCTCTCGCCGTCACCCTGCCTTTCGCCGCGCTCACCGTTTTCTTGATGCGTCTGGTATTGCGTTCCCGCAACTGGAAAGCGCAAACCGGCCGCGAAGAAATGATCAATGCGCAAGGAGTTGTCGTTACTCCATTGGCGGACGGCGCTGAAGGCATGATCCGCATTCATGGCGAGCTTTGGCGCGCTATATCCAATCAGTCTGTGCCTGAAGGCAAATCCGTGCGCGTGGTAAAAATGGACGGGCTGAAGCTCTACGTAGAACCGGTCGCTTAGTGGTGTGACGTCGTCGTGCCATTTGCGATTTTCAAGACCAAACTACCGCCAATGAGTTAGATTGAGTCCCTCGGTTAGGAGGAACGCATGTTCGAGTTCTTCGGTTTAGGCACGCTGGTCATCGTCGGTCTCGTACTCATCTGGTTCTGGAATTCGCTTTACGTCATCAAAGAGTGGGAGCGCGGCGTGGTGCTGCGTCTCGGTCGCATGCTGCCGCAAGCGAAAGGCGCCGGTCTCAACCTCGTCTTCTGGCCCATCGAAGTGCTAACGCGCATGAGCATGCGCATCGAAACGCTCGACGTCCCGCCCCAGGACATCATTACGCGCGACAACATCTCCGTGAAAGTGAACGCCGTCTGCTATTTCCGTATCGTCGACGCCAATCTCGCGCTCTCCCAGGTGCAGAACTACCAATACGCCACCTCGCAACTCGCGCAGACCACCATCCGCAGTGTCGTCGGCCAGTTCGAACTCGACGAAATCCTCGCGCAGCGCGACAAAGTAAACGCCAAGCTGCAACTCATCCTCGACACCGAAACCGAGCCCTGGGGCATCAAGGTCAGCAAAGTCGAAGTGAAGCAAGTCGACATCCCCGAGCAGATGCAGCGCGCCATTGCCCGCCAGGCCGAAGCGGAACGCGAGCGCCGCGCAAAGATTATTCACGCGGATGGCGAGTTCCAGGCATCCGCGAAATTGGCCGAAGCTGCTAAGGTTCTCGAGACGCAACGCTCCGCCATCCAGCTCCGTTATCTGCAGACGCTTACCGAGATAGGTGTTGAGAAGAACACAACGGTTGTGTTTCCGCTGCCCATCGATATTATTAACAGTTGGGTGCAATCGTTAGGGGGACAGCAAAAGTAAGAATGGCATCGGGAGGTAGACGCGGGGGAGCTGGCGAGCGCGTGCTCGAGAGCAGGCACGTCATCGGCTTGTTCATGCTGATGCTTCTATTCTCCGGCGTTTTCTTCACCCTCGGCTATGTCATGGGCCGCAACCAGTACGACGGCCAGGTGCGCGCCGCTTCGAATCCTCGCACGCTTCGGCCCACCCCTGCCGCTCCCAAATCCGATCCTTCCGCAAAGCGTTCGAACGAAGCGCACCGTGATTCCGATCCCGCCGCCGACGTCAACTCCCAGCCCAACTCCGACTGGAGCTTCTACAACTCCGGCAAGTCTTCTTCGCCCGACGACAATCTGAAGCCTGCATGGTCCATCCCTGCGCCAACTCCGCGCACCGTTTCAGCCTCCACAAAGGGCAAGCGCGGGAAAACCGCCTCCGCACCCGCGATCCCCGCTAATTCCTACACCTTGCAAGTCGCCGCGACGCGCAGTGAATCCGACGCCATGAGCCTCGCCTCTCACCTGCAAAAGAAAAAATTCCCGGCCTTCGTCGTCTCTCCGCAGGGCGACAAATATTACCGTGTGCAGGTTGGCCCCTACGCCGATCAAAAATCCGCGGACGCCGCCAGGAAAGGCCTCGAGGGCGCCGGCTTCAAAAAGCTTATCGTGAAGCATTGATGCCGTTGCGTTCCTGGACTCATTTTTTCCCACCGTACCCGGGACCAGCCGCTCCCGCCGCTTTTCGCTTGGTCTGCGCCGCCGTCTCCGGCGCGGCGCTGTCGCTTTCCTATACAGGATTTTATTTCAGCATCTATTCCTGGCTTTGCATTGGGCTTCTCCTCGTCGTCATTCTGGACGTGCGCCCGCGCATCGCCTTCGCCTGTGGCTTCGTCCACACGCTCCTTTTCGTCTTTACTTCCGTGCCCTGGATCGCCACCGCGCTCGCCGTCCACGGCGGCCTCTCCCGCATCGGCGGGTGGGCGATTCTGTTTCTCATCGCTTCCGTGATGGGCATTCTGACTGGCGCGTTCGCCTGGTGCGTTCGCGGTCTCGCGCAGCGCAGCCTCGTGCTAGCCTGCGTCGGCGCGCCGTTTCTCTGGGTAACTTTCGAATTCGCCCTCGCGCATCTTCCCGAAATCAGTTTTCCCTGGAATTTGCTGGGCTACCCCGCCTCCGCGAACCTCGCTCTTCTCCAGCTCAGCACGATCACCGGCATCTGGGGCCTTTCCTTCGTGGTCGCTGCCTTCAACGCGTTACTCGCCTGGACAACTCTGGCTCCCACGCCGTCTCTCAAGATCCGCGCCACGTTTCTCGCTGCCGCTGCCGCGCTCATTCTCGCAATCATGGCTATCGGCCCGCGTTTCGTACCGCGAACTTCCGCCACTCATTTCGCCCGCGCCGTCCAGCCCAACTTTCCGGAGGCTATGGAATACCCTGCGGACTGGTTCAAGCTCCACGCAAGCGATCTCGAGGAAATCGAGCAACTAAGCCTCGCCCCGTCCAATCACCCCACCGATCTTCTCGTCTGGCCGGAAGCCCCCGTGCCCTTTTCCTTTGAAGATCCCCAGTTCGCGCGCCACGCTTCGCTGCTCGCCATTAGTTTTCAGCATCCCCTCCTCGCCGGAGTCATCGAGTGGGAGCCCGCGCCCGAATCATCCGCCGGCGCGCACGCCGCCCTCGCTCCCTACAACAGCGCCATTCTGCTCGACCCCCAAGGCCAAAAAGTTTTCACTTACGACAAAATTCATCTCGTCCCCTTCGGCGAATACGAGCCTTTTCCGTTGATTCATCGCGTCGTCGCCAGTGTCTCCGACGAAGTCGGTGGTTTCCGCAAAGGCAGCAAATATTCCGTCGCGCATCTCCCCGGTGGCTACACCTTCGGCACCTTCATCTGCTACGAAGCTATCTATCCCGGAGAGGTTCGCCGCTTCGCCGCCGCAGGCGCGGACCTCTTGGTCAACCTCTCCAACGACGGCTGGTTCGGCCGTTCCGCCGCTCCGGAACAGCATCTGTACATGGCTCGCGTGCGCGCCGTCGAAAATCGCCGCTGGCTCCTTCGCGTCACAAACAATGGCTTCACCGTGAGCGTCGATCCTTACGGCCGCGTCTTTCGCCCGCTTCCTCCCGACGTCCGCGCCGCCGTTGATTTGCCCTACGATTTTCGCACCGACGAAGCTCTCTACACTCGCTTCGGCGATTGGTTCGCTTGGCTCTGCGTCCTCGTTTCCGTTATTCTGTTAGCCTCAACGTTTAAGAAAGGAAACACCGCGCGAGAAGAACTCCTGATGCCGGTAACGGATATTCCGCCGTCACTTGTAGGGGCGCGCTTTAGCGCGTCCAAGCGGCTTTAGCCCCTGAGGAACCTCCTACTTCTACCGCGCGCCAAATCTCATGATTCTCGAAGATCTCCAGCACCGCTACGAACTCCTCAAGCCGCGCATCACGATGGTCCGGAGCTATCTTTGACGCCGCGCCACATCGCGAACGCCTGAAATCCCTCGAAGCCCGCATCGCTCAGCCCGATTTCTGGAACAATCAGGAAGCGGCGCAATCCGTCCTGCGCGACCGCAAGCGCTCCGAAGATCAAATCACTGCCGACGAAAAGCTCACTTCGCTTTCCAACGACCTGGACACCTACATTCACCTCGCGCAGGAGGAAAGCAATGCCGGCCAGCGCAACGATCTGCTCCAAGAACTCGACCGCGAGCTGGCCAACGCCGAGAATTACGTCGCCGACCTGGAAACCAAGACTCTGCTCTCCGGCGAAAGCGATCACCTCAACGCCATCATGACCATCAAGCCCGGCGCCGGCGGCACCGAATCGCAGGACTGGGCCTCCATCCTGTTGCGCATGTATCTCCGCTGGGCCGAGCGCAAAGGCATGAGCGCCGTCGTTCTCGATGAAACTCCCGGCGAAGAAGCAGGCATCAAGAACGCCACCATCCAGTTTGCCGGTGAAAACGCGTATGGGATGCTCGTCGGCGAAGCTGGCGTGCATCGCCTCGTCCGCATCTCGCCGTTTGACCAGGCCGCCCGCCGCCACACTTCTTTCGCCTCCGTCTTCGTCATTCCCGAAGTCGACGACAAAATCGAAATCAACATCCGCCCCGAGGATTTGCGCGTCGATACCTTCCGTTCCGGCGGCAAGGGCGGCCAGAACGTTAACAAAGTGGAGACCGCGGTGCGCATCACGCACATTCCCACCGGCATCGTTGTCGGCTGCCAGGTCGAGCGCAGCCAGCACAAAAATCGCGAGCTAGCCATGAAAATGCTTCGTTCCCGCCTCTACGATCTCGAAATTCAAAAGCGCCAGGCGGAAACCGACCGGCTCGACGAAACCAAGATGGACATTTCCTTCGGCAGCCAGATCCGCTCCTACGTCATGCAGCCCTATCGCCAGATCAAGGACCATCGCACCAAATTCGTCGTCGGCGATGTCGACCGCGTCCTCGACGGCGACCTCGATCCCTTCATGCGCTCCTACCTGATGGCCAAGAAAACCAAAGGCAAGCTCGAAGTCCAGCCCGACGACGACGACACCGCCGCTGCGCCCAGGTTCTCCGAAAACAGCAAAGCGATCCGATCAGACGTGACGCGGGTGGCGGAGGAATTTGCGCTCCGAGGGGGTCAGGTGTATGTTAGCCGTCCTTCGGCCGACCACGACGGAACCTCCGCTGGAAAGGAGCAGTCATGATCTTCGGGATGACGATCTTGGCCTTCGTACACGTTTTGTTGAGCTTGATTGGGATTTTAGCCGGATTGGTCGTAATGTTCGGGCTTCTGACCTCGAAAGCGCTCAAAGGCTGGACGGCCGTCTTTATTTGGACAACAGTGGCAACCAGCGTAACTGGGTTCTTTTTTCCCTTCCATCGCTTTTTGCCGTCCCATGCTATCGGCATCATTTCGCTGCTAGTGCTTGCGGTTGCCATCTACGCGCTCTACGGTATGCACTTGGCTGGCGCGTGGCGGCGGATTTACGCGATCACGGCCATGATTGCACTCTACCTGAATGTGTTCGTGTTGATCGCGCAACTGTTTGACAAGGTGCCGGCGCTCCGGGCGCTTGCTCCAACGAAAACTGAGGCGCCATTTAAGCAAGCACAGCTCGCGGCGCTAGTCGTTTTCGTCGTGCTTACCATCTTGGCCGCTATCAAGTTTCGTGGCGAGCAGGTTCAGCCGGGCTCTTGATGGAAATTACCTAAGGATTCAGTGACGGTCGGGCGCCCAGGTGCGGAGCTCGCACCTGGGTGCTTCCGACCTTCAGCGCCGGTTCAGGCGTCGCTTCTCAAATATCGACCTTCCAGCATCTAGTGGGCGGCGCGCAGAACCGTTTAACCCCTCAAAATCGCCGTTCAACCCCCAATTTCGACCGTTCGCTGCTTTCTCCTTTACCCATGAATTAATTCCGCGCTACCATTCGTCATGCAATCGGCGTTTGGTCTCAAGCTCAAGTCGCGAGAGCCTTGTCGGGGCAAGTTCCACTCGCACCTATCCGCCGTCAGCTGCTCATCATTCCGCTTCTTGCTAACTCCTTTAGAATCGGCTCTCACAAGAACGCCGGGCCCAGGGGCTGCTCCGTCCAGCAGCTCCGATATACAAATCTGCCGGCATTTCGAGGCTAAGCTATTTGTTTGCAGTTATTTGCAGCCTCTTTGGCAGCTGCGAAAAAGTCATCTCCCACAGAATCAGCTGCTTGCAGCCTCTTTTGCAAAACACCCGGGTGGGGGTGGGTGACTGCCATGGGTCATCGGCGAGGCGCGACAAGGCTAGTGGCAAGGTTTTCATAGGACGGGACGGCGCCGCTCGACCCGCCGTTTAATGTGCTATGTCGCCGTTCCAGTTCAATTCGTTGCTTCTTGCGGGTCGGGATGGTAGCTTACTAAAGACAAGCAGATGACATGAAATTAGGTCTGACGCGGGCTGTGTCCCCCTACATTTGTGGTTGCCG
>WNFS01004686.1_pt1 | contig 10451 bp, 9 predicted proteins | sample 5400141 | NCBI WGS metagenome assembly WNFS01 (sample SAMN13153358, study PRJNA577476) | soil metagenome | isolation source: 60 cm saprolite under Madrone tree | place: USA:California | collected 2016-06-14
ATTATCCGATCGTCCAGAACCTGGTGATGCTGATCGCCCTGGTGGTCGTGGTCGCAAACTTCACGGTCGACATGCTCTACGCGGTGGTCGATCCGCGCATCCGCTATACGGATTAGGGGGCCCTTTGGACGCGATCAACTACGATGACGAACTGAGACGCGCCGGCGCCCATTCCACGCACGGCTGGCGCAAGCTGACGTTCCTGGCGCAGCGCTACATTCTTGGCACAGCCGGCCTGATCATCATGATCATGTTTGTGCTGGCCGCGGTGCTTGCGGATGTCATCTGTCGCTTCAGCCCGTTGACCGTTGATTCCGCGCACGCGCTTTCGGCTCCCAATGTACAGCACTGGATGGGCACGGACTCGTTCGGCCGGGATGTCTGGAGCCGGATCATCCACGGCGCGCGCATATCGCTGGCCGTCGGCATCGGGTCGACCGCGCTCGGCTCATCCATCGGCGTGGCCATCGGTCTTGCATCGGGTTATCTGTCCGGCTGGGTCGATCTGGTTTTCCAGCGGATTACCGATATTTTGCAGGCTTTGCCGCTGTTGGTCCTCGCGCTTGTCGTGACGGCAGCCCTGGGGCCGTCTCTTCCGAACGTGATCATCGCCATCGCGATTCCCCTGATCCCAACCGTCGCCCGCGTCATCCGCGCCAATACGCTTGCGCTGCGCGAGCTTCCATTTGTCGAAGCCGCCAAGTCGATCGGCATGAGCGAAACGCGAATTGCGCTTCGCCACGTTCTGCCCAACACGCTGGCGCCGCTGATCGTGCTGGCCACCGCGCAGCTGGGCTCGACCATTCTCACCGAAGCCTCGCTGTCGTTTCTCGGTCTTGGGATTCCCGAGCCGTACCCATCATGGGGACGCATGCTTTCGGAATCGGCCGCCGAATATGTTCGCACCGCCCCATGGCTGGTGATTTTCCCCGGGGTGGCGATCAGCCTCGCCGTGTTCGGAACCAACCTGCTCGGCGACGCGCTCCGCGACATCCTCGACCCGAGGCAGCGCGGCTGATGAGCGACGCGCAAACGGAAGCGATGGTTCTCGACGTGAAGGGCCTGCGGACGGTCTTCTTCACGAATTCAGGGCTGTTCAAGGCTGTCGACGACGTTTCATTCAGCGTCCGTCGTGGCGAAACGCTCGCGATCGTCGGCGAGTCCGGCTGCGGCAAGAGCGTGACGGCGCTTTCGGTCATGCGCCTGGTGCCCGACCCGCCGGGCCGGATTGTCGGCGGCTCCATCATGCTCGAAGGCACCGATCTTCTCAGCCTCGATGAGAGCGAGATGCGCGCGATCCGCGGCAACCGCATCTCGATGATATTCCAGGAGCCGATGACCTCGCTCAACCCGGTGATGCGGATCGGAGACCAGATCACCGAGGCGGTCCGCCTGCATCGTTCGATGAGCCGGAAAGAGGCAACGGCCAAGGCCGTCGAGATGCTGCGCCTCGTCAAGATCCCGGAAGCGGAGCGGCGCGCCCAGGAATATCCCCATCAGCTCTCGGGCGGAATGCGCCAGCGCGCGATGATCGCGATGGCGCTCGCCTGCCGGCCAGCGCTGTTGATCGCCGACGAGCCGACCACCGCGCTTGACGTCACCATACAGGCCCAGATCCTGGCTTTGATCCTGGAGCTGCAGAGAGAACTGGGTATGGGACTTGTCCTGATCACGCACGATCTTGGCGTGGTCGCACAGACCGCCCAGCGCGTCATCGTCATGTATGCCGGCCGGAAGGTCGAAGAGGCTGACGTCGAAACCTTGTTCGCGAGCCCAAGGCATCCCTACACCCGCGGTCTGATGGCTTCGATTCCATCCCTGCCCTCGCTCAGCACCAACGCCGATGCCCCGCTGGTCGAGATTCCCGGCATGGTGCCCTCATTGACCAATCTGCCGAAAGGCTGCGCCTTCGCTCCGAGATGCGGACTCGCAATGGCCCGCTGCCGCGAGGAATATCCGCCCCTGCAGGCCTGGGGCGAGAACCATTTGGCGGCGTGCTGGCGCGCGGCGGAAACCGCGAGATCACCATGACCGATATGCGCGCTCTGCTTGAGGTGACGGGCCTCGTCAAACAGTACCCGGTGCGCAGCGGCATCCTTCGCCGCCAGGTCGGCACCGTGCATGCGGTGGACGGCGTCAGTTTCACGGTTGGCGTCGGAGAAACGCTCGGGCTTGTCGGCGAATCCGGCTGTGGCAAATCGACGGTCGCGCGGAGCATCCTGCGCCTGGTCGAGCCGACCGGCGGCAGCATCCGGATCAACGGCAGCGACATCACCAATCTCGGGAAAGCCGAGCTGCGTACGCATCGGCGCTCGATGCAGATCATCTTCCAGGACCCGTTTGCCTCGCTCAATCCGCGCATGACGGCTGGCGATATCGTCGGCGAGCCGCTCAGCGTGCACGGGTTGGCGGCCGGCGGCAAAAAGCAGGAACGCGTCGCCGAATTGTTCCACCAGGTCGGGCTCCGCCCAGACCAAATGAAGAATTATCCCCACCAGTTCTCCGGCGGGCAGCGGCAGCGCATCTGCATCGCTCGCGCGCTGTCGCTCGGGCCGAGCCTGATCGTGTGCGACGAGCCGGTATCGGCGCTCGACGTCTCGATCCAGGCCCAGGTGATCAATCTGTTGATCGACTTGCAGCGCAAGCACGATTTTTCGTATCTGTTCATCGCGCATGATCTTGCCGTCGTGGCCCATATCAGCCACCGCGTCGCCGTGATGTATCTCGGCCGCATTGTCGAGATTGCGGAGAAGACCGAGCTGTTCGCAAATCCCCGTCATCCCTATACCCAGGCTTTGCTGGCTTCGGTTCCGGTTGCGGATCCCAAGGCAAAACGCCTGGTGCCGTTGCTCGATGGCGATGTGCCGAGCCCGATCAATCCGCCGTCAGGCTGCGCCTTCCACACCCGCTGTCGTTATGTGATGGAGCGATGCAAGGCAGAGACGCCAGTGCTAGCCGATGTCGGTTCGACGCATCGGGTGGCGTGTTTTCTCAATGAGGGAACGGGGCGAAAGGCCTAGCTTCGGTCATTCCGGGGCGATGCCAACGGGTCCGCGCGAAGCGCGGCCCGATGACAGGCTCCCATCGAACCCGGAATCTCGAGATTCCCCGATGTGCAATTGCACATCCGAGGTCTGGTGCTAACGCACCGTCCCGGAATGACGGAGGTCACGACTTGCACCGGTCACGCCGCCGCTTCCGATCTCCACGACAATCTTCCCCGTCGTCACCTGTTCGCCCTCGGCGACATCGATGGCCGAAATCGTGCCTGAGATCGGCGCGGTATGCACGTGCTCCATCTTCATGGCCTCCAGCGTCATCACCGGTTGGCCGGCTGCGACGCGCTCGCCCTGTTTGACCAGAACCGCAACGACACGGCCGTTCATCGCCGCGCGGACCTTGCCGTCGCTGCCGGTTGCCGCCGTCGCGGCCGGCGCGGCCAACGTCAGATCGCGGACGACAAGCGTGACGCCCCGATGCAGCACATGGAGCCGGTCGCGGTCCTGGAAAAATCTTGCCGATTCCATCAGGCCGTTGGTTTGAAAACGGATCGTATCGCAGCCAAGCTCACCGATCTCGAACCGGTGCTCGCGGCCATCCAGCTGTATGGCGTAACCACCATCGCGCTCGCGCGCGATTTCCAGATCCTGAATGCCACGATCAAACTCAAGACGAGCAGCGATCGGAAAGGTTGCCGCGAGCGTCCGTCCGCTGCGCCACGGCGGCGCATGGGGGTCGGTAACGTAAAGCAGCAACGCCGCGAGCGCGGCATCCGAGGACACGTCGTTGCGTCGCACCAGCAGATCGCCGCGATGCTTGCCGATAAAAGCCGTCGTCGCTTCGCCAGCCGCGAACTCAGGGTGCCGCAGGCACGCCGCGAGAAACGCCTGATTGGTGGTCACGCCGAATGCGGCGGTTTGCTCAAGGCCCTGTATGAGCCTGCGCCGCGCCTCATCGCGGGTTGCGCCATGGCTGATGAGTTTGGCGATCATCGAATCATAGAACGGCGGAATTTCTGAACCGGACTCCAGCGCGTGCTCGACGCGCAGTTCGTCCGGCATCTGCCAAAGTGCCATCCGTCCGGATTGCGGCATGAAATCGTGGGCGGCATCCTCCGAGCACAGCCGCACCTCGATCGCATGCCCGGAGAATTTTGTCTCCTCCTGCCGGAGACCGAGCGGCTCGCCAGCGGCGACACGCAATTGCAGTTCAACGAGATCGAGCCCGGTGATCGCTTCGGTGACGGGATGTTCGACCTGCAGGCGGGTGTTCATTTCCATGAAATAGAATTCGCCGGTTTTATCGAGCAGGAATTCCAGCGTGCCGGCACCCTCATATCCGATCGACTTGATTGCCGCGACCGCAATGGCGCCCATCCGCGCCCGCAATTCCGGCGACACGGCCGGCGACGGCGCTTCCTCGATCAATTTCTGGTGCCGCCGCTGCACCGAGCAATCGCGCTCGCCGAGGTGAATCGCATGGCCATACCGATCGCCGAACACCTGGATTTCGATGTGTCGGGGATCGGCAATCGCGCGCTCCAGTATCACGGTCGGATCGCCGAACGCGCCTTGCGCCTCGGACCGCGCGCCGCGCAATAAATCGGGAAAAGCCGCGGCGTCCGCGACCTGCCGCATGCCGCGGCCGCCGCCGCCGCCGACCGCCTTGATCATGACGGGAAAGCCGATCTTTCTCGCCTCGGTCAGCATGCCGCCATCGCTCTGGTCCGCACCCTGGTATCCGGGCACACAGGGCACCCCGGCGGCCTGCATGATCGCCTTCGCGCCGGCCTTGTTGCCCATCGCCTTGATGGCCTCAGGCGATGGCCCGATGAACACCAGACCAGCGTCGCGACAGGCTTGCGCGAAATCCTCATTTTCGGCGAGAAAGCCATAGCCGGGATGAACCGCATCGGCTCCGCCAGCCTTCGCGGCGGCAATGATCGCCTCGATCCGCAAATAGGATTGCGCCGGTAGCGCCCCGCCGATGCGGATGGCCTGGTCGGCGGCCCGCACATGCAGCGCCTCGCGGTCCGCATCCGAATAGACCGCGACGACGCCAAAGCCCAACCGGCGCGCGGTACGCATGATGCGCAGCGCGATCTCGCCGCGATTGGCGATCAGCATGGTGCGGAACGGCGTGCGCTTCATCGGCCCATCGCTCATGGCCGCGCAACCGAAAACTGCATGCGCTGGGGGTTGCGCGCCTCGGCCTCACGGCAGATCGCCAGCACTTCCGCCAGAATGCCGCGGGTATCGCGCGGATCGACCACGCCGTCGTCAAGCACGCGCGCGCTGGTCGAAAATACATCCATCTGGCCATCGAACACGCCGATAATCTGCGCCTTCATCGCATCGAGTTTTTCCTTCTCGACCGGCTTGCCGCGCCGGATGGCGGCGGCTTCCATTACAATCGCCATGGTCTCGGCGGCCTGCTCGCCGCCCATCACGGCGGTCTTGGCGTTGGGCCATGAGAAACAGAAGCGCGGATGAAACCCGCGCCCGCACATGCCGTAATTGCCGGCGCCGAACGACGCGCCGCAGTAGATCGTGATCTGCGGCACGCCGGCGCTGGTCACCGCCTGGATCATCTTCGAGCCGTGCTTGATCATGCCGGCTTCCTCATAGGCTTTGCCGACCATGTAGCCGGTGGTGTTGTTGAGATAGAGCAGCGGCGTCCGCGACTGGCAGCAGGCCTGAATGAAATGCGTCGCCTTGTTGGCGCCGGCGGGATCGAGCGGACCGTTATTGGTGACGATGCCGATCGCCTCTCCCTCGATGCGCGCGTGCCCGCACACCGTGGCGGGACCGTAATTGGCGCCGAACTCGGTGAAATCGGAGTCGTCGATGATTCGCGCGATCACCTGCCGCATGTCGACCGGCCGCTTGTGATCCATCGGCATGATCCCCAGCAGTTCCTCGGGATCATGCTGCGGCGGACGATGCGGCGTTTTAGCTGGGCTCGGCCGGTCCCATCTGAGATTGGCCATGATGTCGCGCGCGATGCGGAGCGCATCGCGATCGTCCTCGGCGAGATAGTCCCCGAGTCCGGAAATGCTGGTGTGCATCTCGGCGCCGCCGAGTTCCTCTTCGGTGGCAATTTCTCCGGTTGCGGCCTTGAGCAGCGGCGGTCCTGCGAGAAACGCGCGGGTGCGGCCGCGCACCATCACGATGTAATCGGACAGCCCGGTCTGATAGGCGCCGCCCGCGGTGGACGAACCATGCGTCACCGTGACCACCGGCAAGCCTGCCGCCGACAGCCTTCCCAGATTGCGAAAGATATTGCCGCCTCGCACAAAATCCTCGACGCGGTAGCGCAGCAGGTTGGCGCCGGCGCTTTCGACCAGTTGCACGTAAGGCAGTTTGTTCTCAAGCGCCAGTTCCTGCACCCGCAGCGTCTTGTCGAGGCCGTAAGGCTGCAGCGCACCGGCATCGATGCCGGAATCATTGGCGCTGACCATGCAGCGGACACCGGAAACGAATCCGATGCCGGCGATCACCCCGCCGCCAGGCACGCTCTTGTCAGCGTCGGGAACATCGAACATGTAGCCCGCAAGCGTGGAGAGTTCGATGAACGGCGAGCCAGGATCGAGCACCAGCGCCACGCGTTCGCGCGGCAGCAATTGTCCGCGCTTGTGGAAGCGATCCTTGGCGGCGGCCGAGGCGGCGCGCGTCCGTTCTTCCAGGCCACGCATGCGCGCGATCAGCGCCAGCATGCCGGCGCGGTTGGCTTTGAAGGCATCGCTGCTTGGGGCGATGGTCGATTCAAGGATGGCCATAAGGATCAATCACCCTCGCGCAAACGACAACAATCGTCATTCCCCGATGTGCAATTGCACATCGTGGATGCGCGTAGCGCAGGTCCCGAATGACGTGTGGCTGGCTTGACCCAAACAAATTCAACGCCTGATTCCAAATATCTGTCTTGCTTCCGCCGGGCTCGCGATCTCGCGGCCGGCGCGGCGCGCACATGCGGCGATGCTCTCGATCAACTGGCCGTTCGATGTCACCTTGGCGCCATCGGGCTGATAGAAGGTATCTTCAAGCCCGGTGCGCAGGTGACCGCCGAACTCGGCACAGCGCTGATGCAGCGGCCAGATTTCGGCGCGCCCGATCGCGGTGACTTGAAAATGCGCTTCCGGCAATTTCAGCTTCAACAGGATCGGCAGCAATTCCGGATCGGCCGGCATGCCTGAGGCGACGCCCATGACGAAATTGTATTCCAGCGGTCCGGAGTACATGCCGGTCTGGCGGTACATCCCGACGCAGCGCACGATGCCGACGTCGAAGCATTCGAATTCCGGAATCGTGTCCACTTGCTTCATGACGTCGAGATAGGTCTGTACCTTCTCGACGGCGTTATCGAACATCATCGGCGGCCACGCCCAGGTGTTGTCGCTCTTCACTTTAAGATAATTCAGCGAGCCGGCGTTGCAGGCGGCCATCTCCGGTCTGGTCTCGCGCACGCAATCGAGCGCGCCGGAATAATTCGGGCCTGAAGTGCCTGTGGTGTGATTGATGATGACGCCCGGACAGGCCTCGCGGATCGCCTGCTGGATTTCGCGGGACACGCTGACTTCCCATGACGGCAGATGTCCCTTGTCCGGCTCCTGCTGGCGCAGATGGATATGCATCACGCTGGCGCCGGCGTTGAACGCCGCCTTGGCCTCGCGCGCCATTTCCTCCGGTGTTACCGGGACGTGGTGCTGTTTCGGGTCGGTCAGCACGCCGTTCAGCGCGCAGGTGATGACAGCCTTGTCGCTCATGGATCAGCCTTTTGTCGCTCGAGGTCTTCACCCGCAGGCTGGCGGATGATGCGTCCAGCACCGCCTGGCTTCTTGCGTCCACGCGCTATCGCGGACCAGCGCCGCCGCTATGGCCGGCCCTGACGGAAACCGGCACTGTCGCGCATGCCGGGATCGCTGCGGTAGATCGCCAGATCCCTTGAGCCGGAAAAGATCGCGCGCGGCTGCAAGCCGTAGAAACGGCGGATCGAGTGGCTGAAATGCGTCGAGTCGGGATAGCCGATGTCCTGCGCGAGATGCGCCAGATTGATGTCTTCGTTGACGAAGTGCAGCAGATGCCGCGCGCGCTTCCAGGCGCGAAATGCCCGAAACGAGATGCCGGTCTGGTCCTTGAACAGATGCAGGAAGCGCGATGGCGACAGGTGGACCGATGCGGCGCAGTCGGCCGCGGTCATCTTGCTGCCGGAGAAATCATTGAGCATCAAAGCCGCGCTTCGGATGCGGTGATCCATGCTGCGATCGGGCAAACGCTCGCCAAACGACAGCTGGTCGAACTCTTGAGTGGTAAAACCGCCACGCCGCTCTTGCCGGCGCAAGGTCTCGTAAGCGGAACGAATACGCTGCGCGATGTCAGGCGCTTCCGCTCCGCAAATTCTGGCGGCCAAGCCATGCATGGCCGAGGGCTCGACCGTTTCCGGCTCGATCACGAGGCAAATGATCGAGGGATGCTCGCTTTCAACGCTGTGGGGCACGTAAGGCCGAACCAGCGCCACTTCACCGACCACCTCGGACTTGCCTCCGGTGATCTCGAGACTTCCCTTCATCGCGGTGTAGATGTTGAAGCCACCACTGGATCGTTTTCGCGGCCGGCCCAACAGGCCCGCATAAAACACCCGCTCGGGGCTGATCAGCATCAGCCGCCCCGAATCACGGCGATCCCTGTCGTTCATGGTCCATCCCTCCCGGGAGCGATTTCTGGTTCTTGCCGCGTTCGCGCGGGGCTCTCTCAGTGGAGCTGCGGGCAGAATACAGAATTCGCGCCTGATGTCACCGATGATCGACGCCTTCGGGCCAATGCCGCGATCGAACCTCTTCCTGTCACGGCTCAAACGGGCCGGATATCCGGATATCATGGCAAGACCCCTTCAGGGGACGGTGCGCGCAGCATGAATAGCGCCGCGATAGTAAGCAGCGCCAGAAGCAAGCCGACCGCGCAGACGCCCGGCCACTGGTATAAGCTCCAGGCATAATTGCCCGCCGCTGAGCCGAGCGCCCCGCCAACAAAGCGGGTGACCATGTACACCGTATTGAGCCGGCTCATGGCTTCCGCCTTGAGGCTATAGTTGCGGGTCATGTTGGAGACGTGGCCCGACTGCATGCCAAGGTCGAGCAACACCACGCCGGCGGCGACACCCGCAAGCGAGTAACCCGCCGTTGCGAGCACCATGAACGCCGCGAGCACAACCAGGCTGCTCAGCAATACGGTCAGGCGCGGACTTCCGAGGTCGGCCAATTTGCCGGCCAGCGGCGCCGCGGCCACGCCTGCAATCCCGACAAGTCCAAACAGTCCCGCAACATCGCTGCCGTAATGTTCCGGCATGCTGTTGAGATGAAACGCCAGGGTGGTCCAGAACGCACTGAACGCCGCAAACTGCAGCGCCGCCGTCAGCGAGGTCTCGCGAAGAACCGGCTGTTCCCTGACCAGTCCCCAGAGCGATTTCATCAGGCCGGAATAGTTGCCATCGAACACTGGCTTGTCCTTTGGCAACAGCACCGACAACACCGGTATCAGCAAGACCATCGTGCCGCCGGCGATCCAATACATCGCAGGCCAGCCGAGCAGCGTTGCGATGGCACCTGCGATGCTGCGTGACAGCAGAATTCCGGCCAACAGTCCGCCCATCACGATCCCGACGACGCGCCCGCGTTCCGCCGGCAGCGCCAGATGGGCGGCAAAGGGAACGATGACCTGGGGTACCGCGCTGGTGAAGCCGACGGCGAAGCTCGCAACCAGCAGCCACTGCATCGTCGGCGCCCGCGCGGCGGCGACGAGGGCGCCGGCCGAGCCCAGCAGCAAGGCGTTGATCAACAGCCGCCGGTCGATCATGTCGCCGAGTGGCAGAAACACCAGCATGCCCAGCGCATAACCGCCCTGGGTCATGATGGAGGCGCCGCCCGCCTCTCGCTCGGTTACATGAAATGTTCTGGCGAAATCTGCCAGCAAGGGCTGATTATAGTAGTTATTCGCAATAACAATCGCACACGCCGCGGCCAACAGCCAGGTGCCCGCCCTACGCATCCCAACTGCCCGCGACCACGACAACCGCGCAGGCCGCCGCGGCTATGATCCCGGCCGCTGGAAACGCGATTGCAAATTCATGCGGGGAGGTCTCAGCCATTCGAGGCAATCCGAGCACGAACAGGCTTGCCGCCAGGCCGGCCAATGACCATCCGCACACGACCATGAGCGAAGCAGATTCAGGGTCCCCATGTTGATGTGTCCGCTCGGCCATGGTTTCGCTCCGAAAGGCTGTTCGTGCACGGATGGGTAGGACAGTTGCGCGAGCCGGGTAAGCCATTTAGGTTGCACAGGATCCTTGCAGGTCTCGCAAGAATGGGAGCCGATGGACCGGTTGGATGGAATGGCGGCGTTCGCCGCCGCTGTCGAAGCTGGCAGTCTGTCCGGCGCAGCCAAGCGCCTGGGATG
>WNFS01004687.1_pt1 | contig 10451 bp, 8 predicted proteins | sample 5400141 | NCBI WGS metagenome assembly WNFS01 (sample SAMN13153358, study PRJNA577476) | soil metagenome | isolation source: 60 cm saprolite under Madrone tree | place: USA:California | collected 2016-06-14
ATTTTCTTTCTGCTCTTTCACCCGATACGCCGTTTTTAAACGAACTCACGAAGAAGATCGATCACGCGAAGATCGATATCGTCGACGCGGCGAAGGAAGATGATTATATCGTCAGCATGCGCCGGCATGTGCGGCCACTTTGTTTTCGCGCACCGCAGGACCAGGACCGTCGCCTGGCTGAACGCATTATTCTCGATTCAGCGCAAAATGGAACACTCGACTTACCGGCTTACTTGCACGCACCGATCGAAACGGCAATCATCTCACTCCTTTGCAAAACGCGAATCACGCCAAACCAAATTACCATTGGAGGTTTCGTCATCGGATGCAGCGCGACCGCAGCTTTTTTAGCTGGTCGCGTTGGGCTGGGAATCATCGCCGCCCTCTTATTTGGCATTGTCGATGGACTGGATGGAAAGCAGTCGCGCGTCAAAATCGAAACGACTGAGCGTGGGAAATGGGAACATCATCTCGATTATTTGATCGAAAACTCGTGGTGGCTGGCCATTGCCTTTCATTTGTGGAGAAGCGGCCAATTTCCGAACGTGTTTTATTTTCTCGCTTTGCTCATCGCGTCGCACCTACTGGCCGAATTCGCAAAACGCCGGGTAAAGATAGCGAGAGGCCGCCTGCTGGATGACGTCGCGCCGTTCGACCGTGCTTTCCGGCTGATCGCGGCTCGGAGAAATGTTTACGTTTGGATCCTGGCGTGTGGTTTTTTGTTAGGCGCCTTTCCCCAAAGTTACGCGATCATCTGCGGATGGGCCGCCATTAGTGCTGCCGTTCATCTGGTGCGGTCCATCTGGATTTGTGATGGTGCCGTGCGTCGCTTTGTCGGTATTCGAAGTTAAGGAACGACGAACCGTTGACGGAATGCGCTTGGCGCGCGCGACAATTTCCTTGCCGAGAACCTGAGCGGGCTTTTCCACAAGGAGCGAAGCACTCACTGCACAATAAACACCACAACCTTCCTGGCACGATTTCTTGCGGTAGTTTGCGTAAAGATCATCCAGCGAAACATCCATGATGTGCTTGTCTGTATGCACCATGCTGCAAATCCAGAATTTCCCCTCCGCGGAGACGAAGAATAATTTGTAGCCGGCCATACACGTCCACTCTACATGCTCGCCCCGAAGGAGACTGCGCTGGTAATTGAGAATCGCCTCACTCGTGTGAATCTTTTCCCCGCGGCGTTTTCGTTCGACCATCGAATCGACGAAGCGTTCGAGTTCTTCCCGCTGGCCGCGATCGACACGAAACCGCTGCAAAGGGTCCGCATGGATGAGGCGGACTTCGGTCGGAATTCCACGCGACAAACCGGTCTCAAGCACTGCTTGCGATTCGGGCAAGGTATCGGCGCAAATCACTCCGGTGATATGCAGACTGATTTTTGAGTCACGAAAGTAATCGAGCTTCGGCAAAATCGTCTTGAACGACTTTTTCGTAATTGCACTCGGAGTCATTCGATCGACGCTGATCTGCATGACCTGCAGACCGGCATCTTCCAATCGTTGGACGAGCTCACGCGTAAGGAGAAACCCGTTGGTGGTCAGGCTCGTGGCGAAGCCGAGCTCGCGGCAGTAGCGAACAAGTTCGACAATGTTCGGATGCATGAGGGGCTCGCCGCCGACGAGGGCAATGCGCATAGTACCAAGCTCGCGAATTTTCCGTATCCATTTTTTCAAATCCTCGAGGCTCGGATGCGGCTGGCTGTTGTCGTACTCGGTGCAATAGGCGCAATCTAGATTGCAGCGGTCCGTGACGTACAGACTGCATTGCAGCGGTTTTCGGTCGAGCAGACGCTTACCCGATTCCAAAATGTTATAGCCGGAAAATTCGCGGCCGATTTTGCCTAAGAGCTTCATTCGACTAATCGGAAAGATTCAGTTTAGGGGCTAGTTACCCGCGACGCAATTCATTCGCAGCTAGTCTCGCCTACATCAAAACGGACGAAGCAATGGCAGGCAACCAAGGCTACGGCGCCGCAACTCACAAAGCCAACACGCCCGCCAAAATTTGCGTGAGCAACCCAACGAGCGGACCGATCAAATCGCCCGACTCCTTGAATGATCGCGCTGTGAATATGCCTCAGCGGAAATCATGGACAGAGAGACCTTGGTTAGAGTCGGCACAGTCGGAATCTCGATCCATCCGGCCTCATCGAAGAACCACGAACGCCGATCGACTTTGATGAACAAATCATGGACCGGCGAAAACAGATGCAATGGAAGCGTGAACTCGCCGGCAAATGGATGGCCCCGGTAACGGCCGATGCCAACGCTGCGATGCGTCGTGCAATCTAACATTTCAAAATCGCCAGAGCAGCTGGGAACACGGATCTGGCAGGCTCGTTTTCGCCCAAGCGAATCGCGACCCAAAATGAAAAACTTGCTCCTCTGCATACGAAGCAGCTCGACCGCAAAGCGAAGATCGACATTGAGGTTGTCGCGTGTTCGAGAAACGGAATGAACGGCTCCATCGCGCCAGACAGCGCTCTCGCGTTCCACACGAAGAAAGCGTTCCGGGCGCGTGGCGTATCTAAGAAAACGTCGCCTCGACAGTTTGATTTGCGTTTGATGGCGGCGAATTGCGTCGCGTTTTGTGGCGATCTCCACTTCGGATGATGATAATTGCGCAGCGCGGTCGAAAAACGCGGGGCTGCTGCCGTGCACCAAATAATTCCACAGCCAAACTCCTTGTGTCACAAAATCGGCGAAGATGAGCCGCATCATCACGGCAACGGCGTTGTGGTCCGGGTGAATGTCGAATATTGAAGGCGCAAGGATGTCTGTGGGTGACCAATCGTCGATCACATGAGCAATTCGCGTGAGAGCGCTGTTGCCATCACGCAACAGAAGATCTGTCAGGCCCTGGTCTGGCAGGGCAAGGAATTGAATGTCCGCAGGGCCGATATCGAGGACGCGCAGCGCGGCTAGCGCTTCTGCGCGCCGCAATTTTCCCCAGCGTTTTCGATCCGATGCGCTCAAGCGCCATCTTTTTTCGAGTGCTCGTTGTGGCCAGGGATTGTCATCCCCATCTGTGACGTAGACAATGCGAATGGCCGCTCCAGCGCGAACCGCTTGCTGGAGAATGACGCTACAAGCCAACGCTTCATCGTCCGGGTGTGGCGCGATCAGCATTAACCTCGAGCGGATATCGAACGTGGGAGCAGTTAAAGTTAGAAATGACACCCTGGTTAACAGAAGAGAAACGAAGACAGTTAGCAATTTAATTCAGCTGTCAAGCGAGCTTACCACTCGATGAGTCTGAAATGGTGTGCTCGACGGACTGCGCCGAAAAGACCACTAGGTGGAAGTTAACTCAAAGGCGTAAATGCCTCGCCGAAAGAAAGCACTCCTTTCCTTCGTACCGCTAACCGTCGAGCACACCATTACAGTGCCAACATCGGGCGCGAAGATTTCGTACGATGCCGGAATAACGGTTTCAAAATCAAAGTGCTTCCCGTCCGTGGATAAGTGCAACCGCACACCCGCCACCCGCAATCCGGTTCCAATCGGCAAATAATTCTAGTCGACGAAGCGGAATGCGGCCGACGGCATGTTGTGTGGCAAAATGGCGACAGAGGTGCATGTATCGCTTGGCTTGGTGCTAGCCCGCAGCTCAAAATGGCATTATCCGCCTACTCGGGCCAGCGGGCGCGCGGATCAACCTCCACGATTGTCAACGTTCCAGCAGCCACACGAGCAGATATAGCGCCCTTGGGTAAGGCGCCGGCCAAAATTCTTTGCTCCGCGTTAAATGCGTCGACCACAAATGGTTTGCCCGCTCGGTAATTTACCAACATGTTTCTCCCGCACGTCACATCACCGGGGATTCGTCGCACGCGTTCGATGCTATCAGTCATTGCCCGCTCCCGCATCACAATCTCGTTTCGAAAACCGGAATCGAATATTAGCCGTACCGGTTGAAGTTGTTTTGACGCCAGCAGCCGCGCGCATACGGCAAGCAACAGAATTGCCTGGGCTTGTTCCGATCCAAGGCGGCGCGCTATGGGCCATAGCGAAACCTGTGTAAACGCCAGACCAAGACCCATCGTGACGGCAATAACAAGATCAAATTGAGCATTTATATCCACGCCAGCCCCGCCCTTCTGTAGGAAATATGACCCTAATGCAATTGCGATGAGCCAACTGCAAAGTTGAACGCTGGCATCGTGCCGACGAGCCCAAGCGTTGTAAAGGCAAGCGAGCAAGCCGACGGACACCCATTCTAACTCTCCAAAAATGCGAAGCGATCTTTTCAGCGAATAATGCCTGGGAGATAAGATGTTCAGAAAGAAGTTTCCGCCGAACAAGGCATAACAAATTGCGGTACCGGTCATGATGGCGATCGCCGCAACGCAGAAGCACTTCACGGCTTCGCGGCGACGGTATAGGGCAAGCCAGAGGAAAACAGTCACTGGCATGGCAATGATGTTGTGCTTAACAAAGCCCGCCAAGGCCATCACGAGAACGGGCCCGACATATCCGCGGTCATTCGATCTTGCGATTAGAAACCCCAGAAAACCAAAGACCATGATAGCTTCGCTGAGGAGTTGCGGCTCGTTCATTCCGACGTAGGGCATAAAAAATCGGCTCATCGTCGCTACAAAGAATGCCCCGCTAATTCTGGCAGCCACGCCACTTCCACCGAGCCGCCTAACGCTCAAGGCGATCGCCGTCGCGATCGCAACCACCGCAACCAGGGACAACAGTCTGCCGGCTAACACCGGATCGCCTATAAACCGCCCAACTAGACCCACGATGTAAAAGGATAATGGCGGATAGTTGTTGGTGATGAGTTGATCGGTAGATGGATAGAGCGGCATCTTACCCATCGCAGCATCAGCGAAATAAGCATTCCAACCCTCGTTGTTTTCAATTTCAATGTTCAGAAAGGCGCGATAAACGGGCCATGCAAAAGACCACGTGGCTATGACATAAAACATCCACTCTATTACACTGAGATACCGCGCATCGTCGGCTTTCGTCGTCATTAGGAGCAAATTGCCTTCCAGTTGATCACAGTTTTATACGAGCCAGTTGATACTGTCCTATCCGCGGGATTGATTTCGCGGTTGCCGCTAACCGCACGCTGAAGCCAACGGTTCCACTGCGCTATGTATTCGATGTCAATCTTGGCTAGAGTTATTCAGCCAGCTGCTGCCATCCTCTGCCAGAATTTCTCCAGGAGAATAGGCTCGACGCTGGGCGCTTCAAGGGCTTTCCAGGCATTGTGGCGCTGTTTGAGGTCAATCACCGTCATCGCGCGTGATTCTTTCGAGTTCGCTCAAGCGCCGACGATTGTTGAGGGCGACCCGGCTGACGAGCATGGCGTTGAGATAATCCGCAAATCTCTAGTGACGATGCTCGCGATGTTGCACTGGAACTGCGATGCGCGCAAGCTGCTTCGTCACGGTGAAAAATCGTCGCATACGAGGCCGTTAAATCGCCCGAAAGCCCTCTGCGCGCGCTCTTGACCCGCTCGGAGCTGCGATCGTGCTGAGCGTGAGCGCGTTTCATTTCACAAAAACGTCAGTAATGGAAGGGGAGAGCGGCTGCCTCACCAGTTAGCGTTAACGGAATCGTGTCGGAGACTAAATCCCGGCTCTGCTGGAGCTGACGAGCTAATTCGAGCTGCCAGGCGAGCTACTATTGTCGATCGGTCTGAAATTGCGATCGACGGCCTGCGCCCAGAAGACAACGAGGTTGGCTCCGGCGGAAGTTTGCACAAAGGTATGAATGCCTGGTGAAAGAAAGCGTTCCTTTCCTTCGTACCGCTCTCCATCGAGCACACCCATTACAGTGCTAACGTCGCGCGCGATGATTTTGTAGGAGGCCGGAATAACGGTTTCAAAATCAAAGTGCTTCCCGTCGGTGGACGAGTGCAACGGCACACCCGCCACCCGCAATCTGTTGCCAATCGGCAAATAATTCTGTTCAAGGAAGCGGAAGGTGGCTAACGGCATGTCGTCTGGCAAAATGGCGACACATGTGCGTGTATCGATGCAACGCTGGATCGCATTGTCTGCCATCAATCCACGCCGAATGCGTTCCTTGGTAAACGTCTCAATAATGGGATAAAAGCAACGCTGCCGGAAAACCGTTTCTCCTCTGCGATCAAAAACGAAGTCACCCGGATCAGTAAGTTTGAGCGTGGCCCGCAAAAGATCGCTCTCCAGTTTCGCCTTGTCTTCCCAGAAAGGATGAACCAACAAGGCGACCAATAATTCGCATACACCGAACAAGGCGGGGATGGGCATGACGCGCCAGATCTTCGCGATATTCCGATTTTTTGCCCAGCGGTCCAAAATCGTCAGAACTGCGCCCGTACAAATTACAAAGGCGAGCGGATAGAACGGGAGGTAGTCCTGTCGCGACAGAAAGGGCCAAAAGGAAAGGAACGCGGTAAAAAAGAAGCCGGCCGTGACAAAGACAAAACTCCGGCGCGCCGCCACCACTGCCTCGGGCGTCGCGGTCACAATCCGACGCGCCTCGAGAGTGACGAGTGGGAATCCGACAGCAAAGATAATCACCCACCATGGGGGATGGTTGGTCAAACCGGGCACGACGTTGTGATCGAAAACCCAATAGCGGAACTGCGGCCAAATGTCATAGAGCGCAAACGCGGCCATGATCGTAGCAGGAACAATCAACGCGGTGGCGAAGAACGCTGTCAACGCGGCGAGAATCTGCCCCCAACCGATACCCAATCGTTCGCGTCCAACGAAAATCAGAGTCATCGAGCCCCCGATCACGGTAGACATGAGAAGGAGCACTGTCTTCATGGAAACGCCAAAGCAAAGACCCATGAGGAAACCCGAGATCAGCGCGCGCCGCATTGTCAATGCGCCACCGAGCAGTACCGACAGGCACAACAGCCAAAGCGGAGCCCAAAAATTGTCCGTCCGGAATTCAACCGAACAAAAAACATAATCGTAGGAAAGTCCCACTAGAATGGCTGCCCAGACGCCGACGCGCCGAGAAAAAAGCAGCGATCCGATCCGATAGGTGCACCAGAAGGCGATAATGTAGAGCGGTTGCAAGATGATCCGCATCCAGTAGAGGATCGTTCCACAGTCGCCGATCAGCTTATAGATCGGTGCGAACAGTATGTGAAACAGCGGCATGTGGTTATCAGCCAGATCGCGATACTGAACAAAACCGCGAGCCCAGCCCCAAACGACGTGCAGATGCTGCGGCTCATCGCTACCAAACCGGTAGTGCATGATTGTAATCCCCCTCAGAAGGATCAGCGCAATGAGAAGCAAGGCCGCAGAAGTGAATTCGTACGGGTAGGACAGAACGAAATAACCGGCCAAACGTCGCGCTAACGCTCGCCCCCCGACGGATACCCAGGACCAACTTTTCAGCGGAAATTTGTTTTTCTCTGACGTGATCGGTGGAGACTCACTCATCGTGAAAAGGGGTAATATGTAGGTTGTATCGCATAGAATACTATCAGCTGCGCAAAGTCTTTCAGCCGTTCACATCATGCTGTGATTCGCGTTTACGGTGAAGCGGGCAACGTGATCGGGACGCACGATCACACCAGCGATTTCAAAGAGTGGTGAACGGCTTCAACCGGCAGGCCGAAACCTTCATATGAAGAAGGCTGAACCATAGCCCCGGCGGCCTGATACAGCGCAACAAGGTCTGCTGCATCGATGTACGGAATCCACGTAATGCTTCTCCACGCCAAGGCGCCTTCATGTTCGCGAGCGCGTACTTGCGCGTTTGCCAATGCACGAGCACAAGTCGCCATGGCCTTGGGACATCCGGGGCGTAGCCTCCTTGTAGTGGAACCAGCTAACCAAACCTAGCGCATCTGATAAATCACGCCCTCAGTAGTATGCGCCACCGGCTGATACCGTCCCGCCAAGAGTTTGGCCAGAATCGGGAAGTTCTTCACTGGATACTGCGCACTTTTCGGGTCGGATTGAACATCGACAATGTAGGTCGGCGGATGCCTGGCAAAATCTTGCTCGAGGGTGCTCCAGGCGCCGGGCAAGATCCGGCCGCGAGTATCGAAACCCGGAATCGGTCCGCCGAAGACATAACCCGTGAGGGGGAAGGTTGTGATGTAGCGGCAGGCAGGACGTCTGTGAGCGTCTAGATAAATTTCCGGACTCTTTTGGCCCCAGACGAAAATCCTGTCGGCAGGGTTGGAATGCGTGAACAAGTATCGTCCCGCCTCCGACGGTACGCGTCGCCGAGCCAGGCCTACCCAGTGCGCAACTGAGAATGCAACAATCGTGAGAGCCAGCCACACGTAGGTCACCCTGGGTCGCAGTAGCCAGTAAGCCGGCTGGATCGTCCGGGACCAGAGTCGTGCATAGTACGGCGCCGCGAGCAGTGCAAGCGGAGGAATCAATTGCACATAATAATGAGGGTAAAAGCGGGCGCCTGCCGCAGCGCCAATCGCTGAAGCACCGAGCAATCCTAGAAGCGCTGTTCGTTCCGCCATTTTCCCAGCCCAAATCTCGCCCTTGTCCCGGCAGGCCATTATCGCCCCCACTATCAAAGGCAAACAGGCGCCGATGAACGCCAGCGTGAGCAAGATTCCTTTCTCCCAAAAAACGTGTGGAACGTCATGATCGGTAATTGTCCAGTAAAACGCGTCACGCAGGATTCCTTGTTTCCAGAGCACAATCGTCACGAGACCGAGGACTGCGAAAAATCCTGCCGTGAGCCTAGATGCCTGAATAATTGAATTTATTCGCGTTAAACTGCGGCTGGCACGGTAGCTTGGGAGGAGTAGATAAATGCCGAGGGGGACTGCTGCTATCGCGGCCGGCTGCTTGAGCAGAAAGGCTGCGCCCAGAAGCGCGCCTGCCACAAAGAGTTCGGGTCGCAGTCGCGACGAACCGCGGCCGAACGCGATTGCCCACGCCAAGATGATAGGCAGATTCATTAGCATCTCGCCGTCAAACGACAGGGTCTTCCACGTCCACCAGGGTTGGAAAACACCGTAGAAGAGCGCGGCAATCAAACCGGTATTGCGATCAAACAACTCGCGGCCGATCACATAGAGCCCCGCCATCGCGCATAGCGTCCACACTAGTGCGACTATATGAAGCGCTTTCCAATTGTACTTGCCTGCTACTTTGAATACTGCTGCGTAAGTCCAGAAGAGAAGTGGCGGCTTACGCTCTACTGCGTCAGCGTAGGGCCGCCCGCCGTCAACTATCTCGTTCGCCACTACGGAATACATTGCTTCGCTGTCAATTGGTTGCGGATGCAAAAGAGACGGAAGGCGAATGACGACCGTGAGGAGGATTATCCCAAGGGCGGCGAAGCCAAATTGGCGCGAGTTATGAGTTGGGACACCCATCATTCCGCAGATTAATTTCCGGATGCGGTTCTCTTAAGAGAATCGTAAACGCGCGTGACGTTTTCAAAAACATCGTCAACTGTGATTGCTTGCATGCAAAGATTGTTGCGACATACCGATTGCCGGTTGTTGTAGGCGTTCACACACGGACTGCACGCGATGCCGGCCCACAAGGCGGTCGCGTTTGGCGATCGCGCGGCGAATAACGCCGGTGTCTCCGGCCCGAACAACGTGACGACGCGAATCGGCGTCATCGAAGCAAAATGAGCCGGGCCACTGTCATTCGTCACTAAAATCTCACTGCGCGTGTACAGCGCGAGCACTTGTCGCAGAGTCGTTTTTCCGGCAAGCGGGATGACGCGGCTTGAACGGACCTCGTTTGCGAGCTGGTTATTGCGGCCAGCTTCGGCCGGCGCACCGGTAAACCCAATAAACAAGTCCGGGTAACGTTCGAGCAGCCGCCGCGCAAGTTCGACATAACGCAAAGACGGCCACCGCCTCAGCGGCAGCAAGTCGCTCGCGTTCGGATTGAGCAGGATGAGTGGCGCAGAACCGATACGAGGATTTTCGCGCTGTAGCAGGGTATTGATTTCAGCAACTTCAGACAGAGAGGGCCGAAATCTTGCGAGTGGCTGGTTTGCAGAAGGCGTAAAGTCGAACGTCGGGAGTAACGCCGGATCGCGGGTCAATGCTTCAACCATGGCTTCGAACATCTGGCTTGTGTGGAGATGAGGATTGTATAAAAGCCGATGCGTCATTAAGTCGCCGCGGTACGGTCCGTCGCCAAAAAAAGTATGAAACCCAACGCGTGATTTGGCGGCGGTCATGAACGTCAATATCGCGGAGAAACGTGTCAAAAACTCCATATCAACGACCGCGTCGATGCCGATTTTCCGCACCTGCAGCACCGCCCGCAGCGCACCGGTCGCGAGTCCGAAAAGACTGTTCGTCGCGATTGTTATCACATTTCCATCGGGAATAATTTCCATCGCGTCGAGAATGAAGCGATTATCTTCGAATACGACGAAGTAAACGTTTTCACGTCCAACCATTTCGATCGCACGCAGAATTGCGGGATAGGCGAGAACGGTTGAGCCTTGCTCCGCGAACTTGACGAA
>WNFS01010908.1_pt1 | contig 10449 bp, 10 predicted proteins | sample 5400141 | NCBI WGS metagenome assembly WNFS01 (sample SAMN13153358, study PRJNA577476) | soil metagenome | isolation source: 60 cm saprolite under Madrone tree | place: USA:California | collected 2016-06-14
CACTTCCCCCCAAAAAGGGGATGCTAGGGGTCGACGGAGTTGACGATCGTCGTTCCTAGGCAATCCTAGCTCGAAATCTCTCTGTGGAAAACTGGGAAAGGCAGAAAGAAAGAAAGAAAGAGGAGCAAAGAAAATAAGAGAATATCCAAACAGCCGAGCTTGACCGCCGAGATCAGGTGACTGCGACTAAGTCCTGGCCCAGTTCCCTTCGAAAGGGGGAACCGAGGTCGATTATCAGGTAGCAGCACCTACTGAATCCAGGACACCCAACTTGCACCGAGCGACAATCGCTCAACAAAGAGTGCGGATGGAAGGGTGGCGACAGAGGCGGCTTGGCTGAGCAGAAAATCTATCGAACAGAAAAAAACTTGTGGAAAAGATAAAAAACTCTTGACAGGGATCGGCCTTCTCATGGAAGGACTTAGCCGTGGACCGCCAGCCTCTTCAGGCGAATGAGGTTGGCGCAAAAAGAGTTCTTGCGCGACAATTGTGTTCAGTCATGAGTGTGAAAGCGGTGATGCGGATGCGAAGCGGTTTCACAATTGCATTGATATTGCTATCCGCTTGTGCGTCACTCGCGCAACAAAGCCCTGACGTCCAGGTGCGGTTATCGCTCCCAAACGGCAAGGATTCCTATCGTGGCGGCGAACCCATTGTTCTTGAGCTTACATTTACGGCTACAGTGCCGGGTTATCAGGTCAATGAGGTCACAACCGAACCTGCCTCACCGATCGATCAGGTCCTGCTATCCCCGGCGAGGGGCGTTTACAGCTGGCTGGATGACTACTCTCGCGAACGGCGCTACTCCCCAGATTACTCGACTTCGAATGAATTGCAGCCGGGTCAGCCGGTTACCATCGAGCTGCCTCTCAACGCCCTATATCGCTTCGACGAATCTGGCCGCTACACCGTGCATGTCGTTACGTCGCGTATTAGCAGCGGCGACTTCATGCATTCGAAGGCTGCTGGTGCGCTCACCAGCAATGACGTGAGTTTTGATACCGTCCCTATGGATGACGCGGATGAGGCCGCTATCGCCGAACATCTTGAGTCACTGATTCGTTCGGCGCGCGATCTTCGCACTGCACAACACTATGCAAGCCAGCTCCAATGGTTGACCGGAGACCCTTCCACCCGCGTAAAACTCTCACTATTTCTTCATCCGAAAGAGTTCTATCCCTTCGGAGTGGGCCTTTCGTACGGGCTTTGGGTGGCGCGCAATCGTGTCCTTGTCGTTTCCGCACTCGAACAGGCGATGAGTGATCCACAACAACCAATCGGTCCCGTCGGCTCTGTGCTCCAGATGGCCACGGCTCTGAAGTCTCGTTTGGAATTGCCCTACGATCCCGCCGCGACTAGTAATCCAGTGCCGCAACAAAACGAAATTGAGGACGGCTACGTTAGACGCATTGCTGCAACTCTGCCTCTACGAGAAGGCACCAACCTGACGAGTACAGCTATTACGCTGCTGACCGCTTTGGCTCCGCGCGGGAAGACCGATACGCCAGAATTCAAAGCTGCACGCGAGGCACTCATTACTCACTTTGCTGACGTAGACCAGTATGAAGTGGACTGGGTTTTGTATGGGTACGGCAAGTACCTCGAAGATTCCCGTATGATTCCAGCGCTCGAAAACATGCTGAGGATAATCAAGTTCAATACGACTCGCACCGCTATAGAAAATCAGCTCGCTGCACTTCGCGCGAAGAATTAGAAGTGTTCGCAAAGCCCTAATTGCGATTTGGAGGTCAGCGCTTCGATTGTGACCACTTGCCGGGCGTGCAGCCTTTGGTTGTGCCTGGTTAGTCGGGTTATCGTCCACTTGCCAGCCAGCATTCGGTGGTGAGTTCACATCTCCGCGTACGCTGTATACCAGGACTAGATCCCGACCCATTCTGCCTGACCTCACTTTACGGTTGCCGGTTTGGGTGGGGAGTCAGCCAACCGAGTAATCAGGAATTCATCCGTTCCCGATACGGGCGAAAACTGGACGAGCGCGCCGGGGTCACCGATTCCTTCCCACCACGCAGTCAAATCGCTAGCCTGGTGACCCAGCAGCAGCGCCTTGGTCCGAGCTTGGAATACGGAGTCATAAAGCTGCAAGAAATGGATTTTGTCCTTCGCTGCCATTTCCTTGACCCCGACACGCAACTTGACTGGATATAGAACCATATCAGCAACCTTCTCGCGTTCATCCGTTGCGACGGCCTTCTGGAAGCGCAAGAAAAAAGCCTCTGCCGGACGGAAATCACTGAGGACAATTCCTGTCCCCTTGCTTGAACTATCTGGCGAAAGTGTTTGGACGACGTTTAATTGCATGCAAGCTTTTGTCATTACATTGATGTTGTTGAATGTTTGCAGCTTGAACGGAACCTTAGCCCAGTCTATTGCCTGACCAGACTTCTCATCGTTCTTACCTGCCGATTTCTCCCACCATACCGCACCCCGGTCGATGGTGTAGCCATGCGAGTTGCCCCAAACGTCTGAGTCTTTTGCGACTGTTATTGCACAACGCTCGGCAGGGTTGATGATTTCATCGTAGTGAGCAACGAACGACTGCCGCGTCCCAATACGCACAGGTTTGTCGTCGATTGAGATTATAAGAGGATAGCTGACCATTCGGGCGACCGCATCGCGCTGATTGGCGGAAACTGCGGCCTTCAATTCGTGAAAGAAGGCGAACGCTTCCTTGCAGTCGGCGGGGTCGTCTTGAAACCGGCAGCCATCGGAAGATGTGGCCGTGTTCTGAGCGGCCAATGCAGTAGCCAAAACCGTAAGCAGGGCGCAGGCGAAGATAGGGTACGAAAGACGCATCACGACCAGTATAGGAGCCCTGGCACCAAGTATGGATTTTATACAGCACGCGTGGCGTACTCGGAAACTTGAAATCCATGTCGGCGGTAACGTTGTTTCTCAGGACTTGAACCCGCTTGCATAATTCGGAAGCGTACAATCTCTACGAGATTGCTCGTATACTGCTCCTCAATGGACAGTTCCAACGTCAACAAAGAAATCAAATCTGTTATCCGCCCATTGCTGCAGGCTGGAGGTTTCAGCCAGTTCACGCCACGAACTGCGTGGAGATATTCAAGCGAAAAGATAGATGTCGTCAATTTTCAGTCTTTCAACTCACATCTTGCAAATGCTCTTGGATGTACCACGTATTCCTTTTGCGTCAGGCTCGGATGCAGTTTCGACGCTATTCCCATACGTGCAAGAGTGAAGCGAAAAAATGGATACCTCCGACCACAGGAGTATGAGTGCCATTTTCGACTTCCACTTCAGAAATCAATTAAGCAGCCAGATTTGCAAAGAACGGACGTTTGGTATGTTGACCCCAGAGGGAAGAATCTGGAGATCGTTATTGCAGACGCCAAGAAGGCCATTGTCGAAATTGGCCTCGAGTGGTTCAGTCGATTCGGTGACATGAAGGAAGTTTTGCGTACGCTTCTTGAAGACTCCGAAAGTAACGAAAACACTTCTGGGTTTGGGGCAAACCCTTCGCCAAACAGACATTTCATGACGGGATTTACTGCGCTCTCGGTGGGCAAAGTGGACCTTGCGAAAGAACGAATCCAGAAAGCGTTGGACTCGGGGTGCTTCAAGGAGTATGAGCCGAAAATGCACGCTGCGCTCGAAGCAACGGACAAGCAATTACGCTAAGTCCCGGTGGCGAAACCGGAGATGTGAAGTAATACTTCACATTGACGGGACCGCTGTTAATCAGACGTTGGCATATACTTCGCTCTATGGGCGTCACCATTCATTTCGAGGGACAGCTAAAAAATGAGGCAGCGTATCAAGAGCTGCTAGAGGAATTCTCATCAATCGCAAAGGCAGAAGGTTGGTCAAGCGAAGCAATCGAATCGAGAGTAACGACCCTATCGCGGGCGAAAGTTTAGCGATGCACACGATTGCAACGAGCAACAACCTCGCCGAAAACTCCATGCGTCCTGTGGCGCTCGGTCGCAAAAACTGGATCCACATCGGAAGTCAGCAGGCCGGACCCAAAGTCGCCGCCATCCTCTCTGTCGTCGAAACCTGCCGACGCATCAACATCCCAGTGCGCGACTATCTGGCCGCGGTTCTGCCCGGGCTTGCCGATGTTCCGATCCAGCGCCTCCCAGACCTTACTCCTCCTGCCTGGGCTACTCAACACTCGTAATGATTCGTTTGTGACAACAATGATGGCTTGAGTATCCCTTAGAGACGTTTTCTATTGCGGGCAGTACAATACGAAATTGGTGGGAGAGAGCCGCGGGATGAAATGCTGGCTTCTCATAGGCGCGCTGACGATTGCGACGCTTGCCAACGCGCAACGGCCCGAGATCTTTCCAGATTGCCACAGTGGCACCCCGATTCCTTTCAACGTTGAAGATAGTTGGGGTTACCTGACTGTCTCCGGAATTGCGATTCCTCCGCAGTTCAAGTCAGCAGGGCCATTTTCTGGTGGCCTAGCTACAGCATGCACATTACAAGGCTGCGCAGTGATCAACACGGAAGGTAAATTCGTTTCCCAAGTTCGTGATCCACACACGTCCGTAATGGCAAGCAAGTATTCCGAAGGAATTGGCGCGGTGGAGAAGGACGGCAAATGGGGCTATGCGGATGTCTCCGGGAATGCCGTAATTCATGCACTGTTCAACTACGCTGGTGAATTCGAGAATGGCATGGCGCGAGTGAGCCAGGGAGGCAAGTATTTTTTTGTCAATCGCAAGGGAGAAAGAATCACCCCGGAATTCGACCGAGCGTTCGATTTTAGCGAGGACCTGGCCGCTGTGGAGGTCGATCATAAGATCGGATACCTTCGCAGGGACGGGACATTTGCCTTGCCCCCGATCCATCAAGGAGCCAGCGGCATCGACTTTTCTGAGGGATTGGTTGCGGTCCGCATCGAAGGTAAGGTCGGATTCATGGACACCACTGGCTCGATTATTGTGAAGCCCTCCTATGACGATGCATATCCATTCTCAGAAGGCCTTGCGCCGGTCACCTCCGGGGGCAAGTGGGGCTATATCGATAAGAGCGGCAAGCTGATAGTCCCACTACAGTATCGAATTGCTCATATGTTCGTGGAAGGGGTTGCGTCGGTGCTACTCAGTGATAGCGGGAAGTGGGGATACATTGACAAAACCGGAGGGTTTGCCCTCCCGCCCATCTACGATGCCGCCATGCCGTTCTGTGCTGGCGTTGCTCAGGTTGAGAACTTCCGCCTGATAGAGGGTGACTCAAGCATCTGCCGTGCCCAACGATATCAGGGCAAACACGGCATAGTCGACCATTCCGGCAAATACATCTGGCAGGATTCGAAAGACCAGATCTGGAAGTCGCCATTTTGCTACTGACTCCGAATTGGCTAACGGACACTCCTCAACCGTGTACTTGGTCTAACGCTTACCACCAAACGATGGCCCAGATCACGGAAAAAGTAAAAGCATTCTTCACCGGCAAGGGTTACAGGGTTTATGGTCTGCCGCAATAAATATCGGGACGCTTCCTCACCAGCGACAATTTGATTGCGTCATCGAGGGCGAGTCCTACCGCAAACGAACTGCGCCGGAATCTGCACCCGCGCCGAAAACCCGCCGGAGAGCCACGACCTGAACTATGGGAGACCTCAAGAAAATGCAGCCACGGCCATGTAGTAGAGATATTTTTTCGAACTTCGAGGAGAAAATGGGCCTCCCCCCGAAACTCAGGCCAACGGCCGGTAGCTCCCTCTCGGACGGCCGTCAAGGAGCAAAGCCCTTTTCGCGACGCTCCGCTCGCCCCTCGCTCCGGCTTCTGTCCTGACATTGAGGCTAGTTTCGGCGTTTATCAGTTGAGCGGGCCGCAGGTCCTGCGGTCCTGCTACGTTTCGGAGCAGTGCCGAAAATCCACGATGACGTCCACGCTGGCGCTTCTGACATCGTGGTGGACCCGAATCGCATCACGGAGTGATACATTCGCTGGGAGACCAGCCTTGTGTTCTTCAAAGAAGTTCCTAAATGAGACGCTGTCAAAAACCTGGCCGAGTTCCAGTCGAGATTTCAGAAGTCGCTCAGTCTCTGGGTCCAGTCCATGGGTTTCGACCATTCTCACGCGGTATTGTTTTCCTTCATCCACCTTAATGAGTAGGTTGATGATTCCATTTTTCTCGTCAACCGTTGAATCAGGCTCGGGTGTTGCGTCAATGTAACCCTTACTCCCATAGAGCCTCCCAATTGATTCCAGACCCTGACGGATTTTGGGCACGTCAAAGAGTTCCCCGTAGTGCAACAAAAACTGGTCCCGAACCTGATCGGCCGGGAAGACCGATGCGCCGGAAACCTGCAGTTCCCCCAATCGGTACTGTGGACCGCTCTCGATTTCGACGCTCACTACATATTGGCGCTCGTGAGACTCGGCAAGGACGAGATAAGGTGTGGTTGTTAGGAGGCCTCGGAAGTAGCCCAGCTTTTGTATGGCCTCTCGGATAGGATGCTCCACTTCGCCGAGCCAGTCTGAGTCGGCTTCTGGCAGGGTAACGCTGAGATTCAAATGTTGGATATCGTTGACGAGTTGTGCCCGAATGGAATCTGGAAGAGGATTTTCTCCACGGAATTCGACATCGGTGACTATGATTTTGATTCTGTCGGTCGTACTAGGAGTGCGAGGATCGCAGTCAACACGAATTTTAGACTGGGCACTCGCCAAGCACGAGGAACCGAGGGCAGCGAGTAACGCCAGCACGCAGAACCGCACATCAACTCGGCGGGTCATAGTTGCAAATATAAGCCAGAATCCATTTCGTGCCAATGAACATTGCTAACTCCCGTCGCGCACTCTGCAGAAAAGCGGAGTTCAAAGAAATATCTGTTGAGCGGTTGAAATCGACGCGTCCGGTTGTCACCCGTGCCGCAGGAGAACACAGAACCGGATCATCGGCCTAATCTGCCCCTTTTTGCCCCCGCGTGTTTTTGTTAAGTGCCAGTCCATCGCCTCGGCTTCACAAAACCGCTAACCTCCACTCTCGTTGTCAACCATGGCTTTGCTCTGACGCATACACTCAAAGAGGGATGCTGCACGTCACACGTGAAGCTTGAGAGTCCGTTTCTTCAGGTGGCTGACTACGCGAGCAAATGCCCCGCTGAACAGCATCAAAATCAAAGTCTTTCAGAACAAAAAAGAGATTGTTCCATTGTCTACGGAGAGCAGTCCTTACGTTCCGCGAGTCGACGAACTCGCAACTCTTCCTGCTAATGGAGAGCGGGTACGACTAGAGTTCAAATCCAATCAGATTGATTCTTCCACTCTTCACTTTCGCATCGACACGCCTGACGAACAGCAGGCCGAGATAGATTTCGACCTGCAAACCCTACGCTAGGAATAGGGTAGGGCAAAGTCCTTCCATCTGGTTAGCCGTACGCGTTGAAGTGGCCGGCCCGATTCCGAGACGGATTCCACAATCGCTGTTTCACAGTTTCACAGGACTTGGAAAGTCACGAAGTTCACGGCGACAAACATGCTGATGTTAAGATCACACAAGATCGCCTCGTCAATTTGTTACAAGGGGTATCAATGCTCCTGCTACGCCTCACGTGCATTCTCTTTATCAGCTTGCTCTTGAGTCCTGCACAAGAAGGCGTGGATATTCCTACTCCCCACTCCGAACTCATCGCTGGTCCATGGGAAGTGGCCAGTGCTGTCACCAGCCCACAGTTGGTTTCAATCCGAAGGCGACTATTCCGCATAATGCTTGCGCACCCATTTTGCCGAGAGCACAAGGCCAACAACCCCGGAAAGCACTGACATCAAGACCCACAGAAGTCCAAAACCGTCGTCGCCAGCATCATGTTGCAGAAGTCCTACCGGGACGAAAAGCAGCAGACCTCCAATTACAGCAAACATCAAGCCGCCGATAATTGTGAGGAAGACTTGCTTATCGCTCATGAAACTACAACCAGCCGAAATCTGAATCACGGCCTGCCACTAAAGCTTTTATATTACAGCCTCGCGCTAAGTCTGGTTATGTCGAGCAATCGGAAAAGTTCCACCTGGTAAGTTCGGGTAACCGGAGACAATCCGCTTGTACGATTTCCGCGTTATCGGGACTTGGAGCCTAGGCGGATGGGGGAGCCGAATCAGGACACGGTGAACGTTAAGCCTGCAAACATCAAAAAACCAGCCGCGATCGCTTCCATTCTCGACGCGCCTCTCAAGGCGAAGGCCAGAATTGTTCCGGCCAGCGCCAGAAGAGCTAAGGGCCATTCCCAGTTATCGGAAAGGGAGCCTAGCGACAGCAAAATCGCAGTGCCAAACCAGCTCAGGAAGGTAATGACAATTGATGTGACACCGAGGGCACTACGCCACTGCGGGAGTTTCTGTCGCAAGCCCTTGGTCCAACTTAAGTACGACAAAACCGCCAGCGAAGGGATTGCAATGAATATGACTATTCCCAGAGTTCTGCTTATCCAGTCGAGTGGCATGCTCTAGGCCTCGAAATCGCTATTCTACGCTACACACGCACAGTGAAAAGCCACTAGCTCCCGATAAGTGGCGATCTCGGAGAAGTGACCGACCTCACGGTTCAAAAGCGGACGCTCCCTGGCACTTGCCAGAAGATTTGCGACAATAGGTCGCTCCTCACGGCTATCCGATTGGACATCCATGAAATAGGCATCCCCGGCTGAAGGATTCCCGCTCCGCTATGCTTTTTGTCGGGTTCTGGTGTCTATAACTATATGAGACTGAATATTGCCGTAGTTGTTTTGGGATTTGCCTCGGCAAATTTCTGCTGCGGTCAAGCCGTCGGTCAGGTTGCAAGAGGGAAAGTCGCGTCGGAGAGGGGCGAGCCCATTGAGGGTGTTGAAGTCTATGGCACAAAAATGAAGTGTTGTCCCGCTACCGTCAAGTCAACGACGACGAGGCCAGATGGAGCGTTCAACCTTATAGAACCGGGAGCCGTCTTGCATTTTCGTCGCAGCGGGCTTGAGCCTTTCTCCTTGGCTAATGAAAAAGAAATGCCTCTCAGAGTGGTCATGAAAAGTCAGCAACCAACAGTCTGGGTTCTTCCCACATGTGGACCGAAAGAACCGACACGCTTTGGTCAGACCTTTCTATTTCTTCGCCCAACTGGGGAGCCGTTGGCCGAAGGGCACGATGTTGACTACACACGATTCGGGGTAAAGGGACGCCAGGGTGGTTTGTTGGACTCATGGTTCGGACCAACAGCAGGGTCTGTTGATGCGTCAGAGGAACTTTATGTTAAGTCGGAGTCATTCTCCGAGCGGTTTGTTGAAGTGGCTGGCTTCGGGCTAGTTGGAATCGATGCTAGAGGTAAATTTAAGAATGGAAAACATTGGCGTTGGGTTGGCCTCATCTATGCGAATGGTGCAGACGGGAAAAGCCTCGCGGGGACAAGATGGCATTGGCCACGAATGGGAGCCACAGACATGATTCGATACCAGGATGCCACGGTTGATGAAGCGAGCGATTTCGACCAGATAATCGACTCAGTCTGTAGTAAGTCCCGGTAAGTGCCGTTCGCGGACAAGTGAACGCCTCCACGGTTCCAATCCGGATATTAGTTTCCGTGGCATTCTCATCTGAAATTTAAATTGCCGAGTGCGACGCTTACTAAGCACGTGAATAACTTTCGGTCGCGCCGCGAACCGGCCATAGAATCCAACGTCCCTCGTTGAGTGCAAAACCCTGATAACTGATTAACGACCGTTGTACTCGCATAGTGCGCTCGCTATGATTTAGGCGGAGGAAAAGAGGAGGCGGATGACAAGACAAATCTCCAATCTTGTAGTGTGTGTTGTGTGCATTGGTTTTTTGATGGCATGCTCTGGCACTCCTGGCATGGCGGCGGACAAGGCGAACTACTCCGGCAAGTACTCACTTCAAGGGCGAAAAACGGCCTCCGGCAACAAAATCGATTCAACCATCGAGGTGGTTCAGAGTGATGACCACATCGAAATCACGAGGGTGGAACAGGGTAGCAGAACGACCAATCGATATCCATTGAAGGGGTCGGAGGGGACCTATACGAGTCCGAGCGGCTTGGTGGGCAAATGCAAAGCACAACTTAAAGACAAATACCTCGTACTAGAAGCAGAGGTCACGAGTAAACCGTGGCCAAACGCGCCACCCGTGCGCATTCACACTAAAGAACGATGGCAACTTTCCTCGGACGCTAAGACTTTGACTGTTAAGTCAGACATGGATTTTCCCGATGCCCCTAGGGATGTATCGTCAGCAATTGCGGGCGAGTATGGGTCGGGAACTCAGAAATACACGAGAGTTGAGAACCCTTAGTTGGTCCGACGGTGGTCATTTGGCGTGTAGTGCGGTACTCGGAAAAGTCACGGGCCAAACGGCGTTCCGGGAAACCACTCTCGTTGCGCTGTTAACGTTGGGTCTTGACGTGATGATTTCCTGAAATGCGAGATCGCCGGAATTGAAAGCGAGCTGAGTGCGGGACAT
>WNFS01013893.1_pt1 | contig 10448 bp, 8 predicted proteins | sample 5400141 | NCBI WGS metagenome assembly WNFS01 (sample SAMN13153358, study PRJNA577476) | soil metagenome | isolation source: 60 cm saprolite under Madrone tree | place: USA:California | collected 2016-06-14
CTCAGAACCGTTGTCAGTGGACGACCCGGCCTCAGTTGGTAGTGTAGACGCGGGCGATGGTGGTGTAGCTACCGACGTTGGTGGTGTAGCTACCGGCGTTGGTGGTGTGGATGCCGGCGGCGGGGTTGTTTGAGGGGCGGAGTTCGGCGGTACGGGACCTTGTGCGTCGCGCCGCCCCTCGCTCGTCGCAGTACCCTTCATCCAAGCGCAACCCGAGACCGAGAGGACCAGGAGAAATCCAGCAATTGCCAATCGGTGCATCCACGGCTCCCGTACACCCTGGCCGGCGGCTCGAGATCGACTGCGCCGTGCCGGCCTTGCGGCCCAAGTCACGCGATCCTACACCAAGAACATGCGGCACGTAGCGTCTCGGGAGTCGCTAGGGCGCAGGAGACGCGCTTGGTTCATGTCGGCCAGTTCATGTATCGACGCGCAGCGGATGGTGAATTCACGCCGATCCGGACGGATAGTCGAACGAAATCACGCAGCGCAGCCCGGGACGATTGTCGCTCAGTTCGATTTTCGCATTGTGCAAATTGGCAATCGCGGCAACCAATGCCAGTCCAAGGCCGTAGCCGGGTGTCGATCGGCTGCTCGTGAGGCGATAGAAGCGGCGAAACACCTTGTCATACTCGCCGAGGGGTATTCCGGGACCGTTGTCTTCGACGGAAGCGGTCACGGTGTTGCCCGACACCGCCAGGCGGATCAGGATCCGCGTGCCCGAGGGCGTGTGCCGGATCGCGTTCTCGATCAGGTTGCTGAACATTTGCGTCAGCAATTCGCCGTCGCCGCGAATCCGCACGTCCTTCTGGATGTCGTGCTGGAGCACATGGTGTTCATCCTCGGCCACGGCTCCGTACATGTCGTAGATCCGCTCCAGAATATCGGTCAGCGACAGCGTCGAAAACGCGGCCAGGCGCGATCCCGATTCTATCTGCGATATGCGCAGCAGTGCGGAAAAGATGACCAGCAGATGATCGGTATCGCCTATCGCATGCGATACGACCGCGGCATAGTCGTCTGTCGTGACCGATTTCTGACGCGCCTCCTCGAGACGATTGCGTAAATGCGTGAGCGGGGTGCGCAGGTCGTGCGCGACATCGCTGGACACCTGCCGAAGGTTGTCGAGCAGCGTGGAAATTCGATCCAGCATGTTGTTGATCGCGACGGACAGCGTGTCCAATTCATCGCCGCTGCCGCGCAACGGGATGCGATCGGTGAATTTTCCCGCGATGATCGATTGGCAGGTGCGCGCGATCGCATCGATGCGCCGCATGAATTGCACGCTGAAGAATATTCCCCCCAGCCCCGCGAGAACTATGGATACTCCTTCGATCCAGGCAAATGCCTGGATGATTCGCACGCGGGTGGCGCGAATTTGACTCGTGTCGCGGCCGACGAACAAATAGATGCCGTCCGCAATGTAGACGCCGCGCCCGAGCACGGTCACCCCGTGGCGGTGTTTTTGACTGCGCGGCGCGGGAACACTGAACAGGCCCAGCCGGAATTCCTGGAGCTCCAGATTGCCTTCATACTTGGCCGTAGCCTCGTCGCGTATCACAATATATCCGCCCGGCAGATCTTCGCCCGAATACTTCCCCGAACCCAGCCGCTGGTGAATGACTTCGATGGCCTCGGGCAGTCCCTCCCCGCGATAGCCGTTCTTGATGGTGCTGATGTCCGCGTCGATCGCTTCGACCAGCGCCGCGGTCTGGGTGTTGTTCACGATCCAATACACGACTCCGAGCAAAACCCAGGAAAGAATCAGAAAAAGAGTCGCGAACAGCGCGGCGGATCGAAAGCTCTCGGTCTTGAATACTCTAGTTGGGCGCAAGGAATTTATATCCGGTGCCGCGGACCGTCTGAATCACGTCGAATTCAAAGCCATGATTGACTTTGCCGCGCAGCCGGCTGATGTGGCTTTCGACCACGCTGGTCTGCGGATCGAAATGAATTCCCCACACATTTTCCAGCAGCATGCGCCGCGTGAGCACCCGATCCGGATTTCGCGCGAAATACTCCAGCAGGCGAAATTCCTGCGGCAACAACTCAATGTCCTTCCCGGCGCGCACGACGGTTCGCTTCAGCAAGTCCAACTCGATCGATCCCACGCTCAAGCGGGTCGCCGGCTCCTGCGAGTGGCCCGGCCGGCGCGAAAGCACCCTGACCCGCGCCAACAGTTCCGCGAACGCAAACGGCTTGACCAGGTAATCGTCGCCGCCCGCCTCCAGTCCCTGTACGCGATCATCGATCCCCCCCATGGTGGTGAGGTATATCACCGGCGTCGCGACCGCCTTCTCGCGTAATTTCCTGACGAAATTCAGCCCATCCAGCCGCGGCAGCATGCGATCCAGGATGATGACCTGGTAGTCGGACTCGCACGCGCTCGAGAGCCCGTCGACTCCGTCGGCGCGATGATGGACGGTTATCCCATGCTCGCGAAAATAATCGCTGACGGAGCGCGCCAGCTCGAGGTCATCTTCCACCAGCAGGATGTTCATGGGCCCAAAGATTACGCCACCGCCGGGGGAAACGCATGCGATCAGGCGCCGTCGAATCTTACAAAAATACAAAACCTGCGGCCGCCGCGCGTGCTACTTTCGCATGGCCTCCATGTAAGGTCGGGTGCCGTGCGTCCAAGATCGATCCTAGCGATTTTCATAGGCTTTGCGTGCAGCTCCTGCACACTGCAGGCGGCGAAGCCGCCTGCTCCGGCCGTTCCGCCGGCCTTCGAGCAGGCCGAGAGCGGCGGCGCGCAGTGGCCGGATGAGAATTGGTATCACGGCTTTGCGAGCCAGGAGCTCGATTCACTGGTTGCGCTCGCAGAGGACAACGGTCTCGATGTGGTCGCGGCTGCCGCGCGGGTGAAGCAGGCCGATGCGCGGGCTCGACAGGCCGGCGCAGCGCTATTGCCGCAAGTCGATGCCAACGGTACCGCAACGCGTTTCGCCGGAGGAACGCACGGCACGACGGCGAATGAGACCGACTGGTCGGCGCTGCTGTCGGCCAGTTACGAAATCGACTTTTGGGGCAAGAACCGCGCGGCGAGCAATTCCGCAAAGGCGCTGGTAAGCGCGAGCCGCGCGGATCTCACGACGGTGCGGATCACGTTGTCGAACGCCGTCGCAAGCAGCTATTTTCAGGTTCTCTCGCTGCGCGAACGGATTGCGCTCGCCCGCCTGAACCTCGAGGCCGCTCAGGGCGTCCTGCATTTCACGGAAGCCCGCTACGATGCCGGCAGCATCGGCGCGGCGGAACTCGCCGCGCAGCGCGCAGCGGTCGCCGCTTCCGAGTTGATCATTCCTCAACTGCAGCAGCAGGAAGTCGAAGCACGCGGAGCGCTGGCGCTGCTCGTCGGCCATGCGCCCGAGGGGTTTACAGTGACCGGTGATCGCTTGGACTCGCTGGCCGAGCCGCCTCTCGCCGCGGGCCTGCCGTCGGATCTGCTGCGGCGGCGGCCGGACCTGATCACCAGTGAATACAACTTGCAGGCGGCCCATGGCGATTTGATCGTCGCACGCGCGGCATTGTTTCCGTCGCTGAGCCTGACGGCGAGCGGGGGCGTGGCGAATCCCGCTGTGAATGCCGCGGTCAACGTTCTGGCGGGAACCGGCTGGTCCCTTACCGCGGGCGCAACGTTGGTACAAACGATATTCGACGCCGGCCGCCGCCGCGCGGCAATCCAGGAGGCGACGGCAAAGCAGGATGAACTGGTCGCCAATTACCAGGGTTCGATTCTCGCCGCACTTCTCGACGTGGAGAAGGCGCTGGCGGCCATCCACTACCTCGAGCTGCAAAAGGAACCCCAGCAGCGAAATGCCGATCAGAGCGAACGCGCCTACCAAGGCACGCAATTGCGATTTCGCGAGGGCACCGGTGAGTACCTGGCCGTCCTCGAATCACAACGCACGCTGTTCGCCGCCCGCGATCAGCTCAGCCAATACAAGCTGGCCCGGCTTCAGGCGCTGCTCGGCTTGTGCAAGGCGCTGGGCGGCGGCTGGCAGTACCCAACACCTTCGCAAAAACAATTGTGATACCCATGCAACATCTCTCCGTGCGGCACATATCCCTCTCGCTCCTGTTGAGCCTGGCGCTTCTTCCCGGCTGCGGCAAGCAACAGCCTGCGGCGAACGCCGCCAAAGCGGCTCCGGAAGAAAAAAGCGCAGCAGCTGACAAGAAAGGCGCCGCAGGCGACGAAAAAAAAGACGCGGCGGGGGATAAAGAGGAAAAGAAAGACGAGAAGGAGGAAGGGGGCGCAGGCGAGGTCAAGCTGACGCCGGAGGAAGTCGAGAAACTAGGCATCGCAACCACCGCGGCGGCATCCGTCAAGTACGTGCCCGCAAAGCAGGGATTCGGCGTCGTGCTCGGTCACGACGCGATTGCCCAGACGGTCGCCGATGTGGCCACGGCGCAGGCGGGATTGCGCCTGAGTCAGGCCGCGCTGGCGCGCATCGCGCGCCTCGACGGCACCGCCGGCGCCCAGAGCGCCGAAGCACACGAGAGCGCGGCACGTCAGGCAGCGGTGGACGCAGCGGCGCTTCGGCTCGCCGAGTCCAAGTTGTCGGCGATGTTCGGTCAGCGGCCTCCCTGGGCAGGGCACGACGACAGCAAGCTGCTCGCCGAACTCGCCGAAGGCCGCGCCAAACTGTTGCGCGTCACATTTCCTCTCGGCGTGGTGACTGGCGCCGCGCCGAGCAGCTTGCGCGCCTCGCGCCTCGATGCGGCAACCGTCGGCGAGAGATGGACGGCGCGACCGGTCTGGGATGCTCCCTTCGACTCCGGTATACCGGGACGCAGTTTCTTCGCGGTGCTTCAGCACACGGATGTGGGAGAAGGCGAGCGGGTGTTGATATGGGCGGCCGGCGACAATTCCGAGCATGCCGAATCCGGCATACTCGTCCCACCCTCCGCCATCCTCGTCATTGACGGCAAGTACTGGTGCTTTGTGGAGCGGGAGCCCGGCGTCTTCTCGCGCGCACCGATCGATATCAGCCAACCGATGGCCGACGGATATTTCGTCAAAGACGGGATCAAGCCCGGCGATCCGATCGTAACCTCGGCGGCCGGCTTGCTCCTGGCGCGCCAAACCAATCCCAGCTCGGAAGCGGAGTAGGTCATGCGGGGGTTGGTATCCCTCTGTGTACGTCATTTCGGCAGCGTCACGGCGCTGTCCGTATTGGCCTTGTTGCTGGGATGCTGGGGCGTCATGCGCGCGCCGCTGGACGTGTTCCCGGAATTCGTTCCCTCGCAAGTCGACATCCAGACCGAGGCGCCGGGATTCGCACCGCAACAGGTAGAGGAACTGGTCACCAAACGCATCGAGAGCGCCGTCAACGGCGCGGCGGGTTTGGCCACGCTTCGTTCCGAATCGATACCCGGTTTATCCGTTGTGATCGTCACGTTCACCGATAAGGTGGACGTTCACATTGCGCGTCAGGGAATTTCCGAACGATTGTCCGAGATCGGAAGCACCCTGCCCACCGGAGTGGGAACACCGAAACTCTCGCCACTGGTGTCGAGCACGATGGATTTGCTCAAGATCGGATTGGTGTCGGACAAGGTAGACGCTTACGCGTTGCGCGATGCCGCCGACTGGGTCATCAAACCCCGATTGCTCGCCGTGCCCGGCGTCGCGCACGTCCTCGTGTTCGGCGGCGACGTTCGGCAGATTCAGATCCAGCCCGACCCCAATAAACTGGCGAGTTATCACGTGACGCTGCTCGACGTGGCCGATGCGGCACGCGGTGCCCTGGCGCTGCATGGCGCGGGATTCATCGACATGGCCGCCCAGCGCGTATTGCTGAGATCACCCACGCCGAAACCGGACCTGACCGCCATCGGACAATCGGTCATCGCCGTGCGCAACAACGTGCCGGTCCTGGTGCGCGACGTGGCGGAAGTCAAAGAGGCTCCCGCGCTGCGGTCGGGCGATTCCCTGGTCATGGGCAAACCCGGCGTCATGATGTCGCTCGCGAGTCAGTTCGGTGCCAATACCTTGTCGACCACCCTAGCCATCGAACAGGCCATGGCGAATCTGGCGCCCGCTCTGAAGGCGCAGGGCATCACCGTCTATCCCGCCCTGCACCGCCCGGCGAATTTCATCGAACGCGCCCTGGGGGATCTCGAGCACTCCTTGGCGATTGCAGCGGTGCTGATCCTGGTGGTGCTGTATCTATTTCTGCGCGACGTACGCGCGGCACTGATCGCATTCACGGCGATACCCCTGTCCCTGCTTGCGGCCGTGCTCGTGCTCGACCGCATGGGGCAGACGCTGAACACGATGACCTTGGGAGGCTTCGCCGTCGCCCTCGGCGTGTTGGTCGATGATGCGATCGTCGGCATCGAGAACATCCTGCGGCGCATGCGCGCGAAGGGGACCGGTCATCTACGCAACCCTGGTCGTGATCGCAGTCTTCCTGCCGGAGCTTTTCACCTCCAGTGTTCAGGGCCACTTCGTCGGGCCCTTGGCGCTCGCCTTCATTCTCGCGGTGACGGCTTCGTTGCTGGTGGCGATGACCGCAACCCCGGCCATGTGCGCGCTCCTGCTGCGGGACAGCGATGCGCACTCGGAATCCCGCTGGCTGGTGTGGATGAAGAAGCGGCAAGTCAGGGCAGTACAGTGGGTCGAGGACCATCTCAAGCTCGTCGGCGCCGTGGTCGTCGCGTGCTGCGCGGCCGCCGTCGCGGCGGTACCGTTTCTCGGCGGAACCTTCATGCCTGAATTTCGCGAAGGCCACTTCGTCATGCAGGTGGTGAGTTCCATCCCCGGCACGTCGCTGCAGGAAATGCTTGGGTTAGGGAAGCGAATTTCGGCCGAGGTGCTGCAACTGCCCTATGTAGCGACGATCGAACAGCAAATCGGCCGCGCGGAGTTGGGCGAGGATACCTGGGGTCCGCATCAAAGCGAGTTTCACGTCGAGCTCAAGGCGGACGCCACGGTCGATGAAGCCCAGGCCCAGGACGATTTGCGGGCGATATTGAAGAAGTACCCCGGCATACAGAGCGAAGTGGTGACCTTCCTCGGCGACCGCATCAGCGAAAGCCTGACCGGCGGCACGGCGCAAGTCGCCATCAAGGTGTTCGGCGAGGATTTGGATACGCTGGACAGCATCGGGAATCAGATCGTGGCCGCGCTTGGCAAGGAACCTGGCCTCGTGGATCTGCAATTCAAACGCCAAAGCGGTACGCCCACCATAGCGATCGATCTCGAGCCGCAGGCGCTGGCAGCCATGGGCCTGCGGACCCAAGATGTGCTCCAGTCCGTTCAATCGGCCTTCGCGGGCGAGACCGTCGGACAGGCGTTCAATGGTACTCGCATCGTCGACACCGTCTTGCTCGTACCGGACACGCTGCGGCATCGGCCGGAGCAGCTGAGCAAGCTCATGATCTCAGGACCGCTCGGGGAGGTGCCGCTGTCGCATTTGGCGCACTTGTCGCCCACCGAGGATCGCTACAGCATCGAACACGACGGCGGCCAACGCCGGGTCACCGTGACGTTCAATGTCAGCGGCCGAGGATTGCAGGCGGCCGTACTTGACGCCAAACAACGCATCGCGGCGGCGGTGGCCCTGCCCCCCGGCTTCTTCATCGAGTTCACCGGCGCGGCCGACGCGGAGAATCGGACGCGCACCGAGCTGGCGCTTTTTTCCGGTCTCGCGCTGGCATTGATACTCATGATTCTGTTCGTCGCGTTTCGATGGCGCGCCAACAGCTGGCTGGTGATGATCAATCTCCCGTTCAGCCTGATCGGCGGCGTGCTCGCCATCGCGGCCACCGGCATCGGAATCTCCCTGGGCACGCTCGTAGGGCTGGTGACGGTGTTCGGAATCAGCGCGCGCAACGCCATCCTGCAGCTCGCACACTACGAGCATCTGGTCGACACCGAAGGCGCTGCGTGGGATATGCAAACCGTGCTGCGCGGCGCCAACGAGCGGTTGATTCCGATTCTCATGACCGCTGCGGTGACGGCCCTCGGCCTTGCACCCCTGGCATTCAGCCTGCGGCATCCGGGACAGGAGATCGAGGGACCGATGGCGGTGACCGTGCTCGGCGGTTTGGTGTCATCGACCATTCTCAACTTGCTGGTGCTTCCGGCTTTGGCGGGCCGGTTCAGCCGACGTCCATCAGATCGCGGGTAGATTCGCCGAGGCGTTCGGCACTCTCTCCCTGGTTGTACCGAAGACCGCACCAGCCTCCGTCGTGGCGGGAATCAATTATTGAGCGAATGTCTCGGCGTACAAGTTCCAAAGCCTCGCCACCTTGGGACTCGTGTTCGGTACTGTCTTTAAGTTCGCGAAGGCCGTTCTGGCGCTGTCCATGTCCTTTAGAGCGACTTCCGCTCGGCCTAGGTAAACGTATGCGTCGTCAGGATGCTGGATTTGAGCCTTGTGCAGGCTTCGAATAAGGGCTGAGATCCAAAAACCCATAGCCTTTAGGAACATCCTCACTGTTCGCCACCTAGCAAGCCGGGTCCCTCCAGTATATCCCTTCGCCCTTCAACCGCGAACTGTGAGGACTATAGATTGGTCGTATACCACCAAACTATGTTAATTATCATCTTGACTCTAATATATACATGACTAAAATCAACTACACTCTAATTTAGACATGCGCCCCTGTGAGTGATGAATGGGCGCTGGGAAGCGATCATGAAACGCTATCTGGTGGATTCAATCAGGGAAGACTTACGGGAGAAAATGGTCTTTCTCGGCGGCCCGAGGCAAGTTGGCAAAACTACGCTGGCGCTTGGTCTTATTAAAGGCGCCGATGAATCACATCCGGCATATCTCAGCTGGGATGTCCCCGAAAGCCAACGACTGCTATTGGCGGGAGGATTGCCCGGGGATCAGGCGCTGATCATTCTCGACGAGATCCATAAATATAAGCGCTGGCGAAATTTGGTGAAGGGCTTTTATGATCGCTACAAATCGACCAAGCAGTTTTTGATTACGGGATCAGCGCGGTTGGATCACTATCGCCGCGGTGGCGATTCACTGCAGGGCCGATACCATTATTATCGGCTTCATCCGTTTTCACTGCACGAGCTCAATAGAAAACCGCAACAGTCGGATCTCGATGCGTTACTGCAATTTGGTGGATTTCCGGAGCCGTTCCTGAGGCACAATACTCGGCACTGGAAAAGGTGGCAGCGGGAGCGGCTTAGCCGTGTCATCCAGGAAGATCTCATCAGCTTGGAGCACGTCAAGGAAGTTTCCCAGCTGCAACTCCTTGCCCAGATGTTGCCTGACCGGGTGGGATCGGTATTATCGATCGTCAACCTGAAGCAGGATCTGTCCGTAGCGTTTGAAACGGCGGACAAGTGGGTGGGAATTTTCGAGAATCTTTATTATTGCTTCAGAATTATGCCTTACGGGCTGCCACACCTGCGCGCAGTGAAGAAGGAAAGAAAACTCTATCTGTGGGACTGGTCACTGTGCCAGGACGCAGCCGCGCGCTTCGAGAATCTTGTGGCTTCACACCTGCTTAAATACTGCCACTTTCGGGAGGACACCGAAGGCGACGACATGTCTTTGCGCTTTCTGCGCGATTCGGTCGGCAGGGAGATCGATTTTGTGGTTCTCAAGAACGGCAAACCGGAGTTTGCAGTCGAATGCAAAAGTGGCGGTCGAACCCTCAGCAAGAATATCGTCTATTTCTCACAACGCACCTCGATTCCTGCTTTCTATCAAGTTCACTTGCAGAGCGACGGCGAGGATTCCGAGTGGGTCGATGCGAAAGCACGGATCATGCCGTTTCGCAAATTCAGTGAGGAAATGAAGCTTTAATAGTTGGGGTGCTTCTAGCCTTGGCGGGCCGATTCAGCCGACGTCCGTCTGCGCAACTAGCCAGTTGAACGGCCTTGTCAATACGACTGTATTGACATTACCACGCCGACAACGGATGTTTGTGTCGCCGCCGCCGTTTCGCGCCCGCAACATTTTCATCGATGCAACTTTGGGTGACCGGGTCTGAAGCTCTTGCCGAGGCTGGTCTGAGGTCGTTGCGCCCTGGCGGACCGAAACGGATTTCAGTCGTGTGACAGCACTGTCGTACAAGTCAAACTCGCGATCCAATGTAGTATATTCGGCGCACACCAAGGCGGAGGCCATCATGGACAAAGTCACCAGGCGCTCGTTTGTCACCACCGTGGGCGCTGCGACCGTCGCCCCCGCCGCCGCGCTTCTGCCGCTGACTGCTCCCGCAGCTGCGCCCCCGGCGAAATCCGCGGACCTCACCCAGCCGCCCAAGACTACCTACCTCTTTTTCAACACCGCCGAAGTGCTGTTTATCGAGGCGGCCTGCGAGCGGCTGATCCCCGCGGACGAGTCGGGGCCGGGTGCACTGGGTGCCGGGGTTCCCAATTATCTCGACAAGCAACTGGGCGGCGCGTGGGGCGCGGGCGAGCGGCTCTATCGAAGCGGCCCATGGCAGCCGGGAACGCCGTCTCA
>WNFS01004689.1_pt1 | contig 10446 bp, 12 predicted proteins | sample 5400141 | NCBI WGS metagenome assembly WNFS01 (sample SAMN13153358, study PRJNA577476) | soil metagenome | isolation source: 60 cm saprolite under Madrone tree | place: USA:California | collected 2016-06-14
CACTGAAGCCGCGCCTGCGCGGGCCGACTCAGCTTCTTCCCGAGGCCCGCCAGCTGGCGGGCCTCGGGAATCTCAACCCACCTGATTACTCTCATCCTGACACTCTACCGAGTGTCACCAATCATTCTGAACGAGCACAATAGGGCGAAGTGTGCGAGTGCCCGGTTTGGCTCACGTTTCTTTCTGCTCTGCTTTTGCGTCGACAATTTGGGCGTACGCATCGTGGCGCGTGAGGCCGCGCTCTTTGGCGGCGAGCTTCAGGGCTTCTTTGCGGTCGAGTTTGGCTTGGCGGATGAGTTCTTCGACGCGGTCGGCGAGGCTTTGCGTGGAATTGGCGTGCGTGCGCGCGTCGGCGGGAGCTTCGGGGGCGATGAGGAGCGTGATTTCTCCTCGGGCGGGACGTTCGGCGAGAGAAGCGGAGAGTTCAGAGAGTTTGCCGCGGCGAAATTCTTCGTGCAGCTTGGTGACTTCGCGCGCGATGCAGGCGCTGCGGTTGCCAAGCACTTCGCGCGCGTCTGCAATACACTCCGCGACACGGTGCGGCGCTTCGTAAAGAATGATGGTGCGATCTTCGATGCGCAGGCGTTCGAGGGCGCGGCGGCGTTCGCCGCTGCGGGCGGGCAAAAAGCCAACGAAGAGAAACTCTTCGTTGGGCAGGCCGGAGGCGGAAAGGGAAGCGAGCAACGCGGACGGACCGGGAATCGGCACGACGGGAATGTGGTGCCGCAGGCAGAGCGTAACAAGTCGGTGGCCAGGATCCGAAACGAGCGGCATCCCCGCGTCGCTCACTAGCGCGATCTTCGCGCCTTGTTCCAGAGCAAGGACCAATTCCGGAGCGCGCGTCAACTCGTTGTGTTCGTGGTAGCTGATGAGCGGCTTGTGAATTTCGTAGTGAGTGAGCAGCTTTTGCGTGTGGCGCGTGTCTTCGCAGGCGATTTGGTCGACTTCTTTGAGGATGCGCAGGGCGCGCAGAGTAATGTCTTCGAGATTGCCGATTGGCGTGCCGACAAGATAAAGGCAGCCGCCTGCTGCCGAATTCGCGGCGTCTGTGGTCGTGACGGGCAGAGTCCTCGCTTTCATGCAGACGAGTCTAGCACGCGGTCTAGGCGCGCGAAGCAGACTGGGAAGGAGGCCGGCAGGGGTGCCCTTCGGCGCGACTCAGGGCAAGCCCTTCGCGAGGGCTCAGGGCAAGCCGGCGCTACAGGAGAAAAATCCAAAGCACGGGTCTGAAGACCCGCCACTACATAGTGTCCAGTCGCGCTCGCGTGTTCCAGGTGGTCGGCCCGCGCTCGCGCGTGAGAGCAATGCTATACTTTGAGTTTTGAGCAGTACATCGGAGGAGCGTCAGTGCCCCTGTACGAGTACAAATGCTTGAAGTGTGGCCGTCACACGGACAAGATCGAGGGCGTCTCCGGCCCACACTTAAAAAAATGCCCGCACTGTGGCGGCAAAGTCGAATCGGTAATCACTGCGCCTGCGATTCAATTCAAGGGCGCGGGCTGGTACGTGACGGACTACGGCGGGAAAAAAACAAGTGCCGCCGACGGCGACAAGGCGGACAAGCCCGCCACGGAAACAAAAGAAGCAGCGGGCAAAGAGAAGGACACCGCGGCGAAGGAAACGGCCACGAAAGAAACGACTTCCACCGAATCGAAAGAGAAGAAGCCGGCCAAGAAAAAGTAAGTCCAGCGAGGAAATCGATGGCTGACGCAACGCAAACGAAGAGCGCCGCAGGACGCAGGGTGCGCAAAGCGGTTCTGCCCGCGGCAGGCCTGGGAACGCGTTTTTTACCGGCCACAAAAGCGCAGCCCAAGGAAATGCTGACGGTCGTCGACAAACCTCAGATTCAATACGTCGTGGAAGAGTGCGTGGTGTCTGGAATCGAGCACATCATCATCGTGACCGGAAAAGGAAAGAATTCCATCGAAGACCACTTCGATCACTCGCCGACGCTGGAGCGCTTCCTGGAAGAGAGAGGCAAGAAAGAGCAAGCGGCGATGGTGCGGCGGATCAGCGACATGGTGCAGGTAAGCTACACGCGGCAGAAGGAACCGCTGGGCCTGGGACACGCGGTGCTGGTGGCAAGAGATTTGGTGGGTGACGAGCCGTTCGCAGTTTTGCTTGGCGATGTGTTGATTCCCGGCGGCAATCCGGCCACTAAGCAACTCATTGATGTGTACGCGGCGACTGGCGTGGGAGCGATTGCCGTCGAAGAAGTGCCCAAGGAGAAAACGCACCTCTACGGAATCGTGGACGGCGAGCCGGCGCCGCAGCCGCCGTTCGGCGCGCGGCTGTTGAGGATTCGTGATTTGGTGGAAAAGCCAAAACCCGAGAAGGCTCCGTCAAACCTGGCGATTACCGGGCGCTACGTGTTGCCGCCGCAGATTTTTGATTGTTTGGCGCGCACCATGCCGGGAGCAGGAAACGAAATCCAATTGACCGACGCGCTGCGCATCTTGGCGCAAGAGGACGGTCTGTGGGCGTACATTTATGAGGGTGTTTCCTATGATGCGGGCGACAAACTCGGATTCCTGAAAGCGACGGTGGAAATCGCCTTGCAGAATCCTGAGTTTGGCGGCGACTTCCGCGAATACTTGAAGAATTTGAAATTGTAGAGAGCAAAACGGAAATTCAATGAGCACGCGCATTCTAGGAATTGAATCTTCGTGCGATGAGACGGCGGCGGCGGTGGTGGCCGACGGGCGGGAGATTCTGTCCAGCGTGGTGGCTTCGCAGATCGACATTCATCGAAAGTATGGAGGCGTGGTGCCGGAGCTGGCATCGCGCGAGCATTTGCGGCAGATCGTGCCGGTGGTGCGCGAGGCGCTCGCGCAAGCGGGGATGAAGCTTACGGATGTGGATGCGATTGGTGTGACGCAAGGGCCGGGGTTGGTGGGGGCGCTGCTGGTTGGAATTACGTACGGAAAAACTCTGGCGCAGGCGCTCGGGAAGCCGCTCGTGCCGGTGAATCATCTTGAGGGCCATGTGCATGCAGTTTTTCTGGAGGCGCACAAGGCTGGAAGGACGCCGAAATTGCCGACAGTGTGCTTGATTGTTTCGGGCGGGCATACGGTTCTTTACGAAGTGAAGCCGCAAGATCCGGTCGCGCAGGATGCGGGCGCGAAACTGCTTTATCGAAAACTGGGACAAACTCGCGATGACGCCGCTGGTGAAGCATACGACAAGGTCGCCAAACTACTCGGCCTAGGGTATCCCGGCGGACCGATTCTTGACCGGCTTGCGGCAGTTCCGAATGGCGCGGCTGCGCCGGTGAAATTCGGGCCGACAAAAATGAAGGGAAACGCGCTGGATTTCAGCTTTAGCGGGCTGAAGACGGCGGTGCTTTATCACGTGCGGGAGCATCCGGAATATGCGGTGGAGATTCGCGCGCGGGAAGAAGCGCTCCAGCGCGGCGAAAGGAAATTCGAGCAGTTGCTGCCGCTATGCAGCCCGAAAACGCTGGCGCTCGTACGGGAGTTTCAGAATGCGGTGGTGCGCGATTTGGTGGAACGCACGATGCGCGCCGCGGAAGAGCTGAGCGTCGAGAGCGTGCTGGTTTCCGGCGGCGTAGCGGCGAACAACCAGTTGCGCGCGACGTTTGAAGAGCGCGGAAAATCCGGCGGCGTCGAAATATTTTTTCCGAGCCGAGCGCTCTCGACAGACAACGCCGCAATGATTGCGGCGGCCGCGTATGCGCGTTTCCGGGCGGGAATCCTTGCTGATGCAAGCCTCAACGCTGATCCCAGCCTCACCCTAGGCTAAGAATTCAATCAGGTGTGAGAGAATTAACGCCTGTTTTTTCAATCGCAGGTAGGACAGTCGAATGCAAATCCATTGTAATGCCTCCATTCCATTAGAGCAGGATGAACCTGTTGCAGCGATTCGTCAGTTCGTTCGAGTCCTGCGGGACTGTGCCGTGGATACTGGGCGGGCGGAAATCGATCTGAATCTTATCGGCTCCTCGACCCGCGCAAGGACGGTTCTGCATGAATTCAAGCCGGAGCGAACCAAAGGGGCCACATTTGAGAATGCCCTTGTCATGGCCGAGGAATTGACGGAATTAGGAACGGCCAGGATCAAGCGCCTCAATTTCATTCTCACCGCGGAAGGATTTCGCTGGAAGGGTTCGCGACTGGGGACGGAGGCGCAGTTTTCACTGCTGGACATGAAGGTTTTTCAACGGAAGCAGAGGTTTGGCCTATCCGCCCATCTGAAGTTCGAGGCGGCTGATGCGAACGAAAAGATTATTGGCGAGATGCTCGCGGAGATTGCCAAGGCAACGGGAATCCGATTTGAACTACAGTCGAGTTCCATGCTGGTCGGCAAGGATGAGGCTGGGCGGGCGACCCAAGAAGAGCTGTTTGTTACCACTCTGGCGTGGGCAGAAATGGTCGAACGGATCAGCAAAAAGGTGGGCGAGGAAATCTCGCTGGCGGGCGTGCCACATTTGATGACGACGTCCGAGGCGCACGCTTTCTTATTTGACCCGAGCAGATTTGGCAAATCGGTGCGCGTCGATTTCAAGCGGATTTCCCGCAAGTGGCTAAAAGAGGAATTCCCTGATTACGAGAGAAGCGCGGGCGCGCTGGACGGAGAGTTGCTGCAGAAAAGGATTGCGGACGGCGTGGTGGCCGAATTGAGCATCGAGAAGCGCGGCAAGGCGTTCAGCAAGAAATTTACCGTCGGGCTTGGCGTGGGATTGACCTCGCCGCGTTTCGCTCCGACTCAGGACCGACGTTTCCGTCTGCCGGTGAGTCTCTTCCGGCTGTTTGGAATTTGGCCGTTGCCGATGCAGTGGACGTACCACACGGAAGCTGATTTGCACGAGGCGCTGAAGGGAGCAGCGAAATTGTTGCATCTGGTGCTGTCGATTTTCGAACCGGAAGCTGCCTTAATGGGGAAGGCATACGAGCGCCGCATCGAGGAATTTGAGGGCTCCCGGAGAGTCAGCGCGAAAGAGGCGTATGAGCTTGCCCAGCCAATCGTGAAAACGTGGGCTGATGATGCAGGCCTGCTGCGAATCAGCTCGAACATGGTCTCCGCGCCGTACCTTTCTTCGTTTCCGGCCGTCCTGCCGGCTACGAATGGGGAGGGGCGCTTGGCGAAGAACGGCGGATGGTGGATGCAATTCCATTCGCGGAAGAAGCAGGAGAATCTTTATGTGACGATTCCATGCTATGGACCTGTGACACAGACAAGGTTAGATGCGCCGGCAGGGCGCCACTGGCCTAGCGATGTGGATCAGATAATGCGCGACGGGTGGATGGATTCTGATGAGGCGGCGCGCGCCGCTTTGGCGGCCGCGCAAGAGAAAGATGCGGCCGCTTCGAATGAAGAGATTCAGCAATTTGAGCTTTCGAGCCAGGCGAATGTCCTGGCCGCGAAAGTACTTGGTTCGCCGATGCGAGATGGCATGTTTGAAATGGTGACGGCTTGGCGGGTTTCGTATTCGCGGGCGAGTGAGAAGGGACGCAGAATCAGCAGTGTGAGCGTACCTGCGTATGGCGGCGGAGCGCCGGTTGTCCAGGTGCATGCGTACGACAATCACGGCAGACCAATCGCAACTTAATCGGCTCTTCTAACAGGCGACCGGAGACAGGCGGGATGCGTGTCCCACTGGAGGCGCCTCGGCGTGCGGTATACTTTCGCGAATATGAACATAATGGCGGGCGATAGGGTACGATTTCAGTTTGCTAGCGATCAGTCGCTGCTGGTTTATTTCGATTCACCGATTGCGGAAGACCGGTCTAAAGACCGGCCACTACGAAGTCCAATTACCCTTCAAGCCAATGAAAAAGTCAGGAAGTTGCTGCGGCTGCTGGAGCTGGAGCCGGTGGCGGGAGTTCGCAACCTTCATCCGGCATATTGTTCATTACTGGTTAAGTTCGATGGGTTGCGGATGCGGCACGAGGAAGTGGAAGAGGTTCTGCGGGGATATCTCGCGCGGCTTGACGAAGTAAGACTGCCGGAGCCGCGTCGGGTGGAGATTCCGGTTTGCTATGGAGGAGAGTTTGGGCCGGACTTGGCCGAGGTGTGCGCGATGCGCGGAATGACGGAAGCGCAGGCGATCGAGTCGCATGCTTCTGTGGAGTATCTGGTTTATTTTTTGGGGTTTGTGCCGGGATTTGCTTATCTCGGGGAATTGCCGAAAGAGTTGGTGACGCCGAGGCTGGCGGCGCCGCGCAAACGTGTGCCAGCGGGGAGTGTGGGGATCGCGGGGAATCAAACCGGCGTGTATCCGTTTGCTACGCCGGGCGGATGGAGATTGCTTGGGCGCACGCCCATCAAAATGTTCCGGGCTGACCGGGACGGCTTGAGCCTGTTGTCCATTGGAGATCGCGTGCGATTCACGCCGGTCTCTGCGGAGCGATTTGCGGAGTTGGAGAAGAAATGGGCGTGATTGAGGTGCAAGCGCCGGGACTGCTCACAACGGTACAAGATTTGGGGCGGGAAGGATTCGGGCCCTTGGGAGTTTCGCCGTCCGGCGCGGCGGATGCCGTGGCGCTGCGGATTGGAAATCGATTGGTTGGCAACGAGGAAGGCGCTGCGGGACTGGAAATGACGCTGCATGGCGGCACGTTCTCGTTTCCAATGGGCGCCGTGCTGGCCCTGACGGGTTCCGATTTTGACGCGACTTTGGACGGTGTGCCTGTCGAGCGGTGGAGGGCGTTTGAAACGCGTCCAGGGCAAGTCCTGCGGCTGGGGACGTCGCGTTCGGGAGCGCGGTGTTATTTGTGCGTTCGAGGCGGAATTGAGACGAAGCTTTTCTTAGGCAGTGCGTCAACGCATACCTTAACCGGGCTGGGCGGCCATGAAGGGAGAGCGTTGAAGAAAGGCGATGTCCTTACCAGTGGAACAGGCATTCCTGCCTGTTCTCTTGGGGCAGCTGCCACAATTGACAAGCGACGGCTGGCATCTCGAGCGTTGGAGACGATAAAGCCTCGCAAGGTTCTGCGCATCACCCCTGGCCCGCAGAGCGACTGGTTTTCAGAGGCAGAGCAGAAGACATTTTATGAGAGCACGTATCGCGTGGCGGAGGAGTCCAATCGCATGGGGATTCGGCTACAGGGGCCGGTGATTGCGGCGCCGACCGCCGGAGAAATGGTCTCGGAAGGTGTGGCGCTTGGCGCTGTGCAGGTACCGGAGGGAGGGCAGCCCATTATTCTCTTTGTGGAACAGCAAACCACGGGCGGATATCCGAAGATCGCCAATGTGATCTCGGCGGATTTTCATAGCCTCGGGCAGCTTCGGCCACGGGATGAGATTCGATTTGAACAGGTCGATTGGGAGACGGCGCGGGCGCTGCTGGTGGAACAGGAGAAGCTGCTTGCTTCGCCGGATCTGATCGTCGCGGGCTGATTTGTGGCTAAGTTGTACTAGGGGCGGCACATATCCCGACCCGGCTGGCATACCCCAAGGATTTCGTCGCCTAGCAATTAAAAAGTTAAGATTTCCTTGACAAGGTTTTGCAATGTGGTATATTAACGCTTGTAGAAAAGTGCGCCCCGACGTTCGTCGGGGCGTTTTTGTTTTTGGGGGCAAGTTTCCCTTTCGGCACGCCTAAAGCCGTGCCCTTTTACACTCTGCACCTCCCGCCTTGGATCGAAACCATGAAAACCAAAAAACCCAGCGCCGAACGGGTGTGGAAACAATTCGAGGACCTGGCGCCTCGTCTCCGTCTGTCCACTACCGACCGCGTCGTCTATACTCATCTTTTCCGTCATAGCCGCTTGGAAAGAAAGCTTCGGCTCCGGTTTTCCATTTCCTGGCTCGCTCGGGGTGTCGGCCTCTGCGGCAACTCCGTGCGTTGGGCCGTGCGCCGCTTGATAGCGCGAGGCCTCCTGCGCCTGATCGAGCGCAGCAAAGCGGGCCACATGGTTGAGGTCCGCTTGCCCGAGCAGGTTCCAGCCGTCGCCGCCGGTCCAAACGTCCCGCGCCCCCTGTTTCCCAATCGCACTGACGACTTCGAGGATCTGGACTTTCTGAAACATCCTGCTCTGCGCCGCGCCATCCATTTGCGGGAGCGCGGCCGTTGTTTTTATTGCCTAAGTCGGCTAACCGTCTCTACCCGCTGCATCGATCATGTCGTCCCGCTTGCCGAGCTGCAGGACAACTCGTTCCGCAACCTCGTCTCTTGCTGTCGGACATGCAACCTGCAGAAGAGCGATCTACCCGCGGAAGGTCATCTCCGCCGCCTCTACGACGACGGCCGTTTGACCGCCGCCCAGTTCACCCCCCGGCTCCGCGCCTTGGACGCCCTCGTCGCCGGCAAACTCCGTCCTCCCATCCGTCCCGAACACCCGTAGCGCCGGCATCTTGCCGGCTCTTCTTTCTTTCCTCTATTTGGAGTCCGGCAGCCTTGCTGCCGCTTTTCTTGCTTCTCACAGTGCTCTATATTGGCCGAGGCTCAAAAGCTCACCTTGTCCTGGAGTTGGCAATCAAATGAAACGCATCGACTTGAATTGCGACATGGGCGAACTGCCGGAATCGATTGCAGACGGCACGCAGGAAACGCTAATGCGCTCGATCACGTCGGTCAACATCGCTTGCGGCGGTCATGCCGGCGACGAGCAGACCATGAAGACGACCATCGAGCAGGCGATTCGATGGAAGGTGGCGATTGGGGCACACCCGGGTTATCCCGATCGAGCGAATTTCGGACGGTTGGAGTTGAAACAGTCGCCGAAAGAGATCGCGGATTCAGTATTCGAGCAGGTTCGCGCGCTCGCCGAGGTTGCCGCACGCTGCGGCGAGCGCCTCGTTCACGTCAAGCCCCACGGCGCGCTTTACAATCAGGCCGTCCGCAATCATGAGCTGGCGGAGGCAATTGCGCAAGGCGTCGCGCGATGGAGCCGCGAAGTCGTGCTGGTCGGTCTTGCCGGATCGCCGATGCTGGATGTTTTTCGAGAGGTGGGCTTCGCCGTTGCCGCCGAGGCGTTTGCCGACCGGCGGTATGAGCCAGATGGAACCTTGCGTTCGCGTAAGTTCGAAGACGCGCTAATTCGCAATCCCGAGGAGGCGGCGTGGCAGGCGCTCGGCATCGCGGAGCGAGGACTAGTGATTGTGAGCGACGGGAGCGGGGTTTCCGTTGACGCACAGACCCTCTGCATTCACGGTGACACTCCGGGCGCCCCGGAGATTGCTGCAGCAGTGGCGCGGACTCTACGTCATGCCGGAGCAACCCTTGCGGCACTCGCCTCAGCGTGACTCCATGGACCATAGCGGGTATAACTTGAGGCAATCATCGTGCAGGATCTCCCGAAGATGGCGAATCGCTTGGCTGAAACATCACGCCCAATAGGAAAAAAACGACAATCATCTCTGGAATCCCAACAACTACCATTAGCCAAAAATAGCTTGCCTGCTCCCAATGAAGTCGTTGCAGGATTGTGAAATGGGCAACGATGAGCACACCCATCTCAGCCCAGAAAGTCCATCTCTCACGGAATTGCCAGAATTCCTTGACCGCGTATCCGAACACGAACGCAGCAGTCAAAAAGATATTCATCCATTTTACGAGCAGTTCATCGCCGATTCCTTTGGACGTTGCGTAGAAGAAACACGCCATAAAGGCACCAATCATTAGCAATGCAATGAGAACGTAGAGCGACCACCGTTTGGCTGTAGCCCACGTAAAGCCTTGCCTTCTTATTCTCCAGACACAAAATCCCACGAGGCCAAGGAAGAAGACCAGTAATCCAATCAGAAAGTCCATATGCCAGAATCAAGGAAGATAATACCAGCAGGGCGAGCGTGGTGCGGGCGGGAAGAAAAAAAAGCGGGCAGCTGAAGAAGCTGCCCGCAGGGGAAGGAAGTGCCGCCGAAGCGGCAAGGGCTATTCAAATTTTTCGGTCATTACCGGGAAGGTGAGCTTGGCTTTGGCCAGCGACTTCACGACGGTGGCCTCGGCGTTTTCGGCGGTCGTGTTGCGAGAAGTAGCCATCTCGCTAACGAGCAGGTACTTGGCGCGTTCGAGCATTTTCTTTTCGCGGAAGGAGAGAGGCTTGCTGCGGCTGAGGGAAACCAGACTCTTGAGGACGACGGCGACTTCGAGGAGGGACCCGGTGCGCATGCGCTCCGAATTTTCCTTGAAGCGGTGTTTCCAGTCGTGGTGAGAATTGAGTTTGCCGGTTTCGAGGAAGCCGAGAACTTTAGTGGATTCCGCGTTTCGAATAACGGAACGAAGGCCAACGGTAATTGCGTTTGATTGCGGGACCATGACACGCAAGCCGCTGGAAACAATGCGAATCATGAAGTAACGTTCGGTTCTGCCGTTCAAGACTCCGTAGCTGATCTGTTCAACAATGCCCACACCGTGATTCGGGTAAACGACCTTGTCGCCGATCTTGTAGTCCATAGATTTGCGATGCCCCCCAGAGATGCATAAGGATTGTATAGGAGTGTGTTGCAAGAGTCAAGATATATCCAGTGGAATCAGGAGGTTAG
>WNFS01014067.1_pt1 | contig 10442 bp, 9 predicted proteins | sample 5400141 | NCBI WGS metagenome assembly WNFS01 (sample SAMN13153358, study PRJNA577476) | soil metagenome | isolation source: 60 cm saprolite under Madrone tree | place: USA:California | collected 2016-06-14
CAAGAACCAGTGCCAGCAAAGCAAAAGTCACAAAGAGAAATGCGGTGGACGCCGGAGTCACAACAGATTTCGAAACCACTGCGCGCATCGCCGTCACTTCACTCGCGGGCACCTCCGGATTCAGCCCGGCAATCGTACGCCGCAGAACATTCTGCACCTGCAAGTCCTCCAGCCCTGTCTGTACGGCGATAGTCATCTCCGCAGGCACACGCCCGCCTTCCAGCGTTGCGCTCGCACTGTAAGGCACGTAGATCGTCCCATCAATCCAGGTTGGCACGTTTTTTTGTAAATCGTAGGCGCGCACGTCCGGCACGATGCCCACAACCGTCCTCCACTCCGTCTCACCATTCAGCCGCACATGCGAACCAATCGGACTCTGCCCCGGCCAATAGCGCCGCGCCGTCGAAGCCGTGACAATCGCCACCCCAAGTTTTCCCGATTCATCCGCCGCTGTAAACGCGCGCCCAGCCACAACCGGAATGTTCATCACGCCAAAGTAATCCGCCGTCACAACATCCATCCACATCAGCGGCATCACCCGGCTCGCGCCAACCTCCTGATTTTCAACCTCGAGCGAGCGCTTTGCTACCCGCCCCCCCAGTGGAAGCGTGTTGATGAACGCCGCCGAACGGATCCCCGGTACGCCTTGTATCCGGCTCAGCAATTCCCGGTAAAAAGATATGCAGCGCTGTGGCTCGTTGCAAAATTCTTCATTGGGAGTGACCCGCGCCGTAAGCACCGGCTCTGCCCGAAATCCTGGATCGACATGCGAGAGCGCCCAAAAGCTGCGAATCAACAACCCCGCCGCGGTAACCAAAAGCACCGCAAACGCCACTTCGGCGATGGCCAATCCACTCCGTAATCGCTGAGAGACAGACGCTCCCGCTCCACGGCCCGCGCTATTCAGCGCCCCCGTCACACCCGGCCGCGAGGACTGCCAAGCGGGCACCAGCCCAAACAAAAATCCCGTAAGCAGCGCCAAACCGCCGCTAAATGCCAGCACTCGCCAATCGATATGCGCATCCGCCAGCCGCGGCATATCCGCCGGAAGCGCGGCTTTGAGCAAGTGCAACCCCTGTGTCGCCAGCAAAACTCCCAACAGCCCTCCTATCAGAGCCAGCAACACATTTTCCGTTAGAAGCTGCCGCACCAGCCTCAAACCTTCCGCCCCCATCGCCGTTCGAATGGCGATCTCTTTTTCCCGCGTTGCAGCGCGAGAAAGCGCCAGATTCGCCACATTCACGCACGCAATCAGCAGGATCAGCGCTACAGCCCCCAGCAGAAGAAATAATCTTCCTCGGACGTCCGATACCATTCCCTCCTGCAACCCAACGACGCTCACGTCCGCGTTCCATTCCTTCGGCATGCGCCACGGAAACAAGTCGAAAACACGCGATTGAAACATCCGAATCTCCGCTCGGGCCTGCGCCATCGTAGCTCCCCACCGCAATCTCCCTATCACCGGCATGTAATCCCCCGCCCAGTAAGCGATCGTGTCGCGCGGATCATTGTGCAGCGGAATCCATACTTGCGTTTTCGCCGAAGGAAATCGAAACTCCGCAGGCATCACCCCGACAACCTCGCGGCTCACACCCTCCAGTTTGATCGATCGCCCAATGACGCCTCTGTCGCTGGCGAATTCCTGTTGCCACAGCGCATGGCTCAAGATAACGAAGTTGTCTTGATCAGCCCGATCGTCACCCGAATAAAACGCGTGCCCGAATTCCGGGTAAGCGCCAAGCACCGTGAAAAACTCGGCGGATACGAGCGCAGCCGTAAGCCTTACAGGCTCGCCGCGCCCAGTCAGATTAAATTCGTGCCCTTCCGAATACGCAGCAGTGTCGAGCGATTTCACTTGCTCGCGCATCGCTACAACTCCGCCTTTCGGATAGGCCCCCGTGACGCTCACCAGCTGTTGCGGCCGCGCAAACGGCAGCGGCCTGAGTAATATCCCGTTCACGAGGCTGAAGATCGCCGTATTTGCCCCTATCCCGAGCGCGAGGGTCAGCACCGCGACCGCTGTGAACCCCGGATTCTTCCCCAACATGCGCGCTCCATAGCGCAAATCCTGCAGCAGCGTCTCGATTATTTTCGCTCCACGCGCTTCCCTGCCTTGTTCTTTCATTGAGTGGATCCCCCCAAACTCCACCCGAGCCCGCCGCTGCGCCTCTTCCCGGCCCACGCCGTTGCGGATCAAATCCTCTGCATAAGCCTCCAGATGGAATTTCATCTCCGCGTGCATCTCGCTCTCCAAGCGAGCCCGCCTGAAAGTTGCGTTCGTCCACGAGTGCATCCGGCTCCATAGAGTCATTCGTCCCCCCACTTCAATACGTCGACTTCAGTGCATCTGCTTCAGTGCGTCTGCTCTCGCGCCGTTCCGCTCCCCTTGTAGACGCTCCCGCACCGCATTCGTCTGAACCCGCCCTGGAAAAACCCACATTCTCTCCTAGTTAATCTAGGAATCTAACCTCTCCTCTCCTAGACTGTCAAGGAGACAACTTTCTCCACGAAAGACTATGGCAAGGGCAACTACAGCAGTAACGTGGGGATGTTTCTGGCTCGATGAAGAATGCGGATGATTGCAGTGGCTTGGCTTCGGGATCGTTGACGATGAAGTAGTTAGGATACGGCGCCAGAAGCCAGAAACTCACGGGAAGGGCTGTCACCTCCTTGCGGACAGTCCCAATCAATTATCCTGCGCGATGTAACTGCAAATGTCGAAAATATCGTCGAACGCCTGCGGTGTAAACCGATAACGCGTCATCCCTTGCGCTTGTCAACGAGCCATGCTCGCTTTTTCTCATCCATCGACCGGCGAACCTCTTCCGAGACAAGCTTTTCCGGCTCCGGCCTGAGTCGAATGTTCATGGTTGTAGTCTACCTCAACTTCGCCGTCACGTCGGAATCTCAAGATGACACTACACTCGCCCTCAACGCTCAATGGCACGACCCGTCATCCACAAACTGCCCGCTAGCCGCCATCGCCGCCAAAGACCGCGTGCAGCTCAGGATCTGCTCATCCAACGCATCGCTCCCCAACGAGTCCGTCGGGATGTATTCCTGCGCCGTATGCGCCGCCACAAATCGATCGCTCAACTTCTTCATATTGTCGAACTCATTCGATAACAACTGATACGCGCTTCGATCCGCATCCGTCGACGCCGCCACCGACGCTAATCTCAGGTTCGTAAGCGCTGGCCCCCGGTAAATCGCCATCCAGTCGTCGCCAATCGGAAATCCATTTTGCACCGCGTTTGTCAACGCGATTCGCCACTCCCGGATCATGCCCATCTGTTCGATCGCCGCCCGCAAAAACTCTCTCGAAAATTCTGACTTTTCCCCCGCAATAGTCGTTGCGGTATTCGCGCTAGAGCCCGGCAGCGTCAACGTCACCTGGCTCCCATTGAAGCTCAGCGAGCCATGCGTCAATCGCGCCAGCGCCTCCAGCTCGACATAAGCCTTCCCTCGCATCCGCACAACCGGCGCCTGCCCCGCCTGCCCATCTATCACCAAGCTCCGGCTCTCCTCCACGCCCTGCGACAAAACCATCCCCGGCACAACCAAAACCGCTGCCAGTATCACCCATTCAATCCCAGACCTCTTTCGCATAACTCTCCCCCTTTCCTGTCTAGCTCACCAACTCAGCTTGCCATATTGTGATGCTCCAGGAAGGAAAAGAGCACCGCGGACACAGGAGCCAGCTTGCGTCCCATTTCGGTAGCTATCCGCATGACTCTGGCGCCAATTCCAATATCTCCGATGACGTCGCCACCATCCTTTTCATTCGGTCTCGCGGCTCCGCCAAGAACATCCATTTGTGCACAACTGAACAGACAGCTTTCTTTGCTTCTCCTAGCATGGCTGCATAAGAGACGCGAAGTCGTTCGCCGCTTCCTCTTCGAAGACACGTATGGCGTTCTTAGCCATACCCTCACTATACGCCGCTACGGAAGAGCCAAGCGTCTCACCGCTTTTACACGTGGGTGTGTTGAAATTTCTATCAAACCCAGAACTCTACCCGACAGCCCTGACCAGCTCCCATATCCGCGCCAAATGATGATCGTCGTGCTCTGCGACAAAATACAAATGATCCACAAGCCGCATCGGCATCTTCAAACGCGGGTGGGGAATGGCTCGAGCAAATAACGACGCGTCCAATTCGTCCACGAGTTTCAGCAGCCTTTCTCTTGCAGCGCGGAACTCCGCAAGAATCTGTTCCAACGGACGCGCGTTGTGGCTGGCTTCGTCGGTCTTTCGATTCCTCAAGTCTGCCACGGTAAGTTGGTCGCTCCCCGCCACATAATCGACCGCGCGCGCCAGCCACAGCGCCTCGAGGTCCAACAAATGACCGGCGTGTTCCTGAGCCGACCACTTTTCCTGCACCTTCTTGATCAGGATTTTGTGAGAACGCCCACGAAGCGCCTCTTCCAGCCTGGCCGGAGTCCCGCGCAACCGTGCGCACACATTCGGATACACTTCCACGGGAAACGAAAACTCAAACTTCCGTTCAAACCAGATTGCCACCTGAGTCATGGTGTCCGCCGTTCAAAGTTAGATTTAACGGAATGAGTTCCTACGCGGGCTAACGAGCCGCCGTTGGTTGCCTACCTCTTTAGTTTTTTATTTCATCTTCACACTCTAATCCTAAACCTTGAACTTTCAAACCTTGCAACCTTCAAACTCCCAGACCCACGCACCTCTCTCTACTCACTCCAAACTCACTTTTCCACAACTTTTTCACAACCCTCGACCACACTAACCCATTCCATCCGACCACTTCCATTCCTCCCTTGTGAATCACACCTCGCCATTCGAATGACCTAGACAAATATATAGATATCTGTTAATCATATTGCTGCCGTACCTCATGATTGCTGCACTCCAACTCCCTTTCCGAACCCAATCGCTTCACCGTTCTTTCTTTACATCCTTCCCTCTTTACTTCTTTCCCTGTCACCCTCGCCTTCGCGGACTATGTCGCGGCGCCTTCGTGTCTTTGGAGTCGTCTGCTTCATCTACCCCCTCCGACTCGCCATTCACCACTTGCTTACCCCGAGCCCCGAGAGGCCACTCGCCACTAACTCCTTTAAAATCCGCACATCCGAAGAACGCCCCCATAACCCCTTTACAATCCGCACTCACAAAAAAAGCGCGAGGGCGGAGGGCTCCCTCACTACTCTCGGTTCTCTATTCACGTCCTCCCATCACGTCCTCCCATCTTTGCCTCTGTCTCCTCTTTCTGTTATCGTCACCGCCGCAGGGAGAAAACACTCATGTCTGTAAATAAAGTCACGATCCGACGAGGATCGTCATCCCGAAGGAGCGTAGTGACGAGTGATCTCTCTTCACGCCGCTCATCGCCAACAGGGGGAACCTATGTCCGTTAACAAAGTCATTCTCGTAGGCCGCTTAGGCCGCGATCCAGAAACCCGCTACACCGGCGGAGGCCAGGCGGTAGCCAATTTTTCCGTCGCCACCGATGAAACCTACAAAGACCGCAACGGCGAGCGCCAGAAGCGCACTGAGTGGCACAAAATCGTGGTCTGGGGCAAGCAAGCCGAAATTGCTCAGCAGTATCTAAAGAAAGGCTCGCTAATCTTCATCGAGGGTCGCATCCAGTCCCGCGAATGGCAAGACAAAGAAGGCCAAAAGCGCACCAGCTTTGAAATTGTCGCCACAAACTTCCGCATGCTAGGCGGCCGCAGCGATGCCGCCGCAGCGGGCGCTGGAGGAGGCCGCTCCGGCAGCGACGAAGTCGAATCCCACGCCGCCACCACCGAAGACTCCTACGGCGGCAGCCAAGCCCCCAGCGGCCCCGAAATCTCCGACGAGGATATTCCCTTCTAGGGATTATCAATGCGCACCCCCGCCCGTCATTCTGAACGAGGTGAGGAGTCTCTCCTCGCTTTTGTTCTTCGTTTTCTCCCGCGATTGGAGCGAACTGCCTAGATGCCCGCCAATCATCAACTTCGTCTGCAAGCGCGGCCCAAAGGATTGTGCGCGCCTGGTGACTTCAAACTCGTCGAATCGCCAGCGCCTGAGCTGCAAGACGGCCAAGCTCTAGCCAAAGTGAAGTACCTCTCAATCGATCCTACGATGCGAGTGTGGATGGCGGTGGACAGCTATCTTCCAGCGGTAGGCATCGGTGACGTGATGCGCGCCGGCGGACTCGCGGAAGTGATCGAATCGCGCCACGCGCAATTCAAAAAAGGAGACAAAATTGTCGGCTTGACTGGCCTTCAGGAATACGTTGTGGTCGAAGCGCAGTCGAAGATGCCCTTTCAGAAAGTCCCATCGATTCCCTTTCTGTCCGACACAGCGTTCCTCGGCGTCCTCGGTGCAACCGGAAGCGTCGCCGGCCAAATTGGCAAAATTCACGGTTGCCGCGTAGTCGGCATTGCGGGCACCGACGAAAAATGTAAATGGCTCACCGACGAGCTCGGTTTCGACGCCGCCATCAACTACAAGCATCCCGACTGGAAAGAAAAGCTTGCTGCCGCCACGCCCAACGGCATCGACATCGATTACGAAAATGTCGGCGGAGAAATCATGGAAGCAGTCCTCAATCGCATGAATCTGCACGGCCGCGTGGCTCTCTGCGGACTCATATCCGCCTACACGAACGAGACCACTGGCCCGGCCAATCTCGGATTGATCATCGTCAAGCGGCTTAAAGTAGAAGGCTTCCTCATCCTCGATTACGCTTCCCGCTTCACAGAAGCCGCCATGGAACTCGGCAAATGGAAAATGATGGGCAAGCTTAAAGACCGTCAGACCATCGTAGAGGGCCTCGAAAAGGCGCCCGAAGCAATCAATATGCTCTTCACCGGAGGCAACACCGGCAAACTCATCGTAAAAGTGTGAATGAAAAGTAGGCGAGGAAATGCGGCCGTCGACAGAGGATTCCGATTCACGAAGACGTAGCACTGGCACGATGAGAGGATTCTAATATTTGCAACTGTTCCGCTAACGCGTCGGAGGCGGCGGGTTCCGTTTTCTTTCATCGTCCAGCCGCTTTAGGAATTCCTCGAGTTTCGGTTTCTGTTCGGGAGTCAGGATCGCGCGGATTTGGTCGCGGCTCTTCTGCCGTTCCTGACCCAGGTCAGCTTCTAGCAGCTTGGCGTTTTTCTCGCGGACAGATTGGAAGTCGAGGTGGATCTGGGTGAGCAGCGAGTCCATTTGCTGGCGCTGTGAATCGTTGAGGCCCAGCTCCCGCGTCAGCTCATCGAGCCGTCTTGCGTGGCGTTGCGCGTCGGTCATGGGAGGTGAGGCGGCCGCGACGGTACCGCGGTGGCCGTAGAAATAACCGAAGACGCCGCCGAGCGCCACGCCAAGGAGGAAAACGGCCGCCACCCAAAACGCAGCGCGGCGCTTTGCAGTGTTCTCATTCATCGGTGCTGCTTCTCCGCAAGGCTAAGCAAAAATTCGTCATCACCATTGGATTGCGTGGCGGGATCAACCTCTGGATCGCCGACGATGTCCGTCGCTACGGCCTTCGCGTTGGTGGCCGTGGACGGCATACTCGCCGGCCTTTGGTACAGCCAGGCGCTGGCCAGAAGCAACGCTATAGAAGAGGCCCAGGTGAGGCGCGCCGCGAGCTTCGGCAGAAAAGTCCAGGCGTCCGCTGCACGGCTGAGTTCGGCCTTGCGCGCCGCGATCGCGGCCATCACGCGCGGAGCAAACCACGGCCCGGCCATGACAGCATGCGAAGGCAATTTCGCCAGAAGGGCTCGCGTTTCAAGAATATTTTCTGCGGCAGCGCGGCACTCGGAGCAGGCGGCTGCGTGTTCTTTCAGCGCGGCGGTCAGCAATTCCGATAGTTCTTTCGCGCTCGGCGCAGCCCCAGCTGCGTCCTCAAGCTGCGACTGAAAATCGCGACAATCCGCACTGCGCTTGCTCAGAAACTTTTTCATTCGAGACTCCTTCAATGACTTCCGCAACCTATCTAATCCTTCCAGCTTCAAAAATCAATCTGGCCTTTTCCTCGGCGTTTACTCACCCTATTCATATCCGTCCTTATTCCTCTCCGCGCTTCCGGACTCTGTTCACGATTCTGCGGCGCGCGCGGAAGAGACGTACTTTCACAGTGTTCGCGTTCAAATCCAGCACTTCCGCAATCTCTTCGACCGCAAAGCCTTCGACCTCTTTCAGAATCAGCATCAGTCGGTCGCGCTCGTCGAGTCCTTCGAGAAGGCGCTCGACGCGTTGGCGGGCTTCCAGCCTGTCGCTGATGTCCGGGCCACCTCCGCCTTTTTCCTCAGAGGCGAGCACCTGCCGGGCTTGCTCCTCGCTCAAGTCCGACTCATAAACCAGAGGCCGGACTTTTTTCTTTCGCAGCAGATCCCAGCACTCGTTAACGGTGATCTTGTAGAGCCAAGTGCTGAAGGCCGCCCGCTGGTCGAACCGCTTCAGCGAGAAATAGGCCTTAACAAAAACCTGCTGTGCGATATCCTCTACATCTTCGCGGCGCCGTAGGATGCCCCCAGCCACCGCAAAGACACGGTGCTGGTGGCGCCGTATAAGCTCTGCAAAAGCCTCCTGGTCTTCACCCTGTGCGCGCCGGACGAGTTCCCGGTCGTCCACAGTGCCCGGCGCCTTACCCGTGGACGGCTTGGTACCCGCGTGACCGGCGGGTACGCTTAGAGGCTCTACTTTTGGGACGCGTGGCATGTCAATCCGGTTACGTCTAATGTAGCTCGGTTTCCTCTAACTGCGCAGCCTGGTTTCCCCTAGCCGCATCAATCGTTTCAATTTAGCGAATGTCAAGTTTCCACTTGCTAGCCCCGTACCTACATGGAATAATGCCGCCATGATTATAGGTGACCGTCTTCGCGCACTCCGCGAAGAAAAGAAACTCTCCCAGGGCGACATCGAGAAGCGAACAGGGTTGCTGCGTTGTTATATTTCCCGCGTCGAAAATGGCCATACAGTACCGGCCATCGAAACATTGGAAAAACTTGCTCGCGCTCTCGAGTGCCCACTCTATCAACTCTTTTATGACGGCGAGGAGCCGCCGCAGTTGCCGAACCTCCCCAAGCGTAAGTCGTCGGATGACATCGCATGGGGCAGCGTCGGTAAAGATGCCCGCTTTCTCAACAAGCTTCGCCGCTTGCTGGGGAAGGTCGAAGAAGGGGACCGCAAGCTCATTCTGTATATGGCGCAGAAAATGGCTAACCGCTAGTTCTGGGGCATTCTTTTTAGAGCGTGCTGTCGAAATAATGGTTACTCCTGGATGGGCCGCGTCTCGTCCCTGTGCGGCCTATACACTTTTTTGAGGCAGTGAAACGGCAGGACAAACCTTCGTCTGGCCACTAAGTTCAATTCCCTCTTCAGGATGCCCAGGTTCCCAGAATAAGATTTACTCCCACTCAATCGTGCTGGGTGGCTTCGAACTAATGTCGTAAACCACGCGGGTCACACCACGAACTTCATTGACGATGCGGGTCGAAATCCGCTCCAGGACCTCACCAGGGAGGCGGACCCAGTCGGCCGTCATGGCATCGTCGGATTCGACGACACGGACGGCGACGGTGAGGCCATAGGTCCTGTAATCTCCCATGACCCCGACGCTTCGAACGGGGAGCAGGACGGCAAAGGCTTGCCAAACTTTGCTATAGAGTCCGGCGCGACGTATCTCTTCAACAACCACGGCGTCTGCCTCCTGCAACGTGTGGAGGTGTTCGCGGCTAATCTCGCCAAGAAGCCTGACGGCGAGGCCGGGGCCGGGAAACGGATGTTTCAGAAGAATCTCATCCCGGAGGCCGAGATCTTTGCCGATGCGGCGGACTTCGTCCTTGAAAAGGTCGCGGAGGGGTTCGATTAGGGCAAAGGGCATGTTCTCGGGCAGACCGCCGACGTTGTGGTGGGTCTTGATGGTGGCTGAGGGCCCTTTGACGGAGACGGACTCGATCACATCCGGGTAGAGCGTTCCCTGGACCAACCAAGCGATCTCGCCGTGGGCTTCGCCGCGCTGGAGCTTCTGGGCCTCTTCGGCGAAGACGGCGATGAATTCCCCGCCGATGATTTTGCGCTTTTGCTCAGGGTCGGTGACGCCGACGAGCTTGTCCAAGAAGCGGTCTGAGGCGTCTACGCCGATGACGCGGAGGCCGAGACGGTCGCGCAGCATTTCCAGCGTGTCTGCAAATTCGTTCTTCCGAAGCATGCCAGTATTCACGAAGATGTTAGTCAGGCGGTCGCCCATGGCGCGGTGCACAAGGACAGCGGCGACCGTGGAATCGACTCCCCCGCTGAGTGCGCAGATGGCTCTGCCGCTGCCGACCTTCGTTCGAATGGCTTCGGTGGTCTCTTCGATGAAGGCGGAGCCGCTCCATTTGCGTTCGGCTTTGCAGACGCGGAATAGAAAATTGCGGAGAAGTTCGGTGCCTCGCTCTGTGTGATTAACTTCCACGTGGAATTGCACGGCGTAGATTCTTCGCTGGGGA
>WNFS01004690.1_pt1 | contig 10441 bp, 8 predicted proteins | sample 5400141 | NCBI WGS metagenome assembly WNFS01 (sample SAMN13153358, study PRJNA577476) | soil metagenome | isolation source: 60 cm saprolite under Madrone tree | place: USA:California | collected 2016-06-14
GTGCCATGGCGCCCGAGCTCGTGACCGCAGACGACATTCTGGAATTCGACCTCGACAGCAATCCGGTGAAAGACGTAAAGGCCGCGCTTTATCTCGAACGCTACATTCACGGCGAGATCTTCAAGCGCCGTCCGGACATCAACGCCGTCGTGCACAACCACTCGCCTTCGGTCATCCCCTTCGGCGTCACCACGGTGCCGCTGCGGCCGCTGTTCAACACCGCCGCTTTCATCGGCGAGGGCGTGCCGACTTTCGAGATCCGGGATTTCCAGGACAGCGGCGACCTCATCATCAAGACGCCGCATCTCGGCCACGCCCTGGCGACGACGCTCGGCGCCAAGCCGGCTGCGCTGATGCGCGGGCACGGCGCCGTGGTGGTCGGCGAGAGCCTGATGCTGGCGGTGGTGCGCAGCGTCTATCTCGAACTCTCCGCCAAGCTGCAGATGCAGGCGATGCTGATCGCCGGACCCGGCGGGCATGTGGTGTATCTCGACGAGCGCGAAGTGGCGGCAACCAGTGGCCGTCAGGTTTCCGCCGGCACGTGGAAGAGAACGTGGGACCTGTGGTGTATCAAGGCGCGGGCGCAAATCGAAATGGAGCAGAAGGCAAAGCGACGACGCGGGAAATGAATACCGTGCGCACAATTGAATAACGAGGTTCACGATGCCATCACCATCCGATCTCGCCCGCTGCGCCACACTGGAGGAGCTCTACGGCAAGCTCGACAAAGTCGGCATGGGGCCGGGCTGGAACAAGCCCACGCCGTCGTTGTGGCCGGCGCCGCGCAAGACCTTGGTGCCGGCGCATTGGCAATACGAGCTTGCCCGCGGCGCGCTCGACGCGGCCGGCCGGCTGATCAACACGGCGCTGGCCGAGCGGCGCAACCTCATCCTGGTCAATCCGGCCGAAGGCAACACCTATGGCACCGTGCGCACGCTGGTCGCCGCCTACCAGATGATCATGCCCGGCGAGTGGGCGCGGGCGCACCGCCATACGCCGAACGCTCTCCGTCTCATCCTCGATGCCGAGCCCGGCACCTACACGCAAGTCGACGGCGTCAACATCGCCATTGCGCCCGGCGATGTGCTGCTGACGCCGAACTGGTCGGCCCACGGCCATGGCAATCGAAGCAAGGCATGCGCCTATTGGCTTGATTTCCTCGATGTGCCGCTGGTGCAGCTCCTGGAGCCGATGTTCTTCGAAGCTGCCGAAGACGACAGCAACGGGGCCGATGATTCCGGCCGCGCGCCGGCAGAGGCGGCGACGGACCAGCGCTTCGTGTTCACGCTTGCGGACACGTTGCGCTCCGGCCGCGCGCCGGCAGAGGCGGCGACGGACCAGCGCTTCGTGTTCACGCTTGCGGACACGTTGCGCCGGCTGAGCGAGGCGAACCCCGAACCCGGCGGGCCGTTCGGCACCCAGATCGAACTCGGCCATCCGGCGCTCGCCACCACCGCACTCTACATGATGCGGCTTGCTCCCAGCGTTCGCACCGCGCCCTATCGCACCACGGCAAACAATATCTTCGCGGTGGTGCAGGGCGAAGGGGCATCCACGGTCGACGGCGAGCGGTTCGAATGGCGGCGCGGCGATGTCATCGCGGCCCCCGCCTGGCGTCCCCATTGGCATGAGGCAACCGGCGACGCCGTGCTGTTGCGCGTCACCGACGAGCCGGTGATGCAGCGCTTCGGTTGGTGGCGCGACGAACTGGCGGCGCAGTAACGGCGAATGCGGAGGAGAGATAATGGCGTGGCGCTCACCTGTCACCGCAAGCCAATTGCAGCTCACGCGGCCGTCGCCACCTCCCCCTGGAGGGGGGAGGTCGGCCCGCGCCAGCGGGCCGGGTGGGGGTGACAGCGCTTCAGCACAGGCTGCGTCGCCAGCATATGCGGCATCGCCGCCACCCCACCCCGGACTGCCTTCGGCAGTCCGACCCTCCTCCTGCGGGGGAGGGTGGCCGTGTGGAACGGCGCCGCCTCAGACGCGAAGCCAAAAGAACGCCACGCGACGCTTGGCTGCAATCGTGGCGATGACATCCGCCGCCTTACTTCCCCCGCCCCCCGCCACCGCACAGGACTGGCCCGCCCGTCTCGTGCGCATCGTCGTGCCCGCTGCTGCGGGCGGCTCTTCGGATGCGGCGGCGCGGCTTGTGACCAACCACTTCCAGGCGGTGTTCCGACAGCCGTTCATCATCGAGAACAAGCCCGGCAACGGCAATGCGCTCGGAGCGGCCTTCGTGGCGCAGGCCGAGCCCGACGGCCATACGCTGCTGCTCTCCAACTCGGCCTCGAACCTCACCGTGCCGCTGGTGGCCCGCAATGCCGGCTACGATCCGGTAGCGGATTTCGGCCACATCGTCATGCTGACCAGTTCCCCCTATGTGTTCGCGGTCTATCCGGGGCTTCGGGTGAATACGCTCGCCGCGTTCGTCGCCAAGGCGCGCAACGAAAAGCTCGCCTACACCGCCGCCAATCGCGGCGGGCTCGGCAACATGGGCGGCGAGTATTTCCAGCGGCTGGCGGGCATTTCGATGCAGCATGTGCCGTACCGAGGCGGCGGTCCGGCGGTCGCCGATGTCATTGCGGGTCACGTGCCCGTGATATTTCTGCCGCTGACGACGGTGGGCGAGCATGTGCGCAGCGGCGCGCTGGTCGCGCTTGCGGTCACGTCGAAGGCCCGGGTCCCGGTTCTCCCGGAGGTGCCGACCTTCGCGGAAAGCGGCTATCCGGAACTGGTCATGGCCTCATGGTTCGGCCTGTCGGGCCCCAAGAGGCTCTCGCCCGACATTACGGATCGCATCAATCGCGAGGCGCGCGCGTTCCTCAAGGAGCCGCAGATGCGCAAACTGGCGGAGAACGATGCCTCCGAACCGCTCGATGGGGATGCGGCCGGCTTCACCCGCTACGTGGCCGCTGAAGTCGCCCGCTGGGGCGAGGTGGTCCGCGCGCTCGACATCAAGGGCGAGGAGTGAGGCCACTTAGGATCCGGAACGACTGTGCCAAGACCTGTGCTTAACGACCCGTGCTTAACGTTGTGTGCGGGGACTTCGGCGCTATATTGGAGCGTGGCGCTGCGATGTGCTATGCGTTTGCCCGGAAGACGTCCCGCCGGTCGCTGACGCGGCCAGGCTGAGAACGAAAATTGTCATAACATCAACTTCTTGCGAACAGAATGCGACCATGACGTATCTGGCAAAACCGAAATTCCACCACCCCGGGCTGGCGAAGAACCTGCTCGGCTACACGCACCGCGATTACGAGGGCAAGATCTCGACGCTATGCGCGGGCTGCGGGCATGATTCGATCACGGCCGCGATCATCGAGGCCTGCTTCGAATTGTCCATCGCACCGCATCGGGTGGCAAAGATTTCCGGGATCGGCTGCTCGTCGAAGACGCCGGATTACTTCCTCGGCAATTCCCACGGCTTCAATTCGGTGCACGGGCGCATGCCGTCGGTGCTCACCGGCGCCAACCTCGCCAATCGCGATCTCATCTATCTCGGCGTTTCGGGTGACGGCGATTCGGCGTCGATCGGAGTCGGCCAGTTCGTTCACGCCATCCGGCGCGGCGTCAACATGGTCTATATCGTGGAGAACAACGGCGTCTACGGCCTCACCAAAGGTCAGTTCTCGGCGACCGCCGACCGTGGCTCCAAATCGAAGAAAGGCGTCGTCAACGCCGACAGCGCGATCGACATGGTGGCGATGGCGCTCCAGCTCGGCGCGTCCTTGGTGGCGCGCTCGTTTTCCGGCGACAAGAATCAGCTGGTGCCGATCATCAAGGCCGCCATCGAGCACCAGGGCGCGGCCTTCATCGACGTGATCAGCCCGTGCGTCGCGTTCAACAATCACGCCGGATCGACCAAGAGCTACGATTACGTGCGCGAGCACAACGAGGCCGTCAACAGGCTTGATTTTATGACGGGCCGGGACCCCATCGTCGTCGACTACGCCCCCGGCACGGTGCAGGCCGTCGAACAGCACGACGGCAGCACGCTGGTGCTGCGCAAGATCAATGCCGACTACGACGTGCACGACCGTGTGGCGGCGATGAATTTCCTCCAGCTGCACGCTGCCAAGGGCCAGGTCGTGACGGGCGTCCTTTACCTCGACCGTGAGGCAGAAGATCTGCACAAGCATCTCAATACCACCGAGACGCCGCTCAACGTGCTCTCGGAGAGGGAGTTGTGCCCGGGTTCCGCGGTGCTCGACAAGATCAATGCAGGGATGCGGTAATTCTCCATAACTGGCAAAGGCCGCCTTCAAGCTTCGATTGCCGACGCACGGTGCTGGTTTTCCGCCTTCGCCACGCAATCAGGCGTCCCCTCCCTACCCGCCCCCGCATGCGGGGAGGGTAAATCGAAATATCCTCCCCCGCTTGCGGGGGAAGGACAAGGTAGGGGCGCTGGGCAAGGCGGAACCGGCTTGACAGGTCCTCGTTGTTCGGCCGTGCAGGCGATTTTTCCCACCCACCCTGTAGCTGGGGATGACCATGGGCCAGATGCAATATTTGCCTCTCGCGGGGCCGTTCTTTGCCATCCTGGTGGGCGTATTCCTTGTCGTCGTCGTCCTTATCCAAATCAATGTGCTGCGTTATGCCTATACGCGCCTCGGCGTCAGTTCGGGAACCGCTCTGCTGCTGCTGCTCGCCTCGCTCATCGGCAGCTACATCAACATTCCGGTGTATGAATTTCAGGAGCGCGAAGTGCTGTCCTGGCATGAAGTCTCCTACTACGGGGTGCAATACCTGGTGCCGGTCGTTGGACAGCCCGGGACCGTCATTGCCCTGAATGTGGGCGGTGCCGTGATCCCGACGCTGCTGTCGCTCTATCTGCTCGCCAAGAACGATATGTGGATCCGTGGGGTCATAACGACCGCCATTGTGGCGGTTATCGTCTACGCTCTGGCGGAGCCGGTGCAGGGGGTCGGGATCGCGGTGCCGATTTTCGTGCCGCCGGTGGTGACCGCAATAGCGGCCGTCCTGATCGCACGCCAGCATGCTGCCGTGCTCGCCTATGCGGGCGGCAGCCTCGGCACCCTTATCGGCGCCGACCTGCTCAATCTCGGCGTCGTGCGGGGGCTCGGCGCGCCCGTCGCCTCCATCGGAGGAGCCGGAACCTTCGACGGCATCTTCCTCACCGGCATCGTGGCAGTGCTACTGGCGAGCTTCTCCCGCAGGGCTTAGCGAGTAGCCCGGATGGAGCGCAGCGTAATCCGGGGGTCAGCCTATCCCGGATTACGCTGAGTTTATCATCGGGCCGGCCGAAGGCCGGACCCGGTGGCTCCATCCGGGCTACGGCGCTTCCACAGGGCTTAGCAGGTAGCGCTCTCACGTCCCGAGCCGATCCGCGAGCTCCATAAGGCTGCCGACAGCGATATCGACCGGCGCCGACGGCCAAGCCTCGCCCTTGCCAGGGCCTTTTTCGTCCGGTCGCGCCACATGGGCGGTCCGCAGGCCGCAGACGGCGGCGTGCGCGAGATCGCTGGTGTGCGCCGCCACCATCATGCAGGCATCCGGGGGGAGATCGAAAGCCTCGGCCGCCGCAAGATAGACCCGCGGCTTGGGCTTATAGTCGCCGGCAATCTCGGCGCCGAGGATCGCATCCCACGGAAAGCTGTTGCGGCGGGCAAGATCGACCATCAGCGAAATGTTGCCGTTGGAAACCGGCGCCAGCAGAAATTTGCGCTTGAGCCGGTTGAGCCCTCCCGCGACGTCCGCCCAGGCGTCGAGCCGATGCCAGGCGCCGTTGAGGCGGGCGGCGATCTCCTCGGAAAGGTCAGTGAACCCGAAGCGCGGCAAAATGCGCTCAAGATTTCGCCGATGCAGAACATCGAGCTTGGAAAACGGAATGCGCCCCGCCCGCACGTCCTCCATGCCGGGCTGGTATTCGTCGCGCCAGGCATCCGCGAAACGCAGCCAATCGGTCTGGTGTCCGAGCGGTTCCAGCACCGCCTTGGCCTCGCGCCCAACGCCGGTGCGCCAATCGACGAGGGTGCCGAATACATCGAAGAACAACGCCTTCACGGCGGCGAGCTGGGTCTGGGGCATGATCGTAGAGGTAAGTTTAAGAGGGGCAGAAGCTTGACGATTTCACATCGCGGATACGAAGCGCTTTCCTAGAGCAGATTCCGGTCAGGTTGAAGCAACCGGCACTTATAGCGGGTCGTGGCCGGGGCGCACAAATCGCTCCCCAACGGCACCAACGTACCGTTTCGCGGCCGCAGGCGCTTGCTTTTAGGGCCGCGTGCGATTCAACCATGGATATAATCCGACCAAAGACGCTATAGTTACAATATTATGTCAGGTCCCACTGCAGCGATTTCAGATCGTCATGATGGTGACACAACCCAAACATTGAACCCGTCGGCGTTTGCGGCTGGCGCTTCGCAGGCAAGCGCGAGAGCGGCGCCGACCCACGTGTAAGCTTGGCGTCATGCGTCGACTCGATTTCAAGGAGGCTTCGGAGCTTATCAAGGCGGTTGATGCCGAATTGGAAGCGCTCTTGAGCGCCGTATGGGATCAGGCCACCAAAGCGTGTCAGCGCGACTTATGCTTTTTTCTGGCCAGGTATCCGTACGCACATTTCGTTTCCAAGGACGGAAAAGCGCTCGCCCCCGACGGCCGACCGCTAGGGCCCGACCTCCTTGTGGCAGGTCGATCGCCGGTCGGACTGATCCTCGACAATTTGCTCGAAGTCATCGATGAAGTCATACGAAACGAAGAGGTGATCGAGTTTCCGCAGTCCTTGTTGTTCAAGAACCAGCTCATCGGCCTGTGGGAACTCATCGACGAGCAGCTCGAGGTGGAGGGGCGTCCGACCACCAATTGGACGATTTCTTCTGGTTCGAGAAATTTGAAGTTTCTGGAGTTCCCAACCCAAGAGGTAAAGTGGAACCGGCTGCGGGCCAGGTACAGACATTTATCGACCCACCACAAGGAGTCCGTCCGCAAGCTCAAAGAGATTGATCTGATCGAGATGATCAGTGAGGTCGATCAGAAGTCCAAAGAGTGGGAGACCCAAGTTTTGTATTTTTCCGCCGCGTGGTTTGCCGAGTTGCGACGTCAACTTGCGGACCGAGAGAGAACGGGCCCGGCTGCGAGACTATTTTCCTACTTCCAGAACAGAAGCTGGCAGACCTTGGCGCGCGTGCGCTATAACGATGATCAGCTCACTGACGCGCTGACGGAATGGGGTGGCGATTCGAATGCAGCCCGATGTAAGGCTGCCTATCTCCTGTTGCGCCACAGTCTTCAGGTCCTCAGCCAACGCCGCCCATGCTTCGGTTTGGCCGATGGCATTCATCCCAATCTGGGGCCGCTAGATACTCTCAAAGAGGAACTGCTTCAGGTCGCCCGTCTTAACCCGACGATCCTCGGGCCGATGTATCTCCATGCGGGGCAGGTGGGCTTTCTGTCCCTGTCGCAATTGGTCCCGTCCGCTTTCGAGCAGAGTCCGGAAGATAGCCTGGAGAATATTTTCAAGATCATCTCGCGCGCACGGGATGCCGCCGTAAAGCGCAATGTCGCGGTTCCAGCCCTCGATAATCTCCCGGAGCTTTTTTTCAGGCTGACATTCCGGGTCAGAACCGGAAGGCAGCGCCAAAGGGGCCGGCACGGCTCGGTGCTGACATTCAAGGTCGACTGCTCGCAGCCTGTTGGAGGGACCTTTCCCAGACGGAACATTCCAATAGAAGCGTTTTACGAACCGATCTTCTCGGCAGTTAACCTGCCACCGTCGGATAGTCGCTTTTTTCGTGTCGCGATGAAGCTTGACTTGCGGGCAAGCATCAACATTCCCGAATATTGACTATGGAACATCTCGGCGAGGGAGGCGGAAATGAATGATGATGACCCATATTCTAGAATTCGGTCGCTCCGAACGTTTTTGATCGTGTCTAGTTTGATGCTCACGTACGGCGCCGTGAGATATTTTCAAGATAGGCTTCCCAGTGTAAGAGAAGAGATAAACGAGTATCTCATAGTTTTCGTATATATATCCATCCCACTTGTCGTCTGGGCAATTGCTGTCTTTCTTGTATTGCCTCCCCTCTTGGGCAAGTCTTGGTTTAGACGTTGGCTTCTCGGGAGTCGCTACATAGAAGGATATTGGTTTGAGTGGAACCATGAACAAAATGGTGGTCGACTTTCGGTCATACTTATCCAACCAAACAGCAGCAAAGAATATTTTGCAATTTCGGGGTCGCGCTATGACGATAGAGGTGTGAAGGAAAAAGAATTTAGTTGCTTTCCCTACCGTTTTTCTTGGCCCGACCTGAAATACGTCTACACTACAAGGCAAACATCAGAATCCTCCGGAGACGTTGAAGGTAACGGCGAATTTACCTTTGAAGCCGTCGATGATGCCCCTCAAGAGTTTGGTGGCTCATATGCTCACGGTCGTGTAGCTGGTTCCGCAGTCGTAAGCGGCAGGAAATTAACCCCAAAGGAGGTGATAGAATATCGGCGCCTAGATCTCAGGGGCAGCCTGATTAAGGAGGCAATCGCGGAATTTGGCATGCGCCGTGAACATCAGTTCGAGGTTCATTCGTGATCTGATTAAAGTTGCTTCGCTTTGGGTACCGAAAGCCAAATACGCAAGAGCTTGCGTTGACGGTCAATCGACTCGGCTTCTCTACCATGAACAAATGTGTGATTATCTATCAAGAGAGCGTCGCCAGCTTTCCAGTAATGTCGTATATACATTGCGGCGCACATCTGTTCGCGCAGTGCTTCTACTATTCGCGCACCTCTTCGAGGGGAGAGCCGTAGTTTTTGCCGATCTGCAGTTGAGGCGGCACGGATAAATGCCCGATGTCCCAAGTGCAGTATTGGGAACCCCGCGTGCGGATGACATTGGACGAGGGGTGATGGAAACTCTTTACCGTCCTTGCCAACATATACTAATTCCAGACTCTGAAGCAAATCCATTCGGAGTTGCCTTCCTGGTCGTTTGAAGACAGCCCGGCTATCCGAAATTACAGTTGGAGTTGCGCCATTTCCGGCATCCCGACAGTACAACAGAACTAAATCAGGTATGCGGGCATGATAAAGGCCGTCGGTGTGAATTGGAAACTGCCATGATTGACGCGAAAAGTCGAGTGGATCGCCCTGTTCTTGTACAATGGAGACCGCTCCATCGTTACTTTCAACAACGTCAAGTCCTAATTGCGCGATCTTATTAACGAAGTATAGCGGCTCCAAGTCGACGTGTTGTATCACCTTGAGGATAGTGCCAGAGCGATGCTCAAGACCAGCGATCCAATCGGCAAACGCATCAGTTGTCATCATGGATCGTTTCCTCTCGATAATGTTGTCCGTTTGGTGATTGCTGGATGGAGCACTTCCCTCATTTTGTATTACGTGCATGTCCCTTGACTCCGGCGCAAATCACCTCTGGGGGAGGTGGTGACGCGATTCTTGTCGTCAGGACCTTGAAGATGGCATGGCAGCATAGTCATAGCGAGGTCGAATGCCGGACCAACTGGCTTCGGCTCGGCGGACCACACATTTAAGCAATAGTCCGAACGTCACGGCTTCGGCGGCGGCTGAATTTTCACGAACTCCTCGACCTGCTCCTTCGTGAGCGGCCCAAGGATGAATTTCTGCCTGGTCGCGTCCGCGATGATCTGGTCCATGCCGACGATGCGATCCGGCGCCATCGTGTCCTTGGGGATGAAATCGCGCACCCGTTTTACGACCTTCTCCGGAAAGCCCGAATACGCGGCGTAATGCTTGAGCACCGCAGGATCGTCCGAATACATCCAATCGACGGTGTCGCGATAAGCCTGCATGAACCGTTCGAGCGTTCCCTTGCGCTTCGCCAGCATGTCGAGATTGGTGACGTTCACGCGCGTGGTGCGCCCCTTAAGCGCCGTCACGTCGAAGCCGCGTGCGATCAGCCTGATCCTGCCGTCTTCGAGCGCGTCGATGGCGAACGGCGCCGATGCAAACCCGACGTCAATCTGGCCCGTCATGGTCTGGGTGAAGGTTGCCGGCATGTTGCCGGTGGACACCGGTCTGATGTCGAGACTGTGCTGGCGGATGAGTTCCAAGAGGCCGGCATGGCTCGACGATCCGGTGACCGTGTAGCCGACGGTCTTGCCGTTCATGTCCGCGATCGACTTGAGCGGCGAATTGGCCGGCACATACCAGAACAGATCGGGCGCACCGATCATCTCGCTGCCGATCAGGCGCAGCGGCGCGCCTTTGGAATAAGCGCCGATCGCGCCCGAGACGCCGACCCCGGTTGCGATGTCCATGCTGCCGCCGATCACGGCCTGCTGGGACTCGGCTCCGCCCGAAGTGAACAGGATTTCAAGATCAAGACCGTATCTCTTGAAAATGCCGGCGCGCTGGCCGAGTTCGGCCACCCCGGTATCCCACAGGCCGCGCTGCGGGACCGAGACGCGAAGCTTTTCCTGGCCGCAGGCCGGCGCACCGA
>WNFS01019523.1_pt1 | contig 10441 bp, 11 predicted proteins | sample 5400141 | NCBI WGS metagenome assembly WNFS01 (sample SAMN13153358, study PRJNA577476) | soil metagenome | isolation source: 60 cm saprolite under Madrone tree | place: USA:California | collected 2016-06-14
TTTCGTCTGGCTGTCGGACAATCCGGGCGAATCGATTCTGCGCTGGATTTTCCGCGTCGTCGTCACGGTCACGATCGCCGCGCTCGCGGTCGACCTCGCCGGCATGAACGGCTGGGGCTGGGGCGCTCGCCCCGACCCCGCAGCGACGCCAGCCGAGATCAGGGATCTTCCCAGTATCATGCCGTCGATCCTTGCGCCGTTGTTGCCCGGCGGCGACAAGCGTCTCCTGCCGCTGCCGCCACCGGACGGTCCGATGGCCAAGCCGATGACGTTCGAGTTGGTCAGCGGCGGCAAGTTGATGGCGACCGGCACCATCACGCCGGGAATCTCGGAAGCCTTTGCCGCGGAAGTCAGCAGGCACGGCGAATACATCAAGACCGTGGTGCTGAATTCGCCGGGCGGTTCGGTAGCCGATGCGCTGACGATGGGCCGGCTCATTCGCGAGAAGAAATTCGCGACCGAGGTGGAAGCGGGAAAATTCTGCGCGTCATCGTGTCCGCTGGTGTTCGCCGCCGGCGTCGAGCGACGCGCCGGCGACCGGGCCGCGATCGGCGTGCACCAGGTGGCGGCGATCAGTTCGGCGGCCAACGGCCCGCCGCGCGATGAGATGAACGTGGCGCAAAACATATCGGCACGCTGCCAGCGCTATCTCGCCGACATGGGCGTCAACCTGCAGGTCTGGGTACACGCCATGGAGACGCCGCCCAATAAGCTGTTCGTCTTCAAGCCGGATGAGTTGAAATCGCTCAATATGGTGACGACGGCGGCAGCTTCGGCGCCGGCGGCCGTACCTGTGACGACATCTGCCGGGACGAAAACGCGTTGGTGATGTGGGCATAACCTCTCCGCCGCGTCCCGGCAACAGGGAACCATCGGCCCCCGACTGCGTTGTACGCGCTCAATGGAGGTTGTCATGCAAACGTTTATCGGAATGATCCTGGGTATGCTGTTGCTGGTCGCGGGCGTCTACATCTACGACTCGATGGCGACCTCGTCGGTCGCCAACGGTCAGGTCGCGCAGCCCAACCGTACCATCGTGAACTGGGACGTCGCAGAGGTTAACTGGAAGGCACTGAAGGCGCGCGCCCATGACGACTGGATCAAATTGTCGTCCAAGTAATCGCGCCACATTGGCGTCGCAAGGACCGAAAGCGCTTTCGCCATACGGCGAGGGCGCTTTTGCTATTCAGCGCTACTTGTTCGCCTTCGCTTTCCGCGCATCGGCAATGACCCGATCGAACTCCGCCATGGTCAATGTGCCCGGCACCCGAAACTTGCCGACGATAAAGGACGGCGTGCCCTTGAAGCCGAACGCCGTCGCCTGGTCGTTATTGCGCGCGAGGATCGCGTCGATCGCCTTGGCGTTGGTGACGAGATCGCGGTCGAGACGATCAACATCGATACCCGCGCCGGCGAGCAATTCGCGCATGCGCGGCTCGGTCAATTTCGAATTGACCCCGATCAGCGCCTCATGGGCCTGAATATATTTGTCCTGGAATTTGCTGGCCAACGCCATCCGCGCCGCGATTACCGAAACCGGCCCCAGGACCGGCCAGTCCTTCAACACCAGGCGGACCTTGCCGTCATCCTGCACCACCTGCCGCAGTTCGGGCTCGAGCTTGCGGCAGTACGGGCACTGGTAGTCGAAATATTCGACGATCGTGATATCGCCATCGATATTTCCGGCCGCCGGGATATCCGGATCGCGCAGCACCAGGGCTTCCGTCAGGACCGTTTCGTCGTCGCCTTGCCCGAGCGCCGGACCCGGCGCGACGCCCAGCACCACTGCGCCCGCGCCGAGCAGGCCGAGCGCTTCGCGCCGGGTGCGCCGCCGGACCGGCAAGGCTCGATCGATCGATTGGTTCATGTCTGGTCTCCCGGCAGGCGCACTTGGTCTACGTTCAGGATAGCGATACGTTACGCGCCAGCATATAAAGCGCCACCGCAATAATGACGGCGGCGAACACAATGTTGAGCGCGCCCCGGCGCACCGACAAGTGCCGCGCGGAGCGGGTACCGATCACGCCGCCGGCGACGCCACCGGCGATGAATAATGCAGCCAGCCCCCATGAGATCAATCCGGACCAGGCGTAGCTGGCGGCGGTGGTCAGGCCGAACGCGGTCACGGCGACCAGCGACGAACTGACCGCGTTCATGATCGGCATTCCTGTCGCCAGCATCAGTGCCGGCACGATCAGAAATCCACCGCCGATACCGAAGAAGCCGGACAGCGTCCCGGTGGCAAGACCGAGCCCGACAATGGCGGGCATGTTGGCCCAGTTCATCTGCACGTCGGGCAAGCCTGCGCGCGAGCGCGTCTTCAGCATCAGCATGGCGATCACCAGCATCAGCAGACCGAACAGCGCCAGCAGCCTCTGGCCGTCGACCATCTTGCCGAAAACCGAGCCCGCGAACGCGCCGGTAATTCCCGCAACCGCGAACGGCAGCGCGCACGACCACATCACGGTGCCGCCGCGCGCATGATTCGACAGATTGACCGCGGCGTTTGCCGCCACCGCGATGGCGCTGGTGCCGATCGCGACATGAGCGTCGGGCACGCCGACCACATAGACCATCAGCGGCACCGCGAGGATCGACCCGCCGCCGCCGACCAGGCCGAGCGAAAACCCGACCAGCGCTCCCGACGCCAGTCCGAGCGCGCCCTGCATCGCGGAGATCATCACGTCGGTAACCTCAGCTGCACGGCGCCCCACCAAAACAAATTTTTCGTAAAATCTCTATGGAGGCGTTGAGGAAAAACTGCAATGAGGATCAGCGCACCAGCAGCGTCGCCGCCAGCGGCACCAGCAACGATGTCACGAGCGCGTTGAGACTCATGGCGACGCTTGCGAACACGCCCGCGACCGCGTCAACCTGAAACGCGCGCGCGGTGCCGATGCCATGTGCGGCGATGCCAACCGCGAATCCGCGCGCGCGAAAATCCGTAATGCCGATCCGGTTCATCAATGGCGTGACGATGATCGCGCCCATGATGCCGGTCAGGATCACCGCGACCGCCGTCAGCGACGGATCGGCGTGCAGCGATTCGCTGATGCCCATCGCGATACCTGCCGTAACCGATTTCGGCGCCAGCGACAAGACCAGCCCACGCGGCAGGCCCGCGGCCTCCGCCAGCAGCACCACCGAAACGATCGCCGTCACGGAGCCGGCCACCAGCGCCGCCAGCATCGGCAGGATCGCCGCGGCAACCGTCTTGCGGTTCTCGTAGAGCGGCACCGCCAGCGCGACGGTCGCCGGACCGAGCAGGAAGTGCACGAACTGCGCCCCGCCGAAATAGGTGGTGTACGACGTTCCCGTCAACACCAGGAACGCCGCAATGATCCAGATCGAATGCAGCACGGGATTGGCCAGCGGATGCCGACGCGTCGCCAGCGATGCCGCATCCGCGGTCGCATAGACCAGCAACGTCACCGTCAGCCAGAGCAGCGGCGACTGCGAAAGATAGACCCACAGCGAGAACGGATTTTCACTCATCGCGCGCTCCGCCCCCGCGCCAACAGGCGGCTCGCGACGAGAAACGTCGCGACCGTCACCAGCAAGGTCAACGCCACCGAGATCGCGAGAACCGCCGCGATTGCGATGCCATGGTCGGCGACGACATCCAGCTTCTGCATGACACCGACTCCAGCCGGGACAAACAGCAGCGACAGATGCGCGAGCAGACCTCGGCTGGCATTCTCCACGCCGTCCTGCTGCAGCGGCCCGCGCGCGAGAACGCCGAAGCGGTCACGCGCCAACAGCAACAGCAGCAGCAACAACAGGCCGACCACCGGACCCGGCATCGGCAGCGAAAGACCGCGCACGATGACTTCGCCCGCCAGTTGACACAGCAAGATAAGACTGAGACTTGCGATCATTGACAATCCGCGCGAAAAACGCCGGCATCAACCGATCCCGGCGGGCGCTTGTCAATGTCGCTTGATGGACCCGCAGCGCGAAACCGTCATCTACGCATCCGCCGGCTCGGGAAACGCCAGCAGTCTTGCCGCGGTCCTGCGGATGGTATCGACAAAGGCCGTGGACTTGCGGCTCTGCCGGTCCATGTGAACGCCGGTGAACTCGCAGACCGCAGCGACCTCGCCGGTTTCGGCGTTGCGCATCTCGTGCCTGAAGCGGATCGACCTGTCGCGAATCTCGAGCAGAACGCTTTTGACCTCGACGATATCGCCGGCCAGCAATTCGCGCTTGTAGGTGATGTTCTGCTGCGCCGCGACCATACCGCGGCCGGATTCCCGCAGGTAAGTCGGCGTCAATCCGATCCGCGCGAACAGATTCCAGTTGGCCTCGTCGAATTTGCCGACGTACCACATGATGTTCATGTGGCCGACATGGTCGCATTGCCACGGATAGACCGTGCCGCGATAGGTTGCCGCCGATTCCATCGATCGCTCCCGCCTTATGGTGATGATACGGTAGCGTATCAGCATTTTGGCGGGTTGGCAATACGGTACCGTATCAAGATCGGCAGGCAAAGCGGCCTGGCGGCCGGAGGGCGGCCGCGCAGGCCCGGTGAAGGGTTCAGCCCTTCAGCTTCTTGTTGCACTCGCTGTAATAGCCGCCGCCCTTCTGGATCCATTTCAACCCGCCATTGGCGTTGGCAGTCTTGTTGGCATTGTATTGATCGACGCAGGTATGCATGCGGCCCTTGCCGGCGGTTTCCTTGGAATATTTCGGATCGATGGCTGAGGGAAACACTGCCGGTCCTGCCGGAGCGGCAGGCGCTGCGGCTTCGGGGGCCTTCGGCTTGGCTTCCGCGGCCTTCGGCGCCGCGGGCGCGGCTGGTGCGGCAGCAGGCGTGGCGGCGGGGGCCGCCGTGGCGGCCGCTCCGCATTCCGCTTTGCGGAAATCGTTCCACTTCTGGCCGTTGAGTGTGCCGGCGGTCTTGGCGGCCTGATATTTTGCACTGCATTCCTGCGTGGTCAGGGCCTGTGCCGGCGCTGTCGCCGCAAGCGCGGCAAAACCCGACACCGCAATGGCGCACAACAATCTTGCTTGAATGGTCATCCTTGGTCTCCCTGGGGCATTGGCTAATCTCGAAACCACCTATCCTAACGCGGCGACCGCGCGTGACAACGGAGCGATTGATAGTTGGCTAAAATATAGTGATGGAGAAAACACCACCCGGCGCCTCCATTCATCCGCGGTTCAGCCTCGCAGCGCGAGGTTGCGCTCTTCTTCAATCCGAGGTGTTCCCCATGATGACAATATCTTCCCGCGCCGCCGCGACCGCTTTTGCATCCCTGCTCCTGATGAGCTCCGCGTTCGCGCAGGCCACCGCGCCCGCGACCCCCGCCCCGGCCACCAAAATGGCGCCCGCGGACAAGAAGGCCGAGAAGCCGCGGACCGCGGCGTCGCTCGAATGCTCGACGGAAGCCGACACCAAGGGCGTCCACGGCAAGGAGCGCAAGAAGTTCATGTCCCGCGCCGCTGCACGCCGCGATACCGGATACCGGATGTTCCGCCTTCGCGGGGCATGACGGAAGAGGCATGGAGCGCCGTGCCCGATCGTGCATTGCTGCAGTTGCGTTGGCGCATTTGTCCCCGGTGCGGGGATTTGCCATAAGGCGCGGTGAGCCAAATTCCTGCACCGATGGCATTTGCCATTCCCAGCCGCACCAAGATCCTCAACGTGATCGAGACGTTGGCCATCGGCACCGCCGGCGGCGCGGTGTTTCTCCTGCTCCACCTTCCGGGCGGATTGATCTCCGGCGCCATGCTCGCGGTCGGCGTCGCCGCGATCGCTGGAAGGCCGCTTGCCGTGCCGCCGATCCTGACCCAGACCGTGCTGGTGCTGCTCGGGATCTCGCTGGGCTCGCTGGTGTCGCGGCAGCTGCTGCAGCATGTGGGCGCCTACCCCCTGACCATCGCGCTGCTGGCGCTGGCGACGTTCTGCTCGACCTTCGGCAGCAGCCTCTATCTGCAGCGCGTCCACGGCTGGGACCAGACCTCGGCGTTTCTGGCGGGAAGCCCCGGCGCGCTGTCGCAGATCATCGTGCTCGCCGCCGAGAAAGGCGCCGACGTGCCGGCGATCGCCGTGGTGCAGACCATGCGCGTGATCATTCTCACCGCGGCGCTGCCGCTGCTGCTGGCCATGACCGGAATAGCCCCGTCGTCCCCGCCCGCCGCCGCGGTGGCCATTACCTCGCCGCTCGAACTGGCGGCGCTGATCGCGGCGTCGGTGGCGGCGGCGCTGCTGCTGCGGCTGATACGATTTCCGGCGAGTTGGATGTTCGGCGCGATGATCGGGTCAAGCGTGCTGCACGGCACCGGACTGACCGACGGCGCCCTGCCGCCGTGGGTGCGCGGCGTGGCGCTGGTCGGCATCGGCGCCCTGATCGGCACGCGATTCGCGCGGATGAACGGCAGGGTCCTGCTCAGCCATGTCAATGCGGCGCTGGGGTCGTTCGCCATCGCGATCGTGATTTCCGCGGTCTTCGTCGCGGTGATCGTGCTGACCACCCATGTGCGGTTCGCCGACGTCATCGTCGCATTCGCGCCGGGGGCGATGGACGCCATGCTGGCGCTGGCGCTGACGCTGCACATCGACCCGATTTTCGTCGGCGCGCATCATCTGTCGCGTTTTGTCTTTGTCACCATCACCACGCCCGGCATCGTGCATCTGTTCGGACGCCCGCAGGACGATGTCGACGATTAGCCGCGCCCGGATGCCTTGACGATGCCCCAGGCCGCGATCGCGGCCATCAAGAGCGAGATCAGCACGTTGTAGCCGGCCAGCGATAGGCCGAGAAAGCGCCACTGCACTTCATCGCAGCGGATCACTTTTACCGTGTCGAGACGCTCCAGCAGGTTGCCGGCGCTGCCGAGATTTCCGATCTCACCGGTGCAGTCGGTCGGCCCTTGCCAAAGATGCCATTCGACGCCGGCGTGATAGGTGGCGAGCCCGGCATTGCCGAGGGTTGCGGCGGCGACAATGGCAAGGCCGATCACCAGCACCGCGCGCGGAGCATTTTTGGCCGCGGCAAGCGCGGTCAGCGCGCCGAGCGGAACCACCAGATAATAGGCGTCGCGCTGCTCGAGGCAGAGCGGACAGGGCCGGATATCCAGCACCAGCTGGAAGAACCACGCGCCCGCCAGCGTCGCCGCCGCGATGGCCGTGACGGCAAGCGCCGCCGTCAGCGCGGGGTTGGCGTCGGTTCTCGCGGGCGAGCTGTTTGCGGTGGCGTCCAACGTCACGTTGATCTCCTGTGTGAAAGCGTCCTATCCCGCGCGCATGACGCTGTCGAGGCAGGCCCGATCACACTGGAGTGTTTTGAGGTGCGGGTATGCCGGTGGCACGGTGGAGATAGCTCATCGGCACCCTTTCAGGGGCCGTGGGTGAGCCGGGGCAAACGCGTTCGGACGACCCGCATCGGCGCTGAGCGTCAGGCCGAAAGCTTGCGGGTTGACCGGCAGTCACCGCCCGCTATATTCCGCCGGCTTCGCGACCTCCAGCCTCCGGCTCGGCCGCGATAAGCCCCTGTGGCGGAATTGGTAGACGCGCTCGACTCAAAATCGAGTTCCGCAAGGAGTGCTGGTTCGATTCCGGCCAGGGGCACCATCCTACCGTCCGCCCTTATCCGCCAACGTTCACTTTCCTCAATAACGACAGGCACAAGTCGCACTCTGGCCTGCGCGGCCGTTCGCCGGTTTTTGCTGGTATCCGGCCTAGCGTCTCAAGTTCTTGCCATTCTTCGTGAGCTCCAGGAAATTACTGGCGGATCAAGATATCTCTTCCCGTCGGTGCGGTCCTGGCATCGCCCAATCAGTGACAACGCCCTTAACGCAGCTCTACGCCGTCTCGGATACGATCAGACCGAATTGACCATTCATGGCATGCGATCCACCGCGTCAACGCTCCTGAACGAAAACGGCAAATGGCATGCGGATGCGATCGAACGTCAACTTGCGCATAGGAGGCAAATGAAATCCGTGGCGCCTATACCCATGCCGCCGAGTTCTGGCAGGAGCGCGTGCGGATGATGCGATGGTGGGCTGATGAGCTTGACCGGCTAATGGAGCACGGTCGCGTCATCAAAATGAGGGCCTGAAGCAAAGCGCGTCCAAAATAGAGTTGCTCGCACTTAAGCCGCACCCCCATCACCTCGACATGTTCGTTTAAGGAACGAGAGAAGTGAGGGCACGGATACTGGTCGCCGACGTCCGACCGTTGTCGTGACGAGATTTCCAGCTCCTATCAACTCATAAAGCTTCGAGCGTCCCAAGCCGGTCGCCTCGCATGCTTCATCAATCGTGCAGGTGAGCCGCTGGGCAAATGGAAGCGTCTTCGGTTCTTCAGGTTTCAGAGTGAACGGAGTAACTCGCTGTTCTCCACCGTTCGACCCTCGTCGACTGTATCTCACGACCACTCCTACTCTCGCAAAACTCTGATGGGGCGAGAGTTGGCTGTGCGAGGACCAACGTCAATGCGAACACCAGAGGGCCCTCGCGTACAACAGCGCGCGGCAACGGCCGTTCGAAAGCATCCGGACATCAACGGCGGCAAGAGAATTTTTCGCGACTGCGCTATAGTCCCAGTAGGGTTCGCGACGAGGTCGTCCATGGATTGTAACGTGCTTAGAAGCGAGGCGGAGCGTCTGGACGGAACGTTGCCTCCGAAGGCGAAGGCCACACGTTCGAATCGCGTCGGGTGCGCCATTTCCCGATTGTACGATAGGGTGCGACCTCGCCTCCCATTGCAACGCGGCACACGCGCTTATGTCGCCGAATCCCGCCGCGGTGTACAGACCCGGTACATGCAGCGCCCTCGACACCAAGCCGGGCTCGATCGCCGGCCCCTTCTCGCGTTCACGTACCGTTGCTGCAATTTCGCGTCAAAAGAGGCAAGCAGCCGCGCCAGTGTTCAGGTTGTCGCGCTGGAACAGTATCAGCTCAAAGCCGTTCACCTGTTGAAGGGTCGCACGTTGGGATATCATTTCGGGATGGATTGCAGAATTACTGACGAGCTCATCGCCATGGCAGAGCACGACCGAAAGGTCAGTGACGACCTGGCGGCGTCGGGAGCGCTGTACGAGGGCTATGATCCACGTATGGCCGCCGTTCACGAGAAGAATGCGCTGCGGCTCCGGGCGATCATGGCCCAGATCGGATGGCCGACGGAGCGCCTGGTCGGCAAACGAGCCGCGGACGCCGCCTGGCTGATCGCCCAGCACGCCATCGCGCACCCCGAATTTCAGCGCTCGTGCCTTAAGCTCCTTGCTGCGGCCGCGCTCGAGCACTTGGTCCCAGCTTGGCAGCCGGCCATGCTGGAGGACAGGATCCGTGTGTTCGAAGGCAGGCCGCAGCTCTACGGCACCCAGCTTGAGCCCGACGCGCACGGCAACATGCGGCCCCACACGATCGAGGATGCGGACGGAGTGGACGAACGACGTCGCGCGGTAAGTCTCGAACCGCTCGCTGAAATACTTGCTCGTGCTAAACCGCAACCGCTGCCAGCCGACCGTGAACGGTTCGAGCACGACTATCAGGAGTGGCTCATTGCGGTCGGTTGGCGCACACGCCCCCAGTCGTCGAGTAAGGGGCCAGCATGAGGTTGCAGCTGAACGGTATGTTGCCCGCCCCAGACGGTCGCCAAAGGCACATCACGTCGATCCCGGGATTGATCGGTGCAGCCGCTATCGAAGGGTAAGCGGACCACGTTGCGATGTCGGGACGACAGCCGGGCGAGGGAGCCAAATCGAAAGCCGTCGCAGTTCTACCGATTGGGGCGTGTTCCGGGCCATGCGATCATAGTGCCGCGGCGAAGCAGTAGTGCCCATCTTCATCGGCCGTGGCGCGCCATTTACGATTTTGTACGATTGCAGCGCGATTTCGCCGCCGTAGGTCGCCCGAATATTGCCAAATCCTCGCCGCATCGTAGATAGAGGTGATCCACGCCAATTGGGGTCATCTGGCCGACAAGTTGTTTGGCCGGCCGGCAATGAGAGCGTTCCCGACATGGACTTGAAGGCCCTCCCGTTCCGATCGCCCCTTTCCGCCTTCGAGCAGCAGGCGGGAGAGTTGCTCGGCAGCCACCGTGCCGCCGATCCCGCGGCCATCGATCTCTTCCACCGCAAGCACCCCCGCTTCCTCGACGAGAAGATCAAGTGGCTCCCGAAGGCTATTCCCGACTCTGAAATTGGGGATGCAGCTCTCACGCTCGACGATGCCCGCCTTACGATCGCCCGCCACTACGACTTCCTTGACTGGTCCTCACTTGCGGCTTGGGTCGAAGCGATCTCGCAGGAAGGCGGGGTTTCTGAATTCGAATCCGCAGTGGAAGCCGTGGTCGATGGCGACCTTGCCGCGCTACAAGATGCGCTCCGCCGCGCTCCCCGTCTTGTCAGCGCTCGCTCCAATCGCGTCTGCTGTTTCGACGCGCCAGTCCACCGGGCCACGCTCCTGCATTACGTCGCTGCCAACG
>WNFS01004692.1_pt1 | contig 10440 bp, 13 predicted proteins | sample 5400141 | NCBI WGS metagenome assembly WNFS01 (sample SAMN13153358, study PRJNA577476) | soil metagenome | isolation source: 60 cm saprolite under Madrone tree | place: USA:California | collected 2016-06-14
CGAGTGACGCCTCAACCCCGATTTCAACAAGAACGTCATCATTGGGTTCTTGATCAAGTGCCGAAGAAGTTGCCAAGGCTACGGCGTTGGCCGCTGCGCTACTGCTCTTCAGGCCCACTGCAGTTGGGATATTGGAGGAAGTTACTACTTCGCCATGGAGCTTTCTTTCATATCCGTAGTGTTCGAGGACTTTCTCTACTACCCTGATGGCGAGCTTGCTGGATTCTTGTGGGTTTGAACTTACGAATCCGGATGTTTCGCCCTCTCCGTTCTCCAAGCTAACTCTTGCCCGTGTCCAGAGACCAACTCCTATGGCGGCTCCCTTCCCCGTCGCGAAAGCGTTGAGAATGCTGGCCGCGCCATGTGCGACCGCCTGGCCGTTGCCCTTCATTTCCAGTCTCGCCCCAAATGGTCTGTCAGTGACGAGCGCATGAGGGCGAAGGGAGCGGGTTTTCCAAGCCAGATTTCGTACGACAGTGCAGCCTGTTGTACGAGCATTTCCAGGGGACTTATCCGGCCTCTCCGGATTGGGAGAGGTTCAGAGAATCGGTCATATGCCAGGTCGAAGACCCAGTCAATCTGTCTCAAGTTTTGAGATTGAATGCCTAGCTCGGAGAGAATTTTCGCGGTTTTCAGTGGTGTTGCGTTGACTAGAAGATTCGTTCCGGGTATGGAAGCCTCCAGGTTCTTTCTCGTCAGTTTCCTATAGGAGACTCTTCTGTGACCGTTCAGGCTCTCGGCCAGTCTCTTTGCTCTGTGCGGGGAACGGTTCAGGATTCTTACCGAATTGTGTCGCGTTGAGAGGCTCTGGACAATCGCCCTAGCGGCTCCGCCAGCTCCGATTACCAGTATGTTCTTGTCCTCGGGCTCGAATCCGTAGGATTTGATCGCCCTCAGTGCTCCTTCGCCATCTGTGCTGTATCCGACAAGGCTCCGCCCCACTCTGGCGACGGTGTTGACTGTGCCTCCCTTCTTCGCAACGTCATCGACCCGGTCGACCAGCTCCAGAATCCTTGTCTTGTGGGGCATCGTAACGTTGAAGCCGTCAAAGCCCAGTGTGCGAGCTGCCTTTACAGCATGCTTGAGCTGATTCTTCCTGACATCGAAAGGGAGGTAAGCACGGTTTAGTGACAATTTCCTGAAGGTGCTGTTGAAGATCACCGGGCTGAGGCTGTGCTCTACAGGTGAACCAAACAGTGTGTGGACCCTAGTTTCTCCTGTTATCTTGACCGCCTACTCTGCACCGATTATCTCGTAGATGCGCCGTAGTTCGGAAATGCTGGGCTGTCCCGGTGCTGTCTCCAGTCCTCTTTCCAGTGAAGCGTATGTGAAGTGGGCACCGTAGAATGGTGCCAGTAGTCTTGACCAAACCCCGGGTTTTCCCATTGCGAAGGCCACGAGGGAGTTGGTTCTGTGGTTAGTCTTTAGCAGGCTGAGGATTGTTAGGTTGTCTTCGGCTGATCGAGCCGTGGTGACGATCTTGTAGATGTCTGGCGTGCTCCTCTGTAGATTGGCCAGTGTCGATTTCAGCTCTGAGAGCTTAGGAGTTCTGGAATGATCGTGGTGTGACAGGATGATCTTGGCGCTGGTGTTCCGGAACGTCTCGATCACTTGGTCAAGGTTACCCGTTGAGCCCTCAATGTCTACGTAGTCAGCTCCCCCTTCGACTGCGTCCATCAGCAGGCTCAGTCGTTCACTCTCAGATCGCGCAAACGATCCCTTTTCGGAGACTGGCCGGTTCGTGGCGACCACAGGTATCTCCACTGCCCCTGTAACCTTCGATATTCCATGATAGTTGCGGAGGTTGTCCAGTCTAACTTCTACTAGGTCGGCTGACAGTGCCTCCGCGAGCTGTGCTTGCCGGCATAGTTCGTGAGGATCCTCGGAAGATAGAGATACGCAGATCTTGGGTTTCACCTTTCAATAATCATCTCCTCAGGGACTCTTGTCCCGAAGTGTCGTCCGCCCTCCTCGTATCGCACCAATACCTCATCGCCGGGTCTGATATCTGAGATGGACTTCGACCCGGCGTGGTTGACCAGTCGGACGGTCTCCGCGTTTTGAACGATGGTTTTCACGGAGTCGGATCCTACGGAAGCTTCTATGAGCATCAGTGGCCTGCGTTCTATCTTGACGCGGGCGACGTCGACCGTCCTCGTCCGTCCTTCCTTGTCTACGAGTAGGACGGATTGTCCCGCGGACAGTTCCGAAAGGTACTGTGTCTTGCCTTTCGGTGCCAGTAGGTAAAGGGCGACTGGTCCTGCGTTGACTCTGAAGGGACGAGGGTTGACGTGGGGGTTAGAGTGGACCTCGCCTTCTACGAGAAACAGTCCCAGGGATGAGCTGCCGGTGAGCAGACCCTCGCCATCGTGTAAGATCTCGCAGGTGTCTACGCAGACCCGGGCACCGGTACCGATGGGCCGGATACTCGTCACTTTTGCCAGGGAGAGCGAAACTGGTTCTGGCTGTTCTAGGATCAGGTCGCGCGTCTTGATGATATCGCTGGGATGATCAGGTGTGAGTGATATTCCATCTGCTCCCTGCTCCAGTATCGCTAGGGCGGTTCTGCTCTCTTCAAAGTTCCTAGTTCTAGCTAGGATCTTTGATCTTCCTCTCATCTCTGCAATCAGGTTTTCTATCGGGATAATTTTCCAGTTCGGACAGTCAATGAGTAGATAATCGGGGCTTGCGTGGAGGAGCTGTGAGATCTTCACCAAGTCATTCCTGTCTTGGATCGTGATCTGAAGTGCTACTGGAACTCCTCTGTCCTTCGCGGCGTAAGCCGTTGTTATGTCACAGGTTAGTAAGATGTCTCCGCCATCGACCGGGCTGGCAACTTTCGTCGGGAGTCCAGTGACCGGCTTGGGCAGGATGATGGTGTGTGGTTTAGCCTCTTCCGCTACTCTCCGAAGGTCATCTTCTGATATGTTGTGTTCAGGTTCTAGCCAGAATTGTTTCACTTTTCTCACCGGGAGTGGACAGTGCGCTGCCAGGGTCGGCTTGGTTGTGTACGATCTCTGCGATGGCTCTGGTCATGATACTTGGATCTTGGTGTTGGAAGATGTTCCTGCCGATCGATACACCGGCGGCTCCTGCTTGGATAGATTCGTAGACTAGTCGAAGACATTCGCTGATATGGTCTGTCTTGGGTCCGCCTGCGACCACGATGGGTACTCTTACGCTGTTGACGACGTTTCTGAAGCTTTCAATGTCACCCGTGTAGTTCGTCTTTACGATGTCTGCTCCGAGCTCATACCCTAGTCGAGCTGCGTGGCTTACGACTTCGTAGGAGTGTTCGTCTGAGATTTTCGGTCCTCTTGGATACATCATTGCGATGAGTGGCATGGAATAGTCGTCGCATTCGTCCAGTACTCGTGAGAAGTTGTCCAGCATGTCCTGCTCGTGCTCTGATCCAACGTTGATGTGGACTGATACGGCGTCCGCGCCCAGACGGACTGCTTCTTTGACGCTGCATAGCTGCATTTTCCAGTCAGGTTCCTTCGTTAGGCGAGTGGCCCCTGACAGGTGGACGATGAGGCCTAGTTCAGTGGTGTCAACAGTCCTCGCTGGACCTGCATGTACTAGGACTGCATCAGCTCCTCCCTTCGCAACATGGTTTACGGTTTTTCTCATATCGCCTAGTCCTTGGATTGGACCGACTGATACTCCATGATCCATCGGAACAATGACCGTCTTGCCATCGTCCCGGAATATTCGTCCGAGTCTACGTGTTTTTCCAGATTCCATCATGACCACCGCATACTTGTCAGTCAGTTCTTCTCCAACGAGATCCTGATCAGGCTGGCTGCCTTGCGCCGGACTTTCCAGTCCACGAAAACCAAGACGGAAGATGTTATGGTGAGCACTCCGAACATGTTGATGTTCGCGGAACGCAGCGCGTCACTTATCCGCGCGACCACTCCCGGTCGTTCTTCCAATCCAATGCTTCGAATAGTGATGAGTGCCATCCCCATCCGGGATGCGAGAGCTATTCCGTGAGGATCATTCACCATGACATCGTGTAATCTCGCTATTTGTTGCTGCAGTTTCGGCGTCTGTTTGACGTACAGGATGGCGCTGTCGCTGTCTTGGGATAACGCCACTAGACTTGGTCCGGCTAGCTTCGAGATCTTTTGCACAAGTTTTGGTTGACGAGGAAGACCTGTTCCCACGATAGTTACGGATGCGACTGGATGGGGATTGTTTACTGTCACTTCTACCTGAGGAAACGCGCCGCCAGTCACTAGAGTTCCCGGTGAGTCTAGCTTTCCATTCGTGTTTGATATTACCCGGATGTTGATCTTGGGATCCTTGAACCGCAGCGCCTTGCGGTGAATGAATTTTGTTCCGGTGTCGGCTATTCCGATCAATGTTCTCATGTCGATCTTCGGGAGGACTCGGGCGTGCTCGACCAGGGTTGGGTCGGCGGTTAGGATTCCACGCACGTTGGTTACGATAATAACCTCGTCTGCTTCCAATGCCATAGCCAGTAGGAGAGCGGTGGTATCGCTTCCTCCTCGCCCGAGGGTGCTGATCCGTCCGTCGGTTGTCCGACCGATGAATCCACCGATGACCGGGATCACTCCATCGCCTAGGACTGGTTTGAGATAGCGTCGAATTCGTTGGATACTTTTGGTCTTGAGAGGGTTTGCGTTCAGAAAATTGTCGTCGGTGATGATCGGCCAGTCTCGGTCAGATGGATCGTAGTATCGCGCTTGCATCCCGTGAGACTTCAGCGAGGCCGCGAATATCCTAGCGCTTGTCCTCTCTCCCATCGCCAAAATGTCGTCTCTGTCCGTCTCGACCAGTTCAGCCCTACCGTTTGTGAGATGGAGAAGTTGGTCAGTCGTGTTGCCTACGGCGCTCACAACGACGACAACACGGTTCCCACGAGAATACTCTAGGGCGACAGATGCTACTGCGAGGTCGATTCTTTTCGAGTTGGATAAACTTGATCCGCCGAACTTGACGATTAGCAAGCGGCGGCGCTGACGGGAGGAACCTTTGCCTGTGGGAAACAGAGAACGAGGCGAGGCTTGGAGCTGGAGGATTTGGTTCTTGTGCCTAGTCGTGGAGGATGGTCTCGACACGGCACCTATGCCAGTAAAGATGACCACCCATCGCCTTCACACCAGTTATGGTGTCACGTTTTCTAAGTGTCTTTTTAGGCTTGCGGAACGGAGTCTGAGACAGATCTGAATTGGTGACTCGGAGGCCAAGGTACAAAAGTGTACATTATGGATTTCTCACATTTCAAGTGGACGCCGACCTCCACCGCCGGTGGCAGGTGGCTGTAGAACGATGAACTGTCCCAGCATGCTCGTCGGATGAACAGAGCAATAGTAAGTGTAAGTACCCGGTGCAAAGTTGACCGTGAAAGTCAGAGTAGTAGACGGGGGAAAGACATTCGAACACACGTCAGCTCCGGGACAGTCTGGAGTTACGCCGTTCCTGTCCACGTCAACAAAGAATCTGTGAACTGCCCCATCACCACTCGATAGCTGAATGGTTATCGTGTCTCCCTGAGTTACGGTAATTTTGGGGTTGGGTACGCTAGTGTTGTTCCAAGCGCTAATGAATCCTATCAGGCTGATGCTAGGAGTGGAGGCAGCATCTACCCGTGGGGGAACGTTGACCGATGTTGCAATGAGCGAGGACAAGGATAGGATGGCGAGCATGAAGACCCAGAATCTGTTACTTGCCATGGCAAAGGCCTTTTCATACGCGCCTTATCGATCTATCCTTGCACCACGATATTTCCCGACATGGACGGCATGTGGAACCTGCAGTGGAATGAGAATATTCCGGCTTGGTTTGCATTGATTGTTATGGTTGCGTTGTGGATTGGGCTTGTATCGGTTGGATGCGCCGCTACGAACACGTCATTTGCGTAGGGAGAACCTAGGGTGAAAGTGTGATTCTGATCGGTCGGGTTGTAGAAGTGAACGACCAAAGTGTCGCCCTTGTTCACAGTTATGAAACTGGACGAGTATGCGTAGTCTGCCTTCAGTCCTGAGGCGAGGGTAGCGTTGAATGACTGGTCAACGCCGAAGAGATAGAAATCCCGAGTCTGAGCCGCTGGGCTGGTGCGGGCAAGATATGACGCGCTGAGCCCGGTGACGCTTCCAACCAACGCTGACAACAGTACCGCAACAATAATGGTGTTTCGGGGACTCCAAGCGACCATGCTCTCAGATTCCTGGCTATTGCTTTAAAAGCTTTTATGTCTATAGTAGCTTATCCAAGACCGATTGATGAAGAAGTCTAAATTCACAGCCAGACTGGATGAACGTCCGTTAGGGAGGAGCATTGAGCAGCATCCTAGAAAGGACCCCACCTCCTTACGACATGCGAACCTCCTACGGCGAAGATCCTAGTCAGTTCGCAGAGCTTCGTTATCCCACCGGCAAAGGACCTTTTCCCCTCCTCTTCGTTGTTCATGGCGGTTTCTGGCAGTCTCGTTATGATCTGTCGCATATCGGGCATCTCTGCGCCGCCCTCACCTCCAAGGGAATGATCACGTGCAGCATCGAATACAGGAGGATTGGCAACCTCGGCGGCGGTTGGCCTGGAACCTTTCAGGACATCAGCCTCGCGACCCGTAACATCGTCCAAACAACATCGTCCGACCTGCGCTTCGACCACGCCCGGACAGCTATCCTTGGCCATTCGGCCGGAGGACATCTGGCCCTCTGGCTGGCAGGGAGTCACCGGATCAGCAAAAGCTCGCCCCTTCACATGGACCAGAAACAAGCAATTACCAAGGCCATCTCGCTCGCCGGAGTATCCGACCTACGTCTAGCCTGGGAGCAGAAGCTTGGTCACGGAATCGTAAAGCGCCTCATGGGCGGAACGCCCGACGAATACCCAGACCGCTACAATGCGGGCTCGCCGATAGAACTTCTTCCCACAGGCTCAAGCCAAGCCCTAGTTCATGGAGCCGACGACGACACCGTCCCCCTCTCCCAGTCCGAAGCCTACGTCGACAAAGCAGAGAAGCTAGGGGACTGGCCCACTCTTGTCAGGCTAGACGGTGTAGGCCACTACGAACTAATCGACCCAGAATCAGAAGCGTGGCCGTCGGTAGCCAAGGCTGTCCTGTCTCTACTAGACCTGGACCGGCACCAGTAGTGTCCCAGCCTCCAAGAAAAATTCCTAGGAAGAGAAAAATGTGAGATTCGCGTTTGACGATGGTTGGCTAGGCCTGGATTTTGCCCTCGTCGACTAGCTTGTAGCCGTCCACCACTAAAGTCGGTTTTCGAAGGGTCTCCTCATGGCCGAATTGTGTGTCGTTTGTTCCGCCAATGCCCTTGTTGCCGCCTATTCCGACACTGACAGTGCCCTGAACGATGCGATCGGTGAAGAAGCCGATCAGTTCCGCTCGCGGGTTCAACCCGATAACGATGTTGGCCAAGCGGTCTTTGTCACCAGCCATCTTCTCATACATCCCCTTGAACGCGTCGAGATTAGATTGAGCAGTGTAATTTGTTAGGTGTCCGTTCTCGAATTTCAGTTGGAGACCTGTGAGCATCTTTCCGGCAAGTGCCGTGGGCTGGTCAAACGATACCATTCCCTCGGCGCTTGCCTCGTCCGGCGCTACTTCAATTGCCCCAGCGGGTAGTGTCTCGAAACGTGTTCCCTTGTCAAGGTCGTTCTTGTCAATGATACCGTCATGGACGTGCACTTCTCGGCCCTTCAGATTGAGCTTAAGATCAGTCCCATTTGAGGCGGTTATCCTAATACTGGTAGCGTTCCGCAGCTTTGACTCGATTTTTCCTGCTAGAGACGATATTTTCGCGTGGTCCACATCGAGGCTGTTCGTTGTGACGCGTTGCCAGTTTTCATAGTCGAACCCGTAGGTTCTTGCTCGTTCTGGCGTTACGAGGCCGATTGGTAGGTTGAGGACGCGGATTCCTCGTTCAAGAAACTTGTCGCCCATCGCCTTCCCTCCTTCGATCATCTTGCCCATTCTCTCGTCTGGCACGGTAGGGTATACTGACGGATCTTTCGGTCCTCCGAGCTGGACCCAAGCGTCCGTCTGGTCTAGCAAGGAGAGGAATCCTTTCTGTCGACGGGCATACTGTGCCTCTGGAACTTCCTTCAGATACCGCCAATACAAGTCGTTCATTTGGAGAATCGTGGTCGCGATACCACCGGCTTGTTCGACCTCAAACGCTACAGAGCTAGCGTAGTCGAGCGTGTGGTCCCAGGAGAAGACTGTGACCTGCTCGTCGGGTTGGACCCTTAGACATTCATTGACGACACGTTTTGCGATCTGTTTGACTGGTTGGGTTTTGGAGAGTTGTTGAGTCATGGTCATATTATCGTTCAAATCCTCGCTTTAACGTGTAACATATAACTTACTAATAACACTATCCGTCAGCATACAAGAATAGGGATTTCAAGAGCCAGAAACGGTCGTGTGAACGAGAATGAAGCCGGTCAAGATGATTACTGATCCAGTCGCGATGGAACTCTTAGGAGACGACACGCGGCGACGGATCATCTACCTATTGCGGGCCAGAGAGCTCACCATCAGCCAGATCGCTGAGGAGCTCAGAATGACCCCCCAAGCGATCTATCACCATATCAAGAAATTGCTGCCTGTAGAGATGGTCGAAGTTACGCGTGAGGAGAGAGTTGATAATTTCATCGAGACATACTATCGAGCAACTGCGGAAGTCTTCTCGTTTTCCTGGGGAACAAGTGGCAAGAACCAGGCTCAAGCCGAGCAACGGCTGAGAGACACTCTCCTATCACTTGACAAGCTAGGCATCAAGGTCCGAGTTGAAGAAGACACAGTGGCGCAGATAATCAAGACTCAAGGAAAGCTTGAGAGTTTTGGCGACAGACAGGCACTAGAGGAGAAGGTGTCGAAACTGGACGCCGTCGACTTTCTAGGCAAACAAGAACTCGCAAGCGTCGCCACTATGATATCACTATCCGACAAGCAATTCCTAGAATGGCTCGAACTACAAAAGGAGCTGAGAAAACTGTTGCGAGGACTTCTCACATCCACAAGTGGACCTGAGAAACAAAAAACTCGCGTTGGAAAATCATAGCTCTTTTTGGCAAACAAAAGTATCCGGCCTGGGAGGAACCTAGGTCAATGCGGAATGCGATTACTTCGCGCGCGCCGCGGCCGCCTTAGCCGCGAGAGCCGCGAATTCCGCGCGGCCGAAGGCCGTCCCCGCTAGCCCCCAACCACCCTCTGCCGCCTCAGTGAGTATTACCCAGGTCCGGCTAGCTTGCGTCGGATCGCCAGAGATCTTTGCGACAATCTCCGTAGCCTCCTTGACGAGTTGTTTCTGGCCTTCGCGGTTTAGTGCCGCTGGAGGCGTGATAATCTGAACACGCACAGTGCGGGCGGAGTCGGTGGCTGCGGTGTGAACCGTGTGGGGATCCATTCGATGGATGAAAGCGGCGGTGTTGTTCAGGTGGAACGGACCCGGGGTCGCCACACCTTCGGCGCGGAGAACCGCCATGGTCAGCTCGTGGCCGAGTCGGCCGTCGGTGCCATCTGGGAAAAGGTCTGATGGTGCATAGACATCAATCATAGGCATAGTAGAACTTTCAGTGATGGCAAAATGATGGCTAAATAGGTTGTTGGCTCCGGAGCCAACAGTGGACATCGATGCCAGTTAGACGAAGAAAGCGTACGCTTTCCGATTACTTATCAGCCAAGACGAACGATTACGTGACCTGCGCCGCGGTGGAATCAGCTCGAAAGATAGGAAACCAGTGGCGTCTGATAGTGATCAGATATCTCTTGGAACGCCCCATGAGGTTCAACGAACTGCTGAGAGTTGCCTGTGCGATCGATGCGAAGACACTCTCACGAGTTCTTAAGTATCTGGTCTCGGAGAAAATCGTTCGAAGAGATGTTCTCGGCACTCAACCCTTTACTGTCCGGTATGCTCTGACGGACAAAGGAGAGCAGATAAGACCGATAATGCAATCTCTGAAAACATGGGGAGAGACATGGGTGCTAAGTGGCCTCTCGGCACAGCAAGGCCAGCGACTCAAACGATTACCTTCAGGTTGACTTAAGCCGAGTGTTGGACACCCTTGTCGAGGTCAGATTTTCGAGACCATCTCGAACAAGGTATTGGTCGTCTTCCAGTTTCGAGTGGTAGCATTTACCGAAAGCGCTTTTTCTATTGCATTGTTCGAAAACTGGGTTCGTCCATATCCGCCGGGACAGTACAGGTAGATTTCATGCGGGACTGAGTAAAATTGATCTGGGCTTATCGCGAGAGCTTCCAGTTTCTTCAGTTGGCCTTTCTGCGGGGTCTCCGAGAGAAAAGTTACGTGCAACTTGGACGAATCGATTTTCTTCTCTTTCAAGAACGGGTTGTTTGCAATTACACTTCGGATTTCCTGTGAAGTTCTAACGATAACGGGCACGTCGAATCCTAGTGATTCTAGAATTACTTCGCT
>WNFS01009122.1_pt1 | contig 10438 bp, 10 predicted proteins | sample 5400141 | NCBI WGS metagenome assembly WNFS01 (sample SAMN13153358, study PRJNA577476) | soil metagenome | isolation source: 60 cm saprolite under Madrone tree | place: USA:California | collected 2016-06-14
TTCTTCAGGATCTGAAGGCCGTTCTCGATGTGGCTGTTTAGCCCTGATCTGAAAATGACCCAGGCGACGAGAGCATGGTCAATCGAGAGCATCGGAGGCTTTGCGGGAAAAGGTCCGGAGAGGCGGCCGCTCATTGCCTGCTAGCCCAACTTCATGGTGAAGTCGATCGCCGAGGAGCAGGGCGTGCAGATGCCGAGCTTCTGCGGCTACATGCTCTACAGCGGCGCAGTTCTCATACCGCTCTTCGCGATCGTCACCGTGGTCTTTTTCCGCTGAACGTCGGGAGGAGCGCCGCCGGATGGCATCCAAAGAACGGCGGATCCCATTGATCAATCTCCGTGGAGAAGGATGCCGCACGTGCACGCCAGTCCGGATGGGCAGATCACGATAGACGACTGGCAGAATATGGTCGCGGGGGCACGAGAAGGCTTCAAGTTTATGCATCCTCAATGACGTCAAGATCCCCAGGGGGAATCAATGGAGCGGCCGATGCAAATGATCCAGAGAAGGGTGATTACTTGAGCTTTGATGCCGAGGTTCGGGCAGGCGAATTCAGTGGTCGAACCAACTTCTGGATAAGCAGACGCGGCGTGGAGAACTTCGTCGAAGAGCTGGACCAATTTAACGCTCGGCTCTCTGGGACCGCGTCAATGACATCTGGCTGGGGACAGGAGATCTATTTCTCGCTTAACCTCTTTCCGTACGAGCGGGCGGTCGAGCTCGCTGCACCGAGTAACCAACCGAGTAACCGTGGAAGTCGAGACTGAACCGTCGATGGTCATGGCGTTTCTTCAGGATCTGAAGGCCGTTCTCGATGTGGCTGTTTAGCCCTGATCTGAAAATGACCCAGGCGACGAGAGCATGGTCAATCGAGAGCATCGGAGGCCTTGCGGGAAAAGGTCCGGAGAGGCGGCCGCTCATTGCCTGCTAGCTGAGCAGGGCAAGGATCTTTTCCGCCGCCTCCGCGACAGCCGCATCGACGGCCGGCAGCTCGTCGCGCTCGAATGATGTGAGCACGTGGTCGGGGACGTCGTCCTTCTGGTCAGGGCGGCCGATGCCCACCTTTACCCGCTTGATCTCCTGGGTGCCGAGCGCCTCGATGACCGACCGGACGCCGCGGTGGCCACCGTGGCTGCCCTTCATTCGGAGGCGCACGATCCCGAGCGGCAAGTCGATATCGTCGTAAACGAGGATCAGGTCGGCGGGACCGGCTTCGACGCGGCGGAGTGCCTTGGCGACGACAGGGCCACTCTCGTTCATGAAGGAGATCGGCTTGATCAGGCGGACGGGCTCGCCCCTCCACTGTCCTCGAGCAACCACCGCCGAGCCGTCGCGCCGCCAGGACGCTCGGAGCCTCCTGGCGAGGAGGTCGAGGACACGCTGGCCCACGTTGTGGCGGGTGTCCCGGTACTCCGGTCCCGGGTTCCCCAGCCCGACGACCACTCGGCCGTGGGCCAAGCGCGTCCCGCTCCGTTACTTTTCTGCCTTTTCGGGCCTCTCGGGTCTCTTCGGCCGCTTGCCATCGTCGGCCGCCGCCTCCTCGCCTTCCTTCGGCTTGCGCTCCGTGAGGACTTCCGGCTCGGTGACCGCCGCCGCCGTCGGCGCAACCACCGCGGCCACTTCCTCGGCCATCGGCGGCGCCACCGTCGCGACCGCCTGTCCCGGGTCGTTCAGGATTCGAACGCCCTCGGGCGCTCGAAGCTCGGCGACCGTCAATACGTTGCCGATCATGAGCGCGCTGACGTCGGCGTCGATCCGCTCGGGAATAGCGGTCGGCAGGCACGACACCGCGAGCTCGTGGAGCACGAGGTTCAGGATGCCCTTCTGGTCTCTCACCCCCGCCGCTTCGCCCACGGGGCGTACGCTTACCTGGACCGTGATGGCGCGGTCCACGGCCACCTCCTGCAGGTCGACGTGGAGCAGCTGCTCGGTGACGGGATCGAACTGCAGCTCGCGGATGATCGCGAGCCTGGCGCCGTTGCCCGGCTCACCGTCGAACTTGAGGGTGAGCAGCTGGGTCGTGCCCTCGTGACCGTGGATCATCCGTAGCACGGCCTTCGGGTCCACCGTGACGGTCTCGGCCTTCCGGCCGTCGTAGAGGATCGCCGGCACGACGCCCGCTCGGCGCAGGCGTTTCGCGACCTCTTTGCCGGTCACGTCGCGTCGCTTGATCATCAGCTCTTGCATCGCCATGAGTTGCTCCTTGAGAGTCGAATTACGCGAACAGCGTCGAGACGGATTCCTCGTCGTGGATGCGCCGGATGGCCTCGCCCAAGAGCGGGGCGACCGTGAGCACCGTGATGCGCGAAGCGCTGCGCTTGTCGTCGGTCACCGGGATCGAGTTGGTGACGAGGACCTCCTCGATCGGAGAGGTCTTGATGCGCTCGATCGCCGGCCCGGACAGCACCGCGTGGACACCGCAGGCCAGGATGCGCCGGGCGCCCTCGCGTTCCACGGCGGTCACCGCCTGCAGCAGTGTGCCGGCCGTGTCGATGATGTCGTCGATGACGATGGCATCGCGCCCCTTGACGTCGCCGATGAGGTGCATGGCGACCGCCGAGTTCGGGCCCTCGCGCCGCTTGTCGATGATGGCGAGACCGGCGTCGAACCGCTTGGCCATCGCGCGGGCCCGTTCCACGCCTCCGGCATCCGGAGCGACGATCACCGGCTCGTGCAGATCCTTCTTGCGGAGGTAGTCGATCATCACGACCGGGCCGGCGAAGAGATGGTCCACCGGGACGCTGAAGAAGCCCTGGATCTGGCCGGCGTGCAGGTCGAGCGCCAGCAGCCGGTCGATGCCCGCCGCCTCCAGCAGGTCGGCCACGAGCTTGGCTGAGATCGGCACTCGGGGTTGCACTTTCCGGTCCTGGCGCGCGTAGCCGTAGTAGGGCAGCACCGCCGTGATCCGACGGGCCGATGCGCGCTTCATCGCATCGACCATGATCAAAAGTTCCATAAGCGTGTCGTTCGCGGGAGGGCAGGTCGGCTGGATGAGGAACACGTCGGCGCCGCGAACGTTCTCGTTGACCTGCACGTACACCTCGCCGTCCGAGAAGCGCGTCACCTCGGCGTCGGACACCGGGACGTGCAGGTATTGCGCAATCTCCTCGGCGAGGGGGCGGTTCGCGCTGCCCGTGAACAGCTTTAGCTCGTACGCCATCGGCGCCTCGTCCTAAAGTGTGGTTGGGGCGGGAGGATTCGAACCTCCGAATACGGGATCCAAAGTCCCGCGCCTTGCCGCTTGGCCACGCCCCAGCGTGTGCGTTTGGAGAAGGGGGCTCCGCCCCCCTCTCGACTCCCCCGCGAACGTACGGGGCGTCGACTCCCCCCTCTCGACTCCCCTGCGAAGGGCGTCAGGGTCCGCCCCCCTCTCGACTCCCCTCGGCCGCGACGTCCGGCGGCTCACTCTACCGTACCCGTATGGCGGGCCCGCGCAAGCCCCGGACTGCCCAGCACTCCCAGCGAGCCCGCGCGACCCGGGCTCGGATCTGCCGGGCGTGGTCGTACGAGCGCGCTACGCCGAACACCGTGAGCCCGCTTCCCGACATCGCTGCACCCAGCGCGCCCGCCCCCAGGAGGGCGGCCTCCATCTGCTCGACTTCCCGGTACCGGGACGTCGCGACGCGCTCGAGCGTGTTGCCGAGCGACGCCGCAACCCGGCTCGGCTGCCGGCTCCGAAGCGCTGCCGCCATGCCTCGGACCCGGCCACCGTCAGAATACATCGCGGGCACGACCCCACTGTAGATCTCGGCGGTGCTCACGGCGCCGCGCGGATTCACGAGCACGAGGGCCAGTGCGCAACTCGGCAGCGACTCGAGCTGCTCGCCCCGTCCGGTCCCCAACGCGGCGCCGCCGCGGAGGAAGAACGGCACGTCCATTCCCAGCGTCACCGCCACCTCGGCGAGTCGTGTGCCCGGCCACCGGAGTCCCCACAGCCGGTTCAGTCCGACGAGCACCGCCGCGGCGTCAGTCGATCCACCGCCGAGGCCAGCGGCCACGGGAATCCGCTTCTCCAGCGTGATCCGCGTGCCGCGGCCCGACCCCGCCATCTCCTGCAGAGTCGACGCCGCTTTGAGCGCCAGATTGGTCCCGTCCGTCGGAACATCGGACGCGGTGGTGCGGAGCTCCAAGACATCCGCGTCCTCGAGCACCAGCCGATCGGAAAGATCCACGGCTTGCATGACCGTGGCGATTTCGTGGTAACCGTCGTTCCGCCGCCCGAGCACCTCCAGCGCCAGGTTGACCTTGGCCGCAGCGCTGAGCACGAGGCGACGGGCCTTCCCCGACCGCTTCGACACGACACCGAACCATAGCACGGGCCGCAGGCCCTTTCAACGGATGCTCTGTGTTTTCGCCCCTTTCGGGACCGCCACCGTGAAGCGCTCCTCGTCGATTCCGCCACCCTCGACGAGATTCTGGTAGGTGATGGATCCCGTCACGTACGACTGCGCCGCCTCGAGGTCGAACCCGGTAAGGACGCCCGCCTCGTCTCGCCGGTACTTGATGAGAGCGTTGAACGGGCTCCCGAAGATCTCCAGCTGTCGGACCGCGCCCGTCTCGAGATCGAGCCACACGCGCTGCCGACCGCCGAAGCTCACGAGACTCAGGGACGGCCCCGCATCGTCAGGGGGCAAGAGCTCGGCGGACCTCAAGTCGGGCGGCGGCGCGACGCGTCCAGCGAGCGCTGCGACGAGATCTTCAGGGTTGAGAGGCAGACCGAGAACCTTTGCGACCGTCTCGGCGTTGGCCGGCCCGACATGAGCCTCGTTCTTCACGGCGTTGTACGCAGTCACCCGGCCCTCGTGAATGGCGACGAGCAGGAGCGGCGGGCCGAATGGCGAGAGCGCTTCGAAGCGGATCGAGCTCGGCGCCTTGACGAGAAGAACGCCACGGAGACGCTGGCGCTCGCGGCCCCTTTTCAGGGCGATGTCGGCGAGAGCGCGCAGGTCGGTGAATTCGCTCGAACGATCGGCGAGGAGCGCGAGTGCTCGGCGAGCATCTTGGCCGACGGGCTCCTGGGGCGGCACCGTCGCGCATGCGGCGCCGAGCGCAAGCAGCAAGAAGAGGAGGAGACTACTGAGAGGCCTTCGGGCCACCTTTGACCCGGCGTTGGCGGTCCTTGAGGTCGTCGACCTTCTTCTTGACCCCGTCGGCCTCCGGATCGAGCTGCAGGGCCTTCTCCCACGCGGCGAGGGCGTCGTCGTCGAGACCGTTCTTGACGAACGCATCTCCAAGGTGCTCATAGATCACTGGATCCGGCTCCTTGGTTTTCACCACCGCGCGTTTGAGCTCCTTCAGAGCCTCGGGATATCGTCCCTGCTGGTAGTACGCCCAGCCGAGACTGTCGATGAAGTAGCCGTTCTCGGGCTCCAGATCCAGGGCCTTGGTGATGAGCTGGACCGCCTCGTCGAGGTTCTGGCCGCGCTCGGCATACATGTAGCCGACGTAGTTGTAGGCCTCGGCGTGCTTGGGATCGAGTGAGATCACGCGCCGGAAGGCCCCGACCGCGTCATCGAACCGCGCCTGCTTCTCGTAGACGACGCCGAGCTGGAAGTGAAGGTCCTTCTGTTTGTCGTCGAGACCCAGGCCCTCCCGGAGCGTTTCGCCCGCTCGCTCGTACTGCTTGGCGCGGTAGTACGCCGTCCCGAGGTAGAGGAATAGCTCCGGCCGCTTGGGCTCGAGGTTGACGGCCTCGCGCAGCGTCGAGATCGCCTCGTCGAATCGCTTGGCCCGGCCGTAGAGGAATCCGAGCTGAACGCGCGCGTCGATGGACCGCGGGTCGGCGCGCAAGATCCGCTCGAGCTCGGACTTCGCCTCCGCGTCGCGACCGCCGTCCATATAGGTGGTGGCGAGGAAGTAGCGGGCGCGGAGGTTGGACGGCTCGAGCGCCACGACGCGCCGGAACGCGTCGGTGGCGCGCTCCCACATCTTCTGCTCGTAGTACACGGCGCCGAGCTTCATCCAGACGCGCGGATTCTGCGGTGCGGCCTCGGCGAGCCCCTCGAGCTCGGTCTGGGCTTCGGAGAGCCGCCCCAGCCGGATCAAGAGGTCCGCCAGCTTCTCGGCGAACGCCGGATTGTCCGGGTTCGCCTTGACGGCTCGCCGGTACACTGCGATCGCCTCGTCGCTCTTATGGAGCGCCTCCGCGTAGACGGCGCCGAGCGCGCTCCAGGCGCCATCGTGGTCGGGGTCGAGATCGACGGCGGCGGTGAGGCGGGTGATCGCCTCGTCCCACGACTCGGTCTCGATCGCGAGGCGCCCGAGGAGGAACTGCGCCTGGGCCAGGCCCGGCTGTTGCTCGACGAGGCGGAGGAGCACGCTCCGCGCTCGGTCGTACGCCTTCTGCTCCACCTGGATGCGCGCCAGCATCAGATAGGGCTCTTCGGAGTTCGGGCTGAGCGCGATCGCGCGCTCGAGTTCGGCCTCGGCCTCCGCGTACTTCCGTTGGGCCCGCAGGAGCTCGGCGAGCGTCATGCGTGTCGCCATCTGGTCCGGGGCCAATTCCACGGCGCGCCTGGCCGCACTCACGGCCTCGTCCAGGTTGTCCGCTCGCACGAGCAGCTGGGCAAACTGGGTCCAGAGAGTGGCCGAGTTCGGGTCACGCTTGAGGGCGTTCCGCATGAGCGGGACGGCCTCCTTGAAGCGGCCTGCCTGGACGTGCATCTGGGCAACGGAGTATGCGTAGTACGCATCGGCGCGGGGGTCGGCGGCGGCCGAACGGCGCGGGATCTCCTCGTCCCCGGCGAGCGTCGGGCCCCCGGCAGCGGCACAGCCGGCCAGCGCGGTCACGACGACGATCGCCGGCAACCCGCGCCAGGCCTTCGTCAGGAGGCGTCGCGCCGCAGCCGCGACAGTCGGGTCGGGGATGGCGCCCGTTGCCTCGTCGATTTCGCGCAGGGCCCGGGCGTCGAGCGGCGTCGGCAGCCCGCCGCCCGTGCGGGCGGCCGGCTCGGTCTCGATTCTTCCCCAGACGAATCGGAGTGAGCGGACCGCGTTGAACCGTTCGCTGAGACGCTGGGTCAGCTCCTCGCCGCGCAGAGTCAGCTCGTGAAGCCAGGGCGAGTTGTCCACGGCCACGGTGAGGCAGCCGTCGGCGAAGGTCCGGGGCTGGGCTCGGCGGGCCGCGTCAGGGCCGACGACCTCCGGCCAGGCCCGACGAATTCGATATTCCAGGAGCCGGTCTCGCAGGTCGGGCACCGCGATCAGCAACAGATCGGCGACGGCGCGCGGCGGCCGAATGTTCATCCTCTCGTATCATACATCCATCATCCATCCCGGGACGCAGGGCCCGCGAGAGCGGCTAGGAACCCTGATATAGTGGCGTGAATCATGGCAAAACCGAGGCGCGGCGATGTCCTCGATCTGACGATTGACGACCTCGCCTTCGGTGGCGAGGGCGTGGGCCGGGTTGAGGGTTACGTCATCTTCGTGCGCGGCGCGGTCCCTGGCGACCGGGTACGCGTGAGGGTGGTCGAGGCGCGCTCGCGATTCGGGCGGGCGGTAATCGAGTCCCTGGAGACGTCCTCGCCCGATCGGGTGGAGGCGCCGTGCGCCTACTTCGGTCGCTGCGGCGGTTGCCGGCTCCAGCACGTCTCGTACACCGCGCAGCTCGCGTTCAAGGAAAAGCAGGTGCGTGACTGTCTCGAGCGCATCGGCGGGCTCGGCGCGTTCGAGCTCCGGCCTATCTTGGCGGCGCCCACCGGTACGACGTGGTTCTGGACATTGAGCGCTGCCTCCTGCAGTCGGAGACGATGAACGTGCTGCTCGACGAGTTGCGGGTGCAGGGGCGCGCGCGGGGGCTCTCCGTTTACGATCAGGATTCGGGCGAGGGGCTGCTGCGCTTCGCGACCCTGCGCGAGGGCCGCCGCACCGGCGAGGCGATGGTCAACATCGTCGCCGCCGCGCCCGACGTGGTGGCGCTGGGCCCGGTTGCGGAGCGACTGCGCGCGCGGGTCCCGTCGGTGGCCAGCGTGGTCCTGAACGTGAACGCGAAGAAGGCCTCGGTCGCGGTCGGCTCGGAGGAGCATCTGCTGCTCGGGCGTGATCACATCCGGGAATCGCTGGGCGGGCTCACGTTCCAGGTGTCGGCGAGCTCCTTCTTCCAGACCAACACCGTGCAGGCCGAGCGGCTCTTCGCCGTGGTCGAGGCGGCGTGCGGGCTCGACGGCGGTGAGACGGTCATGGATCTCTATTCGGGGACCGGCGCGATCAGCCTCCTGCTCGCGCGCCGCAGCCGGTGGGTGTACGGCATTGAAGTGTCGGCGGCTGCCGTGACCGATGCCGTCCGCAACGCGCGGGAGAACGGGATCGAGAACTGCACGTTCCTCCCGGGCGAGGTACGCCACGTCCTCCCGACACTGATGCACGACGGCGTGCGGGCGGAGGTCGTGGTCGCCGATCCACCCCGGGCCGGCTTCCATCCGAAGGCGCTCCACGCGCTCGCCGCTCTCGGGCCGGAGCGGCTCGTGTACGTGTCATGCAACCCCTCCACGCTCGCGCGCGACGTCGGAGACCTCGTCCGCCAGGGCTACCGGCTCGAGTGGGTCCAGCCCGTCGACATGTTTCCGCAAACGCCGCACATCGAAGCGGTCGCCCGTTTGCGACGGGCGCCGTGAGAATCTATCTGGCCCGCCGCCTTGCGCAGTCGCTCCTCGTCTTGCTGGGGGTGTCCTTCATCGTCTTTTTCATCCTCTATCTGACCGGTGACCCGGCGCTCGTGCTGCTGCCTCCTGACGCCTCCGCGGAAGACGTGCAGAAATTCCGCGAGGCGATGGGGTTCAACGATCCGTTCATCGTCCAGTACGGCCGCTTCTTCCTGGGCGCGCTCCGCGGGGACTTCGGGCAATCCGTGCGCCACGGCGAGCCCGCCTTCAATCTCGTCATCGAACGCATGCCGGCCACCTTCGAGCTCTCCGGCGCCGCGCTGCTGGTCGCGCTCTGCCTGGCGATCCCCGCGGGGATCATCTCGGCCGTGCGGCGCAACACCGTGATCGACTACATCTCGACGGTCGTCGCGCTGCTCGGGCAGTCGATGCCGACCTTCTGGTTGGGGATCATGCTGATCCTCGTCTTCTCCGTGCAGTTCAATCTGCTGCCCTCCTCCGGACGGGGCACGCTCGAGCACCTCGTCCTGCCGGCGATCACCCTCGGACTCTTCACGACCGCGCGCATCACGCGGTTGACGCGCTCGGGCATGCTCGAGGTGCTGAGCCAGGACTACATCCGGACGGCGCGGGCCAAGGGCGTGAGCGATCCGCCCATTGTCTGGAAGCACGCCCTCAAGAACGCCGCGATCCCGATCGTGACCATCGTCGGGATCGAGCTGGGCACGTTGCTCGGAGGCTCGGTCATCACCGAGACGATCTTCGCCTGGCCGGGCGTCGGCCGCCTGTCGGTCCAGGCCATCTACAACCGCGACTACCCGGTGGTGCAGGCGGCGGTCTTCCTCCTCTCGTCCACCTTCGTGCTGGTCAACCTGGTTGTTGACGTCCTGTACACCTACCTGGACCCGCGGATTCGGCTGGGATGAACAGCATGCCGCTGAGCCGCGCCGTGGACCTCGCGGCCGGGCGCGCCCCAGCGCCGCGCGAGTGGGCTCTGTTCGCGTGGCGCCTCGCCCGCCGGCGGACGGCCCTCTTCGGCCTGGTAGTCGTGATGATCGTGATCGTCGCGGCGTTGGGCGCGTCGTGGATCGCCGGGTACGACCCCACGGAGCAGGACATCACGAACCGGCTGAGGGCGCCCGGGTCACAGGATGCCGCCGGCCGTGCCCATCTCCTCGGCACCGACCACCTCGGCCGGGACATCCTGGCCCGAATGATCTTCGGCGCGCGGCCCGCGCTGATGGTCGGGTTCGCCGCCGTCGCGATCTCGGGCGTGCTCGGCATGATGGTCGGATTGCTCTCCGGCTACTTCGGCGGCCTGATCGACGACGTCTTCATGCGGCTCGCCGACGTCCAACTGGCGTTTCCGTTCATCCTGCTCGCGATCGCCGTCATCGGTGTGCTGGGACCGAGCCTACCCGTGATCATCGTGGTGATCGGAGTCTCGAGCTGGGTCGTCTACGCCCGCGTCGTGCGCGGCGCGGTGCTGTCACTGCGCGAGCGTGAGTTCGTGCAGGCGGCGCACGCCCTCGGAAGCGGCGACGGTCGCGTCCTGCTGCGCCACATCCTCCCGAACGCCTTCACGCCGTGGCTCGTGGTCGCGACGCTCGACATGGCGCGCGTGATCGTGATCGAGTCGGCGCTCTCGTTCCTGGGGCTGGGCGTTCAGCCTCCGACACCCACGTGGGGCGGCATGCTGGCCGATGGACGCGTGTACCTCTCCACGGCCTGGTGGCTCGCAACCTTTCCGGGGCTGGCCATCTTGATCACCGTCCTCGGCATCAATCTGTTCGGTGACGGGCTCCGCGATACGCTCGATCCACGACTGAACGTCT
>WNFS01004696.1_pt1 | contig 10436 bp, 5 predicted proteins | sample 5400141 | NCBI WGS metagenome assembly WNFS01 (sample SAMN13153358, study PRJNA577476) | soil metagenome | isolation source: 60 cm saprolite under Madrone tree | place: USA:California | collected 2016-06-14
TAAGAAATTGCTTGCCGGTCCCTCGACTCCGGGTGGTGTAATTCTTTCTCGTAGTTTAACGACTTTTACTGATAACGGCACCTCGTATAATGCACAATTCACGATGGGCAGTATCACACTCGCTCATCCGGGTCAACGAGCGATTGTCAAATTTTTTGAATTTGATTTTTCAGGTGTGAGCTTTCAACCGACTATTAGCTACTTGTTGAATGAAATCAGTGGGACTTTCACTCCGTTTGTGAATGGTGCGAATGGTGTTCCACAATTCGACCCGCCATCAATTTATGGTGCGACAATTTCACCGACGAGCTACAGTCCGAATCGTTATTATTTCGCATCGAATCCTACTGTTGCTACCTGCCGTCATTTGCAGGTTAAGGTTGACTTCGGGTCTACAAGCAACGGAGACGAGTTGTATAACATGACGATTTTCGGTCGTTTAATGATTGAGACATAATGCCAGACAATCCGAATCTCATAGATGAGAAAGATATTCCGAATTGGGAACCAATAGATGTACCCGCTATGATTCCCGGTAGAGCGCCGTTAGGTGCTCCTGCGCCCCCGGTTCCTCACGATATGCCGCAGTTCTTTTCGGGTTCGATTGCACCCGTGTTACAACATGATGGGCATTTCGTTGCAACAGAAATGGCTTCTCCACGTATTCCGAAAACGGCGTTGATGCCACTTGGTAATCAAGCTAATCCGTCTACGAATGCGGCGGCTCAAAGCACGTCTAAGATTGTTGCGCAACAAGTGGTAGCTGCCAATCCTCCAACTGCTGGTGGGGTTACCAGTGTCGCTCTCACGATGCCGGGAATTTTTGTTGCCCCGGTTGCAGGAAGCCCAGTTACAAGTGTGGGAACATTCGCTGTGGCTCTTGCCCCTGAACCTGCAAATTTTGTGTTTGCTGGCCCAATTGATGGACAAGGCACTGTTGCACTCGATACGGCGCGAGGCCAAACTTTTGGTTTGATAAATACTCCCGGCCAGACCATTACCGTCAATCCTTCAACAGTGGCTACGCAAGCAGGTGATTTTGCTCTTCTTTCTATAAATACTGAAAACAATCTCGGTGCCACCTTCACACAACCTGATGCTTCATGGACGACATTATTTGCGGTCGCTGGCGCAGGTCCCGCAGGACTATATTGGAAAAACGTCGCTGTTGCCGGAACCGTGGGTACTACTGTAACCGCTACAGGTTCACGTTCAGTTTCTACGGGAATAGCAACAATACGTACAAGTGGTGGAACTCCAACAGTAAGAGGGAGTTCAAGTAGTGATACTAATAGCAACGGTGGAATCGTTCCTACAAGCATATCTCGTTCTGTATTACAAGGTTCAACTATCTTTTTTATATAGGCTGGTAGCACCATCAATGGAAACACCGGAAATTTCGAAGGCCCCGTGATTGGGCTTTCAGCTACTGATAATCAAGGCAACTCATATACTAAGATTTGTGAATCTTATGTAGCTGGTATCCCACACGTAGCCGGAGGGGTACAAACTGCTATCTTCGCTGCAACTGCATCGGCGGCAGGCACGACGACCATCACTTGGGGTTCAGCTACGCCGCAAAGTTTCGTAACCGGTGAAATAACTATTCAATTCGTAGAAGTTACCAATCTAGCTCCACCGAATTTTATTCCGATATTTCGTGCCTTGGTTCCTTCGGATATTCCGGCGCTTGACGCTTCTATCATCACTTCCGGTCTACTTGCTTTGGCGCGAGGGGGAACAAATGCAGATTTATCAGCAACAGGCGGCACAAACCAAGTTTTGCAACAAAGCAGCGCGGGCGCAGCAATAACTGTCGGACAATTGGCAAATAGCAATCTCCTAGGCTATAAGGCTACATCACAAAGGAATGAGAGCGCAGCAGACACAAACGTTCTTACGTTTACGCCGCCAGCCACAGCCGGAAGTTATCGACTTCGTTTTGTGATGTCTGTATCCGCAGCGACCGCAGCGACTTTAGGGTGGACTGCCACTTGGAGAGACTCAAACGGAAATGTTCAAACTCCGGTGAATTTAGCGTTATTTCAATCTGGAGTTGCGGCCCCCGCACTAACATTTACAACCAGCACAGCGGGAGATTACTACGGACAAATCGACATTGATATCAACAACGCTGCTACAAATATCATATTTCAGTTGACTTTCACCGGGACATCTTTCGCCGCGAAGGTATCAGCCACAATCGAGAGACTGATTTAAGCAAATGATTAGATTAACGGAAACAACGCCACAAGATGTCGAACAATTATCAGAATGGATTCAAGCAGACCCCTATCATTTTCATCAAGGACAGCCGCAGTGGTGGCTGACCGGGATGGACGGCAGCTTGCTCGCCTTCTGTTTGATGGATGAGCGCGGTCCCCTGAACTACGTTCGTCTTGACGCGGAAGGCGGGTATGTTCGCATTCATACTCAGTTCGCACCAGAATCAGTCGTCTCAAAACGCAGATTGGTGGTAGGAATGATTCAAACTATGAGAATGCTCATTGACCTGTACAAAGGCGAAGGTTTCAAAGGACTCGTGTTCAATTCAGTTAATCCGAGTCTGGTTGCATTCATGAATAAGCATTTAGGATTTAAGTCAGTCGGCAACAACGATTACCGATTGAATTTCGAGGGACAGTAAATGTGTGGACCAAGTTCAGAAGAAAAGTCGTTACAACGTTCTAGTGCCAGCTTCGCCGGAATGCTGCAACAGAATTACGGCACGTTGTTTAGTAAGCAGTTGGATACACTGAATGCCATCAATCGTTCATTATCACCAACTCTTTCTGCGGGACCAATTCAGCGTGGCTTCGCGGCTCCAGAGAGAACGGCACTCGATACACAGGCAATTAACGCTGCGGGCGCAGCTAATCGTGCCGCGCAGCAAGCAGCGCGTACGTATGGCGCAGGTGAAGGCGGCGGGGCAACGAGTGGCGTAACGAGCGGTATTACAAAACAGATTGAAAGTGCCATCGGGTCTCAAGCAGCAGAGGCATTAGGCACACGACAAGGTCAAATTGAACAAGCTGATTGGGCTACAGGGCGAGAGAATTTCTGGCGCGCTCAAGGCGGCATGGAAGCTTTGGCACAAGGTTACAGTCCAAATGCAACGGCATCCGAAACGATTAGCGGAACTCAAGCATCTTTTGGACAAGCAGAGGAGATTCACCGACAGGAAATGGAATCGAATCAGATGATTGCTGGCGGCTTGACTTCTCTCGCAGGCGCAGGTTTAACGTTCGCAGGCGGCTTCGCGGGTGGCGGTGGTTTGGCTGGCGGCTTGAAGGCTCTGGGTGGTACGCCAGGGATAAAGAGCTAAGGCTTGACAATTTTTTCAATTTCTGATACACTGGGCTTTGGCCTCAAGGAATAATTCAATGACTGAGCAAGACACAGTTCAGCAGCAACAAGCTGATTCACAAACACAAGGTACACCTGCTCCGGTAACCCCGTCGATTCTACAGGGCACTGGTGGGCTTGCTGATGCGGTTGCTGCGGCGTTCATGAAGCATTTGACTGCGAATCAGCCACCTCCGGTGAGCGCGGTCGTGCAGAAGGCGAAGGCCGATGCTTCGGCAACACAGCCAATAGTAGACCGTCCAGCGGCACCAGCACCGGGTTCGTTTGGTAGTAAATTAGCAAGCGCAACAGAAGGTGTGATGGCCGACCTCGGTGATGCGGCTCATGCAACTGAGGTAAGAGGCGGCGGATGGTTAAGTGGTGTAACTTCGACGTTGAACGCCCGCAATCAGCGTCTTGCACAGAATCAGAAAGACCAAGCATTGCTCGCAAAGACCCAAGCAGAGACCGTCGCGTTGCACCGCAACATTTATCAGCAGGATGTGGCGACCCGTCAAGCTGCGTACAAAGGCAATCAGGATTTCGTAGACACTTATAAGGTCAACCACGATGTGGAGAGTGGCTTAACTCACGACGAGTTGATGAAGCGTGCGCAAACAGACAAAGACTTCGCAAAGAAGTATTTTGTTCGCGCCACGGAAGACCAGCCAGTGCTCGATGCGAACGGAGAGCCGAAGAAAGATAAGGATGGCAATCCAATCACCTCTCCGCTTTATTCCGTTATCAACCGTGCGACCAAAGATGGAAGCGCAGACGACAAGATTTTGTCGGAACAAGAAGCCGCAGACATGAGTAAATATCTCGGTTCCAATGTTCCAAAGGGCACGAAGTTGACAAGCGACCAGTACGCTGCGATGAACGGCCAATTGAATTTGGCACGTAATGCAGTGAACATCGTGAATAACACGAACGAGAAGGACTTATCACCAGAACAGATGAAGGTGTTGAAGCCTTATCTAACGGACCCAACGATTCAAGGTGCAATCTCTCACGTTCCGGGCAACGCATACGCAGGCTTACTGCAATATGAGAAGAACGCAGATGACCACATCACGCAGTTGCAAGGTCAGATGGAATCTGCAAGACAGAAAAATGACCAGCAAGCGTATGATACCGCGAAGACACAAATCTCAGATTTGACGGAAGAGAAGAATAAGGTCTCAGCTTTCATGTCTCAAGCAATCAGTCCGAAGCAGATTGAACGCTACAACAAAGAAGGCGAAGAGGGCGTGAAGTGGGTTGATAAGATTCTTCACGACCCATCATCTCTATCCGGTGACAAAGCATCCTCGGTTCTTCCTCAACTTCAAGAGGCGTTGAAGACAGAGACAGACCCGGGTCGCAAAGCAAAGTTGACCGCAGCAATTAGCGCTGCGACAATGGCTCGTGATAATTATTTCACTGACATGGACCGTAAAGCTCGTGCCGACCAAGCTGCAAAACAAGGCGACCCAGTATCCGCTGGCAGACAACTTGCTCAAGGTTTGCTAACTCTAGCTGACCTTCGTACACGTCAAACGACTACGGACTTCATCGAGAAGGCAACTGATGAGGCACGTAAGATTGACCCGAATTATAATCCGGCAGACGAAGTGAACTTTGAACACATCGCGAAGTCACCTCAAACCGCTGTGTTTATGGGTTCGGCGCGCTCTCTTTTGCAGAAGGGCGGAACCATTGACCAGCTTATCGAGTGGGGTAAGAAAATTCCAGATAACAGTTTGCCAGTGTTGAACAAGCTGGAAGATTGGCAGAAGTTGGCCTCTGGTAAGGGACCGCTTGCAGGTTATGCGGCACTTGTACTTGGTTTGGCCGATGACTATGGCAAAGTTATGGGTGCTGGTTCTGCCTCTGACAGTGCTCGTGATTCTGCGCTCGCTTTATTTGCAGCAGCACAAACACCAGAGCAACGCTTGGATGCAGCCCGTGGTACGCTGGGCGGCGTAGGCTCTCAGTTCGATTCGCGTGTTGGTAAGAACAGATTCTTGCAACGTGAGTATGCAGACTTCGCACGTTCTGAGTTTGCTAGACTACCGGAAAACCAGAAGCAGTCAACTCCAACTCAACAGCAGACACAAACTCAACAACAGCCGCAAATCCATTCAATGGATGTGCAGCGTCCGAAGGACCTTCCGACAGCAGTTGCAACGAAGGACTTCCGCAATAAGGCTGGAAAGGTACAGACCTATTGGACAGATGCGGCAGGTAAGCCACTCCGTCCGATAGCAGATGGCGAACTTCCGAAGGAATAATATGGCCGACAAGGATATCACAGCACCTGTAGACCAAAACACGCAAATACAGCCAGACCAAAATCAGGCTGCGCAACCTATCCCGGCGCAATCGGGACCGCTAGCGCAAGAGGATTTGGCTGACTTAGTTCCGGTTGAGGAATCGGAGAAGCCGTTAGCGGGAGCACATTCCGCATCTGCGACATCCGACCTTGTCCCGGTTGCAGGAACAGAAAAGAAACTTTCGTTGCCGAAGCCGGAACAAACAATTCAAGCATCCGGCGTAATTGGCCCGACAGCTATGGGCGCTCGTGAGCACGACTTCCACAACTGGTTGCAAGACGTTCAAACTGATGTGAAGAACGGAAGCGCTTCGACATGGGTTGGTGCCATGCTCAAGAAGATGGGCGCAAAGGGCACTGATTATGGTGTATCGCCAGAAATTGGTGACTTCATGGCTGGTCCTGCTCTAGGTGTGCCGAAGGCATTGGAAGGTGCATCCGAAGTCGCAGGAGAGCTTGAGGCTGGTGTACGCGAAAGCAATTTGGATTATCGCAAAACCGTGCGCGGTGTTAATAAGATGTTCGGTGGCACATTTCAATCTCTTGGTCCTGCTGGATTAGTTCTTGCGCCGGGTGGCGAAGGACTTGCAGTTGTTGGTAATGCAATGCTTGCCCAAACAGTCGCGCAAAAGGCTGCGGAATATATGGGGGCTGACCCAGATACCGTTGAATTAGTAGGCAATGTTGCAGGGTTGTATGCAGCGGGCAAGATTCACCAAAGTCTGCATCCGGTTGTAGAACGCTTTGGTGTGGCAGTGAACAATCGCACCGCTGCGGAACAAGAGTACATTATGCGCTCTCGTGAGTTGGAAACGGCTCGCGGTCAAGCTGCGGAAATGCAGCAACGCGCAATCGCCGCCGCGCAAAAGGAAGGCACAGGACAAGGAACTTCTGCCGACACAGATGCGGCTCGCTCTGCCGCGTCGGAAGCTGCAAAGAATGTAGCGAATGCGCAAAAGGCACACGACCAAGCAGCAGCCCGTCGTGCTGATGCGACAATTCAAGTTGAGAAGCTAGGTCGCAAGATTACTACATCTGCGGATAAAACTACCGCCTCCGAGTATGAAGCGAAGGCATCAGAGCAAAAGAAGGCTAGTGACTTCTTCCGTAAGGCTGTCCCATCGAAGGGCGCGAATACTTACACACCGGAAGATGAAGACATAGCTCGCGCTCACATGGAAGCTGCGAAGGGGAGCGGCGCGAAGATTGTTGACCTACCATCTGCATACGAAGCGGTGGAGGGCGGTCGTCAAGGTGTCGAAGACCAGTTGAAGCCGCACTTGGAGAAATACGACCAAGAGCCTTTGACAGATAAACCAGAAGACAGTCCGAAGATGAAGGTTACAGCGAAGTTGGCAGAGATGGCAAAGGTTGATGGGAATTTCGAGAACGCAATGGACGCGCTCTCAGAATTCAATATCACCGACCCGACAGTTGGTGAAGCGCAGGATATGCTCACGAAATTGAACAATTACAATCGTGCAGCAATGAAGGGCGCTAACAACTGGGACATCTATAACATGATTGAAACGAACCCGGGTTTTGCGGCTCGTTATTTCATGGCGGATGAACTTCGTGATGGTCTTTACAGCAAGTTGGAAAGTCACGGAGTGGAGGGTGCACGAGAGGCCCGTGGAGAGACTGCATCTCTTATCCGAGTACGTGATGCAATCGGCGCTCAAATTCGCGCAAATCGCGGTGGCACAACTGTTCGCGGCAGCGGAACTCAAAACAGGCTGCGCCTGTTGACGGCGAAGCTGACTGGAAAAACAATCAAAGGTGCTGGTATTGCGGCAGGTGCAGAAATGGGCGGACCTGTCGGCGCAGTCGCTGGCGGTGCTATTGGAGAGATGGCGGCTCAACCAGTGGAAGATTTTCTTGCTCCTCGCGATATGACTCGCGACCAGCACATCGAAAAGTCGATGAAGTACAAGGGCACGAACCGCAAACCTGTTGAAATCAAAGGCCCGGGTACGCCTGCGATAATCCCGACCGAACCAACGCCACCAGCACCGAAAGACACGGGTCCAATTGCGGTTGAATTTACTCCTCGCGAGAACACTGAATTGCACGCAGAACTTGCGGCTCATTACGGTGAGTCGAATTTGGAAGATTCAACATATCAAGAATTGGAACAGCAGCTTCGTGATGATGTTGCGGCGAAGAATCGCAACGGCGTGGCGCTCGACCCGGCTGAGAAGAGTCTTCTAACAAAGGTCTTGAAGGCCGATTCAGCAGACCGTGCAACTCGCGAAGCTGCCAATAAGCCATCTGCTCAAATCAAGATTGACCCGGAAGAGGGAGCGAAAATTGTCAAAGAGGCCGACCAAAGAGCCGCAGAAGGCGAATCAACTAAGTTGAATCCGCATCTGATTTCTTTGGGACGTGGTGATGAATCGGCGCTCGTTTCACATTCACCTGCGATGAAGGCTCACGCGCCTGCGATGCCGATTCCGGGACTGCCGGAAGGCATCACCTCGGAAGATGCACACATGCACGAGTGGGCACATACAGCAATCGGTGCTGTCGATGGTTTGGAACCAGTTGAGATTCGTTCCGACACTCACCCAAAGAGCGAGAAGGGTGCGGGTGCAACAACCGTGTTCAACGCCGGGGCTATTCGTGATGCTATCGGCAACGTGGACCCCGAAGCTCTAGGTAATCAGGAAACGCAGTGGTTGACACACAAGATGGCTGGCCCTGCATCACATGAAGTTTTCAAAGGCATGCCAAAAGAAGAAGTCGAGGCATCCCCGGCGACTCGTTCAGATTTCCGAGAAGCACGTGCTATCGTGCGCGAGGTTCACCCGGACTTCACTGCATCACAGGTACAGCAGGTTGTAGATGCTGCGTACGACCGTGCACGAGACTTCTTGACAAAGCCTCACATCGCAGACCGTATTCGTGCGAACGCTGCGGTTCGTGAGGAAGGACTATCACCAACGCTCCATGCAAGTCATGGTCGCGTAAATCAATTTACGGAGGACATCAGAAATGCTCACAACGAATACACAGGCGGTGAATCTGGACCAGATGGGGGCGGGGTTGGGGAAGGCGGCGAGAAAGCTGCGCAGCCAGCAACCGAAGGGAAGAAGAACGCAGGAGCAGGTGAAGGTGGACGTGGGGAAGGAACACCAAAGTCTTCTAGCGAAGCTGCAACAGCCCGTAGGGTCGCTGAAAGCAAAGTAGTAGCCGAACCAGAAGTTGAATTACGTGTTCCGTTTAAGGGAGGTCGCACGGTTCCACCGGAGCGTACCACAGGCGAATACGATGAGTCAATCAAAAAGGGTGGCGCAATTCCGGGTGGTATACAGAAGGGTGACCCAGAAATTGGTTTGTCGGATTATGTTTTGTTTCATGACCCTACTACTGGCAGCACGCTTGCTCTTCCGACAGATAAAATCACGTCGGAAAACGTAAAGTCTCAGTTGCAGAAGAGTCGCGCGCAATATTTAGCGGCTCGCCCGGAAGAATCAAGAATTCCAACGAAGGGACAGCCGGGATATGATGAAGAAATTCATAAGGGAATCAAGCCGGAAGAGAGCGCGGTCTCTAAGAAAGATGACCCGTTTGAAAAAGCTGTCAAGCACTATGGCACCACAGAGGATATTCATAAAGCAGGTTACATCGGCCCAGATGGTCGTATGCTTGATTTTTCAGACGGGCATGCTTCTCGCATTTTAGACCACGGAAACATTTCCGAGGTTCATGATGCAGAAAATCCTCGTGAGCAATTTTCAGCCGATACTGGAGCTATCAGAATTCTTCACAGCCCGCGTCAAAATTACGTAGGCGTTCATTTTGATTACGAACACCCTCCCACAGATGCGCAACTAGACCGCGTTCTCCCTCTTTTGAAAGAAGGCACAAAGGTTGAAGCTGACGTAAGTTCTACTGATACATCGAAGACGGGTTCAGCAAATTTATTTGTTGGCGGTAGCGGACTTGCAGAAGCAACAGATATGGAAGGGCTACGTCGTGCAGTTAACGACGCTCGTCGTGATGCTGCTCAGAGTGTGGCAAAACGCTTAGGTTCTGAGCCTAATAATTGGGTTGAGAAAGCTGCCGACACCAAAGGTGAAGGGTTTTCGTTTCACCCGAGTACCGGGGAAGCACCAAAAGACGGCTTCATGGTTGAGACAGAACTGAATCGTGGGCAGAGCTATGACCACCCACCGACTGCGGAAGACATTCGTGCATTCACTGAGAATAACAAAGACGTTCTAGCTGAGAACCCAGACCTTTATGTAGGCGGGTACAAGAATACGTTAGGATTGTCGAAGAAATTCACAGACCGAGCAGCAGCGGAAAAATTAGGCAAGAAGACCAACCAGATTTCAATCTATGATGTCGCGGGCGGGAAAGAGATTCCAACAGGCGGCACAGGCAAGTTGACACCAGAGCAGGTTGCGGAGAGTAACATCGGGAAGGTTTCTCCGCAAGAAGTGCGCGACTCAATCGAAAATAACAACAAGAAAGACGCGGGTACAAAGCGTGATGTTCTTAACGCGATTGACCCAAAACTTTTCGAGTCTCGTGATTGGTCGCGTCAAATGATTCAGCCAAACGACAAGAGAATTGATTTAGAAGAATCTCCTAGTGTTCGTTCTCGTGTGAATGATTACAAAAAGCAATTCAAGGCTGGCTCGGAATTTCCACCAGTCGCACTTGATACTCGTGGCTCGAAGTTGGCTGTACTAGATGGAGTGAATAGACTTCAAGCTGCACAAGAACTCGGTGTCCCAATTGATGCTTATGTAGGTAAAGAAACAAAATC
>WNFS01004701.1_pt1 | contig 10433 bp, 6 predicted proteins | sample 5400141 | NCBI WGS metagenome assembly WNFS01 (sample SAMN13153358, study PRJNA577476) | soil metagenome | isolation source: 60 cm saprolite under Madrone tree | place: USA:California | collected 2016-06-14
TTGCGCTTATTTTCCGCAAGTCAGGACGGCAAAAAGCAGCAGAGCCATACTATTTGCATGCTCTGCAAATTTACGAGAAGCAACTCGGGCCCGATCATGCTGATGTCGCGTCTGTGCTGAATAATCTGGCTGTGTTTTATACGAACGAGCGCCGTTACACCGAGGCGGAGAAAATGCATCTTCGGGCATTGGGTATTCGCGAAAAGGTGTTTCCGCCCACCCACCCGGATATCGCGCAATCTAAATGCAACCTTGCGGTGGTCTATCATTCGCGTGGCGATCACGCCAAGGCGGCTGAGCTCTATCGCGCTTCGCTCAAGAGTTGGGAAGCGAGCGACAAACCCTCCAAAGATTACGAGATTGTCGCTTCGAATTACGCCGATCTTTTGCGTTCTCTTGGTCACGCACGCAAAGCACATCAAGTGGAAGTTCGTGCGCGCAAGAAACGGTTGGGTTAACTCAACCGACCATCGACCTTGTCTTATCCCAAAGTCGACATCTTTGGTTTGACCTTGCGGCTCGCTGACGCATGCGCATTGTTGGGGCGCCGCTGTCGTTTGCTCGCGTGGCGGAATTGGCAGACGCGTACGGCTCAGGACCGTATGGGGCAACCCGTGGAGGTTCGAGTCCTCTCGCGAGCAGCTTGGTGAACCGTCTGGCAACCTTTTTTCAGGGACAATGCCCTCGGTGAAGGTATCCCACCACCGTCACGCCACGCCGCGCCCGGCGTCTGCGAGTCGACCCAGAGCGCACTGGCGAAGAGCGCAACGGTTAACAGCGCAACGACGGCGACGACCACTCTTCTCATCCTGAGGGGATGCCGCGTGGATTAACTGATTTATTTCTTTCCCGTCGCTTTCCTTCTTGCCGCCCAGCGAGCTTTCATCAATTGGGAAAGCCTCCTTCGTCCGGCAGGTGTGATTCCGCCCTTTCTCTTGGGTAGGGTTGTCGTTGTTTTCCTTCCCGCCTTTTGCTTTGCCCAGCGAGCTCTCGCGGCTGCAGCAAGTTTGGCTCGAGTCGCGGCCGACATCCGTCGACGACCTCCGCGGGCTGAAGAGCTTGGGGAGGAAGCTCCGAGGATTGAGGAAAGGCGGTTTTCCAAAGCATCGATTTGTCGGCGAATCGAGATGGCTTCTTGTAAAGCTCTAGTAGATGTGTCCATGTGTGGTCACATAGCCGGAGTTATCTGAGATAGCAATTATCTTTTATTACAAAATTAGCATTCGATCCGCGCAATAAAGGCAATTGAAGGTTAGAGCTAGAAAAGTAAGCCTTGGTAAACACGCCAAATGGATGGGCAAACGCAACGGATTGCGAGTCAGGTCCGAATGCTCAATCTTGAGAGATTGAATAAGTCTAGTATAACGACACAGCCTGAGCGGGTCCGGCAAATGTTCGGGTCAATCGCGCGACGCTACGATTTAGCAAATCACGTGCTGAGTTGCGGCGCGGATTTCTACTGGCGAAGTCATGCTGCGCAAATCATTGCAAGTTGGACGCCCAAAAGCATTGTCGATCTTGCCACCGGGACAGGAGATCTCGTGCTCGCAATCCGGAAGAAATTGCCGAACGCAGAAATCGTCGCCGTTGACGTTTTAGCTGAAATGTTGGAGCTGGCGAAGAAGAAGGGCGTGGAGCGAACCGTCATGGCTGATGTGATGAGACTGCCCTTTGCCGATTCCTCCTTCGATTGCGCGACGGTTGCCTTCGGTTTGCGCAACCTGGAAGATTGGGGCGGAGCATTACGCGAAATGGCACGCATCCTCACTGCGAACGCCCACTTGCTCATTCTTGAATTTTCTCTACCTCGATCGCCGGTCTTTCGCGGGGTTTACCGCTTCTATCTGCATCGATGTATGCCGTTTCTCGGTTCCTTTGTCACGAGACAAAAGAATGCCTACGATTACCTCGGCCAGTCAATCGAAGAATTTCCTAGCGGCGCGACCATGCTTCAATTAATCGAAGCGAGCGGTTTCCGGAACGCCAATGCGGAACCGCTCAGCAGCGGCATCGTTACGATCTATACGGCAGAGAAAAGGCAGGATTGAGGGCAATTAGCACCCTACCTTGGAGTCGTGACTGGCGAAGCGCTCGCGCTCGCTGAAGGAACCGGTGATGCGTTCGCGCCGGCTGCTGGCGCAGGAGGGCTCTCAGGCGCGAGCGCGAGAGGCAATCGGAGCAGATTAAGATCGGAATCGTTGATGACAAAGGTGCCTTCGCGCTCGTCCACATGCGCAAACCATGTTCCGGCGCCGGCCATGCTGCCAACGAACAGCCTATGCGGGCTCTTATCGTCGGGCGAAGTCGTGAACGAGATCGCGAGCTGCGGTTTATCGAAGCCATGCTGCGGGATAGTCGGACCAACCCAACGGACAGCACGTAAATTCGATAGGGTATTGAGCAGCGACCGCAAATTGGCTTGATTAATCGGACCGCCTCCCGCTACCCAATTCCATTCCCCTTTTGCGTCCCGCGCAAGCGTCACCTCATATTTCGCAGTCACGCTCAACCGATGAATTTGTTCCGGCTTAAACTTAAAGATCGACAATTCCTGCCATTGCAAAGGATTGGTGGAAATTTGATCGATTAATGTGCGTCGGACCGCCACGACAAATGGTTCATCGGCGAGGCGGGCGTAAACCTTATCGCCATCCACTTTTCCAAAGGTGATCGTTGCAAAGGCCTGTTCGCCAGCTCGAGTCTCGGCCGTGTTCTCCGAAGCGAATGAACTGAGCGTCAATTGCAATTGTGGTTTATCGAGGCCGTATTTCTGCAAATTGGAAGCGACGTCTTCAACAAATCTTGTCACTTGCTCATTTTGTAGCGTGTCAATGAAGCGGCGGACTTCGCCTGAATTTGCCGGTGTGTTCTTGCTACTGGCGATTGTCCAATCATCACCTTTACGCGCGAGAACGGTCTTACCTTTGCCTGGCGCGTCGATCGTGATTCGATCCAGAATATTCGTGTCGATCCGGACCAAATGGTGGTCGCGCAGATCATCTGGTTTGGTGTTAAGAACCTCTTCGATCCTCTTCGGCAGCGTGTAAACGAACCCACGCGGTGCGAACCGCACATAAGCTTGATCCTTTTCTTTTTGCGATACGGCGCCGATCTGCAGCATCTGACCCTTGTCCTCTTGGCCAAATACCTTGATCGATCCGCCGATCTCAACCTTCTGATCTTTCTTCTCTTCCTGACCAAATAGCGTGATCGATCCACGTGGCTCCGCCAAGCCATAGGCATGCAGGTCGCCGCGATCATCGGCCACAAATTGTTGAATCCGCGCCGATGTGACATGCGCTATCAAGTCGCGCACCTGCTGTTCATCGGCTCGCGCGCGGAGTGGCTTCATAATATCCCAATGATCGCCTTTCTTCTGCAGCCCCATTTCACCCGCAGGCGTTTTTAATATGAGACGCGACACCTGCGCGGTGCTCAGGTCCGTCAATTTCCTGTCCCGAAATTCCTCTGGCTTTTTGTCGATGTCCTTCTTGATGGATTGTCCGGCAAGAAACGTCTCCTTCGAGTCTTCCAAGCGCACATACATTTTGCCTTCGAGCGCTGCGTCTTTCCCGAACAAAATTTCCGGTGGTCGCTCCTGACCGGTTAACTTGAGCCTCAGCTTCGGTTTATTCAGGCCATATTCATTGAGTTTGCTCTTGTCTGCATCGATCTCTTTGGCTGAAATGGTCGCGTCCTTCTGCCAACTCTCCAAATCCGAGAACAGATTTTCGATTAAAGAACGGTCGACTTGATCTTTGATCGGCGTCTCAAGGCGCCATTTGTCGCGGCGTCGTATCTCGATCTTTTCGTCGCCATTTTGAATGATGACGCCATCAATTTTGGTTCGATCTAAGCTGACGACGTTCTGGGCCTGGCGCTTCGCTTCTTCCGTGCTCGGCTGTTTAATCTCAAAGAATCTGAAGTAGGCAAAAACAGCAACCGCAATCGCAGCTAAGACAAGCGTAGTTCTCCAATTCATAAATCGAATCGAAGAATCAAACGCGCCGCTTCCACCAGACCGCCGTGCCCAGCGCCGCAAAAACCAGGGGCATCAGCACCAGAACGATCCAACGCAGATTGCGTAATCCGTCTTCGTTGAGACTGAAAGTAAGGGGTCTGGGAATTTTTGGTGCGATACCAATAAGCTGCTCCTGACTCAGCAGCCAATTCACGCTGCCAGAGATGAAATCGAGCGCCTGCTGGTCTTGCGTGACCGCGTTGTCTTGAACGAATGTCGCGTTACTCACCACGACCAACCGCGACGAATTCACCTGCACACGTTCGTCTGCGCTGCCGCCTTTTTCGATAGAAGCGCCGATTGTGGGTGAAGCGCCAGCCTTCTTGGCATCGGTCTGAAATTTCGTCTGATCATCCGTATTGTAATCGGTTTCGGCAAAATAGCCTTTGTCTGCCTGGATCAGCGGCTCGATCCGGATATTGGCAGCGCGTACGCGATCGGGCTCAAGCGTCAGCGAAGATGTGCCACCGAAAAAGAGGGCGTGCACATCCGCCAGTCGTTTTGTGATTGGGCTACCTCCGAGAAAATGCGCTTGGACATCGCGTGTCAGGGCCATCTCCTGGATTCCGGTGCGTAGGAAAGCCATCAGTCGATCATCGTTTACTTTCACGCCCAGCTCGTTCAGGAATGCGTTTAGCTTTGATGTTTTGCGTCCCGGATCGAGAAGAAGCAGTATCCGTCCCTGTTTGTCCCAAAAATCGCGCAACAATTTCATTTCGCGATCGGAGAAATCGTATTGCGGGCCAATAATCAGGATCGTCTTCAAGTCGGCGGGAACTGCGTCAACGTCGAAAAGATTTAACTCCCGGAACTTGATGTTTTCGTTTTCAATGAACGTCTTCAGCACTGAGATGGTGCTGTTTTCGGAAAGTGGTGGTTCCTTGTGGCCAAGCACATATCCGAGAGTGTTTTTCTTGCCCTCTACCAGATCCATCATCGCACTCGTAATCGCCTGTTCGCCTTTGAAGGCGGTGACGCGCGGACCTTCCCCGATGGCCATTCCGCTCTGATCGACCTCCGCCATCTCGGACGCTTTCACGGTTTTGTTGCGACCTTCGTAATCAATTACTAGGAGACTCTCGTCGCTTACGACTTTGTACTTGTCGAATATCTCCTTCGCCCGGGAGAGATTGCGTTCCGGATCGATGTATTCGACGTCGATCTTCCCTTTCGCCGCATACTGATATTCCGTCAGCAAATTTTGCACGTCAGCGGTGATGGGAGTGCTCGGGGAAAAGAAAACGATGATCCGCATCTTGGTTTTGATTGTGCGGAGAAAACGCTTCGTCTTATCCGAAAGCGCATATTTCTGATCGTGAGAGAAATCCCAGCGCTGGTAATGTTTGAAGGCGATGGAATTCACCATCGCGGCGAGAAACAAGATGAGAATGATTTGGGCCAGAACATTGAAACCGATCTGAACCCGACGGATTTTTTTCGGACGCCTTTGCGGTATTGTCTCGTCAGCCATTGGTCACAGCCTCCATTTGCGGGATTGGAATGCCCGATGCGTGAGCGCCAGCATCACGATGGTCATAGTCACGTAAAAAACGATCGGCCGCGTATCGATGACGCCACGTGAGAACGTTCCCATATGCTCGATTGCGGAGAAGTAGCCGAGCAAGTCGCGCGTCGCGGAGCTAACATCGAGAAGAATGAACTGAACCAGTCCGAGAAAGAACAGCAGGGTAATCGCGCAGAAAGAGATGACCGCGGCAATAATCTGGTTCTTGGTCAGAACAGACGCAAAGCAACCGATCGAGAGATAGAACATGCCGAGGAGCAAAAGCATTAAATACGAACCCGAGTATGCTCCGGCCGAATGGGCAGCGGGTTGGCCAGTGATTTGCTGAAAAATTATGAAGTAGAACGCAGGTGGGACCCAGAGGATGAGATAAAAGACGAGCGCGCCAAAAAATTTTGAGAGCACAACCTGCCAGTCGCGCACGGGCGCAGTCATGAGCGGCTCAATGGTGCCGAGTTTAAATTCTTCTGCAAACAGACGCATCGTGATGAGGGGAAAAATTAAAACGAAGGCAAACCAGAAGAAGACGGAGTTAAAAAATGCTTCCTGCACCGTGTATTGGACCTGGCGCTGGTTCATGAACGAAACCTGAAAATAAAAGTCCACCCCGCTGATGAGCAGGAAAAAGATGAGGACGATATAGGCGATCGGCGAGTGAAAGTAGCTGCGCACCTCGCGTGAAAGCAGAGCGTAAAATTTGCGCATAACCTTTAGATCGACATCCGCGATAACATCGACCTCAAACTGTGTCCGGATGTGTGAGCTCGACAAACACGTCTTCCAGCGTCGCTCGACGTTGAGTCAGTTCGCGCACGATCCAATGCCGGGCAGTGGCGAGCCGAAAAATTTCCTCGCGCACATCAGCGCCGGACTCGACGCGCAATGAGAATAATTTCCAATCGCCGTCGGCATCCACAATTACATTCCGAACACCTGAAATTTTCTTTAGTTCCTCGGCGCCATTGTCGGGTCCAACCTTTGCCTCGAGCACTACACCACCAACTTGCCTGATCTTGCCGAGCAGATTTTCCGGCGTGTCGCACGCCTCAATTCGTCCTTTGTGAATGATGATAACTCGGCTGCATGTCATTTCGACCTCGGGCAAAATGTGTGTGGAAAGCAAGATGGTGTGCTGTTTGCCGAGATTTTTGATGAGTTCGCGAACCTGCCGAATTTGATTTGGATCGAGACCGATTGTTGGCTCGTCGAGGATGAGGAGATCGGGCTCGTGCAAAAGCGCATCAGCCAGACCTACTCGCTGCCGATAACCCTTAGAGAGCGTACCGATTAATTTCTTTTCCACCTCCTTCAGACCGCAAAGTTCCCTTACGTCGCCAACACGCTCTGCGACGCGGCGATGTGGCACTCCTTTGAGCGCAGCGCGGTAATCGAGGTATTCCGTTACCCGCATGTCGCTGTAGAGCGGCACATGTTCCGGCATATAACCGAGGTGTGCCCGTGCCTGCAGAGATTGCTCGAAAACGTCGAACCCGGCAATCGTGGCACGACCGGAAGTTGGCGGCATGAAGCTGGCCAATATGCGCATGGTGGTGGTCTTGCCCGCACCATTCGGCCCCAGAAAGCCCATGATCTCGCCTTGACCGACTTCGAAATTCAAATCCTGGATCGCAGGCTGGCCGGCGTAACGTTTGGTCAGATTTTCGACTTTAATCATTTGACGATATTTCCATGAGACAATCGAGCGGTGATTGCGTTGCCAATTTTTTTGTCAACGCGCCGCCATTGTCAAAGTTTCAACCTGTTCACCTTGCCCGCCGGCGCGGATCGCGCCAATGGCAAAATTTACGCTCGCGCCACTTTGCGCCCGACCTAACAGGTCCTCGACTTGTTTGACAGAATTCACTTCGTATTTGGCCACGCGATAAATGACGAGGCCGCGTTCGATTCCCGCTTGGTCTGCCGGACTGCCTGGTTCCACCGCGGTAATCAGAACGCCGTGGCCGCGCGCGTAGCCGAGCGCATCTAGTAATTCCTCGCTTAAATCCTGCAGTTGCATTCCAAACAACCGCTCCGCGTTCGACGTCGATATTTCCTTTGTTGTCGGTTGCTTGCTTGGGGTAAGCTTTTTGTCCGCAATTTTCTTGAATCGGGACACGCTGTCGCGCACTACGTCTGCCGGAATGGCGAAACCTAGTCCTTGCGTCGGCACGCCCTGGGGGGTGAAAGCCATTTTCGCAGAGCTGATACCGACCAGACGCCCAGAAATATCGATCACTGGTCCACCGCTGTTACCTGGATTAATCGCCGCATCCGTCTGCACGAGGTCTTTGTATTCGATATTCTCGATGGTGATATTACGCTTAACCGCACTAAGAACTCCGCGGCTGATCGAGCTGCCGTAACCGACTGCATTGCCGACCACGATGACTGTTTCACCGAGCAAGTTCGGCGAAATATTGTCGAGGCTGATAAATGCGAATGCGGCTTTGGCGTCGATCTTGATGAATGCCAGATCGGTTTTGTCATCGCCGGCGATATAGTGTGCGCTGTACGTTTTGCCGTCATTTGTCGTTACCTGAATTTTCAGGTTCGCGGCGCGCTCGACCACGTGCTGATTGGTGACAATGTAACCGGTTGGATCGATGATGAAACCTGAGCCCAGACTTTGCAAAGTCTGACGAATTTCGCGCGGCCGGGCCTGATCGTAGCCGAAGAATTGCGAGTAAAAATCCTCAAATGGATCCCGCACCGCTCTCCTGACCACGCGCTCGGTATTGATATTCACGACTGCGGGCAAAACTTTTGCGAGCGCCAAAACCGCCGGCTCCGAAGCTGGATCGGCTTGCGCGAACACACCTGTCGATTTCGCGAAGAGAATCCCGCAGGTTGCGGCGAGAGTAAGAACAAATTTGCGACGGAGCTGCATTTGGCCGCAGCAAATAACGGAACACTCTTCGCACTGTCAACTTGCCCAGGAGCGTAATAGTCGCAGATTAAAAATTCGTATGTGGTCTTCCTTGGCGACTCGGGCAAATCTGGATTTGCTCGAGGAGAATTACAAGCAATGGCGGCAAAATCCTGAGTCAGTTGATTCAGGCTGGGCCGCGTTTTTTGAGGGGTTCGAGCTGGGAGAGTTGCCGGAACGAAATGGCGCATCAGCCAAGCCTGCCGAGGGTCGCGAAAGTTCCCTGCAGTCGCGGGTGGACGGACTTGTTTACGCCTACCGCACGCTCGGGCATACGATCGCGCGCCTTGACCCGCTGGCGGATAGGCGGCGCGAAAATCCGTTGCTGACGCTACGGGAGCTCGGATTTAGCGAGAAGGATCTCGATCTTCGCGTTTCGTCGAAATTCTTTTTCGGCAACCGGCAGATGACGCTACGTGAGATCATCGCCGCGTTGGAAAATATCTATGCAGGCTCGATCGGCTCGGAGTTCATGCACATCCAGAACACTCGCGTCCGAAATTGGGTGCTGCACCGTCTCGAATCGCGGCCGGCGAAAACCGAGACACCTTGGGCTGTGCAAGTCGCTTTGCTGCGGACCTTGCTGGAAGCGGAATCGTTCGAAGTTTTTTTACATGGACATTACGTCGGGCAAAAGCGCTTTTCGCTCCAAGGCGCTGAATCGTTGATGGTGATTCTTGATACGATTCTCCACAAATGCCCAGGGGCTGGCATCGCGGAGATTTGCATGGGTATGACGCACCGTGGCCGTCTCAACGTGCTGGCGAACTTCCTGAAGAAATCGCTCAACGTCATCTTTACTGAATTCACCGAAAACTACATCCCCGATCTGGTCGCCGGGGATGGCGATGTGAAGTACCATCTCGGTTATCGCACGGTGCGAAAACTTGGTTCTGGCGCCCAAATTGAAATCAGGCTTTCGGCCAACCCAAGCCATCTTGAAGCAGTCGATCCGGTTGTTGAAGGAACGGCACGCGCGCGTCAGCGCATTCGTAACGATACCGACCATCGCCGGAAAGTTCTGCCTCTCCTTATTCATGGGGATGCGGCCTTTGCGGGGCAGGGGATCGTCGCGGAAACCCTCAACATGTCGCAGCTGCCTGGTTACAGCACTGGCGGCACCGTGCACGTAGTCGTGAACAACCAGATCGGCTTCACAACGCTGCCCGAAGACGCGCGCTCGTCGATGTACGCCACCGACATCGCGAAAATGATTGAAGCGCCAATTTTCCACGTCAACGGCGACGACCCGCTTGCCGTGAAATTTGTGACAGAGATGGCGCTCGATTTTCGTCAGGAATTTGGACGCGACGTCGTAATCGACATGTATTGCTACCGCAAACATGGCCATCAGGAAGTTGACGAGCCATCATTCACTCAGCCCGATCTTTACGCCAGGATCGAGACTCGGCCGTCGGTGGCGCAGTTATACAAACGGGAGTTATTCGAGGCCGGAGCACTTAGTGAGGACGACGCGGCCTCGCTCGAAACGGAGTTTCAGCTTCGACTCGAAATGCCGCTGGATAATGTGAAAGCACTCGAGAAAGAAAAGGGAGACCGCCAGGCGAAGTTTAAAGAGTCGACCGCTGTCTTCCAGCCGGAATACACAAGCTCGTCGGTGTCCACCGCTATCAGCGCAGAGAGGTTGAAGATCATTGTCGATGGGCTGACGCGCGTGCCGGCAGGCTTCAACATTCAGCCGAAAATAAAACGGATCGTCCTCGACCATCAGCGGAAAGTCTTCAAGGCCGGCGGTCCATATCAATGGCATTACGCCGAAGCGCTCGCGTTCGGATCGCTTCTCCTGGAAGGAATTCCAGTCAGATTATCGGGCCAGGATAGTTCGCGCGGAACGTTCAGCACGCGTCACGCCGTTCTTTATGACGCCAAAACGGGCGAACCCTACATCCCGCTCATGCATCTGGCGAAAGAGCAGGCGCGGATCTGCATTTACAACAGTC
>WNFS01023705.1_pt1 | contig 10433 bp, 5 predicted proteins | sample 5400141 | NCBI WGS metagenome assembly WNFS01 (sample SAMN13153358, study PRJNA577476) | soil metagenome | isolation source: 60 cm saprolite under Madrone tree | place: USA:California | collected 2016-06-14
CTTCAGCGTGGACGATCCCGAGAATGACAAGCAGTTTGCCAGCTTCTTCCTCGATCCGCTGTTGGCGCACCTGTTTGCTTCAACCCTGCACATCCCGATTCCCCCCGCGCCGCGTGTTGACCTGCTCCCTCTGGTCCAGTACATGGCTCCGATTTGCCCGGGATGTGGTCCGAAGGACGCCGGACCGATCGCTGATCTGCTGCGGCTGAACACGGGCATTCCGCCGACGCCCGTCGGAAGCCAGAGGCGTCTCGGATTCCTGGCGGGAGATCTTGCCGGCTTCCCGCAAGGACGGCGCCCGATCGACGACGTGGTCGACATCGCTTCACGGGCGGTAGCCGGGATTCTGGCTGGACCCAAGTTCGGTGCACGCGTCGGTGACGGCGTGAACATCAACGAAGACGGTTACGGCGCCACCTTCCCCTATGTGACGCCTGCTCACAGCGGTCGCAACAGCCACCATCCGGGTCCTGGGCAGGCGGGCTGCTCGGGTCAATCCGATGGAGTTTGCCCGGTCAAGTAAACCTGCTTCGTGGCCGCTCTCGACAGCGGCCACGAACTTTTTCCCGACATGCGAGGACATCATGAAGCGAATTGCAGCCCTTCTACTGCTGGTTGTGGCCACGACCGCCGGATTTGCGCAAGCCCCCGGCGTCTCCGCTGAGCCAAAACTCTCTCCCGCCGAGCGCAGCATCACTCAGGCCAGGAAACTGCTGGAGAAAAAACCAAACGATTTTGAAGCTTACAACGCGCTGGCACTGGCGCTCTCGCGCCGTGCGCGGGAGACATCCGACGTTACCTTTTACGCGCAGGGAGAAGACGCCCTTCAGAAATCCTTTGCCATCTCTCCCGACAATTTTGACGGCCAGAGGATTCGGGTGTGGCTGTTGCTGGGAAGACACGAGTTCGCGGCCGCACTGGAGGCAGCCACCAAACTTAACCACCAGATGCCCGATGACGTCATGCTGTATGGCTTTTTGACCGACGCCAATGTGGAGCTGGGCAATTACAAAGACGCGGAGACAGCCGCCCAGTGGATGCTCGATCTGAGGGCGGGAAATATGCCGGGCCTGACCCGGGCTGCCTATCTCAGGGAACTCTTCGGGGACATCGACGGATCCCTGGACTTGATGAACATGGCTTACCAATCGACCCCGCCGAGCGAGGTCGAGGATGGCGCCTGGATCGTGACTCAGATGGCTCATCTGAACCTCGCCATTGGCCAGATCGATGAAGCCGAAAAACTCTCACAGCAAGCGCTCGCCATGTTCCCTGGCTACCACTATGCCTTGGGAAACCTGGCGAAAGTGAGAATTCAGCAGAAGCGTTACGGTGAAGCCGTGGACTTGCTGCGCCAGCGTTATCAGGCCGGCCCGCACGCGGAAAATCTCTTCGACCTGGCGCAGGCGTTGCAATTGGCTGGCCGAACCGAGGAGTCGGCAAATGCCTTCGCGGAATTCGAACGGAAGTCGCTGCTGGAAACGAACCGGGCCGACAACTCTAACCACGAACTGGTCTTCTACTACGCCGACTACGCACATCAACCGGCCAAGGCGCTGGAAGTGGCGCAGCGCGAGTATGCCCGCCGGCATGACGTGTTCACTCTGGATTGCTACGCTTGGGCTCTACACCTGAACGGCCAAGATCAGGAAGCGCTCAAACACGTCAACACAGCTCTGGCCGTCGGCATCCGCGACGCAAAGATTTTCCGGCACGCGGGCGAGATCGCGCTGGCGACGGGCGACCACAAAGCCGCGGAAGGCTATTTGCGGCAAGCTGCTGAACTGAAGGCTCCGGGGTCGGAAGAGGCGCGGGTAACGTTGGCCCGGCTTTCGCAGCCGCAGGCCGCACGAATGGAGCCATGAAGACATGGTGAACACATCGCCCGGAGTTGATTCCTCGGGGGAACCCTTACCCGAGCACTGGGGAAATTCGCAGGGCCGGAATGAAATCCAATTCGTATCAAACTTCGTATTTTGTGTGTAGCACGATTGCGAAATTGGTGTTATACCGTCGGCAATGAAATCTGGAACGCATGCCGGATTTGTGAATCAAGCTTAGTACCCGCCTCAAGAAAGGTGCCGCGATGAGCAGGAACGTCAGGCCAGTGAAATCCCGCGCATCCAACACCATGGCGATTCGGGCCAGCGCCGGTTGCGAATGCTCCCTGCCAGTAAGGAACGGCCATTTATGGCTTCTTCTGTTGATCCTCTGCGCTTTCACAGGAGACTCGGAATCGCAAGCCGCCTTAGTCTCGCTGCGCATCGTTTCCGGCGTAGTGATGACGGAGAGAAATGAGGTGGTTCCCGGGGTTACGGTTGTCGCTGAATCCACTTCGGGTACGGCACAGGCGGTGACTGACGCGAGCGGCAACTTTCATCTGCGAGCCCCACAAGGCGCTCTCAAGCTGAAGGTCTCGGGGAAATACGTAATCGCGCAAGAGAAGGTATTGAGCGCATCCGAAACCTCGCAGGGTCTGGTTCTGCTGATTCGATATACGATTCCGCTGGTGCACGAGGATCTGGTCATTTCCGCCGCCGCACTGAATCCAACCATCGACGAGCGCAATGACACTGTCTACAAGGACACGCTGTTTTCCCGAGATGACCAGCTTGTGGACACCCTGGCTGCTGGTATCAACACGGGGCAGCACGAAGGCGGCGGAAAATCGCTGGAGATTCGCCGCTTTGGGTTCAATCTTGACCACGGTGGCGTCAACGGCGGCCTCAAAGTCCTGGTCAACGATCTGCAGCAGAATCAGGGAACTCAGGGACATGGTCAAGGGTATCTGGGAGCGCTCAAGAGCCTGACGCCGGAGCTGATCGACGACGTGGATATTCTCAACGGACCATTCAGCGCAGAGTACGGAGATTTCTCCGGCCTGGGAGTGGTGCACATCCGGCTCAAGGAGAAACTGCCCGATCTGCTTACCTTGAGGGGCCAGGGCGGATCCTTCAATGCATTTCGCGGACTGGCGATTTACAGTCCGGGGCTGGAGAAGACGGACGCCTTCATAGCCTACGACGGGTCTCATACCGACGGTCCCTTCATCAATCCGGGACGCTACAAGCGGCACATCGTGACCGGAAACTACACTCGCCACCTGAACGAAAAAGAATCACTGGGGTTCAAGCTCAACGTTGGAACCAACGATTTTTATTCGTCAGGCCAGATTCCGCTGGACCTGGTCGTGTACGGTCAACTGAATCGCTTCGGATTCATCGACCCTTACGACGGCGGCCGCGTCAGGCTGGGAACCTTTGCGACTTACTACAAGCGCGACTTGGCCAACGGCGACATCTTTAAAATTGACGGATTCCTGGGCCGCTCTCTATTCGATTTGTACTCGAACTTCACATTCTTTCTCGAGCACTATCTTCCGACCGACCCGATCAGGGGTGATGAGATCCAGCAGCACGACTCCAGGTTGCAGGAAGGGTTCAATGTCCAGTATCTGCACCCTTACCACCTGTTCGGCCATTCCTCATTGTTGACCCTGGGCAGCAACTTTCACGACAACCAGATTAACGTTGGACTGAACCAGACCATAGCGCGACGGATTCAGGAAGTTCACACCAGCGCCCACGCGCACGTAACTAACGCCGCAGGTTACGTTCAGCAGGGGGTGGATTTTCTTCACCAGCGGGTCCATTTCGATGCGGGCTTACGGCTCGACTATTTCCGATTTGCTGTGAACGACCATCTGGTTCCCGCAGACAGCGGAGTACAAGGCGCTTCCCGCCTTCAGCCCAAACTGAATCTCTCCTACACACCCACCTATCGCGTGCCTCTTACGCTCTATGCCAGCTACGGGCGGGGCATCTCCAGCCAGGATGCGCGTGGAGTGGTGCAACGACCCGATGCACCCAAGGTTTCAACCACCGATTTCTACCAGGTGGGCACTTCAAATAATTTGAGAAGGTTCTCGCTGAGCCTGGATGGGTTTCTCATCAATCGCTCTAACGAGCAGGTGTACATTCCGGACGATGGCACATTCGAGTTCAAGGGACCAAGCCGGGCCTACGGCTGGGAGGGAAAGACTTCATTTCAAATCACTCGCTACCTCGCCTTCAACGGTGGGTTCACCCAGGTCGTCAATGCGTTCTTTCTGGGAACGCCCCGCGTTTACGTCGACAGCGCTCCCCATTGGGTGGCGAACTCGGGGCTGACGGTGACGGAATGGCACGGCTTCAACGGATCGCTGCGCTACCGCCATGTCAGTAAGTACATTCTTGATGGTTCAGACCCCACGATTCCCAAAGCCACCGGACTCGATGTGCTCGATTTGAGCACCTCGAAGCGGATACGGCACGGCCTGGACTTTAATTTCGCCATCGACAATGTGAACAACAAGCGCTTTTACGAAACCCAGAACTACTTGGAATCAAGAGTCACCCCGACCGACAACGCGATCTTCCGCGTACACGGCACGCCTGGTTCTCCCATCGGCGTCACCGTAGGTCTCACCTTCCGACTGGGCGAAAAGTAAAACAGCAAATCTCGATAGCACTTTCCGTGAGGTCAATCCAAATAGTCCAGTCAGCGCGGTTGACAGCCAGTTATGATTTTGAAACAACAGGAGTGTGCAGACTGGAACGGCATCTTGACGGATGAGAAGCGCAGGACTTTTCTGACCGGCGGTGCCGCATTTGCTCTTCTTCACCCCGCTCGGCGCCCGGCTTCGGCGTATGCCTCCGATCCTTCGGCTCCCGCGCTTCCCATCATCGACGCGCACATTCACCTGTTTGATCCTACGCGGCCGGGCGGAGTTCCCTGGCCCGACCCGTCTGACACCGTCGTCTACAAACCAGCATTGCCTCCTCGCTTCAAGAGTCTGGCGGCGCCCCTTGGCGTGGTCGGCGCGATCGCGGTAGAGTGCAGCCCCTGGGTGGAAGACAACGATTGGCTGCTCCGCGCCGCCGCCAGCGATCCAATCATCGTAGGGGTGATTGGACGCGGCAAACCCGATCTTCCGCGGCATCCGCTATGGCAACCTCTGGGATCGGAATCTCGGTGCCCAGTTGAACAATCCTGGATTTATCGCGAATCTGACGCGGCTATCGGCATCCGGCCTGCTGCTGGAGAGCGCCAATCCCAATCCTGTGCTTATCGCCGACATCCTGAAGCTCACTGACAAAGTTCCCGAGTTGCGAATCGTGATCGACCATCTTCCGCAAGCCGTGCCCCCCGTGGAACCCGCAGCCCGGAAGGCTTACCAGCGGGATCTGCAAGAACTCGGCCGGCGCAGCAACGTTTTTGTGAAGGGCTCAGAGGTCCTTCGCCGGGTTGGTGACAAGGTGCCAGCCGATCTCGATTTTTACCGGCCCTGGCTTGACGAGATATGGGACATCTTCGGAGAGGATCGGTTGCTGTACGGCAGCGACTGGCCAAACAGCGATCACGTGGCGCCTTACGCCGATACATTCGACATCATCCGGCAGTATGTGACTCGCAGGGGACCGCGCGCTTCAGCGAAATTTTTCTGGAACAATTCGATCATAGTCTATAGATGGCACCAGCGCAGCGCAGCGCAGCTCAGCAACATCTGTCTGGATGATTCTGATTTTGGGTGGAGCAGCGCTTTAGCGCTGCATTGAAGGCGGCGTGTTGCGGCTTCAGCCGCTGAGGTACCCCCAGGGACTAAAGCCCATTGCAAAACTAAATCGAACTTGCACCGTACCCGCAGAACCTTGCGAAAAGGCTGCCGGTGCCAGCCCCGCGCTACTCAAACACAAAACAACCCCGAGACCAAACCGCAAAGCACGTCTTTTCATCGGTATTTTTCCTGGCTCTCTATGACTTCAAAATACGGAGCGCGCTGGTGAAGATCACGCCTGGCCATCCTTCCGCCTGTCGCCAGATTCGAAGTTCACCGCCGATATTATCGTTTACTTTATCGTTTATGCGAGCGAGTGGGGATGGCGTGTGTGACCCGTGCGGGGTCAGACTTGCGTTTACCGCTATCAGAGGGTTTCGTTAACCACCGTCTACGGTCATTACGCTAAGACTTCACCTCTGTTCGCAATTGGGTGTGTCCCAATTTGAAATCTAATCTATGTCAGCACCAGAACTTATTAATCTGACGGTTAAGCGTCTTAATAAATACTCAAGAGTGTGTCACCCGTAGGGCAAGCTTCGTCGCGGCTCACGTCCGGACAGCCCGCAGCCTGCTCGAAACTGGGAACCCGAAATACAGAACTGGTAAAAAGTCAGGTGAAATGAAGACCACGCCCCGGCTGAATCGCAGTGTGCAATTCGCGTTCGGGTCCGCCATTTTGACCTTACTCGTGGTGGGTGCGGGGTCTTATCGCGGCATCGTCGCGTCCAGTGAAAGCGATCGCTGGGTGCGGCATACTCACGAAGTTCTGGAGAGCCTCGCGGATTTACTCAACGCCACGAGAAGTATCGAATCGAGCAGCCGCGGATTTGTATTGACGGGCAGAAAATCCTATCTCGAATCCTACCGCGCCAGCATAACCGGGGAAGAGCAGGACCAGCTAACCATTCGCAGCTTAACCGCGGACAACCCCGCGCAGCAGCGCCAGCTTTCCACCCTCACCAGGCTGGCAGCGGAGAAGATCCAGTTTTCGGAGATGGTCATGGGTCTGCGCCGGTCGCAGGGTTTGGAGGCGGCGGCGGATGCCATCCGAGCCGAAGCGGGGCTGCGGATCATAGATCAGTTTCAAGGCACAGTTCGCCAGATGCAGGATGAAGAGCTGCGCTTGCTGGCGCAGCGCAATGCGGAGGCGAAGCGGCGATTGGCGCAGACCAAAGCGGTTCTGATTTTCGGAACTGTCCTGGGCCTGTTGATCACCGCTGCCGCAGGTTGGAGCGTCCAGCGCGACAGCTCCAGACGCGAGCGGGCCGAGGAGATGCTCCGCGACAGCGAAGAAAAATATCGCACGCTGCTCAGCCGCGATCTCAGCGAGAGCAAGGAATCGGGCGAGAAGTACCGCGGACTGCTGGAAGCGGCTCCGGATGCGATGGTGGTGGTGAAGCCGGGCGGCGAGATCGTCCTGCTTAATGTTCAGGCGGAGAAGCAGTTCGGCTACCGCCGCGATGAACTAGTAGGCCAGAAGGTGAAGAACATCATTCCCAAGGGCTTCGCGGAACGGTTGATCGCCGACGGTACTCGCACCGCGGCAGAAGCGCTGGCGCAGCAGATCGGTAACGGCATCGAGCTCACGGGGCGGCGGAAAGATGGCGGCGAGTTTCCTATCGAGATCATGCTGAGCCCGCTCGAAAGCGTCGAAGGCATCCTGGTAACGGCCGCCATCCGCGACATCAGCGTACGCAAGGCGCAGCAGATCGGCACCGGGATCGAGCTCACCGGGCGGCGGAAGGATGGCAGCGAGTTTCCCATCGAGATCATGCTGAGCCCCCTCGACAGTGCCGAAGGCATCCTGGTAACCGCGGCCATCCGCGACATTACCGCGCGCAAGAAGGCCGAAATGCATCTTCTGCACACGGTGGAGGAATTAAACCGCTCCAATGAGGAATTGGGGCAATTTGCCTACATTGCCTCTCACGATTTGCAGGAGCCGCTGCGCATGGTGGCCAGTTACACCCAGCTTCTGTCCCGGCGCTATAAGGGAAAGCTGGACGCCGACGGCGATCAGTTCATCGCCTTCGCGGTGGACGGGGCCAATCGCATGCAGCGCCTGATTCAGGACCTGCTCGCCTTTTCGCGGGTGGGGACCAAAGGCCAGGACCTGCTCGATATCTCCAGCGAAGATGCATTGCAACAGGCGCTGATGAATCTGTGTAGCGCCCTCGAGGAAAGCGGCGCCCAGGTGACTCACGATCCGCTGCCCCCGGTCCAGGCGGACGAGACCCAACTGGTGCAGTTATTTCAGAACCTGGTGGGCAATGCCATCAAGTACCAAAGCCCCGGGGTCCCCCGGGTACACGTCTCCGCTGCCAGGAATGGCGCGAAGAAATGGATCTTTTCGGTGAAAGACAACGGACTGGGAATTGACCCGCAGTACTTCGACAAGATTTTTGGCATGTTCCAGCTCGAGCGCCACGGCGGCAGTATCTCGGTCGAGTCACAACCGGGGCAAGGCTCCACCTTTCACTTTGCCTTGGCGGGAAGCGAGGCGAAAACCATGAAAGCCAGTGGAGGATAACGATATCTCGCTACAGGTTCTCTTAGTTGAAGACAGTCCCGGAGATGTCCGGCTGACGCAGGAAGCCTTCCGCGAGGCCAATCCGGCCGTCGCTTTGCACGTTGCTTCTGACGGCGTGGAGGCCATGGCCTTTCTGCGGCGCGAGGGAACCCACGCGAATGCCCCTCGGCCGGATCTGATCTTGCTGGACCTGAACCTCCCCAAAATGGATGGCCGCGAGGTTCTGGCTCACATCAAGGAGGATGCCAGCCTCAAAACCATCCCTACCGTGATCCTGACTACCTCAGACGCGGAAGCGGACATCGTGAAGAGCTGCGAGCTCCAGGCCAACTGCTACCTCAGCAAGCCGGTGCAATTGGATGCGTTCGATAACCTGGTGAAGAGCATCAATGATTTCTGGCTGACCAAGGCCAAGCTGCTGCCTCAGGAGCAAAGCGGATGAGCCAGAAGTCGATCAAAGAGATTCTTCTGATCGAAGATAACCCCGGAGACGCCCTCTTGCTCCGCGAGATGTTGAACGAGCTGAGTTCGTTCAGCACCCACTTGACCCACGTGGAGTACATGGTTGCAGCCGAAAAGCATCTTGCGGAACACGCGGTTGACATTATCTTGATCGACCTGTATTTGCCCGATGCACAAGGAGTGGGAGCGGTACGGCGGGTCCAGGTAGTCGCGCCCCGCGTCCCCCTGGTGGTGCTGACCGGCATGGACGACGAATCGCTGGCGCTACAAGCCTTGCAGGAAGGCGCACAAGACTATCTCATTAAAGGCCAGATCGAGGCGCGCGGGCTTCTGCGGGCCCTGCGCTATGCGGTTGAGCGCAAGGTCATGGAAGAAGCGCTGTTCGCGGAAAAGGCTCGCGATCTCACGGCGCGGAAACAAATCGAAGAAGAACTGCGTCGCGCGAAGGAGGCGGCCGAGGCGGCCAACCGCGCCAAGAGCGAGCTTCTGGCCAACATGAGCCATGAGATCCGCACCCCGATGAATGGCATCATCGGCATGACCGACCTGGCGCTGGACACGCAGCTGAACGCGGAACAGCGCGACTACCTGACCATGGTCAAGACCTCCGCCGATTCCCTGCTGTCGCTGCTCAACGACATTCTCGATTTGTCCAAGATCGAGGCCGGCAAGCTGGATTTCGAAACCATCGACTTCAACCTGCGCGATACCCTCGAGGATGCCATCAAGGGTCTGGGTCTGCGTGCCCATCAGAAAGGGATCGAGCTCGCCTGTCATCTGCTGCCCCACGTTCCCGAAGCCGTACAAGGCGATCCCACGCGTCTGCGGCAGGTGATAGTGAACCTGGTAGGCAACGCCATCAAGTTCACGACCACGGGCGAAGTGGTGCTTCGGGTCGACCGTGGTGAAGCAGCGGAGGATGACGCGCTGCTCCATTTTGCCGTAAGCGACACCGGAGTCGGCGTGCCCTTCGACAAGCAGCAGACTATCTTCGAAGCGTTCTCCCAGGTGGACGGCTCCACCACCAGGAAATATGGCGGTACGGGCTTGGGTCTCGCCATTTGCTCGCGACTGGTTGAAATGATGGGCGGACGCATCTGGGTGGAGAGTGAACCCGGCCAGGGCAGCACGTTTCACTTCACGGCACTCTTCCCGTTGCAGAAGATGGCGCCCCAAAAGTACGAATCCGTCGGAGTGGAAAGGCTGCGCGGTCTTCCCGTATTGGTGGTAGACGATAACGCCACCAACCGGCGCATCCTTCAGGAGATGCTGCTGCTTTGGCAAATGAACCCAACCTTGACCGAAGGCGGACCCGAGGCGCTCGCCGTGCTGGAGCAGGCCGCTGGCCGAGGAACTCCTTTTCCCCTGGTTTTGCTCGACGCCCAGATGCCCGACATGGACGGGTTCTATGTTGCGAAACGAGTGACCCAGAATGCGCCACCGGCGCCACCGGTCGTCATCATGTTGACCTCCGCCGGCCTGCGGGGGGACGCAGCTCGCTGCCGCGAGTTGGGTATCAGCGCTTATCTGCCGAAACCGATCAAGCGCTCCGATCTCCTGGCCGCGATCCGCATGGCACTCGGGGCGCAAAACCAATCCGAGGAGAATCCTTCCCTGGTCACGGTTCACTCCTTGCGAGAAACCAGAGGTCGGTTGAATATCCTTCTTGCCGAAGATAACCGGATCAACCAGAAAGTGGCGGTCGGGCTGCTGGAAAAAAGTGGACACACGGTGGTGGTGGCGGAAACCGGAAAACGCGCCGTGGAAATGCTGGAACTGGTCGACCAGCAACCCTTCGACCTCGTCCTGATGGACGTGCAAATGCCCGAAATGGACGGTTTG
>WNFS01004703.1_pt1 | contig 10432 bp, 9 predicted proteins | sample 5400141 | NCBI WGS metagenome assembly WNFS01 (sample SAMN13153358, study PRJNA577476) | soil metagenome | isolation source: 60 cm saprolite under Madrone tree | place: USA:California | collected 2016-06-14
TCTGCTAACCCCCACAGGGGGCTCTTCTCGATTTCACGATGTTTTTCAGATTTAGAATTGCTTCTCCATTAAATCTGATAGTCAGGTAGCAAAAAGCCGCAAAGAGTTCAATCATAAAATTACAAAGTCAAACTAAGCGGTCTCGCTGCCAAGTAGACAGAATCACCCACTGTGATTGTTCCCACATCGATGCCATTGAGACTGGCGTATTTTACAAACTGACCTTCATTCTCAGCTTCGGTTCTAGTCTCTTCTGGTTCGAACCCAAGGGCGCCAAAATAATTGTAAAGCAACCGGTCTACGCTCTCTTGATTGTTGATTACTTTCTGGAGGGGAAGGCGCACAAAGATGGCCGCGCTTAAAAGTTCTCTATTAACCCCTCTTCTCCAAGCATCTAGTTTCGCAGTGCACTCGTCTTGATCGCGCGCTCGCACTCGAATACCGGCTACGTCAAAGGTTTGATTCCTACGCATGTGCTACCCTGCTTGACCTCTGCCTTTTCGGCGTTTCACGCTTCGGGGCTTTACTTAGCACATGCTCTTTGTAAGCATTGGTTTCCATCTCCTCGGCCGTCCATTCGATTGTCTGTGCGCCGTCCTTTCCCGCCTGAGCGGTCGCCGCATTTATTTTGCTGAGCACTTCTTCCTCACAGTGCTCTTTTCGCATATCGCGGAGCTGGTCGATGTATTGTTGAAGAGCGTCTCCTTTGAATTCGGCTTCGGCATCGATGGTTCCTGAAAGCCTCGTAATGTTGGCCTTTCCGGCGACGTAGAGTTGTTTGGTGTTTTGGAGCTCCCAACCTACTGTGAGATCTTTAGCCGTTAGCCGTGGAACCCGGCAGTTACCTCTTATCGACAAGCCTCCGCTGACTTCCACCTCGCGATCATCTTCGCTCGCTATATGACCGCACTGCACGTTGCCAGTCATGAGCTGCTTTGAGTCAGTGTTGCCTGAAGTGAATTTGAGTGTGTCAGCACAGTTAATGTTGCCATACACTGTGCATTCGCTCGTCAAAATATCCCGGGCATTGATGTTGCCCTTCCCTTGGATTTCTCCAGCGCGAATGAACTCCTCTACGGTCACATCTCCAACAGTGTGCAGTTCCTTGACATTGAAATAATTAGCCCGGATCGGCCCGGTGCTTTCCACGAATCCATGCGGCATATTCACCGATCCGAGATCGACCGGCCGCGTCGTATTCACCCTGATACCTGCGATCTGTTCCTGGTGGTCTTTCAAGTATTTGTCGATGCCGCGCCGGAGCTTGGCATACTCACCATGTCTGCCAGGTACCAAATCGCTCTCTTCGATATTTAAGACGCCATCCTCATCGATCGGAGGCTTGTAACTGACCCCACGCCGCCCAAGCTCCTTCAAAACATCATTGAGACCTACACCTCCCACGATCGTTTCTCCTAGTGCTTGTTTGGTGGCCAGATGGATATTGCGATCGGAATCCGGAAACGGTTGTTTCGTAACCTCTGCTAACGCAGCAATGCCATACCCGGCCGCCTCTGTTTTTTGTGGTTCCTGCGCTTTTGGCTTGGGAAGAAGCATCTGGGCGATTCGCTCAAAGAGATTAAGGCCTCTTCGCTTGCGCCTCACACGTGCTCCTCTTTTACGAGCTACTTGACCTTCACTTTCGCGCCGGAGTTGCTCTTTTTCACGAAGTTCTTCGGCTCGATCCTTCAAATCCCAAATCGGTGTTGCTCTCAACGCCTTCTGGGCCGGCGCGTCGGTTGACTGTCGAGGCAATGCCGAGCCGTTCTGAGACGGAGTCGCTGTTTGTTGAGGCCGATGCTGGTAATTCTGTTCTCGATTAGGTTGCGGAGCGGCACGCTGCAATCCTCGGATGTAAGCGATATCCGCAAGCTCCTTCAGTTGATGGGTTGTTAACGAGCGGACCACGTGTTTCTTCAGTTTCATGACCGTACTTGTGATTTTGTCTGCCTTTCCACTTGTTGATTCTGTTGCTGGGCAATTTGATAAACTTCCTCGCCGACGTGTGAACGCGCCGGCGCCGTGGCCAATGTGTTTCCAGTCACCCGCTGCGCTGCGATTTCTGCAACGACTGTGATGGAGCCTTTCACATCAAGCTCCCACCCTACCCTCAGATCACCCAAGGTCCGGACCGCCGTCCGTCGTTCTATGTGGCGCTGAAACTGTCCTAAGGAATAGGACCCCTGCTGATCCCGATGAAAATCGGCGAGATCCACAAGTTGCCAGTCTTGGAGACGGCTTAAAGCCTCCCCTATTGCGAAGCTCCGATTCACCTTAACGCCGGAGATTAAACGCTCACGCAAAGTGAGCGCAAGACAATTTTATATCAGACAAATACTGCTATAAAAGCACACCCTGACTTTGACGCTCCTGCTGCTGAAGCTCCAGTCCTCTGACACGAATTTCTTTGAGAGTGAACTCGATTTCGATAAACCGCGGCTTGTGGGCTAGATGCGCTTTAATGGCTCCGGTCGGAATCTCGTCCATGAGTGGCAATCCTCTGTTGATTGCGCTGACATTGGCCTGCCAGTCGTGATCGGTTTGCGGATTGCATCCAACCGGGAAAAGCTTAGCATTGCTGCGCGCTAGATCGACGCCCTTCATGTAGATGTAGCGGTCCGGATAAGATACAAGCACAAGGCTTGCCATCCCAGGATGGTACCGCATAGCGTAATCGCTGCGCTCGACGAACACAGCCACTTCTTCGGCGTCGAAGAGCACTTTTCCAACTGGTTCGGTTTGCTCGGACGATTCCTGCATTCAGCCATAATGGTACATCAATAGCCTCTTTAAGGCACCTTGATTCGTTTCGTGACTCAATAGCCGATCGACCGGTTTTGGCGGTCGTCCTCGTTCTGGATGTTTTGAGGGTCGAGTCCAGCGTACTTCATGATACTGGCTGTCACCTCAGGATGGCTCGGCCAATTCGCTTCGCTGGCTTTTTTGAACCGCTGGACAAGTTCGTCGGTGCTACCCAGAAAACGATCCTCCTGTTGAGCCTTGAGAGCCTCTGAAGCTGTTGTCGGGGCAACTGCATGCAATTCTTGCCACGGATTGTCCTCTTCATTGAGATCCATGCCATCCCGTTCCACGAATCGGAACACGAGATCTTCCATCTCCACGTCCTTGCCGACGAAGTACACCCCGTCGCTCAGGTGCGGCTTGATGTCGTCATAGCTCAGATTGCCTTCCACGATGTAAGTCTCAAACTGTTTGTAGTTTCCGGAATCCCGATAAAGGACATCCACCGCGGTATATTGTTTCTCTTCGGCTGCGGTCTGCGGTTGGTCCTGCACCGCAGGGGGCTCTTCTCTGAAGACATTCGCGCCAGAAAGCGTTTCCGGTCGGCTTTGTCTTTGCACCAAAGCCTGTGGGTTGCCCACAATTAGCGCCACAGCTTTTTGTGCCTGGATGCCCGCTCTTAACAGCAGGCGTGGATCACTGTTTAGAGTTTTGACCCAGCCGTCGATAGTATCATCGTCGACTTTTTGTGGAGGCCGGATGCCCAGTTTCCCACAAAGCAGTCCCGCTCCCAGCTCCGTTATCAATTCCTCTCGCCGGTCATTGAATGAATCCCCAAAAGTTGCGCGGTTCAGCAAATCCGGACACCCTGTCGCGGACACTGCCGCCTTGAACAGCCCGAAAGAAAATACTTCATCACTTTCACATCTTGACCGTGGTGGCGTCACCACCACGTTTGAACGAGAATCGTGGAATGCCTCAGCCGCTTCATCGGAAATCGAGATACCAGGCAGCTGAGGCGACTGTTTGAGCAGCTCCAACACTGTCTGTGCAAAGTCTCTGTTTTTGCCTTCCTCGAGACGCTCTGCGGCTTTGTGCGCCGGAAGGCCAGAGACCTCAAGATTCTTGCATTGGGCGATGTTGTAAAGCGTGCCATATCGGAGGAGAGGAATTTTTTTCTCTACCTCCTGGTCGACAAGCTCACCTGTCTCCGCATCTTCAACCTGGACTGTTTCCTTTATCGGAAAATCTTTGTAGAAGACGAACATCGTTCCATTTCGCCTCTGTTCTGGAAGGATCTCGCCCCCCAGCTTATGGATCTGATTCCAAGTTAGCCAGTAAGGCTGCCGAAAATCATTTTCTATGCTGGCTAGCGTCAGTTGGAAAGTATTGAGTCCCTGATACTGGTGACCCGATATCCCGTTCTGAAGAGGCACCTTGCCGACCCACGGGCGTCGCCATGGGATCAGGCCTCGTTTGATTCGTTCAACGAATCGGTCACTGAGAAACTTGTTTATGTAGAACTTTCGCGGGGTCTGTTCCTCGCTCATGGGGCGGAGAGTAAACTTTCTCGCTTCATTATTTCAATAAAATCATGCTATAATTTTTGAGAAATGGACATACCAATCTCACCCGAGCTGCTTTCGCGGCTGAACACGCTGGCTGATTTCCTTGGTGCCAATATACCTGGGCAGGAAGAGGTCATTTCGGACGTTGTGTGCTACCTGCAGCCTCTTTTTAAGGGCTGCACTTGCCCGGCGGGCCAACTTCAATGCTGTTTATGGGACCTACAGGCACTGGCAAAACTGAGCTTTGCAATCTCTTCACCGAACACCTTTTTGGTCCGGAGAAGCTCCTGCGTCTCGATATGAGTGAGTTTACGACCAAGGATTCAATCAACATACTGCGCGGAGAGCACACGGCGGATTGTGGTTTGCTGGGCCGTGATACGTCACGTTCGGAGCGCCAATAAATGCGTTTTTAACCTATGAAAACTTGGATGATCGCTTTATTTTTTGTGGCGCTTAAGACTGGTGCTTACGCACACTCGATTGACGACGCTCAGAACAATGCATTTCGGGATGCCAGCCAGCTTGCTTCACTTTTGTCGGCAGGCGACGGAATCAGCGCTGCCAGCATGATCCATCCGAATGCGTTAGCCGCCCTCGGAGGATCTCAGCGCGTGGCCACGGTGTTTTCCACCGGCACTCAAGTGGCTAAGGAAAAAGGTATCACGATCGCTGTGTCGATTCCTTCTCCTCCAGAAAAGGTCGAAAAGGTTGGGTCACGACTTTTCGCTATTGTTAAGGTCCGGACGCTGCTTAACAGCAGCAGTGGCAATGGCGATCTGGATAGCTTCTGGTTGGGAGTATCGGAGGACAGTGGGGCGAAATGGTTTTTCGTTATCTTTCCAAATGCGAGTGATGCAGCGAATGATGCCAAAACGCTAATCCCGGATGGAACTGGAGACTTGGTTTTTCCGACTCCTTCGAACTAGCTTAATTGCCGAATTCTAAAAGCTTATGGACGAGCTGGCCAAATTTTTACTCATCGCGTCGATCCCTCCGCTTGGACTCGGGGCTTACGCCGTGTTGTTTCTGCAGAGAAAGGTTCAGGAAAACCCTATCTCTCGACGCAAGATCCTTGACGGCATGCTGCTGTTGGTGGCTACCGATGCTTCATGTGCTTTGTGGCTGCTGGTCCAAGCCTTTTTCGTTCTCCTGGTCGCGAGCTCCAATCACTTGCACGGCTGAATCGACGGGCGTTCGCTTCGCCCGCGCTTCGCGCGTAGCCTCCGCTCGTTTTTGGAGCGTAGTCACTAAGAGCGGTTTCAACTTCCGTTTTCGCCAGCCTTTCGCGCAGTGATAAACGACCGCGGTAAATGTCGGAAATTTCTTTTCATTCATCAGGTCAGTCGGTCTGAGCTTGAATTCTTCCTCCTTGTGGCGACTGACCGATCTGCCCCCCTTTCCGTACGAATACGACCTTTTCCACACATCCTTTTGACCGATGTAATTGGCAGAAGCTTCTGCTGAAGCCCTTGAAGCTGCCCGGAAGATTACTCGGTTGGAGAGGTTGCCAATGAAAACATCCGCGACTTCTCGTCGCATGGACGGGTAGAAGCCTTCATGCATCTGCGTCGAAGCGATGATCGCCGCTTTTGCCTCACGCAGAATATCCGCATCCTCGCGCCCGGACAGAAAGCGCTGAGCTTCGTCAGCCCAAAGCGCTATTATATTGGAGTTTGCCCGTTGTCGGGCCAGGGCATCGAATCGGCGTTTGGCGTGCTGGAGAAATAGAACAATGAGCAAAGACCCAATGTATCTTCGCTCTATCTGGTACTTTTGAGGCATCGAGATGCAGAAAATCTTCCCTCGGTCGATTTCCGAAAACTCCACGGTGTTGCCTGACGGCTGTCCGAAGACTTCGACCACATCTGGCGTACCGAAGTAGTTCAGATAGTTGCCGATCGTGGACTTTACGCCGCCCAGCTGCTCTTCGGGCTGATTCAGAAATTTCGTCTTGAAATGGCTGATGACGGTCTTCGCACGCTCCACTTTATCCAGCGGTATTTCGCTTTTGCTCAGCCGCTCCTCGATTTTCTGAAGGGCCGCTTGCATCAGATCAGATCCCTGCAAGATGTCGTTGATTTCATGCAAACATGGAAACCGACCCAGCATCCGGGCCAGTTCGATCCCCATTCCAATATTGCTGACAGCTTGATTTGTGAAGAAGGCGTTTCCTTCAACTCCATCACTGGCGTTCCTATAACAGGTGGCAATGGCGTCCGCGTACGTATTTGCAGGGATTCGATCGTCGCTAAGGGGGTTGAGAATTGTTTTGGGTTTCCAACTATGATCCGCCCATTCTGGCCGTGTTTGAAGTAACTCAAGGTCTTGAGATCGGCCATGATGGTCCGCCATGGCTTGCAAGAACTCCCAGTAGGTGCCCTTGTCGTCGATACATACCCCACCCCACCCATGCTCAAGAATTAGACCATTCTCGTCGCTCCGATGGGGATTGTGTTGAAATACGGAATCCTGGAGATTCGTGATAGCTGCTGTCGTTTTTCCTGTGCCTATCTGGCCCGTAATCAACCAATGGCGACAAAAGTCGTTCTTGTTCCAGCTGTAGCCGCCTAGCTCAGCTACGATTTCTTCCTCTTTCTTTGGGGTGGTCGAAAGCCACACGATTCCCAACCCAATGAGCGAGGTGCCGATCGTGGTGTAGCTTGGGAAATCGCCGAAATGAACGGCTGCGACGCCGGCCAGGACACAGAAAACGATAGTGATCAGGTTGCCGATCGTGAACAACTGCACAATCCGACCAGGAATGTCGCGAAAGAGATTGGCTATCGTATGCGAAAAGCAAATCAGGATGACAACGAGAAAAACGAATCCAAGCAGCCCCCACCCTGCACACCACAGAAGATCCGGATTGAGTTTCATGAAATTATATGTTTCTGATGGTGACGATAAAACTGCTATAAGGCAAAGGCTGATTTATTCGGCTATCTAAAAAGTCGGGACATTTATCCCTGAGAAAACCCTGCTTTTACAGCGGGCTCGTAGCCGCTCTTGATCGCCAGTTCCTTGAAGAAGGGCAGGTGAGGCGAGATCCTACCATCTCGAAAGACTTTGTTCAGCCCGTCGCGATAGAGTTTTTCGATGTTCGGCTCTGGCAGCTCTCGCAACGCATTTTCTATGAAGGCGTTTTGCTCTGCGTTGGGCAGCGAAGAAAACCATACAACCAGGTCCTTCGCTAAAATTCTATGATTCTCCACTTCCTCTTCCTGGGCTTTCGGCTCTGCATCCTTTTTTACTTCTTCTTTCTTCTTTTGGCGCTCAATCGCCAGAAATGCGCGCGGATATTCCGTCTGAAGAGCCAAACGATGCTTAATGCATCGCCATAAGAGTCCCATCCGCGTTTGCTCTTTATTGCCCTCGTTTTTGTATTGTTTGTATATCGCACTTCCCGCCGATGCCCAGATGGCCATCTGTCCTTCGACCCAGCATAGGTCTGGCTCGGTGAGCGACTCAAGTTCTTGGAGCTGGCCATTGTAAGCGCCAAGCTCGCGGAAGGCTTGCTTGATAGGTGCCAGGCGTTTGGCCCGATCTTCGGCATCGCTTAACGGCATCTCCGTTTGTTGGGGCGCCCGGTGGTCTTTCCGCGCCAGATCTAAGAACCGGCTGAACCGGTTCACAAAGTCCACCTTCGTTACCTCCGAGATATATAGCCTGTATGCATATATAGGCCTGCCCCTTGCTGCCGCTCGCAGCGGCTCATAGCGCGTTATTCTGACCTGTGTGGCGACCGACATTCTCTCACACGCGTCTTGCAGCCAATATCGCTCAAGGTCGTGCGGTTTGACGCTCTCACACAAGCCCCAGAGCCGCCTCATTTCATCGACCTTGATCTCGATTGGTATGTCGCGGAGTTCCAGGTTTTTGTTCTTTAGCCCCCACTCCACTCTCCTGCCCAACACATGGTGGAAGAAATTTTGGTGTTGCAGGAGCAATCCGAGAGAGGCGGTCAGGTAATACTGGGTGAATCCACCGTAGGCAGAAATCTGATCGCGCAACGGGATTCGATGATACTCGGATATCCGCGCCGTGATTTCGATTATAATCGTCCCATTCTCCTCCAAAAAAATTACCTCGTTGAGCCATGAGAAGATCTCCTCCTTCCCGGTTTTAACATTCCTGATTTGGAATCGGTTGGTCGCAAGACTTTTGAGGATAGCGCGGATTTCTTCGTGAGTTTTGTGATGAGGTAATAGCTTGCGGAAAAAGTCATAGCTCGTGCGCCAGCGCCGACCATCACTTTCGATTTCACTGACTTTCAGTGTTCGGCACATGTAGTCAATAATCCGGCGCTCGTCTCCATTCAGCGACATGTACGCCACGTCCCTGTGCAAAGTGTTGGTTCGGACGATTTCTAGCTCGTTGGCATCGACATCGAGCTTGAGGAGGCGCTTCGCTATTTCGAGCGACATCTCCTCCGCGTCATTGACCACGATATCAATGCTTTTGCCGGTCGGATTGCGCGTTATGATCTGGTCGGGTTCCGTGGTGGCGAGCGTGCCTACTTTCATTATTCCTCCGTGAAGCTCATTGCGTAGACCTTTCGACCTTTTGATCGAGACTTAACGAACTGCCAGACTCCGTTGTGGCTGACGTTAAGCTGGTATTTTCCGTTGAGGATTTTCGCTATCTCCCTGTAAGGCGTCGGAGGGCTCGTCCTTCTCAGCATCGCTATCTCTTGATGATATGGGATCAGATGAGATCGATAGGCTCCTGGGCGCAGGCGCGTCGGCATGCACTCTCTGCTATCTCAATTCGATCTTTGCAGTCAAACCTTTTGTCACTATTTTGTCACTTCTCAGCTTTGGCTACCGAGTCCGGTGCTGACGATGGCGTTATGATCGACGTGCGTAACGACGATTGGCTCTAAAGTTTTACGGAGATTGTCGGGGACTGGACCAGCCCCCACGATCCCATCATCGCACTCTACCATGCCCAGAACAACGCGTTAATATTCACCGCGGTGGAAGCCAACACCGAGCGGCCCACTGACTCGACCATCCTGGTCAGATTGATCGCCCGGGTCTGCACCACTGGCGGCAACCTGCACCGATTGGATGGATCTGCCGGACATGCATCAGATTGGAGGCGGACGATTTAATTGTACGAACCTCCGCTCAAACGCCCAAACCTTCCGCTCAAACGCCCAAACCTTCCGCTAAGAATGCCCAAACCTTCCGTTGAAACGTCATTTCTGCCATACCTTGTCAGCCAGCATTTTACATTTACGTTACAAATTCGTAACATGTACTTGGCCGTGCGTATTTGTACAAACCTTCCGCTCAAACGCCCAAACCCTCCGCTTAAATGCCCAAACCTTCCGCTGAAAGAATTGCAGCTACTCTACTAATATAAGTATCTTATAATTAATTACTTACGGTGTTTGAAGTGTTCGGAAGAACAGAAACTTTGGGCCGCATGTTTCGTGTAAGAGTTGCCCAAACCTTCCGCTGAGACACACCCAAACCTTCCGCTGAGACAGGCCCAAACCTTCCGCTGAAAAGCATTGATGATCAATATCTATTAAGAATATAAGTAGTTCTCACTTAGGATCTTATAGACAATCCTCAATCATTGATTTTTGGGTCCTAATAATTAAAGAAGAGGAGAAATAAAAGAAAGAAGGAGGAGAATAGCAGGAACACTCCCCTCCTCCTCTCCATTGTTCTTTTGCAGAAGGAGCCACAGAGGCATGAGAAAGCGCCTTCATCCCCTACTCCTCACACCTGTTCCTCGGTATAAGCAGCCAAGATTTGAGCGTCCGAGGGTTTTAGCGTTCTGACCAGCCTTAAGGCGACTCTCAGCAACTGATTGGCACTTGGAATCGAAAGAGCATTCATCCCAAGACGCGAGCGAAGGTCCACGAGGACATCTACGTGCAGAGGATCCAAATATCCGGTCACAATAGCTGCTGCACCGCCTTTCGAGTGCGATCTGCGGGCAGTTGTCACTCGTGTCTTTTTGGTTCTTTGGCTGCTGGGAGGTTTTCCAACGTGTTCGACGCTTTGCTCACGGGGCGCCTTCTCGCCAACTTGTGTAGGCGGTTGCTGGCTTTCTTCAGCGAAAGCTGCCTGGACCGGCTCAGCGCCGGCGAGATTGAGAGCCTT
>WNFS01004704.1_pt1 | contig 10430 bp, 9 predicted proteins | sample 5400141 | NCBI WGS metagenome assembly WNFS01 (sample SAMN13153358, study PRJNA577476) | soil metagenome | isolation source: 60 cm saprolite under Madrone tree | place: USA:California | collected 2016-06-14
TGGCCGCGACGATCAGGCTCTCGATCTGCCGCGGCAGCTGGTTGGCGTAGCGAACCGGCCGGCGCGAGCGGTCGGTCAGGGCCTCGAGACCGTGTTCCTTGTAGCGCTCGAAGATCTTGTAGCCGGTCTTGCGCGAAATGCCGAACGCGCGACAGACCTCGCTCATCGCTTCGCCGTCCAGCAGCCGAGCGACGAACCGCAGGCGCTCGTCCATCACCGAACACTCCTTCCACGGCATCCACGCCTCCCCCGGAAAGGGGAAAGGTGTTACCCATGTGTCCGGTACGATCTGTCACCTATGTCTTGGGCCGCTCATAGTCACTAGCGGCGCCGACACGCGCGTCCCGATTTCGGCTCGCTCTTGCCTATGGCCGATGCGATTGCCCGATCTGGCGCCACCGGACCAGATCTCGCGTCAAGCACCAGGAACGCCTCCGGCTGGCACGATTGATGCACGGATGCTGGCGTCTCGCAGGAGGACGCGATGATCGCCCGTTCCGTCTTGCCTTTGACCCTCCGCAGCCTTCTCGACCGAGGTGGCCTTGCCGCGACGCTGAGGCGTATCGGTCGTGACGGCGGGATTCGTTTCAGCCATTGGAAGCGTAGGTTTGCGGCGCTCGGAGATTGGTCGTCAGTGGCGGACCACGCTGGGCGCAGCGAAATTCTTTTGCGTGACCCACCCGAGCGGTTCCGCCGCTTCTGCCGAGATTGCGGGGAGGATACCGCGCATGAGGGCTTTGATGAGCTCGGCCCCGGCTGGTATGCCCAGATATGCCGCTGCCGGCTCTGCGGGCGGCAGGACATGAAAGTATGGGCTCTTAGCCGCTGGTGAATACCGACCGAGGCCCGGACCGAGGAGCACTACGCCCGGGAAGCGGCTCTGTCGGCCCATCTAGGTTCGAATGCTAGTCTCCCGCTCTGCGCGAGCAACGGGTGCGCTCAGGCCCGAAACAGCGCGAAGCACTTGTTCGAGTTGAAGAGATAGGACTCGACATAGTCGATGATCTCGGGCTTGCGACCGAGTGCCGCCATCGCCCCGGCGAGGCAGACCCAATTCAAAAATTCCTGCTGGCCGGCGTCCTCGATCTGCGCGGTCGTGAGATTGCGCCAGCGCGCGAAATTCCCCGAGGCGAGCTCGTCAGGCCCGGTCGCTCGCGACATCGGGGTAGAGCTAGAAAGAACGCAGTCCCAGATGCACGTTAGACGGCGAATAGCGTCCGGTACATTCTTTCCCCTTCATCGGAGGCAAGCGGGAGCAAGAAGATGAACTCTGAACTCTTCGGTAGGACGAATGCGGACCTGCTGACCTTTACCAGATGAAAGCACGCGGCGTACGTCGCGATCTGGGACCCGACTCGAACAAATGCGGCGCCGGCATAGAATGGTCCGTTGCTTTGCCACATCACCCCGTCGCTCGCTTCGGGCCGGGAATGCGCGTAGGCGCTGCCCGGCGGGCTCGACGATTTTGTCGAGCTGGTGATCCCGGAACTGCAATCTCGTGGCCTGTTCCGGGCCGATTATGACGGCGCCACCTTGCGCGAGAACCTCGGCCTCAACCGCCCGCCGAGCCGCTACGCCTAAAGCAACCCCCATCGCTCAAGCGGCGGCGGCCTCCTCGTGCGCGACCATGTGCAGAAAGCTGCGGGTGCGCTCGTGGGCGGGCTGGTCGAGCACCTCTTTGGGGGTGCCCTCTTCGACGATGATCCCGTCGTCGATAAAAACGATGCGGTCGGCGACACCCGCTGCTGGAGAGAGCGGACGAATGGGTCGTCCACGGCTTCAGCTATGCCAATTACCTGGCCGATCTCGGCGACAACGCGCAGGGCGAGATCTACGCGAAATCCTCGCTCGATCGCGCGATGCGGGACGCCTTTCGCAAGATGCGGCACTTCCTGATGACGGCCAAGCGCCTTTAGAGGACGAGGCGATCTCGCTGATGTCCGTCGCGGTTGATTTCGGCGTGAGCCAGGTGGTCGACGCGAATTGGGGGATTCACGCCGTCTTGAAGAAAGCGATTTTTCACCGCTGATATTCGCACCCGCGAGCTTGGCCGGTAGAATCCCTCCGCGGCCCAGTCTAGCCGATATTCCGCGCAAGGATCGACCTAATGAGCGGCACCTCGCCATTCAGCGGACGCTAGTCGGCAGTCGCCCCTCCTGCACCGCGTGACACGCGACGGGCGCGCCGCCGGCCGCGAGCAGCGATGGCCGCTCCCGCCGACAGCGGTCGTTGGCATAGGGGCAGCGCGGATGAAACGCGCAGCCAGGCGGCGGGTCGATTGGGTTCGGCACCTCGCCGGCCACCGGCTCGCGTCCGCCCAAAGGATCATCGGGCGGGTCCAATCGCGGGATCGTCTCCAGCAGCAGCCGCGTATAGGGGTGTCGCGGTGCCGTAAAGAGCTGGTCAGCCGTCGCGACCTCGACCAGACGCCCGAGATACATGACGCCGACGCGGTCCGAGACCTGGTAGATCACCGCCAGATTGTGCGAAATGAACAGATAGGTCAGACGAAGCCGCCGTTGCAGGTCCCGCATCAGATTGAGGATCTGCGCCTGTACCGAAACGTCGAGCGCCGAGGTCGGCTCGTCGCAAACAAGGAACTCGGGATTGGCCGCCAGCGCCCGGGCGATCGAGATGCGCTGGCGCTGGCCGCCGGAGAATTCGTGCGGAAACTTGTCGCCGTCGGCCGGCGCGAGGCGGACCTGCTCCAAGAGTTCGGCGACGCGCGCGCGTAATTCCGCCTTGTCGGCGACGAGGCCATGCGTCACCAGCGGTTCGGCGATGATCCGGCGCACGCGCCAGCGCGGGTTGAGACTGGCATAGGGGTCCTGGAAGATCATCTGCATCCGCCGACGGATCGGTGCCATCGCCTTGCGCCGCCTCAGCCTGCCGAGGTCGACCCCGTCAAAGACGATATTCCCGGCGGTCGGGCGGTAGAGGCCGACGACGCAGCGGGCCACTGTTGTCTTGCCGCAGCCTGACTCGCCGACGAGCGAAAAGGTCTCGCCACGACTGATCGTGAAGGTGACGCCGTCCAACGCCTTGACCGCGACGCGCTGCTTGCTCTGCAGGAGCCGCTCGAGCGCCGGCGCCGAGACATCAAAATGGCGCTCGAGATCGTTGACTTCGAGCAGCACGTCGCGCTCAGGCATTGGCGTGCTCGGCAACCGGCGCGCATTGCCAGCACGCCGCTTGAGTTTCGTTGGCCGGCATCAGATCGGGCCGCTCGCGGCGACAGCGGTCGAGGGCTTCGGTGCAGCGCGGGCTGAACGGACAGCCCGGCGGGATCGCGTTTAAGCGCGGCATCGTCCCGTCGATCTGGCGCAGACGCCCGCGCGGACCGGCGGTTCGCGGGATCGAGGCCATCAGCCCCTTCGTATAAGGATGGCTCGGCCGGTCGACGATCCTGCGCACCGGGCCGATCTCGACGATCCGCCCGGCATACATGACGGCGACGCGATGCGCGGTCTCGGCGATGACGCCCATATCGTGCGTCACCAGCATGATCGCGGTGCCGTGGTCACGTCCGAGCCGCTTCAACAGTGCGATTATCTGTGCCTGGATCGACACGTCGAGCGCGGTTGTCGGCTCGTCGGCGATAATGAGGCGCGGGTTGGCGGCGAGCGCGAGCGCGATGACGACCCGCTGACGCATCCCGCCGGAAAACTGGTGCGGGTAATGGTCGATGCGCTCGTCGGCCCCCGCAATGCCGACCTCGCGCAGCAAAGACAGGGCGCGGCCGCGCGCCTTTGCAGGCCCCAAATCGAGATGGGTGCGGATCGTTTCAACGAGCAGTCGTCCGATCGTGTAAAGCGGGTTGAGGCTGGTCAGCGGGTCCTGAAAGATCGCGCCGATCTCCTTGCCGCGGATGCGCCGCATTGCCTCGTACGGCAGATTGTCGATGCGCCGCCCGGCGAGCGTGATGCTGCCGCCGGCAATCTTCAGCGGCGGCTCCAACAACCCGATGATCGCCGCGCCGGTCAACGATTTGCCGGCACCCGATTCGCCGACCACCCCCAGCACTTCGCCCGGCGCGATGTCGAAGCTGACATCGTCGACCGCGACCAGCGTGCCGCGGCGGGTCGGCACCTCGACACGGAGGTTTTCGACCTTGAGCAGCGCTTCGGTGTTGCTCATGCCGCGCGAATAGAAGGGTTGGGCCGCCATGCTCAGCGTAGCTTCGGATTGAACGCGTCGCGCAGCCAGTCGCCCAGGAGATTGACTGAAAGGATCAGCAGCGCCAGCACGGTCCCCGGGAAGACCGAAATCCACCAATCGCCCGACAACAGGTAGTCGTTGCCGACCCGGATCAGCGTGCCGAGCGAGGGTTCGGTCGGGGGCAGGCCGACGCCGAGAAACGACAGCGTCGCCTCGGTCAATATCGCGGTCGCGAGGTTGATCGTCGCGATGACCAGCACCGGGCCGATCACGTTGGGCAGCAAATGGCCGATGACGATCCGCGCCGGGTGCACGCCGATGACCCGCGCCGCCTGGATGTATTCCTTGCTGCGCTCGACCATCGCCGAGCCGCGCACCGTGCGCGCGAAATGCACCCAATAGGAAAGCGCGATCGCCGCGATCAGCACATAGAGCGTGATCCGGGTCTGGACCTCGCGCGGCAGGAGGCTGTGCGCGACACCGTCGATCAAGAGCGCGATCAGGATCGCCGGAAAACTCAGCTGCACGTCGGCGACACGCATGATCATTGTATCGGCGATGCCGCCGCGCCAGCCGGCGATGAGGCCCAGCGTCACGCCGAGCAGCATGGAAAGGAGCACCGCCGAGCAGCCGACGAGCAGCGACACGCGCGTGCCGTAGAAGATCGTCGACAACACGTCGCGGCCCTGGTTGTCGGTGCCGAGCAGGTAGCTCCAATTGCCGCCCGGGAGCCAGGCCGGCGGGTCGGTCGCGTCGAGGAGGCTCACCGAGGCGAGGTCGTAGGGATCGTGCGGCGCGATCAGCGGTGCCAAGAGCGCGGCGCCGATAATGACGCAGGCGACAGAAGCCGCGACGACCGTCACCGGCGAGCGGCGAAAGCTCCACCACAAATCGCTGTCGGCGAACCGTGCCCACCCCGGCCGCGGCACGGCACTCGGAGACACCGCGCCGGGGGCGGTGATTTCAGCCACCGGCGGCGATCTCGCGCTCGACCCGCAGGCGCGGATCGACGGCGTAATAGAGCAGGTCAACAACCAGGTTGATGATGACGAAAAAGAACCCGACCAGCACAAGGTAGGCTGCCATCACCGGGATGTCGGCAAAACTCACCGCCTGGATGAACATCAACCCCATCCCCGGCCACTGGAACACCGTCTCGGTAATGACTGCGAATGCAATGATCGAGCCGAGCTGCAGCCCGGTGATCGTGATCACCGGCACCAGCGTATTCTTCAGCGCATGGCCGAAATTGACGGCGCGGTTGCTGAGGCCGCGGGCGCGGGCGAACTTGATGTAATCGGTGCGCAATACCTCGATCATCTCGGCGCGCACCAGCCGCATGATCAGGGTCATCTGGAAGAGGGCGAGGGTGATCGCCGGCAGGATGATCGCCCGCCAGCCTTCGGCGGTCAGAAAGCCAGTCGTCCACCAGCCGATATGGACGACCGCGCCGCGGCCGAACGACGGCAGCCAGCCGAGCAGGACGGCGAAGATCAGAATGAGCAGGATGCCGATCAGGAAGGTCGGCAGCGAGACGCCGACCAGCGAGATCGCCAGCAGCGCCTGCGATCCCCACGAGCTGCGATGCAGCCCAGTATAGATCCCCATCGGAACGCCGAGAAGCAGCGCGAGAAAGGCCGCCATGAAGCTCAATTCGAGCGTCGCGGGCATCTTTTCGAGGATGATCTGACCGACCGGCCGCGCCTGCTGGTAGGACAGGCCAAAATTCCCCTGCACAGCGTGGCCAACAAACCGGGCGAATTGGACGACGAAGGGGGCGTTGAGCCCCAAATCCTGGCGCAACCGCTCGCGGTCGGCTTGTGTCGTGTCCTGCCCGACCATGTTGTTGATCGGGTCGCCGACATAATTGAACAGCGCGAACGCGATCAGCGCGACGGTCAGCATCACCAGCACCGATTGGAACAGCCGCTGGATGATGAAGGCGAGCATTACACTGCGTCCCGCCTACATCCCTCACTTCAGTTTCACGTAGCGCAGTTGGAAATCGTTGGTGCCGAGCGGCGCCAGCTCGACATTGGCGCGGGTCGCCCACACCACGATCTGCTGATGCAGCGGCACGTAGGCGAAATCGTCCCTGACGATGGTGAGCGCCTGGCTGATCAGTTCGTTGCGCTTCTCGCTGTCGAGCTCTACCGCAATCTTCCCGATCAGCTCGTCGAGGTCGGGGTTGGAGTAGCCGCCCTCGTTCCAGGGCCCGACGCGGAAATCAGCGCTGCGCGTCTGCGTCAGGTTGCTCAGCATGTGCAGTGCGTCCAACGGCGTCGGGGTCCAGCCGAGCATATAGAAGCTCGTCTGGTAGCCCGGCGCATTGATCTTGGTGAAATACTTCGCCTTGGTCTGCGCCAGCAGGTTCGCCTTGACACCGATCTTGGCGAGCATCGCGACGACCGCCTGGCAGATCGCCTCATCATTGACGTAGCGGTCATTCGGGCAATCGAACCCGACTTCGAAGCCGTCGGGATAGCCGGCTTCGGCTAGCAGTTTTTTGGCCGTCGCGGGGTCATAAGGAAAGCGCTTTTCGAGCGTTGCATCATAGCCGTTGACCCCCGGCCCAACCATCAGCGCCGTCTTGTGGGCAAAGCCACGCATGACCTTCGACACGATCGCGTCCTCGTCGATCGCCTGGTAGAACGCCCGGCGCACTCGCTTGTCCTTGAAGGGGTTCTTGCCTTTGACATTCGATTCCAAGAGTTCGTCGCGGCTCTGGTCCATCCCGAGAAACATCGTCCGCAGCTCGGGAATCTGCCAGACTTTGACCGCCGGGTTTTTCTCGACGTGCTCGATGTCTTGCGGGGGGACATTGTAGATCATGTCCAGGTCGCCCGATAACAGCGCGGCAACCCGGGTCGCCGGGTTCTCGACGCGGCTGAACACGACTTCGTCGATATCGATTGGCTGATCCTTGAGGTGCCACCAGTTCGGGTTTTTCACCAGCACGGTGCGCACCATAGGCTGGCGGTCCTTGAGCATGAACGGGCCGGTGCCGTTTGCATTACGCGTCGCGTAGCTCTCCTCGTCCTTCAGCGTGGCGGCGCGCTGCGTATTGTGCGCTTCGCACCACGCCTTACTCATGATGGCGACGTTGGCGAGGTAGTTGGGCAGGATCGGCGCCGGGCCGTCGGTGATGAAATCGACGGTGTCGTCGTCGATTTTCTTCACCTCCTTCACGGCCGACATTTGCGCGGCAAGGTCAGAACCTGGGGCGATCGCCCGCTGAAACGAGAAGAGCACGTCCTCTACGGTAAGCGGCGACCCGTCATGAAAGGTGACGCCGTGGCGCAGTTTGAACCGCCACGTCGTCGGGTTGACGTTCGCCCATTCGGTCGCGAGCGCGGCTTCGAGCTTCAGGTCGCGGTCGCGGCGAACCAACCCCTCGTACATGTTGAAGTCAAAGGACGACACGAATGCGTCACCGCGCGCGTGCGGGTCCATCGTCGTCGGATCGCCGTCATTCGCCCAGCGAAAGGTCTTCGCCTCTACCGTCGCCGCGAACGCGGTAAGCACGATCATCGCGGACAGGGCCCACTTGCACCCCCAACGCAGTCGTTTGTTCATCAGCCCCTCCCGCTTCGCTCAGAACTCGCGTAGCGTTTCGCGCAGGGTCGAGCGCGTGTACGCTTCGCGAACCAGGCCGCGCCGCTGCAAGGCCGGCACCAGCCCTTCGCAGACCTCGTTGATGAAGCGGCGGCTGGTGCGCTGGAACGGAATGCTGATCAGGAACCCGTCGCCGCCAATCTCCTCCACCGCCTGCGCCATCTTGTCGGCGACGTCATCGGGTGAACCGATCAGGTCGAGATCGCTGTCGAAACGCTCGGCAGCGAGCTGTCGCAGCGTCTTGCCGCTGCCCCATTGCTGGAACCTGTCGAGCGAGCCCTGCTCGCCATTGGTGGTCAGCCGGCCGGGCAATGGTTTGTCGAGATCGTACTGCGAGAAATCGATGTCGGACGTGGTGCCGCTCGCGGCGAGCGAGGCCTCGACAAAAGCCGGTGAGGTGACAAGGCGTCGGTGCACCGCCCGCGCTTCCTCGGTGGTCTCGCCAAGCGTTGGATAGACCAGCCACAGAACCTTGAGGTCGTCGGGGTTGCGGCCAAATTTGGCTGCGTGCGCGCGCACGTCGTCGCGGTATTCCTTCATCCCTCGAATATCGCGGCCCGGCGCGATCACCGAATCCGCGTGCTTGGCGGCGAAGGCGCGGCCGCGCGGCGAGCCACCGGCCTGGACGAAGGTTGGCCGGCGCTGCGGTGAGGGAACGGTGTTGAGCGGGCCGCGGCACTTGAAGAACTCGCCGTGGAAATCGATCGGGTGGACCTTGCGCCAATCGGCGTAGATGCCGCGATCGCGGTCCATCACCACCGCGTCCGGCTCCCATGAATCGAAAAGCTGGCAGACGAGGTCCATGTACTCGTCCGCCATCGCATAGCGCTGTTCGCGCGGCGGCAGCTTGTCGAGGCCGAAATTCTGCGCGGCAGTATCTTCGCCGCTGGTAACGATGTTCCAGCCGAACCGGCCGCCGGCAATGTGGTCGATGGTCGTCGACACCCGCGCGAGCATGAAGGGCGGCCATGCCATCGTCGACATCGTGGCGACGACGCCGAGCCGCGAGGTGGCGGCGGCGATCATCGCGGCGAGCGGCACCGGATCGTGCTTTGGCACTTGCAGCCCGTATTTCAGCGTCGCTTCAGCGGTGCCGCGATAAGCCTCGGACACCATCAGCGTGTCCTCGAGCATGATGTAGTCGAAGCAGGCGCGTTCCAGGGCCTGCGCAAATTCGACGTAGAACCTGCCGTCCCAGGGCGACCCGCCGTGCGAGAAGGTCGCGTCCCACGCACCGGCAGTAAAGTTGGTGAACCACGCAAGGTGAAACCGTTTCGGCAAGCCAATCTCCTGTTCCCCAACGTGCTTGTTGGGTCGCGACGGCGCGCCCGCGTTGTGATGGTGGATCTCGCAAAAACCGAGCCAAGTCAGTTTTGATCCCGTCGGCCTCCGATGTGCACGGCCGAGGACTTGGCCGCGCACCGGCATTCCGAGCAGGAATGCTCATTCGCCAATCAGCCGGCCCGCGCCGTAGGCAACTGAAGCTCGACGCACGCAGATGCGCGGCTCCTCTCCGCTTTAAAGAGGCGCTGGCGATCGGCTGTCCGGCGGCTGTTGCTCAGCCTCATGCTCCTGGCATGGAGATTGCGGAGTGCTGCGAAAAATCCCCAAGAAAACCCTGATCAGAGAGGGCTCCCCCGATGCGTGACGCCTTGTTGCAACCGCGGATCACCCGCCGCAGCGCTTTGCAGATGGCCGGCGCAGCGGCCTTGCCGGCACTCATCAAGCCGGCCCGAGCTGCCGAGCCATCGACCATCCGAGTGGCTTTTGCGATCCAGCCGGCGACGCTCGACCCGCAAAAAATGCGCGTCGGCGGCGTCGATTACAATTATGTCTACAATTGCTTCAGCCGGCTGACAGCGCAGGACCCGCAGCTTCAGGTTCAGCCGGACCTGGCAACCAGCTGGGAGGCGACCGAGGATCTCAAGACCTGGACATTTCACCTGCGTCCGGGAGTGAAGTTCCACAACGGCAAGCCGTTCGACGCGTCCGATGTCGTCTTCACCTTCAAGCGGATACAGGACAAGGAAGTTGGCTCGGTCTTGCGGGTCAATTTCAGCATTGTCGACAGCATCGAGGTGGTCGATCCGCTGACCGTTAGGTTCAATTTGTCGATTCCGTATGCCGACCTGCCAGCGGCGGCGGCCGCCTACCAGGCGGCGATCGTTAGTGAAAGCACGCTCGACACGCTGACCACCCATCCGATCGGCACCGGGCCGTTCCGCTTTGTCGAGTACCGCCCGGGCGATCAGTTGGTCATGGAGCGCAACCCCGACTATTTCCTGACTGGCGTGCCGAAGCTCGATCGCGTGATCATCCGTATCATTCCGGAGTTCACCACGTCCGTCGCGGCGCTCGAAAGCGGCGCGGTCGATGCAGTCTTCGACCTGCCGCCGGAGCAGATCGAGAAGCTTGCCAAAAGCAGCGTGGCGCATGTCGAGGAGGTTCAGGCCGGACGGTGGCAGGGCATCATCTGGAACTGCGAGATGAAGCCGTTCGACGACCCTCGCGTGCGGCGCGCCTTCAACAAGCTGATCGACAAGCCGGCCATCGCCGAGATCGCGATGTTCGGCCACGCCACCCCGACATTAACGCCGATCCCGCCGTTTCACCCGTATTTCCGCAAGGACATCCAGATCGGCGGCGCCGACATCCCC
>WNFS01004706.1_pt1 | contig 10430 bp, 5 predicted proteins | sample 5400141 | NCBI WGS metagenome assembly WNFS01 (sample SAMN13153358, study PRJNA577476) | soil metagenome | isolation source: 60 cm saprolite under Madrone tree | place: USA:California | collected 2016-06-14
CGAGGAAATGACGATGCCGCATGCAACTCTCTGAAATCCCCTCGTAACGTCACATGTCCGTGGCAGTCGTTCTGGAACCCGCTTTCCGCCAAAGAGACTACTTTTGAATTGTCGGCAAGAACTCGGAAGTAATTCGGTTACTTCCGCGTCACCCACCCGCAATCTGCGGCGAGCAACTCCCCAGACGCAGACTGACCTGCGGATTCCTAGTTCGATGGATCGTCATCCCATCCGCGTTCATTTATGCGATCGAGCAGACCCGGGACGGCCACTGGCGCTAACAATACTAATCGCTGTCGAGCCGGGACGGAGAAGCCAGTTTAAGCAAGGAAGACAATAATCGCCGGGGTACCAACGGCGGTGTATTGCCCGACGAAAGACAGCGCGCCCGTTTCCCGGTTAATTCTGTAACTCGTGATTGCATCCGCTCTCTGGTTACAAGAGTAGAGGTAGTTCCCTGTGGGATCGATATTAAAGCTGCGCGGATAGTCTCCTCGGGTCCATTCCTCTCCAGCAAAGGTGAGTATTCCGCCCTCACCGATCGCGAACCAAGCGATGCTGTCATGCAGCCGGTTCGCCGCATAGAGAAATCTTGCGTCCGCAGAGATCATAACCTCCGACGTGAAATTGGTCCCTTGGAAGTTTTTCGGCAAAGTTGAAATCGTTTGCTTCGCTGTAAGCTTTCCGCTTGCGGCGTCATAGTCGTACGTTACCAACGTCGAGCCTTCCTCCTGAAGCGAGTAAAACCATTGGCCGCTGGGATAAAAAGCGAAGTGGCGCGGCCCGTCGCCAGGAGGCAGCGGCACGCTTGCCGGATTGGCTTGCGAGAGTCTGCCCGTACGCACATCAAACTTCCAAATGAAGATCTGATCCAATCCAAGATCGCTCGCCAGGACGAACTTACCTGCGGGATCAGCCTGAATCATGTGTGCGTGAGGCTTATCATGGCCGCTGATGGCAAAGCTTCCCGGAGGCCCGCTGGTTGCGCGCGTGGAACCTATCGTACCGCTGTCCTGTTTGACATCAGTAGCGACGCCGAGTTCGCCGTTCGAGCGCACCGGGAGTACCGCTACCGTTCCCCCCTGGTAGTTGGCAACGAACACGTACTTGCCAGACGGATGTACGCTTATGTGCGCAGGGCTCGCTCCCTCGGAACTAGCCGTATTCAATAACGTCAGACGCCCTGTTGCCGGGTCTATCAAGTAAGCGCTCACGGAACCGGAGTTAGTGCCTTTGTAATTGGAAATTTCATTCGCTGAGTACAAGTGCGTGCGAGAAGGATCCAGGGCTAGCCAGGACGGGTTGAAATCACTCGGAAAGACTTCGCGTTGACGGAGAGCACCAGTCGCTGCATCCATCTCAAGCAGGTAGATGCCCTGCCCATGACCGATGGTACCCTCCGGACCTTGTGGGGAGCTATAAGTACCGACGTAAGCCAGAACCGACGGCATCTTTCGACTTGTCTGGTTCTTCCCGACGCGCATGAATGCGGGCTCCGTTAAGGCGAGGGCCACGGCACCTTCGAGGAACTCACGGCGCGAACTCTTGCTGAGACGGTGATACGGCATTAGCAGATCCCCCGCTACCTAAGCTTCACCAAGGGCACTGCAGCTAGATTATGGATGGTTTGGATTCACCTTGGGACTTTTTTCACTGCGAGCGACCGGACTCCGGCTTTAGGCCCCAAGTCGGTGTCGTCGTTTGTGTCGCAAGAGCTTCCGGTGATTCGTAAATTAACAAGGCAAATTCCATGCGCTCCTCCTGTGGGCGCAATTGTCAGCGCCTTTGTAACGCCCGATTGTATGACGTATGAAAGGCAGCCCATTCGACAGGTTTCAGGAAATCTGAAGGGATTTCAACACATCTTACAGTCGCGGCAGTACTGTGATCATGGATCGGTGGCACGGAGGCCACCGGCGCCTCCTTTCGTTGACTCGCGAATGTCGCGTCCGTAAGATGAAGCGACCCGAAAGGCAAGAATTTCCTGATGATCGAACAAATCATCTCGCACTACCGCATTGTTGAGAAACTCGGCGGCGGCGGAATGGGCGTGGTGTACAAGGCTGAGGACACCGAGCTTGGGCGCTTCGTCGCGCTGAAGTTTCTCCCCGAAAATGTGGGGCAAGATCCGCAGGCATTGGAACGGTTCCGCCGCGAGGCACGTGCAGCTTCTGCCCTAAACCATCCGAACATCTGCACCATCTACGAGATCAGCAAGCATGATGGTCGTTCGTTCATCGCCATGGAATTTCTGGACGGCGTGACGCTGAAGCACCGCATTGCGGGGCGTCCGCTGGAAACGGACGTTTTTCTATCCATCGCCACCGACATCGCCGACGCGCTCGACGCCGCCCACGCAAAAGGGATCGTTCACCGCGACATCAAGCCCGCGAACATCTTTGTAACCAAGCGTGGGCACGCCAAGATTCTCGATTTCGGGCTGGCCAAGGTCGCGCCCACGGGCAGTTCTTCCAGCCAAATGGCATCGGCGAATACGGTGACGGAGATCGACTCCCAGCAACTGACCAGCCCGGGAACGATGCTGGGCACGGTGGCTTACATGTCACCTGAGCAGATTCGTGCGAAAGAACTGGATGCGCGGAGCGATCTGTTCTCGTTCGGCGCGGTGTTGTATGAGATGGCGGCGGGCAGTATGCCATTTGAAGGCTCGAGCTCTGGAGAAATATGCGGCGCGATCCTACACCAGAACCCGCGGCCGGCGTCGCATTTCAATCCGCAACTTCCGCCGCAAGTCGAAGCGATCATCGGCAAGGCATTGGAAAAAGACCGCAATCTGCGCTATCAGAGCGCGGCGGAGATGCGAGCCGACCTCCAACGGCTGAAGCGGGACACGGATTCGGGACGGTCCGCCGTCGCCCTATCTGCGGGGAGTGCTGAATCTTCAGCAGTGGCCGGGACCGGTAGCCTGCGACGTGAGGCGGCCGTCTCCCAAACCGGGAGGCCTAAATCGAAGAGTCTGGCGTTCGCTGCTGGCGGAATGGGTCTTCTCGTCTTTGCGTCCCTCATCTATCTGCGGTCTCGCCCTCTCCCGCCGCCCAAGGTATCAGGCTACGTGCCGGTTACTCACGACGGTCATCGAAAGGGTCTGGTCGGTACGGACGGGTCACGGATTTTCTTTAATGAATATCCCGCGTCGGTTTCTGTCATCGCGCAGGTGTCCAGCTCCGGTGGAGAGGTAGCACACGTCTCAGTTCCCGCACCGACTATGTCATTGCTTGCAGTTTCTCCCGACGGGGCAACCCTGCTTGTGGCGGACGAGGTAGGCCAGACCGCATTCCATGGACCGCTCTGGGGAGTGCCGGTGCTTGGCGGGTCCCCTCGCCGACTGGGAGAGGCCGCTGGGCAGGCCGCTGCCTGGTCTCCCGATGGGCAAAGGATGGTTTACGCCGACGGACACGACTTATTCCTGGCAAAGAGCGATGGTTCCGAACCCCGCAAGCTCGTCTCCGCGCCAGATCAAGCCTATTATCCGGCCTGGTCGCCGGACGGAACAGTGATTCGATTCAATGTCGGGGCTGTGGGGGCTTCGACGCCTACTGGCCCTCTTTACCAGGTCTCGGTCAACGGGACGAACCTGCACCCCCTAGTTCCCGACTGGCACACTCCTCCCGAGGAGTGTTGCGGTCAATGGACTCCCGACGGAAGATATTTCGTTTTTCAGTCACAAGGCAATATCTGGGCTCTCGCGGAAAAGCGAAATATACTTGAAAATGCCAGTGGCCAACCCGTTCAGTTAACCTCCGGGCCGATGAGTTTCTCTTCTCCTTTGCCCAGCAAAGATGGCAAAAAGCTGTTCGTGGTGGGAGCATTGGCGCGTGGGGAGTTAGCTCGCTATGACGCCCGGTCAGCGGAGTTCATTCCATTTCTTTCCGGAATTTCAGCGGATAGCGTCAGCTTTTCTAAAGATGGTCAGTGGGTGGCTTATGTCCGCTTCCCGGAGGGCACGCTTTGGAGAAGCAAATTGGACGGCAGTCAGAAAATTCAGCTCACCTACCCGCCGCTCACAGCCGTGATGCCTAGCTGGTCACCCGATGGCCAGCAGATCGTCTTCTATGCCTTTTCCGGTCCCAGGCCGAAGTTGTACACCATTCTGACCCAGGGGGGAACGCCGCGCGAAATGCTACCCGCGGACCCCCACGAGGAGTGGGACCCGACGTGGTCCCCCGACGGGACCAGTATTGCCTTTGGCAGCGGATCAACTGATCCCAACAGCACCATCCTCATTCTTGATGTTAGGACCAATCAAATCTCCACGCTGCCTGGTTCAAGAGGTTTTTTCTCCCCCCGTTGGTCGCCCGACGGACGCTATCTCGTCGCTTTGCCTTTCGCATCCCATAGCCTTATCCTTTTCGATTTTGCCACCCAAAAGTGGGCGGAGATCACGAAGATAAGCCTGGGTTTCCCCAATTGGTCAAAAAACGGGGACTATGTCTACTTCTTGCATGGGGAAAACCAGCCGTCGATAATGCGAATACGAATTCGAGATCGGAGGCTCGAGCGGGTGGCTGACCTGAAAAACTTCCGGCAAACCGGCTACTGGTCGTTCTGGCTCGGTATGGCTCCCGACGATTCACCGCTTCTGCTTCGCGACATCGGCACCAAGGAAATCTACGCCTTGGACTGGCAGGCCCCGTAGCGCGCACTCGCCTCACCGACCCTTCCACCGGAAAGTCAGAATTGTTGCAAGCGGCCGTTGCATGAATGCTTAAAAACAATTCTGGGCGGATTTGACTCCTGGACTCGCTGTCCGGGCTGCCGAATGGCGTTTTGGAACGTGGGTACGAATCGGGCGCGTAGTGCCCAATTTCTGAAAACGCGCCAACCGGACACCAGTCATCAGCTAACCGGTCTATTTCTTGGTTTGGTTTTCCAGCTTTTTGATTAGGTGTTCCCCCGCAGTGTTGAATCCCGTGAGTAGGCCGCCCCAGCGATGGGAGTCGCTCCAAAGAGTGTCGCCAGTTTTGGGGTCAAGCACCGTCAGAAATACGTAGCGAACTGGAGCCTGCTTGTTGTAATTGGGAACGCGGTCCTCGTCGATGTGACCGTTCTCGACTGTGCCGGTCTGCCCTCCCGATGCGATGATGTAGCCACCCTTATAGGGATCAGCGGAAAGAATGAAAATAAGGTCAGCCTGCTTTCGGTCTTTCACAATTTGAAATCTTCCCCACCTCTTGAGTTGAGCCAATGCCTTGTTTCCCACAGCGTCGACGCCAGTCTTATCTTCGAAGTAGACGGACTTGGCCGACTGAATTCTCGGCGATCGTGCTAGCTGTTTTTGGGGTTGAGCCGCACTCGGAGCTATCGTACTGGCAAGAGCAGCAAGTACGGGAAGGTGTGAAAAGAAACGCATTCGCGACCTCCGGAAGACCTGAAGAAAGACTATCTCCACCGTCAATGGTAATTCAATTAAGAAGCGGACAGAAGCGGCTGAGCTCAAACGCAAGAAACCCACAGGGAGGCCGAAGAAGAACAGAGTTCGCATAACGTTAACGACTAACGCGAAATAGACACTGGAACGGTTGGCACAGCCTTAGAATCCCGCCAGCGAGTGGCCGCCTGTACGTAGGAGACGATACGTCCAGTCGCCCCGAAAACCGTACAGGTGTAGAATCAACCGCTAGATGCTCAAATGCTCGTGCGGGCGGTGTCATCGCGAGTAACGGCATCGGGCCGTAGCTGTTTTTCTGTGGAGTCGCAATTCACATGCGTCTATGGCAAACGTTCCTCCTGCTGTTCTGTATTGGATTGTGCGGCATCGCACTGGCAGGTCAAGAAAATCCCACTGTTTCAAAACCAGAAATTACTTACAACAAAGACGTGGCGCCCCTGCTGCAAAAGCATTGCGTAGTCTGTCATCGGCCGAACGACATTGCTCCCATGTCGCTGATGACCTATGAGGAAGTGCTGCCGTTTGCTCGGATCGTGCGGGAGAGCGTGGTGCAGCGCAAGATGCCCCCGTGGCATGCCGATCCTGGGTTCGGCGAGTTCAGCAATGACGCTCGCTTGACCGATGAGGAAATCGCGATCATAGACGCCTGGGTAAAAGGCGGAACAAAAAGAGGCCAGCCTGAAGCTTCCTCAGCCGACCCAGTGCTCACCCAAGGCTGGCATATCAAGCCGGACGTTGTGCTGACCGTTCCGGAATTCCTGGTCCCCAAAACTGCCCAAGACGACTACGAATACATCTACGTCCCCACAAATTTCACGGAAGACAAATGGATACAGGCCGCGGAGGTGCTTCCCGGTGATCGTCGTGTGGTTCATCACGCCACTGTGTCGGTGATCAATCAGTCCGAAGTAGCGAAGCATCTGGAAAAGCACGCCAAGACCGACGAAGGTGAAGACCAATATCATTACCGCACCGGAAAAGTGCTGCACCTCCGCCCCGATGCGCCGGTCATTGATGATGGGTGCGCCGCGCCGAATGGGGGAGGCGTTCCCGGCGAGTCTTCTGGCTACGTGAATATCGTGCCGGCGATCTATCTTCCGGGGCATTTGGCGGAGACGCGGCCTCCAGGCTATGCGCTACGAATCCCAGCGGGCGGCTATCTGCAATTTCAGATTCACTACAGCAATCATCATGGGCTGGATGTAAAGGATCACACTAGCATCGGCTTGGTATTCGCTCGGGAACCCGTCCAGCATGAGATTGGGCAGTACGAAATTTGGAACAACATGTTTCTTATCCCTTCCCACGACGCCAATCACCGTGTGACTTCCTGCTTTACTTTGCCGAAGGATGTGATCGCTGTGGCCTACACGGCGCACATGCATTTTCGCGGCAAAAACATGTTGACCAAAGCCATTTATCCGGATGGTCGCGAAGAGGTGCTCCTCTACGTTCCCCATTTTGATTTTCGATGGCAGGAGACATACTTCTTGAAGAAGCAATTCTTACTGCCCAAAGGCACGAAACTCATGACCATCGCTTATTTCGACAATTCCAAGGACAATTTTCAGAACCCCGATCCGTCCAAAGCAGTTCGTTGGGGTGAACCCAGTGACGAGGAGATGATGGGCTTCTGGTTACAATTCGCCGATCCTCAGATGACCGCTGAAAAGTCTGCATTGAGCCAGAAATGATGGCCATTCGTCTGTTGAGACTCTTAAGGTTCTTTGCGCCTTGAATTTCAGCCGCCGTAACTTTGTTCGACTCGGGGTGGGAGCCGCGCTATCACTGCCTGCGGCCCGCTTGCTGGCGCAGGGTGTAGCGAGCCACACCGCCAAGCCATTGCCAAGACCCGCAGCTTCCGGACGTCCCTTCAACGCCCACTTCGTGGATGTCGCTGCCGCCGCGGGCCTGCATGCGCCGGTGATCTACGGTGACCCAGAAATCAAGAAGTACATCGTGGAGTCCACCGGATGCGGTTGCGCCTTCATTGATTACGATAATGATGGCTGGATGGATCTGTTTGTTCTATGCGGCACGCGCCTGGGGGGCGCCCCGGTGGGTACGACGAATCGGCTGTATAAGAATAACCGGGATGGAACATTTACGGATGTCACCGAAAAGGCAGGGTTGCGCTTGCTCGGGTGGGCCTGCGGAGTCTGCGTCGGAGACTACAACAACGATGGCTTTGACGATATCTTTTGCACCAATTTCGGGCAGAACGTGCTTTACCGCAATAACGGCGACGGAACTTTCACCGATATGACGAAGCCGGCCGGGCTGTCGAGCGATCAACAGAGGTTTGGAGCCGGCTGCGCCTTCGTGGATTACAACCGCGATGGACATCTGGATCTCTTCGTTTCCAACTACGTGGGCTTTTCCTTTGAAAATGCCGGTGTTCCGGGGGAAAACGCCAACTGTCGGTGGAAAGGTATTCCCGTCGAATGCGGACCGCGGGGGCTGCTGACGGGCAGGCATTCACTGTACCGCAACAATGGCGACGGAACCTTCACCGATGTAACTCAGCAAGCCGGCATCGCACGCGCCGCAGCCACCTATGGCATGACTGTCGTAGCGGCGGATTTTGACGAAGACGGGTGGCAGGACATCTATGTGGCCTGCGACTCCACTCCAAGTCTTTTGTTCATGAACAATCGTGACGGAACTTTTCGCGAGGAAGGCGTGCTGCGCGGTGCGGCCCTGAGCGACGATGGCATGGAGCAGGCGGGCATGGGGATTGGCATCGGCGATTATGACCTGGACGGACACCTCGATCTATTCAAGACGCATTTTGCGGACGACGCCAACATCCTTTATCGCAACGACGGGAAGGGAAACTTTGAGGATGCCACGGGGTCCTCGCATCTCGGGGTTGAAACACGATACGTATGCTGGGGGGCTGGCATCGTGGACCTCGACAATGACGGTCTTCCAGATCTCTTCATGGTTACCGGCCATGTTTACCCGCAAGTGGAACGAACGCTGCCGCAATACCCCAATAAGACACCACGCGTCGTCTTTAGGAACCTGGGCAAAGGCGTTTTCGAAGAACTCATCGAGGAGCCTGGTCCGGGCGTAGCGGCGGCACACTGTAGTCGGGGATGCGCGTTTGGAGACTTCGACAACGACGGGGATATCGACATACTGATCATCAATCTCAACGAGCCTCCCTCGCTTTTGCGCAATGACCTCACTGGTAAGTCCAACTGGATCAAAGTGAAATTGGACGGCGTAAAGTCCAATCGAAGCGCCATTGGAGCCAGGGTGATTGTCCATTATGGCGGCAAGACCCAGGCGCAAGCGGTCCTCAGCCAATCCAGCTTTTTCTCTTGCAGCGATTCCCGCTTGCATTTCGGTTTGGGGAACTCCACTTTGGCAGACATCGACGTGTATTGGCCAAGTGGCCTGCACGAGACTTTTAAGCAGATCCCTGCCAATCGGCTCATCACCATCAAGGAAGGGGTGGGTCCCGTACCGAACCGCGGGTGGGCCAAAGTGTAATCAGTGATTCACAGAATCTTCACCTGGGCGTCCTGAATAGTGGGCTAGCCGACGTTCAGCAATTCCCGCAGCCCGGCCGCCGACGCAAATTCAATAAAGGATGGGACTGCCCAGCCGCATCCAAGGCGAAACTCAGATAGCGCAGGCGAGCCTCCTCAGATTCGTTTTTCTGATGCATTTCATTAGAATAACGAAATTGTGCTTGACTTTCGTATGGAATGGGACTACAACAGGGCGCAAATGGGGTGGCTCTTGTCGTTTCTTGTTTACGACTTTTGCTTACATCTCTGTGCAATGCAAATGTGTCGCGGCCGCTTGGTGCATCGGCAAGGCGAGTATTGCCGCCTTTAGATAACCTTCGCGGGAGGAAAAAATGCTGCATCTCAGAAAGCTTTGGTTTGCCTTTTTAGTGGCGATTGTCGTTTTGGCGCTCACGCCACCGGCCGGGTGGAGCCAGAACGTCTACGGCACCATCACCGGAAACGTCACAGATACCAGTGGAGCTGCCGTTGCCAACGCGACAGTCATATTGACGAATATGGATACCGCTCAAAAGCGCAGCATAGAAAGCGATGCGTCCGGCAACTACACGTTCGTGAATATTTTGCCCGGCCGCTACAAGCTGGAGGGGGAGAAGACCGGCTTTAAGAAGTTCGTGCGTGAGCCCATCCTGGTGCAGATCGAAAGCGGGCTGAGAGTGGATATCTCTCTGCCAGTCGGCGCGCAAACCGAGACTGTCGAGGTGACCTCCGAGGTGCCTTTGCTCCAGCCGGAAACGGCCTCGCTGGGGCAAGTGGTCGAGCAGCGGGCGGTCACTGAGTTGCCGCTGAACGGCCGCAATCCGCTGGCGTTGGTCGGCATGGTGCCAGGCGTTGTGCCACAGGGCACCCCGTCGTCGGGCAATTCCTCGGGGGGCAATCCCGTCGGCGCTAATCCCTTCGCTCTCGGAGATTTTCAAGTTGGCGGAGGTATGGCCGGACAGAGCCAGATCCTGATCGACGGCGTGCCCACCAATGGGGCGTACCTGAACGTTGTGACCGTGATACCAACGCAAGACGCCATCGAGGAATTCAAAGTCCAGACGAACAATCTGGGCCCCGAGTACGGGCGGTTTGCCGGCGGAGTTATCAACCTCTCAACCAAGTCGGGCACGAACACTTTCCATGGTGCGGCGTACGAGTACCTGCGGAATAAAGTGCTGAATGCGAATGGCTTCTTCGACAACAGCAGCGGCCTCACCCGTCCTCCGTTTACCCAAAACCAGTTTGGCGCCAACGGGGGAGGCCCCGTTCTGAAGGATAAGTTATTCTTTTTCTCGACCTATGAGGGCTTTCGGCAGCGCAAGGGAAATGTCTTTTTGGGATGGGTTCCCACCCAAGCTGAGCGTGGCGGGGACTTTTCGCAGGTAGGGTCAACTCACACGACCTCAGCGCTTCCCATTTACGACCCGCTCACGAGTTCAGGCTGCAGTGCAACGGCGGCGACTTGCAGGACCGCCTTTACGGGAAACGTGATTCCG
>WNFS01004709.1_pt1 | contig 10429 bp, 8 predicted proteins | sample 5400141 | NCBI WGS metagenome assembly WNFS01 (sample SAMN13153358, study PRJNA577476) | soil metagenome | isolation source: 60 cm saprolite under Madrone tree | place: USA:California | collected 2016-06-14
AAGCGAACAGAGCACTCTGCATGTTGTCTGTTCTGATCAATACACACATGCTGTAAGCGGCGGTAAAGCGTGGGGCCAAGCGCTTCTTCTACGCTTCGTCCGCTTGCGTCTATAACGGCGACAAGCAGAAAACTTTCGAGGCGCCCTCTCTGAAGAGGACGCCTACCTGGCGCTCGCGGAAGACGGCGAAAAGGCTCCGGCTGCAGTCTGCCGAAAAGTGATTGAAGCGACAATTTCCGGGAAGCACGAGATTGAAATCTGGGGAAGCGGGAACCAGACGCGAAGTTTCATGTTCATTGATGACTGCACCGAAGGCATTCAGAAAATCATGGACTCCGATATTCTTGAACCGATCAATTTGGGGTCGAGCGAAGCTGTAACGATCAATCAACTGGTGGACATTACCGAAGCGATTGCAGGAATCAAACTGAAGCGAAATTGCGATTTGAGCGCGCCGAAGGGCGTGAACGGAAGAAACAGCGACAATGCACTGATTAAGAAATATCTCAGCTGGGAACCGAGCACGCCGCTTGCGTGTGGGGATGGAAAAGACCTACCGCTGGATCCGCGACCAGTATCAGGCGCGTGAGCGGCGAGATGCGGGCGTGGTTCGCGAATCCAGAGTTCTGCACTACGAACGGGGCCTCTCCCAGGACGATCCCGCGATCTATTTCACCAAGCTATCCGCTTCATAAAAATTCAGGATTGCACCGCCGGCTTCGACCGTGAGCGCTGCCGCGAAGTTTTCTGCAGGGATGAACGAATAAATCCTCCAGCGATCGGCGTCGCTACTGCGAAGGACAACCGGCTGGCCCGGGGCGAGCGTGACATCGAAGCTCTTCAGGGGGATCTGCAAACCCTTGCCGTGAGCTTTAATATAGGATTCCTTGCGCGTCCAGGCGTTGAAAAAACCTTCTCCGCGGAGTTCAGGCGGCAAGGAGAGAAGCTCCTGGCGCTCACGGAGCGAAAAGTAGCGTGTAGCGATTTCCTCGGAGGCAATTTCCGGGCGAACCCATTCGAGATCGACACCCAGCTCTTGGTTGAATGCAATCGCATAGATGGCCAGGCCGTGGGAGTGGGAGAGATTGAACTGGAGGGGGAGTTCCCTTCCCTCAACAGCGAGAACCGGCTTGCCAAACTCGCCGGTCTGCAGGAGAACCGCCGAGGGAGAGCAGGAGAGATAGCGGGCGAGCAGGAGGCGAAGAACGGCACGTGCAACGGTGAAGCGGTGCTGATCACGGAACTGCACGAATCGCGCGGCTCTTGAGGATTCCTCGGAGTTCAGTAGACCAACCAGCGGCGGAAGAGAGGATGCCGGGAGATCCAAAGAAGCGAGCCAAAGATGGACCGAGTCCGGGGCAAGCTTAAGGAACTCGGGAGCTGGCATCCATTTTGTGAGTGGATCCATGAGAAGAAGAGACGTCTAACTGATGATTGTCTGGATGTTGGTATATTCGAGCAAGCCTTCGAGGGCGTGCTCGACACCAATGCCGGACTGTTTGTGACCGCCGTAAGCCGCATGGGGAGAAAGCCACTGCACGGAGTTGATCCACACATTGCCACATTCCAGTTGCTGTGCGATGGATTTGGCCTTTTCGACGTCGCGGGACCAGACGGATGCGCCGAGGCCGTAGTCGGAGTGGTTGGCGCGGTGGATGACATCATCGATATCACGAAATTTCAGTAGCGGCAAGACCGGCCCGAATGCCTCCTCGACGACGACGCGAGCGTCTTCGGGAGGATTGTCGATAATGGTGACTGGGACGAAATAGCCTGAACCGTTTTTGGCTTCTCCACCCAACAGGAAACGAAGACCATCTTTTTTAGCCGAGGCGATGAGATCGTTGACCTTGGCGAATTGCATGCGGTTCTGAATCGGTCCGAGCTTGGTTCCTTCCTCCGCGCCGTTTCCGACTTTCACCGTCCGGGCGTAGCTGACCAGGGCCTGACTGAAGGCGTCGTAAATTTCTTCGTGGACGTAGACACGCTTCGCAGCGATGCAAAACTGGCCAGAATTGCGAAAAGCGACCCAAAAAACTTTTTCCGCGGTCGCGGGAATGTCCACATCGGGAAGTACGATGGCGGGATCGTTGCCGCCCAGTTCAAGAGTCACACGTTTCAGATTTGTGGCGGCGCTTTGCATCACCCGGCGGCCGGTGGCGGTGGAGCCCGTGAAGGCAATTTTGTTGATTCCGGAATGCGCTGTGAGCCAGGGACCCAGGCGATCTCCACCGGAGACGACATTCAAGACACCTGGGGGCAGGACATCCTGCAGAAGCTCGCCAATTTTGAGCGCGCAAAGGGGAGTGTACGGAGAAGGCTTCCAGATTACTGTGTTGCCCGCGAGAAGCGCGGGCGCAATTTTCCAGGCGGCGAGGAGTAAGGGAAAATTCCACGGGGTGATTGCTCCAACGACGCCGAGAGGCACGTGGCGGCTTTCATAGCGACGTCCATTTTCATCGGTGTGGACGGAGATGGGCAGATCTTTTCTGCTTAGTTCACGAAACCAGAGCGCGCTGCGGAGGATCTCCGATTTGGCCTCGGGATGAGGCTTACCCTGCTCCCGGGTCATCAGGGCCATCAGTTGATCGGCATTTTCTTCAATCTTTGCCGCAATAGCCAGGAGGGCCTCTTTCCGCGAACCCAGCGGTAGAGTTCTCCAATCGAGGAAGGCGGTGCGTGCGGCAGCGACTGCTGCGTCCAAGTGCTCGCAGGTGCAATCGGGAACGTGGGCGATGACTTCTTCGGTCGCCGGATTAACTACCTCGATGCACTCGGACAGTTTTACGAGCCGCCCATTGATGGCCATCGAGTACTCACTAATGAATGAAATTGACATGGAATCGTCCCCCCTGAATCATACCGAATTCGGGAGTCCAGTTTCATTGGGGAGCACGACCTACGCCCTCCGATCTGAGCCGGTCACCGGCATGCAGACAACTGGCCGAAGTGGATAGCTCGGCGTGCGGTTCCTTCAAGGCCACAAACGTGAGGAGGCGGCAACCGGTAGCTGACTGCGCCAACTCCGAGGATTACTCGATTAGAGTGCTATTCGAGAATTCTTCCGGGCAGGAGTCGGATCATCGCCCGCGTACGTTTCCAGGACAGGTTCCGGTGTCAATCCAGCGGAAAAGAGCCCTGGCTCGGCCTCCACTGTGACTTTCAGGACCGGAACCTTCGGCTGCAGAATCTGCTGCGCTTTTCTCTGGCGCGAAATGCCGGAAGTTGCCCATAAGAAAAGTTCCGCGAAAAACGGCAGAGGATCAAGGACCGAAAAAGTGGCCAGGGTAAACTTTCCGCTGGCCCAAGCGGAGAGGAGCGCCTTGATTTCCTCGCCGCGATTACGGGACTTGGCGATGGCCACAACGTCCGTGATCTCACGCACCCAGGCCGCTTTCCGATGTTTGGTGATGGGAGCAACGTCGATGCCGGTCTTCTGCTGCCACAAGAGGTAAGTGAAATCAATGCTGGCCGCTTTGCCTAGAGTGTGCCAGCCCCAGGGACGGAGATTGGCGTCGAGAATCTTGTACTGGGAGTCGCGCGGATCGAATTTGAACTCTATTTCGCCAATTCCGTCATAACCGATGCTTTCCAGGAAGCGGCGTCCGCTGGATTCGACGACGGGCTGTTCGACGGTTTGCACAAAGGTGCTAGCGTTGCCGAATTCAATGGGATATTGCCGCCTGCGTTGCGCAACCAGGGAAGCGATGACCTTTCCACTCCTGCAAAGCGCGCAGTACGAGAATTGATTCTCTCCACCGCCCGGGATACGCTCCTGGGCCAGAATGGAGTCGGCGGACACGTAGCGGCACATCTGAGCGAAACGTTGATGCAGCTCTTCGGAGTTCTCCACCGGCAATGCCTTGACGTTGGTGTGCGGAAAAAAATGATGATTTACGGCGGGCTTCAGGATGAGCGGATAGGGTGGATTGCGATCTTCGACATCGGAAGGATGGTTGCCCGTGGCGGTCCAAGGAGTGGCAATTCCCAACTCGGCGGCGCGGCTGTAGGTCAATCGCTTGTCCAGAGCGAACTGGGTGATTTCCGCGCGAGGTGCTGCAAGCTGATAGATGGAACTTAGCGACTCGTGATTGGCCGAAACCATCTCGACGGATTCGTCGGTGGTGGGAAAAAGAACCCAGCCCTGGAGGTCGTGGTGGCGCCCTTCGCGGAGAAGAAATTCCACCAGATTTTCTTTGCACTCGAAAAAGCGTTTGGTGTAGCGGGAGAATTGGGCAATTGATTTGGAGCGATCGGCGTCAACCACCCAGACCGGGATACCGTGTGCGCCGAGGCTACGGGCGACACCAAGGCCAACAAAATTTCCGCCGAGAACGATTGCACCGGGTTTGATATTTCGAGGTTCAGACCTGCGCGGGTTCAAGTTCATGGATCGGGTTCTCTCCCTCAGATTGTTGCAGCCGTGACTTCCGTTTGCCGGCCAGTGCCGCGGCGAGGCGCGGGCCGGCGTTATTAGTGCCAGTGACAAATCGGAGGGTGGGTCCCAGAGTCCGTTCGCCGACGACACCTGTCATGAAGAGGCCGGGGACAGAGGTCTCCAGGCTGGTTTGCAACACCGGATAGCCATCGGAGGTCTGTTTGATCTCTTGCTTGAGGACGCTGTCGAGAATGCCGTAGCGCGATATGTCGATCTTGTAGCCGGTGGCCAGAACGACCCGGTCGACCTGTTCCTTCGAACCATCGCTCAGGAAGAGGTTCAACCGGCCGCCATTGGCTTCAACGGAACTCACCGTGACACTCGTTTTAACCTGCACACCCTGCAACCGGGGCTCCAGCCAGTAAGCCCCTACGGGGCGCGCGCAGTCTTTCAGGAGTTGTGCCTGCACTTCCGGAGTTTGTCGGCGAAATTTCTCCGGATTGGCCATCACGCGGGCGGTCTTGATAGTTCCGAGATCGGTGGGAGGGAATACCATATGGGAAAAGGGTAAAAGCGGACCGGAAGTGAGCGTGCGAAAAAGATTTTTTCGCCAGGCGAAGGGGCGATACGCCAGTTGGGGAGCGCGAGTGACAATGATCACATCCGCGCCATTTTCGTGAAGTATCGCAGCATACTCGAGCGCGCTTTGGCCTTTGCCGAGAACGGCGACGCGCAGGCGCTTGAATTTGGCAAGGTCGCTCACTTCGGACGAGTGGGGCGCCAGCTCGCTAGAAATACCCGCGAACTCCGGGGGTTTCGTGAGAAAAAATCCAATGCCCAGTGCCAGAATCACGGAATGAGCGTGGAGTTTTTCTCCATCTTCGAGAGTGGCCTCGAAAGTTCCGTTGTTGCGCAACACTTTTCGCACTAGGCGGCTCTCGATATTAGGCGCCACCTCCTTTTGGAACCAATTCCCGTATTTGATGAAATCCTCGATGGGCAGGGGGTCAGCGAACTTGCGCCGGGCCACGCGCTCGAAGCCTTTAATCGAGAGATGCTTCTGCGGAGCGTCAATGTTGGATGCTTCGCATTTAGAGCGCAGCAGCATCTTGCTGGGCATATTGTCTTTCCAGAAACTCATGGGGCGGCCGATGACGTGGGGCTCGATGCCTACGCTGCGGAGATAGGCGGCAGCGCTCAGGCCATAGGGGCCAGCACCGATGATGACAACTTCCTTAGTTTGGCTTAGTCCAGACATGCGTGGGCACGGCCCTCCCGTGAGTGGTGTAGTGTTCGACCATCACTCAAAATTGGTACAACCACAGCGACCTCTTGCCCACCCAGGCAAGAAGGAATGCGACTCGGTGGGGCGGGATTCTGCAGTGGAAGGTTTAAACAATCGGGGTCACCGCGAAAAAGAGCAGCGATCCCCGGGTTGCCCCGGATTTCCCAACTTCCTGATTGTAAGGTGAAAGCAGTTTCCCACAAATGGTACTTCTGGGCGAGTACGTAAAGCACACTAGTTTGCTGGAACAATTTATCGAGAAGAGATAAAGGGAAACCGGGTGTGAGGCGGGCCTCCTCATGAACCACAATGCGAGCTGGTGGTTGTACTTGGCTGTTTATTTGGGGTGGCACGAAGTTTCGTTGATCCATTCCCTCGCCCTATAATACAGAGTTTGAGGAAGATTTGGGTCATACTCGGAGTCTGATTTATGTCTTATGGCTCTGATATTTTGGCCAGCGCGGGGAGTCGCTCCCGGAGGAGAGTTTCCATATTAAAGTGACGGGCTCGCATGATTAGCTTAAAGGTTGGGGCTCGCCGATGGTGCTTGCGACCATGCTCCTCACTGTCCTGATCATCATTTTAGTGGCGAGACTTTGGCCTTCTGATCCCTTAAGTAAGCGGATTGGCCGAACGAGCTTCGGGCAGAAAAGTACTTTGGACGGTGATCGTTGCTGATTAGGTGAGCAATTCGCTTAGGCTGCGAGCCGGTAGCGATCCTGTAATACGCATGCGCTCAGGACCATCATCAGGATTTGATCGTTGGCGACGCGTGCGTTTTCATCCCCGGTATACATGGTATCGAGCACCGCGATGACCTTTTGTTTATCGAAAAAAGGCATGGCGGAGAGAACTGGGCTGCGAAGCGTGTCCTGCATGAAAGCGCCCAACCGGCCGTGAGGATTGAGAGTAGCAGGCGGGCTCAGGAATGGATGCTTGGGCCGACGATAAACAGTGTCGGTGATGAAACTTCGCGCGGACTCTCTGAGGATGAATTTTTGCGCCGCGCCGCGGATTTTTTGCGTTATGGGCTGGGAACGCATCACTTCGACTAGTTTATGGTCGAGAAATGGGACGCGTCCTTCAATCGAATTGGCCATTTCCATTCGGTCACCGAGAAGAACAAGCAGATAGTTGGGAAGACGGGTCTTCGACCAAAGATAGAGCGATTGGTTAAGAGGATGGCGGCCGGTCAATTGACCGGCGACATCGATGTCCTGGAAGAAACTAGAAGACTGGTCGAGGGGGCTGGAGCTTTTTGTGAATTCGTCCGAGAACACCGTGTGCATTTTTAGGGAAAGCGCGGCAGAGGTTTCCATCCATCCCGGGACGAAGCCGAGGAGTTTGCGAACGTCCTCGAGCGGCCGGATTCTGCCTTCAAACGCAGGGTTGGCGTTGCCATTCGAAGAAGCCATATCCCGGCGGAAGTGGAGATAGCCCCCGAGAATTTCATCGGAGCCTTCGCCGGTGAGGACAACCTTAAAGCCCGCATTGCGGACGGCGCGGCTGAGAAGATACTTGGCGACCCCGTGCGAATTCACGCAGAGAGTTTCGGCGTGGGCAATGGCATCGGCGAAGTGCTCGCCGAGTTCATCTTGCCGCATGGGAACGGGGGAAAATTCCGCGCCGGCCATTGCCGCCATTTCCCGGGCAATTTCCTCTTCATTGTACTCGGGACGGTCGAAAGTGAGAGTAAACGCTCGGACCGCGCCCTGGTGGTGGCGCGCCGCGAGACCCAGAACGGCGCAGGAATCAATTCCACCGCTAAGATAGCAGCCTACCGGAACATCCGCACGGAGGCGGAGGCGGACGGACTCTTCAAATGTCGACAGGAACTCTTCGGCATACTCAGCGTCCGAGCGGACCGGGGCGGGTGCAACGGCTAGCGGGTAGTTAAAATCCCAGTACTTTTTGACTTCGATCTGGCCTTCGGTCGCCAACATATAATGACCGGGAGGAATCTGGTAGATGCCGTCAAACAGAGTTCTCTTTTGCGGGCCGCCGAATCCCCCCGCGTCATAAAGGGATTCGGGCGCCCAGCGCGCGGGAACCCCGGCGGCAAAGAGCGCCTTCGCTTCCGAGGCGAGATAAAGCGTTCCATCATGAAACGCGTAGAAAAGCGGCTTTATGCCGAGGCGGTCACGAGCGGCAAAGAGCTTTCGTTTAACGTTGTCCCACAGGACGATGGCAAACTCGCCGCGAAGGCGAGCAAGGCACTCAACACCGAGTTCTTCATAGAGGTGCAGGACAATTTCACTGTCCGAGCGGGTGCGAAGATGATGGCCGCGATGCTCGAGCTCTTTCTGCATGGCCTCATAGCCGTATAATTCCCCGTTCACGATAATGTGAAGAGTCTCATCTTCATTGGCAATGGGTTGATCGCCGGTGGTGAGGTCAATGATGCTGAGGCGGGCGTGGCCAAGGGCGACACGCGCCTCGGGTGAGAGCCAGTAGCGCTGGCCGTCCGGGCCGCGGTGACGAAGAGTCTTCGTGGCTCTTTGGATCGTCTCCGCCAGGACAGGAGCGGTTCTAGAAAACATGGCGACAATGCCGCACATTATCGAAGATCCTCCAGAAATACTGCCGTCAACCGGCCCTGCACGAAGCCAGCGTCTTCACCGCAAAGGCATGGCATCGGAACTATTCATGCATATAATAAGCGAGATTACAGTGCGGGACGAATGGTACGTTTGTAACCTTACGATCCTCGAAGCCACGCGAGGCGATGGGAAGTGCAGAGGAAGCTGCAGCGGGCGGAATGGGGACGCGGCAGCATTCCCGGAGGGGACCAAAGCGAAGTTCGAAAGCGGAAGAACGCCGCTGGAGGGATTACTCGAATGATTTAGGCAAGTCCTAAAAGGGAAAAGTTTTTCTCACCGCTCCTACCCAAATGTGCTACTCCATGCCGATGGTTTTGTTAACTGATTGCTGGTCATAGACTTAGATAAGAGGTCATTGGACCGCGGTTTGCACATATCCTCAAAGGTAAGCCTCCCTGCTGTGGAAGGGAGCTAGGGTGTGTTATAACCGGGAAAATCGCCAAACTTGGGATGGCGCGCTGATGAGATCTTATTCAAGCCTGAAATCAACCGGACGTGAAACGCGAGCGCGGCGATGAGCGGCACTATGTCGCTCGCGGCGGGGCTGCCGGCAAGCGAAGACGCGGCGCAGCAGTTAACCCGTATCTGGGAGAATCTTCTCGGCGTTCGCCCGATAGAGCCGGACCAGAATTATTTTGATCTCGGGGGAGATTCGATTCTGGCCGTGCAGATGTTTGCGCAAATCGAACAAATGTTTCAGGTGAAACTGCCGGTGGCCATGCTGTTTGAGGCGCCGACGTTAGCGGAATTGTCACAGATCCTGAGTCGTGAAGCACTCAAGTCACGGTGGTCTTCCCTGGTGACCATTCAGCCGAAGGGTTCCCGACCCCCGTTTTTTTGCATGCATGGCGCAGGCGGAAACGTCCTGATCTACCGCGAACTTTCGAATCACCTTGGAGAGGACCAGCCTTTTTACGGATTGCAAAGCCAGGGATTGGACGGTAATTCGGAACCCCTGACCCGAATCGAAGACATGGCGACGGCGTATGTTCGAGAGATGCGCCGAGTGCAGCCCAAGGGACCCTATTACCTGGGCGGGTACTGCCTTGGCGGAACGATCGCCTACGAAGTGGCCCAGCAACTCCGGGCGCAAGGGGAAGCGGTCGCGCTGCTCGCGATGTTCGATACCTTGAACTGGTGCAAGCTGCCGCCACTCAACATCTGGACTAAAACCCGAGTGGGCTTTGAGAGAATCGGGTTCCACGCTTTGAATTTCTTGCGCTTGGATCGTGAAGGAATGAGAATCTTCGTTAAAGAGAAATTTAGAGCGGTGCGCAATCGGATTCCAGTCTGGCGGGGGATGCTGCTGGCAAAATTGGGCGGCAACTGGGAAAGCACCGGATCGCGATCGGTGGTGCTAGGCAAGATTTGGGCGGGGAATGATCGAGCTTCGATGGATTACGTTCCGAAAGGCTACCCAGGGGTCGTCACCGATTTCCGGCCGCTGATGCAATATAGCATTTACCGCCGGCCGGATCTGAAATGGGAAAAGCTGGCCTTGGGCGGTCAGGAGATTGTGGAGTTGACGGTGTATCCAGCGGGAATGCTGGTTGAGCCATTCGTAAAGTCCCTGGCGGAGAAGTTGAAGAAAAGTATCGAGGCAGCGTTCCTGGCCCGAGGGGCACAGATGGAAGGGCGAGACCGGCCACGCGGGTAATGAGTGGGGTGCGCTCCATTTTGTATCCGTTCCTATGCCTGGCGCCGGATTCGCAGTTTGCATGGGAGAGCAAAGATTGCGCGCTCGACGTTACCCACCGATCCTGAACAGTTCACTCTTAACAAAGCGGAATTCCTTCGAGCCGGCAGGATTCTGGCAGCGCGTTTCTTAACGGATTCTAGTTTTCAGGAAACGGACTTCGCATTAGTTTAAGAGCGGCGTCGGCTGGAGTTTCTAGAATTGCGGGCGGAAGCGGCTGGCGCGAGTTTGATGGATTGCCCGGATCACGCTGGAAATCATAGCGCGGGCAAGCGGGACGTGAGGAGCACCTGCCATGCTAGCGGGAAACGAGTGGTCGAAAACGATCACATACTATGAGGGCGAGTGGCATGAGGGCAACCTGCCCATCATGGGCGTGCGCACGCATGCGGCCTGGCTGTGCTCGGTTGTTTTCGATGGCGCACGCGCGTTTGAGGGGGTTACGCCCGATCTGGACCTGCACTGCGCGC
>WNFS01005884.1_pt1 | contig 10429 bp, 9 predicted proteins | sample 5400141 | NCBI WGS metagenome assembly WNFS01 (sample SAMN13153358, study PRJNA577476) | soil metagenome | isolation source: 60 cm saprolite under Madrone tree | place: USA:California | collected 2016-06-14
CGTCACCAAGGACGAAGCTGACGTCGCCGTAGACGTGCTCGACGAGTGCCTCGCACTCGCCGCCAAGAACGCGTAGGCGATCGGAAGCCCATGCAGCGCCGGCATCCTTCCGGCTGTCCCTTAGGGCGTCTCGGCCTCGGCTCGGTGCGCGCAGGACGCCCGTGGCAACAGTATTTGAGGAATCCCATGAACACCGGAACCGTCGAATTCATCTACGTCGCCTCCGCCGCTGCCGCACCGACTCACCCGGTGAATGAGGCTCGCGCCATTCCCGGAGTTGGGCTGGAAGGCGACCGCTATGCTTTGGGTTTGGGAACCTTTTCGAAACCCCTGCCCGATCGTGAGCTTACGTTGATCGAGGCCGAAGCCATTGAAGCCCTCAAGCGCGAGTACGACTTCGAACTTGCTCCGGGCGAGGCGCGACGCAACGTGGTCACGCGTGGTGTGGCGCTCAATCATCTTGTGGGGCGAGAGTTCCAGATTGGTGTCGTGAAAGTTCGCGGCATTCGTTTGTGCGAGCCCTGCGATCACTTGCAGCGGCTGACCGGACGTGAGATCATCCGCGGCCTCACTCATCGGGGCGGCTTGCGCGCGCAAATCCTGACGCAAGGGACAATCCGCGTCGGCGACCAGGTGAGCTAGAGTGGCGCGGGGCCCCTGCCCGCGGCCCTTGACTCTGATTGGAGCGACAATGCTTCCAAGCTGACGCTTTCGCGCGGGCGAAGACGCCCGCGCCACATAAACCACACTGCCCAAACACAAACCACACCAGTAACTTAGGGCCATGGACGAGCGGGTTTCTCCTTGACACCATATCTTCAGGGAGCGAAACTCCGGTTAGAGATCTCTCTCCATTTCTGCATGGATACTTACTCTATTTTGGATAAGAAACTCGCCCAGGCAGCGCCGGGAACTGCCTCGTCGAGCCCTGTCCTTTCAAACCCGGCGTTAACAACAGCAGGCGCGGCCCCGGCGATGGCACGCGAGACGCTGCGCTTTCCCGGGGAGGATGGCGGCAAGTCGCTCAGCGAAATGGCACAGCGCGATCTGGATGCCACGCTGCAGTTGCTGGCCGAGCGCGCGCAATACATTACAGGCGCATCGGGAGCAGCGATCGCTCTTCGTGAGGGCGAGAACATGATCTGCTGCGCCAGCGCCGGACCATCGGCGCCGGAACTGGGTACGCACCTGCAGATCGATTCAGGTCTTTCCGCCGAAAGCGTACGGACCCGAAAGATTTTGCACTGTGACGATGCCGAAAACGATCCGCGTGTGAACCGCGAGAGCTGCCGGGCCTTCGGGATTGCATCGGTGGTGGTAATGCCTCTGGCACGGGGCGAGGAAGTGTACGGTCTCCGACGACGGAAAGCAAACCTGCACCCGAAGCCGCTGCCAATCCGAATTCCACGCCTGCGGCAGCGCCTGTGCTGGCGCCCGACGCGCTTGCGGAGATGATCGAAGCGAAGATCGGCGAAGTCAAGCCGGAAGAAGCGAATGAGCCCCGCCCGATCACCCCGATCGCGTACGGGAATGTGCGGACCTGTAAAGCTTGCGGATTCCCCGTGTCTGCGGGCCGGAGGCTGTGCCTGGATTGCGAAGCCGTCACCCCGAACGTCGAGCCGGGCGGCGAGGCTCCCGAATTCTTTGGCGAGCTATCCGATCCCAATCCGAGCTGGGTTCAGTCGCATGTGTACATGATCGCCACCGTGCTCCTGGTGGCCGCGACGATTGCAGTGGTGGTTTGGCGGTTTTAAGAGATCTTCCTGCCAGATTCAAGCCTGCTCCTCTCGACATCCTCCTCAAAATCCAGATGTTGTTGATAGACCTAGCTTGTTACGTCTTGACGAAACAAAAACAGGCGGAATTGCGTATCTTCTACCGCCTACCGTCGCGTGCACAGGCCCGCAAGTACAGTCGCGCGAGTAGGGGTCTGTTTGTCCAGCTCTGCTCCCGGAACCGAGTGTCGGTGGGGCCTAACCCCGGTCCTCACATTGACTTGCCGGTGAGCGCAGCCTAACATCGGGACATCATTTTGGAGTTGATTGTTGATCACGGGCGAAACCATCTCGCACTACCGCATCCTGCACCAACTTGGTGGCGGCGGCATGGGCGTGGTGTATGAAGCCGAAGACATGAATCTTGGCCGGCACGTAGCCCTGAAATTCCTGCCGGGAGAATTGGAAAAAGACGCTTCGGCGCTGGAGCGCTTTCAGCGTGAAGCCCGCGCGGCGTCGGCTCTGAACCATCCTAATATCTGCACCATCTACGAGATCGGGCAGGCCGATGGCCGCTATTTCATCGCCATGGAGCTGCTCGAAGGGCAGACGCTCAAGCTGCGGATCGGGAAGCAGGCTCTCGCGATGGATGTGTTGCTCGAGTTGGCCATCCAGATCGCGGACGCGCTGGAAGCGGCGCACGCGAAAGGCATTATTCATCGCGATATCAAGCCCGCCAACATTTTTGTGACCAACCGCAACCAGGCCAAGGTGCTGGATTTCGGCCTGGCCAAACAGGCACTTAAAGCGGACGCCGTCATGGGTGGCGTAACTGCGGGCGCGGCGGTCACGGTGGATGAGCAATTGCTGACCAGTCCCGGCTCGACCGTGGGCACGGTGGCTTACATGTCTCCCGAACAGGCGCGCGGCAAAGAGCTGGATACGCGCACCGATTTGTTCTCTTTCGGCGCCGTACTTTACGAGATGTCCACGGGGGCGCTGCCCTTTCGCGGTGATACTTCGCCCGTGATTTTTGAAGCCATCCTGAACCGCCAGCCCGTGGTGCCGGTGCGGCTGAATCCTGACGTGCCGCTACAACTGGAAGAAATCATCATGAAGCTGCTGGAGAAAGACCGGGATCTGCGCTACCAGGGCGCGGCGGAAGTGCGGACCGATCTGAAGCGGCTAAAGCGCGACACGGATTCAGGGTTGATTTCCGCGGCCGCAAGTTCAGGCACGCTGCGGGTGGCTAATGCCAGGAAGCCGGGCCGGGCCTGGAATTTGGTGGTGATTGCCATCGTGGTGCTTTCGGTGTTCGGGCTGGCGATGACAATCTTCATGCGCCGCACCCGTGCCGTGATGTCGGAAAAAGACGCCATCCTGGTCACCGATTTCGTGAATACCACGGCCGACCCGATGTTTGATGGGACGCTCAAAAAAGCGCTGGCCGTGGATCTGGAGCAATCGCCGTACTTGAATGTCTTCCCCGAGCAAAAGGTCCGGCAGACGCTGCAGCTCATGGGACGCACGCCGGATGAACGCATCACCGGCGACGTGGGACGCGAGATCTGCCAGCGGGTCGGCATTCGGGCCATGCTGAACGGGTCCATCGCCAATCTCGGCAGCCAGTACGTGATCACGCTGGACGCGGTGAACGCGGGATCAGGAGAATCGCTGGCGCGAGAAGAAGTGCAGGCGGGAAGCAAGGAATCGGTGCTGAACTCACTGCATCAGGCTGGCTCGAGCTTGCGGAAAAAACTCGGGGAGTCGCTGGCCTCGGTGCAGAAATACGACAAGCCGCTGTCGGAAGCAACTACATCCTCGCTGGAGGCGCTTAAGGCGTTTAGCCTGGGAGACAGCAAGCACCAGATGTTTAACGAATTACTCGCTCTGCCCTTGTACCAGCGCGCCGTGGAACTGGATCCCAATTTTGCCATGGCTTATGCCCGCCTGGGCACGGTCTATAACAACCTGGGGCAAAGCGAGCTCTCGGAGAAAAATCGGGAAAAAGCGTTTGAGTTGCGGGACCGGGCCAGCGAGCACGAAAAGTTGTACATCATGTCGCACTACTACGTCGATTCCGGACAGCTTGAAAAAGGAATCACTGCGCTGGACCTGTACAAGCAAACTTACCCCCGGGATTCAGTTCCCTACAACAATCTGGCGGTGGTCTACAACCAGATGGGACAGTATGAGAACGCGCTCGACAATGCCAGGCAGGCCGTGCAACTCGATCCCGACAGCGCCAGTGGATATTCGAACGTAGGTTTTGCTTACGCGGGTCTGAACCGCCTGGATGAGGCCAAGGCCACTTTCGACCAGGCATTACGGCACAAGGCCGGCGCAGCGGTGGTGCACTCAGCGTTGGCCAACATCGCCTGGCTGCAGGGGGATAAAAATGCCACGGAGCGGGAGCTCGATGCCATGAAGAACGACCCCCAGAGCGACTACCTGGTCAGCGGGTTCCGCTCAGCTACCGCCGCCAGTGCAGGGCAGATCAAGGCCGGGCGAGTTTTTGGACAAAAACAGAGGGAAGCGACTGAGCGTTTTGGATTTAAGGAAGCGGCGGCGAACGAATATTCGCAAGAAGCGTTTACGGAGGCCGCTTTCCTCAACAAAGGCCGCGCCCTGGACGACGTGGCCGAGGCCCTGAAGCTGTCCCAATCGCCCAACGTCGTGCTCAACTGCGCGATTACCCTGGCCATGACCGGCGAGGATGCGCGCGCGGCAAAACTTGCCGACGATGTTGCCCAGAAGCGTCCTTACGATACGCTGGTGCAGTTTGTCGAAGTGCCGCTGATCAAGGCACAGATTGAACTGAATCACGGCAATCCGGGCAAGGCGATTGATCTGCTCGACAGTGCGCTGGTATATGCGCGAGCGAACTCCGGGGTGCTGTATGTCCGCGGAAATGCGTTTCTCAAGGCCGGACGCGGCGGCGACGCGGTACAGGCTTTTCAGCGGCTACTGGACATGAAAAACGTGATCACGGTCGATCCACTAATGCCCCTAGCCAAGGTGGGCCTGGCACGTGCTTATGCCATGGCAGGTGACAGGGCGCGCAGTCGCGTGGCCTACCAGGATTTCTTTGCGGTGTGGAAGGATGCGGACCAAGATGTTCCAGTGCTGCGCCAGGCCAAGGCGGAGTATGGGAAGCTGCAGTAGCTGGTGCTGAGCGGCCAGTGAAAACGGGCCAGGAGTAAACGCTACAAGGCGATTGCAGGCTTATCGGACTGAGAGGATAGGCGCTCGCCCAGTAACTCAACCACCCCGGGATCGTCTGCGCGCAGCAGAGTGTCGACGATCTCCGGCACTCCAGCCATCAGCAGGGACGTTTTCATGCGCTTGTCAATGGCTGAAAGGATAGATCCCCACTGTGCGCCGTAGTTGTGCCCAACATCGGCGAGCCGCTTCGGGTCAGCATCGGGGCGCGCGTCAATTCCACGGCGAATATACACGACTGCTTGAATTTCAGCCTCGCGGTCCAAAGCTGGCTTATCGAAATGGTCCGGCGTTTTTCGCCAGGGCTGTGGACGGTCCCATGGGTAGTCCGGAATGAGAAAGATCGCGCCACCTCTCCCGTAAGTCTTGGCTTCGGGAATGAATTCGGCGCGCGGGTGCCATTGGCCCAGTGACCGAACAGGACTGCCGCGAATGGGCCTTTCCCTTTCGGGCCGACAAGATACGCCGCGACCGGACTACCCTTTGGTCCGGCGTAAGTAATGGCGTACAAGGGACCGTCACGGGACTCTTTCAATGATTTTGTCGTGGACGTCGAGCGGTTGTTTCGCGTCGTAATCAAAAAGAAAGATGGATGACGGATTGGAAATCGGCGGCAGGTTCGCTGGCCAGGACAGGAGTCGCTACTGCAACACAATCACCAGAATGCGCCCGTCGGAGTGATATCCGCCGCCGGTGGCGTTTTTGGCTCCCTGTACCGGGTCCGCCGGCAGGTAGTAGGAGAGGCTCTTCGTCTTGGCTGCTTGCTTTAGGGTTTGGCCGATATTGTCGCGCTCGCCGTCGACCGCCGGATCGATCTTGTGGGTCACGCTTCCGTTGCGCTGGTCTTTTTCGAAGCCGATGTCGTGCGTTCCTGCTCCAGCCCACAGGGTTTCTCCGTTCCAGGTGGAGGGCGCTTTCCAGATGCGGAAGTGGTGACGGCTGGCCACGACGGAGTAAGCTGCAGCCAGTTCGTATCCGAAGTCCTGCTTGCGGCCGAAAAGATAGAGCTGGCTCATCGGCATCTGCAGATAGTCTTTCTTCTGGTAGGTTTCGAGAACAGCCTTCAGCACCGCTTCCTTGTTGTCAACGTCGGCAACGCGCCAGTTCGCAGCCTCGAGCGCGCTCTGCACCTGCTGCTGGGAGCCAATGAGGACGAAGTTCACCATGTCGCCCTGATTGTTGAACTGATCGTTCACCCGGCGGGGCAGGCCGTCGATATCCTTCCGCAAGGCTGGATCCAGAGCGGCGGTAGACACACTGAGTGCCGGCGTCGCCGGTGACGTGGCCGAGTTCGCGGAGACCGCCTCATTCGACAGTGGCGCGGCGGAAGAACTCGCCGGGGTTGCACCCGTACCGAATTGTCCGGCGAGAAAGACCTGGGCAGCACTGGCCAGCTTCGACTTGATGTCTTGTGTCGGCGGTGTTTGAACTGTTGATGTGGGTGATGGCGTAGCCGCCAATGCATTGCCGGCGACAGTCGCCTGGGGTGCGCTGGCCGAACTGGTGAGGTGAACCTTGACCGCAAAGCTGCCTGCGCAGGCTGGCGTAGCTTGCCCATTCACCCCGAAAAAGAGATGGCCAGGCGCTTCAACTTTGAGTTGCCGGCTGTTACCGATGAGAACTGCTTCTGCGTGCCCTTGCAGCTTAGCGATCAGGGCTCCAGCCGAGGCGGTGGCGACGGGGAGACTGGCGTTCCCTTGCGCTGAACCGCTTACTCCTCGTGGATCGCAGCTCTCTTCGGAATGCGGATTGGAGGTAATTTCAAGAAGCTCTCCTGGCAGCAGGTCGACGCCGGTATCTGTCCAGGGCTGGGTGGTCGAGATGGTGAAGGAGTACTCTCTGGCAGCCGGAGCGGCGCCCACTCCGGACTGCCCCGGAGCGCCAAGAACTGTCAACAACCCCAGCAAAAGGGCGAACCCACTAGTCGCCAAAAAGGAAGTTTTCATAGCGAACTCCAGGTTGGATGCTGTCGGTCTGGACCGTAGACCAAAAATAGTACCTATAATCACCCCCCGGAGTCGAATCAGCCCGGACACACCCAAGGGAGCTACCATCCGCTTTCTCTGTCTTAGTCATCTAGTTTTTTGAAGCCTTGGCGGATTACTTGTGCAGTGTCCTCGGCCAAACCAAGCTCCGCGACTTCGGCCGGAGTGAACCAGCGCACCTCATCAGCGTCATCGGCTGCCTGCGGTTCTCCCGCGACCCGGCGACAAAGAAAATCGATGAGCACAAAATGATAGAGCGTACGGCCGTCGTCGTCGCGCAGCACCCGGTCATACACGCCTAGCAGTTCGGCGGTCTCCACGGTAAGGCAGGTTTCCTCCTGAGCCTCGCGGATCGCGGCTTGGTGCAGAGTTTCTCCCAACTCCAGCACGCCTCCGGGGATGGACCACTCGCCGGCCAGTGGAGAATGTCCGCGCTTAACCAGCAGTACGCGGCCGTCGTCGATGATAATTGCGCCCACGCCTACGAGGGGCGAATCGGGATATTCACGTTTCATGAATGGCCTGGTCTGTGCAAAACTGCATCCCCCGCGATGAGGCTATAATCTTTATCTGGTAGCTTCTCGGTAAACCAATACGGCAACCAATCCTTCCCGCCGATCTGGCTGGTGTGTTGAGCAGTTTTGGCGGCGGGCCGTCCCCTCTCATCTTGCAACGAATGCGAAAGGAGTTTGCCCCCATGTTTAGCCGTTTTGTGGAATGCCACGTGAAGCCGGACAAAAAGGAGGACTTCACCAATAAGCTGCGCCATGACGTGCTGCCCATCTTACAGAAGCAACCGGGTTTTGTTGACCTGATCAGTCTGGTCTCTGAGAACGATCCCGAGCGGATGGTTTCCGTCAGCTTCTGGAACAGCAAGCAGGATGCGGAGCGCTATCATCGCGAGCACTACAACCACATCGCGGAGATGCTCAAACCGGTCCTGAAGCGCGACCCTATGGTCGAACCTTTTAGCGTTGATACCTGGACCGCCCACCGCATCGCGGCCGGAAAAGCCGCCTGACCCTTGCTGCCCCGCCGCGTCGAAGTTGACCGGCCGGGGCAGTATTCAAGTCTCCCCAGCCTCTGCAGGTTCGCAAATGTCATTCCCGCAAAGCTAGAATGGTTTCGTGTCCCTGGACGAGTACAAGCGCAAGCGCCGTTTCAAGGAAACTCCCGAGCCACCAGCCAAGCTGGAGAAAAAGTCTCGGCATCGCTTTGTGGTGCAAAAGCACCGCGCAACTCGGCTGCACTACGATTTCCGCCTGGAGATGGAGGGCGTGCTGAAGTCCTGGGCCGTACCCAAAGGCCCTTCGCTCGATCCCGCCGACAAACGCCTGGCAATGCAGGTAGAGGATCATCCCGTCTCCTACTTTGATTTTGAAGGCACCATTCCCGGGGGGAACTATGGCGCCGGCACGGTGATGGTCTGGGACGTGGGCACGTGGGAACCGCTCTCGCCTGAACCTGTAAATGGAAAATTCGTTCCCGGGACCGATGCGGAAGCCTCGGCCATGTTGAAGAAGGGCGATTTCAAGATCCGGCTGCACGGCAAGAAGCTGAGGGGCGATTTCGCGCTGATTCATATGCGATCCCGCCGTCCCGGCACCAAAGGCACGGAGTGGCTGTTGATCAAGAAGCAGGACGATGCGGCGGTGAACGGCTACGACATCGAACAGTACGATGAATCGGCACTCACTGGCCGCAGCATGGCTGACATCGCGGGCGACCAGGGCTCGGCGCAGTGGACCAGCAGCCGTCCGGCGTCGGGGGGTGGAGTGAAGGCGCCTTGGCTGGCTGATGCGATCGCCAAGTTTGACAAGAAGAAGAGCAAGGAGACGCTAACCACCCTTCGGCTTCGCTCAAGGCAGGCTCCGGACACAGGGGAACACAGAGCAAAAAACGAAAAAGCCAGGAAGCCTAAGCCCGAGAGCAACCCCAAATCACTAGTACAGGCGGAGGCGAAGCAGAATTCCTCTGGGTTCGCCGCGTCCCCTGTGGTTAGGGGTTTAGAGGGCGCAGTCAAGCGGCCCATGCCCACCGCTGTTCACCCCATGCTGGCCACCACGGTTGAGGAGCCCCTCGACGATCCTGACTGGCTGTTTGAAATCAAGTGGGACGGCTATCGCGCGGTTGCGTTCATCGCGAAGGGCAAAGTTCGCCTGGTGTCGCGCAATCAGAACGACCTGACAGCTCAATATCCCGAGCTGCACAATCTGGCCGCCTCTTTCAAAGCGGAGACCGCCATTCTTGACGGCGAAATCGCTGCGCTGGATGAGCAGGGACGTTCATCCTTCAGCCTGATGCAGCAGCGCACCGGAATTCGGGAGAGCGGACGCCGCACCGGATCCCGCGGGGATATTCCGGTGCTGTACTACGTCTTCGATCTGCTTTACCTGGACGGCTACGACCTCCGCCGGGTCCCGCTGGAGCAACGCAAAAACGCTCTGGCAGAGATCACCGACGCGGTCGGCCCTGTCCGCTACTCCGATCACTTTTCCCAAGGCAAGGCGCTGTTCGACGTGGCCAAACAGAAAGGGCTGGAAGGGATTCTGGCTAAGCGCCGGGACAGTTACTACGAGGAGCGCCGCAGCCAGGCGTGGCTCAAGATCAAGATCACCCGGACGCTGGACTGCGTCATCGGGGGATACACCGATCCCGAGGGCGGCCGCGCATATTTCGGATCGATCGTGCTTGGAATGTACGACAAGAAGGGAGACCTCATTCATGTAGGTCAGGCGGGCTCTGGATTCAGCGAAGCGAAGCTGGAGGAAGTCTGGCAGGAACTGAAAAAACGAGAGACGAATCGCAGCCCCTTTCCTCACGGTGTGGAAGCGTTGCGAAAAGTACACTGGGTGAAGCCGGAACTGGTGGCGGAAATTAAGTTCTCGGATTGGACCCATCCCACCGCGGAAGGCGGCGCAAAGTTGCGCGCTCCCGTGTTCATGGGCCTGCGGGAAGACAAGGATGCTAAGGAATGTGTCCTCCAGGAATAGGACTGTAGCAGGTACCTCAAGGGCTGAAGCCGCCTTCCATTACTGCCCCTTTCGAGGCAGCGCTGAAGCGCAGCTCCACCACAAAGCCCCCGCCCAAAAACCTCCGGCCAAACCAAGACTTTTCCGCAGCCCGCAGAGCGGCAGGCGGAAACTAGAGGCTAGCAGCCAGAGACTACTTAATATCCTTCATCGCCAGCATCGATCCGTAATCCCGGCCTGAAGGTTCGACAGCGCGGACGACGATCCCGGCGAAGCCATCGCGTAATTCAGGGTATTTGGCTACCAGCGCTTTCATCACAGCGCCGTTGTCCTGAAAGGTGCGCCCGCTGTCGGAGACGTCGGCGGACTGATACTTAACCACCAGATTGAAATCCTGGCCCACGGGGACGGGGAACAAGTCGATGAGCTTGTAAGTCTTCGCGCCTGCGGTCAGGTCCAAGGGGGGCAAGTCAGCCGGCTTCACGGTCTGCATCTCGTCATATAGCTTGTCGGTTGTGGCACTAGCCATAAAGGG
>WNFS01004711.1_pt1 | contig 10428 bp, 4 predicted proteins | sample 5400141 | NCBI WGS metagenome assembly WNFS01 (sample SAMN13153358, study PRJNA577476) | soil metagenome | isolation source: 60 cm saprolite under Madrone tree | place: USA:California | collected 2016-06-14
CTCGAAGCCAGGCCGAGAGCACAGGAGCCGCGCAAGGCCGCGTAGAGAAGCGGGGGCGGCTCCGGCCTCGCCCCTCGGCTACTCGACGACGACGAAGGGGACCACGCCGTCGTCTACCTCGACGGGCCAGCGACACTGGGGGGGTCCCTGCCGCCTCGCGACGGGCCCCGGACCCGAAGGGGTCTGCCCGACTTCGAGGCAGCGCTGCGCGCCGATGATGCAAGAGGCGGGTAACACCGGCGAGATCACACCGGCCGGCTCGACGATTCGCCTGGCACGGGGCTTGCCCGACCGCAGGTGACCACACTCGCCAAACACACCTGACGCACGATGACGATCGACTGGGAGTCGTACGACCCGAACGGCTTCTACGACGATATGATGTCCGGCCCCGGGCACCCTCGGGACGTGGGACGCGTGGTCGCGCGCTACCTGGCCTCGCTCAGCACAGAGGAGGTCCGGTCGCGGCAGGAAGCCGCCGAGGCCGCGATCCAAGCGATGGGGATCACGTTCACCGTCTACGGCGAGGGCTCCAACATCGACCGCGCGTGGCCCTTCGACATCATCCCGCGCATCATCGCGGCCAGGGAGTGGGCGCGGATGGAGGCCGGGCTTCGGCAGCGGCTCCGTGCCCTGAATCTTTTCATCGGCGACCTCTACGGCGAGCAGCAGATCGTCAAGGACCGGGTCTTCCCGGGCGAGCTGCTGGTCGACTCGAAGAACTTCCGCCCGCAGTGCATGGGCATCCGCCCACCCTTCGGAGCGTGGGCCCACATCTGCGGCTCGGATCTCATCCGCGACCAGCGCGGCGACTTCTACGTGCTCGAGGACAACCTGCGCGTGCCGTCCGGGGTCTCGTACATGCTCGAGAACCGCGTGCTCACCAACCGCGTGTTCGGCGAGCTGTTCGCGGAGTCGAGCATCCTCCCCGTCGCCGACTATCCGAATCAGCTCTTCGACATGCTGGGCTCCATCTCCCCCCGCCCCGGCGACTTCCCCGAGGTCGTCGTCCTCACGCCCGGCATCTACAACTCGGCCTACTTCGAGCACTGCTTCCTCGCGCAGCAGATGGGCGCCGAGCTGGTCGAGGGCTCCGATCTCGTGGTCGGCGACGACGACTGCGTCTACATGCGCACGATCGACGCGCTGCAGCGCGTCGACGTGATCTATCGCCGGATAGACGATCTGTTCCTCGACCCCGAGGCCTTCAACCCCGATTCGATGCTCGGGGTCCCCGGGCTCATCCGCGCATGGCGCAAGGGCAACGTCGGGCTGGCGAACGCCCCGGGCGCGGGCGTCGCCGACGATAAGGTCGTCTACGCGTTCGTCCCGAAGATGATCAAATACTACCTCGCCGAGGAGCCGATCCTGCCGAACGTGCCGACGCACGTGTGCCTATACGACGACGAGCGAAAGTACGTGCTCGAGAACCTGCACCGGCTCGTCGTGAAGCCGGCGAACGAGTCGGGCGGCTACGGGATGCTCATTGGACCCGCGGCGAGCGCGAGCGAGCGCGCCGAGTTCGCCGCGCGGATCAAGGCGGATCCACGCAACTACATCGCGCAGCCGCTCGTGAAGCTCTCGACGGTGCCGACGCTCGTCGAGGACCACGTCGAGCCGCGCCACGTCGATCTCCGCCCCTTCATCCTGCAGGGCGAGCGCATGTACGTGACGCCGGGCGGGCTGACACGCGTGGCCCTCCGCCGCGGGTCCATCGTCGTCAACTCCTCGCAGGGCGGCGGCAGCAAGGACACCTGGGTCATCGAGGGCGACGCCTGATGCTGTCGCGCGTCGCGGAGCGCGTCTACTGGATGGGGCGCTACGTCGAGCGCGCCGAGAGCACGGCGCGCCTCGTGAACGCATACACGACGCAGGTGATGGACCTGCCGATCGGCGTCGAGGCGGGCTGGAAGCACCTGGTCGACCTCACCGGCACCGACCGCCTCTTCGGCGAGCGGTACACCCGCTACGACGAGCGCAGCACGATCCGGTTCCTCGTCGCCGACCCGGACCACGCCGGCTCGATCATGAGCTCGCTCGCGATGGCGCGCGAGTCCGTGCGCACGACTCGCGCATTGCTCCCGACCGAAGCCTGGGAGCACGCGAACGAGCTCTACGTCTACGCGCGGGCGAACGTCGAGCAGGCCATCGGCCGGAAGCACCGGTTCTTCTTCCTGAAGAACGTCATCTTCCGCTGCCAGCAGATCGCGGGGTTGCTTGCCGGCACCATGAGCCACGGCACCGCCCACGAGTTCGTCTGCATCGGACGGAACCTCGAGCGCGCGGACATGGCGACGCGCATCGTCGACAGCGCGGTCTTCATCCTGATGCCGCGCAAGGAGGCACCCGACAAGTACGACAGCATCCTGTGGGTGAACGTGCTGACGAGCCTTTCGGCCTACCAGATGTACCGCCAGCACGTGCGCAATCGGGTGGTCGGCGACGAGGTCGTCCAGTTCCTCCTGAAGGACCCGCAGTTCCCGCGCACCGTGTGCCATGCGCTCGCGGCGAGCGCTGCGTCCCTCGGCACGCTCCCGCGGAACGCGGCGGCGCTCCGCAGCCTCGGCCGCGTGCAGGCCCGGATCGCCGCGGCCGACGTCCGCGCGATGAGCCTCGACGGGCTGCACCGGCTGATCGACGAGGTGCAGGCGGACCTGGGCGACGTGCACGAGCAGATCCGGGCGACCTGGTTCAGCGTCGATCGACCCGCGGGGCTGCAGGCGCAGGCGCAGAGCGCCTGACGTGGCGATCCACGTCGGCATCGAGCACACGACCGGGTACCGATACGATCGCCCGGTCGCCCACGGCCCGCACGTCGTCCGGCTCCGTCCGGCGCCGCACACACGCACACGGATCCACGACTACCACCTGACGATCGGCGCCGAGGCGCACCGCGTGTACTGGCAGGAGGATCCGTTCGGCAACCTCGTCGCGCGCGTCGTCTTCCCGAAGCCCCTGCGCGAGCTCACGGTCGCGGTCGACCTCGTCGCCGAGATGACGATCATCAACCCGTTCGACTTCTTCGTCGAGGCGTACGCGGAGCAGTATCCGTTTCGCTACGACAGCCTGCTCGCCCGCGAGTTGGAGCCTTACTTCGAGATCGTCGAGCGCGGCCCGCAGCTCATGGCGTGGCTGCGGGACGCCCCGCGCCGCCGCCGGCGCGTCGTTGAGTTCCTGTTCGCGGTGAACGAGCGTCTCCAGCGCGCCGTCGACTACGCCATCCGCCTCGATCCCGGCGTCCAGACCTGCGAGGAGACGCTCGAGCGGGGGATCGGCTCGTGCCGCGACTCGGCGTGGCTCCTGGTGCAGATCCTGCGGCACCTGGGGCTCGCCGCGCGTTTCGTGTCGGGCTACCTCGTGCAGCTCGCGCCGGACGAGAAGTCGCTCGACGGACCCTCCGGCCCGGAGAAGGACTTCACCGACCTGCACGCCTGGGCGGAGGTGTACGTCCCCGGCGCCGGCTGGGTCGGGCTCGATCCGACCTCGGGCCTGTTCGCGGGCGAGGGCCACATCCCGCTCGCCTGCACACCCGACCCCGTGAGCGCGGCGCCCATCACCGGCGCCATCGACGAGTGCGAGGTCGAGTTCCACCATCGAAACGCCGTCCGCCGCGTGCACGAGGACCCGCGCGTGACGAAGCCCTACAGCGACGCCGAGTGGGCCGAGATCGGTGCGCTCGGCCGCGCCGTCGACGCGGAGCTCGTGGCGCTCGACGTGCGCCTCACGCTCGGCGGCGAGCCCACCTTCGTGTCGATCGACGACATGGACGGCGCCGAGTGGAACACGGAGGCGCTCGGCGTCCGCAAGCGCGAGCGCGCGGGCGTCCTCTTGCGCGGTCTCCGGTCGGCGTTTGCGCCGGGTGGTCTCCTCCACTTCGGCGAGGGCAAGTGGTACCCCGGCGAGCCGCTGCCGCGCTGGGCGCTCGGCTGCCATTGGCGCACCGACGGTCGTCCCCTCTGGCATGACGAGACCTTGATCGCGGACGAGGCACGCGACTACGGCGTCGGTGCCGAAGGGGCGCATCGCTTCGGCCGCGGGCTCGCCACGCGACTCGGCGTCGACTCCGAAGGTCTCGTCGCGGCGTTCGAGGACTGGGTCCACTATGTCTGGCGCGAGGCCTGTCGGCCCGTCGACCTCGACATCGTCGCGATTCCGTCGGCCCCGCAGTTCCGCGACGACTGCAGCCTCGCGCTCGCCCGCGGGCTCGATCGGCCCGTCGGTTGGGTCCTGCCGCTCGCCTGGGACTCGGCTCGCGGCGCCTGGAAGTCGGGACCGTGGCAGCAGGGGTGCGGCGCCCTCTACCTATCGCCCGGTAGCTCGCCGATGGGGCTCCGTCTGCCGATGGCGCACCTCTCCTCGGGTGCGCAGGTCGAACGCGAGGAGATCGTCACGCCGCCGCAGGTGGCAGGCGCGCCCGGGCCGCAGCAGGCGAGCGGGCCGCTCGCCGCCGACGTGGCCCAGGGCATTCGTCGGCGCTACACGACCTGGATTCCCGTCCCGCAGACCGCGCTCTGTCTCGAGCCGCGCGGCGGTCGGCTCTACGTGTTCATGCCGCCGCTCGACGCGCTCGAGCCGTACGCCGAGCTGCTCGGCGCGATCGAAGCGACCGCGGCCGACCTCGCCATGCCGGTGCTGGTGGAAGGCTACGATCCGCCGCGCTCGCCCGCGCTGCGCACGATCAAGGTCACGCCCGACCCCGGCGTCATCGAAGTGAACGTGCACCCGGCGACGCGCTGGGAGGATCTCGAGGAGGGCACGGCGGCGCTCTACGAGACGGCACGGACGGCGCGCCTCGGCACCGAGAAGTTCATGCTCGACGGCCGGCACACCGGCACGGGCGGCGGGAACCACGTGACGCTCGGCGGTGCGACTCCGGCCGACAGCCCGTTCCTGCGCCGCCCCGATCTCCTGCGCTCGCTCATCACCTACTGGCAGCATCATCCCGCGCTCTCGTACCTCTTCTCGGGCCTCTTCATCGGCCCGACCTCTCAGGCGCCGCGCGTCGACGAAGGCGGGAGCGCCGGTCTCGACGAGCTCGAGCGGAGCCTCACCGAGATCGAGCGGGCGCCGGCGCCCTCGGTCGTCGATCGGGCGCTTCGGAGCTTCCTCGCCGATCTCACCGGCAACACGCATCGCACCGAGTTCAGCATCGACAAGCTGTGGTCCGCCGACGGCCCGGCGGGCCGGCAAGGGCTCGTCGAGCTCCGCGCCTTCGAGATGCCGCCGCATGCGCGCATGAGCCTCGCCCAGATGCTGCTGATACGCGCGTTCGTCGCCCGCTTCTGGAAGGCGCCGTACCGCCATCCGCTCGTGCGCTGGGGCACGGCGCTGCACGACCGCTTCCTCCTGCCGCACTACGTGTGGGCCGACATGACCTCCGTCGTCGTGGAGCTCGCGGACGCGGGCTACCCGTTTCGGGTGGCGTGGTTCGCGCCGTTCTTCGAGTTCCGCTTTCCGCTCTACGGTCGCGCCACCTACGACGGCGTCGAGATCGAGCTGCGGATGGCGCTCGAGCCCTGGCTGGTCCTCGGCGAGGAGGCCGCCGCGCAGCGCCAGGCGCGGGCGGTCGACTCGGCGATCGAGCGGCTCCAGGTCGCGTGTCGCGGCTTCGATCCGGAGCGCTTTCTCGCCACCTGCAACGGCCGCCGCCTGCCGCTGCAGCCGACCGGCGTGCCGGGCGAAGTCGTCGCGGGTCTTCGCTACAAGGCGTGGCCTGCGCCGTTCGGCGTCCATCCGACGGTCCCAGTGCATGCGCCCCTCGTGATCGATCTCGTCGATCGTCGCCTCGGCCGCGCCGTCGGCGGCTGCGTCTACCACGTGACGCATCCGGGCGGGCTCGCCTACGAGACGTTTCCCGTCAACGCCTACGAGGCGGAGACGCGGCGGATCTCGCGCTTCTGGGCGTGGGGACACACGGCGGGAGCCGTCTCCGCGCCGCCATGGGCCCGGCGCCTGCGCGAGCACGTAGCCGGCGGGAACGGTGCCATCCGATGGGAGCCCGCGGCCGAGCGCCCCGATCCCGAGCATCCCTGCACCCTCGACCTGCGTCGGCTGCCACTGTCATGACTCGCCGGATCGCCCTCACGCACACGATCGAGCAGCGCTTCACGCGCCCCGTGCAGCTCTCGACGCATTGGCTGCGCCTGCGACCGGCGCCGCACACCCGCGCGCGCACGACCGCCTACTCGATGCGCGTCCGCACCGAGCCGCACTTCCTCAACTGGCTGCGCGACCCGTTCGGGAACCACGTCGCCCGTCTCGATCTTCCCGAGCCAGTCGCGCGCCTCGCCATCGACGTGGCGCTCGTCGCCGACCTCGCGGACACGAACCCGCTCGACTTTCTCGTCGACGCGAGCGCGACCCGGCACCCCTTCGCGTACGAGCCGCAGCTCCGAAAGGACCTCGCGCCGTACCTGCACCTGGAGGACACGGGCGCCGAGCTGACGGCCTGGCTCGCCGCGCTCGAGCGCACGCCGCGCTACGTCGTTGAGCGCGCGCAGGACGTCGCCCTGAAGATCCGGGAGCGCTTCGCCGGAACGCCGCCGGAGCTCGCCTGGCTCCTCACCCTCGCCTTTCGCGCGCTCGGGCTCGCGGCGCGCTTCACGAGCGGCTATCGCATCGATGACGCCGCGGCGAGCATGCACGCGTGGAGCGAAGTCTATCTCCCGGGCGGAGGATGGATCGGGCTCGATCCGAGCGCGGGGCTCTTCACGACCGAGGCGTACGTCCCCCTCGCCTGCGCGCCGGAGCCGCTGCGGGCGCAGCCCATCGTGGGCTTTCGCGAGGCGAGCGACGAGGTGGTGCGCGATACCGTCGCCGTGAACCTCCTCGCGCCGACGGAGCCGTCGTGGCCCTATGGCGACGACGAGTGGACGTACATCCGGGCGCTCGGATCGAAGGTCGACGCCGACCTCGGCGCCGCGCGTGTGCCGCTCACCGTCGGTCGTGAGCTGGCCTTCACGTCGGTGACGGAGGTCGGGTCGCTCGAGTGGAGCACGGCCGTGCTTGGCGAGGGAAAGCGCCGCGGCGCCGATACGCTTCTCGGCGCCCTGCGCGCGCGCCTCGCGCCGGGTGGGCTCGTGCAGATGGGATATGGCGAGTGGTACGTCGGCGAGCCCGCTCCGCGGTGGCGGCTCACCTGCTTGTATCGTTCCGACGGCGGGCCGCTCTGGCGAAATGCGGCGCTGCTCGATGCGCCGGAGACGGGGACCGTGGCGACCATCGCAGCGGCGGAGGCGTTTGGCCGGGCGCTCGTGCGTGCGCTCGGCATTCCGCCCTCATACGTCGTCCCCGCCTACGAGGACCCGCTGTACCGCCTCTGGCGAGACGCCCGGGGCGGCGCTGTCGCGTCTGCGCCGGACGAGCTGCGCGATCCGGAGCGACGCCGTGAGCTTGCGGACCGCCTGACGAACGACGCTGCGGGACCACCCGTGGGCTACGCGCTGCCGCTCCAGCACGACGACGTACACGAGCGCTGGCGGAGCGGCGCCTGGGCGTTCCGTCGCGGCCGCCTCTATCTCCTCGCCGGGACGCTGGGGATGGGTTTTCGCCTCCCGCTCGAGAGTCTACCGACGCCCCAGGAGATGGTGGAGGCCGATGCGTCCGTGCCGCGCACGGCGCTCTGCCTCGAGGTGCGCGACGGGCGGCTCTTCGTGTTCATGCCGCCGCTGCCTCGGGTGGAGCACTTTCTCGATCTCATCCGCGCCACCGAGAACGCCGCCGAAGCGCTCGGGTTGCCGGTCGCGCTCGAAGGCTACGAGCCGCCCGAAGACCCTCGGCTGCGACGGATCGTAGTCGAGCCGGATGCAGGTGTGCTGCGGCTCGCGCTGCCCGCGTCGACGAGCTTCGACGAGCACGCGGCGCTGCTCGAGACCGCATACGACGAGGCGGCCGACCTGGGTCTTCGTGCGGAACGGCAGCTCACGAACGGCGCGCGCGAGCCCGTCGGGGCCGGCGCGGCCGTCGTCCTGGGTGGAACGACACCGGAAGCGAGCCCGCTCCTCGCCCGACCGGAGATCCTGCGCGCGCTCGTGGCGCACTGGCAGCGACACCCGAGCCTCTCCTATTTCTTCGCCACACGATTCGTCGGGCCGGGCGGCCGCGCGCCCCGACCCGACGAGGGGCGCGACGACGCCCTCTACGAGCTCGAGATCGCGCTCGAGCGAATCCCCTGCGGGAAGAGCGCCCTGCCCTGGGTGCCGGATCGCCTCCTCCGCCACCTGCTCGCCGATCCGGCCGGCGACATTCGTCGCGCCGAGATGCGCATGGACGCGCTCTTCGATCCCGCGCGCGCGAGCCGGCGCCTCGGACAGCTCGTGCTGCGGAGCTTCGACACCCCGCCGCACGCGCGCCTGGCGACGTTGCAGTCGCTGCTCGTGATGGGGCTCGTCGCCCGCTTCGCGCGCGATCCGCGCGTGGCGGGCCTCCAGCGATGGGGCCCCGCGCTGCACGATCGGTTCCTCCTGCCGACGCTGCTCTGGGAGGATCTACGAGCGGTGCTGCGCGACCTCGACGAGGCCGGCTATCCGTTTCAGCCTGAGTGGTTCGCGCCGTTTCTCGCCTTCCACTTCCCCGTCCTCGGTGGCGTGCAGCTCGGCGACGCGTCGCTCGAGCTCCGGCTCGCGCACGAGCCGTGGCCGGTCCTGGCCGAGGAAGCGACCGGCGCCGGGCTCGCGCGTTTCGTCGACGCCGCGAACGAGCGGCTCCAGGTGCGCGCGACGGGACTGCCACCGTCGCGCTACGTGCTCGCGTGCAACGGCCGGCGCGTGCCGCTGCGCCCGACCGGCGTGCAGGGCGAGTGGATCGCCGGCGTGCGCTACAAAGCGTGGAACCCGCCCGCCACGCTCCATCCGACGACGCTGGCGGTGGGCGCGCTCGTCTTCGATCTGATCGACACCTGGACGGGGCGCGCGATCGGCGGCTGTCGGTTCTTCCCCGCGCGGCCGACGCTGGCGGGGCCGGCGGCGGAGCCGCCATCCGTCTTGGAGGCCGCCGAGGGCGAGCGCGGCCGGCCGCCGCGCGTCGCATTGTCCCCGCTCGTCTGGCAGCGGCCACGAGCCGGCCGCTTCGTGCGCGGGGGCAGTGGTCAGGGTCCCATGACGCCCCCTCCCGAGGAGATCGTGTCCGGGCACGTGCTCGACCTCACCGGTCCGACATGACGCGCGCTCGAAAATCGGCCGCCGGTGTCGTATCCATAGACGGCATCCATGGACCCGCTCGTCTCAGCACCCGACCCTCTCCTCCTGACCGGGTATCGCGCCCGGCCCGGCGTATACGACGAGATGGTCGGCGCGGACGGGGAGATCTGCCCGCACTGGCGGTACCTCGCGGAGGCGCTGGGGACGCTCGGGCTTCCGGCCCTCCACGATCGCTGGCGGGAGGCGCGGCGGCTCCTGCGCGAGAGCGGCGCCACCTACAACGTCTATGGCGACCCGCAGGGGCTCGAGCGCCCGTGGCAGCTCGATCCGATCCCGGCGCTGGTCTCGAGCGACGAGTGGCGCGAGATCGAGTGGGGGCTCGTGCAGCGTGCCGAGCTCCTGAACCTGATCCTGCGCGACATCTACGGGCCGCAGGACCTGATCAAGAAAGGCTTCCTGCCGCTCGAGCTCGTGTACGCTCACAGGGGGTTCCTTCGCCCCTGTCATCCGCTGCGCGCCACCGGTCCCCACTCGCTCATCCTGTATGCCGCGGACATCGCGCGCGGACCCGACGGCCGCGTGCGGGTGCTCTCGGACCGCACGCAGGCGCCGTCGGGGGCCGGCTACGCGCTCCAGAACCGGGTCGTGATGAGCCGCGTGCTCCCGAGCCTCTACCGCGACTCGCACGTGCACCGGCTCTCGCTCTTCTTCCAGAACCTGCGCGCGAGCCTCGCGGCCATCTCGCCGCGGAGGCACGCCGAGCCGCGCGTCGTGCTCCTGACGCCCGGGCCGCTCAATGAAGCGTACTTCGAGCACACGTACCTCGCGAGCTACCTCGGCTACACGCTCGCGGGCGGCGCCGATTTGACCGTGCGCGACGGCCAGGTGTGGCTGCGGGCGATGCGGCGCCTCGAGCCGGTCGACGTGATCCTGCGCCGCGTCGACGATCACTACTGCGATCCGCTCGAGCTGTATCCCGAGTCGCGGCTCGGGATTCCCGGCCTCACCGAGGCGGTGCGGCGCGGCACGGTCGCGGTCGCGAACCCGCTCGGCGCGAGCGTGCTCGAGAACCCGGCGCTGAACGCGTTCCTGCCGGCCATCGCGAAGCACTTCTTCGGCGGTGAGCTGCAACTGCAGTCGGTGCCTACGTGGTGGTGCGGCGATCCCGCTGGCCGCGAGCACGTGCTCGCGAACATCGATCGGTTGGTCGTGCGTTCGATCTACCGGCAGCCGCGAAGCCTGCCGATTCTGGGTGGACTCCTCTCGCGCGCCGAGCAGCGCGTGCTCGCGG
>WNFS01004712.1_pt1 | contig 10422 bp, 10 predicted proteins | sample 5400141 | NCBI WGS metagenome assembly WNFS01 (sample SAMN13153358, study PRJNA577476) | soil metagenome | isolation source: 60 cm saprolite under Madrone tree | place: USA:California | collected 2016-06-14
CCACCGTCGTGCTGCACTCCGGTATAGCCTTGGTTGATACAGTTCACGAGGTCGCCATCGCGGCAATACGCGCAATACCCGCAGTTGCCGCCAAGGAACCCGACCCCGACGCGTTGACCAGCTTTCCAGCCTTCGACGCCCTGGCCCGTCGCGTCGATCCGTCCCACCGCCTCATGGCCTGGAACTCTTGGCCACTGGATCGGCAATAGTCCCTCTACAGTGGCGGAATCCGAATGGCATACGCCGCATGCCTCGACTTGCATACGCACGTAACCTGGCGGCGGATCGGTTAGCGGCTTATGTGCCAGCTCCAGTTTGCCCTTGCTGACGGCTTGGACTGCACGGTATGTTGATGCGCGTTGAACCATATCGCCTCCGTTATTGTCGCAAACAAATGGCGGAATTTCGCAATTCACTCGTGCAACAGCGTTTGGCGGCGCACCGAAGGAACAGGATTCGAACGAGTGTCTTCCGAAATAGAACTATGGTTTTCTTTGTTGACGTTGCCACGATCGGATTCGGTTCCCTTAGCGCCAAATTCGGTTGGAGGTCTGGAAAGGTATCAATGCGTGTTCCCAAGCGATTGTGGGAAACCCGCGGTTTTGTAGTTTCTTCTTGAAGACCACCGCAGAGTCGCACTGAGATGGTCATTAACGTGTCAGCGACCGCAGGCCGCTTTCGCTAGACTGTTCGGAGTGTGTTCAGCCTTTGCCGCTGTACTCGAATTCTACCGAGAACTGAGATAGCTCGGCTTAGCGACGCTCGCTTCGAACGGCGAATGCTGTTCCACGGCGCTTCATGACGGCGTTGAGCCTGGGTTCGGCCTTACCGATTCTCCAGTAGCGCCACACTGCCTTGGCCCCCATCCGCGCAGATACTGACAATGCCACGCGTTCCGGATGGCATCGCCGCGAGTTCCTTAACTGCCTGGCTCAGAATCCGCGCGCCGGTCGCACCGAACGGGTGGCCCAGCGCTACACTGCCCCCGTTGGGGTCGACACGATTTGCACCGTTGATGGCCGGCAAACTTTGCGGGCTCCTATCCATGGAGGCCCTCGGCGATCGGTGCTCTTAATCCCCGCCAGCTTGTTTAAATAGATATGGCACGATGCCGAGCTTCTTCAATTTAGATTCGAGCGTTTGCCTCGGGATGCCCAAGACTGCAGCAGCGCCCTTCGAACCAGCGACGCGCCCTGAGGCCTCGCGTAGGGCATTCTCGATCATCGCCCTTTCGCGATCGGCAATATCAGCTGGGAGAGTAGCACCTCGCACCGAAGACTTTGGACTAGCAGTACCCAACCAGCTCGCTTCGACCGAGAACGTGTCGCCATCACAGAGGATTACGGCACGCTCAATCACATTCTGCAATTCGCGGACGTTGCCTGGCCACGAATATCCTCTGAAGAGCTCCAGCGTTTCCTTGCAGATACGGCGAATCTTTTTTCCCGCCTTCTGGGCATAGCGCTCCACGAGATATTCAACTAACAATGGGATATCGCCAGACCGGTCACGCAGCGCAGGGAGATGGATGGGGAATACGTTCACACGGTAGAACAGATCCTCGCGGAAGGTGCCTTCGGCGATCGCCGCATGCAGGTCCCTATTGGTCGCGGCTAATACACGAACATCTATGGCAATGGGGCGTTGTGCACCGACCCGATTGAATTCGCGCTCCTGCAGCACGCGGAGTAGAGCCACCTGTGTCTCGAGCGAGAGCTCAGCAATCTCGTCGAGGAATATCGTTCCGCCTTCCGCCGATTCGAAGCGACCCACGCGCCGGTGAATCGCGCCCGTGAACGCGCCCTTCTCGTGCCCAAAGAGCTCCGAGGTGATGAGCGACTGTGGCAGCGCGGCGCAGTTCACGCAGACGAAAGCGCGGTTCGAACGCTTGGATCTGGCATGAATCGCTCGTGCGATCAACTCCTTGCCGGTTCCGGTCTCCCCAAGGATCAATACCGTGGAATCCGTGGAAGCGACCCGCTCGACTTGCGCCAATACGCGACGCAGCGGGGGCGCGGAGCCGACGATTTCTTCGAACATGTAAGAGCGCACGAGATCTTCACGCAGCACCACTGTCTCGTTTCGCATGCGGTCTTCTGCGCGCTTACGATCTTCGATGTCTGTGGCGGTGGCGAACCAACGTACAATCCGCCCCGCATCATCCTCGACAGGCTTACAGCGAAACAGGAACCAACGATACTGACCGTCCTTAGCAAGCAGTCGTTGCTCGAGCTCAAAGGGCGCCCCCGCCGCGACCGCGGCCGTTCGTTCGGTTTGCACTCGTTCCACGTCGTCCGGATGCATGCCGGCACGCAACCACACTCCCGCAGGGCCACCTTGTATCTCTTCCAGCCTGGAGCCTCGGTAGTCGAGCAACGTCTGATTGGCTTGCAGCACCGACCCGTCACCATCGAGAACGAGCACATGCTGCGGCAGAAAGTCGATGAGTTGGCGTAACTCCCGCTCATCCTGCCGAAGCTTGTTCTCGGACCGTTTGCGGTCCTCGATGTCCGTACCAGTGGCATACCAGCGTATCGGACGACCGCTGTCGTCGAGTAAAGGCCTGTATTGAATGAGGAACCAGCGGTAGTGGCCGTCTCTATCACGAACCCGTTGCTCGTTTTCAAACGGAACCGTGCCGGCCAAAGCGCTTTCCCGTCCCGCGCGAAGTCTCTCGACATCGTCGGGATGGAATACACGTTTGCGGAAGCCATCGTCGCGAACCTCTTCGAGGGACAAACCGGTGTACTCCAACGCGACTCGATTGGCATAGATTGCCTTTCCATCGGGGTCCAGCACCATGATTGCCTGAGCAATCGCATCGGTCGTGCGTCGCAGGTCCTCCTCGGACTTGCGGATGTCGTCTAGCGCTCGGGCTAATGCTTCATGGGACCGTTGGCATTGAATCGCGAGTAGCGCGATATGGCTCGCGGATTCGGTCAACGCAAGATCCGTATCGCTCGGAGCCCCAGGCTCCGGAGAGTAGACCGCAAACGTTCCGAGTACCTGATTATCCTTCGTCAGGATCGGTCGGGACCACGCGGCGCGTATTCCGCTCCTGAGCGCCAATTTGCGATGCTCCTCGTAAAGCCACAGAGGCTCGGTCGCAATGTCCGGCACGATGACAGGCGTCTTCAAGCAAGCAGCGGTACCGCATAGGCCGACTTCTGGGGCGACGGGTAGCGGCGCGATCGCGCGCATCCACTCGGGCGATATCTTCGGACCCGCGGCTGGCCACAGCCATTTTCCATCCGGATCTAACAGCAATATCACCGTTCTCGAGGGGGAGACTTGGCAGTCGATAGCCGCGCACAGTTGATTCAGAATTTCGGTGAGACTTGCGCCGTCGGTGATCATTTGCAGCGTGCGCATCTCCGCGGTATGTAGCGATTGCGTTCGCTTTCGATCCTCTATATCCGTGGCTGTTCCGTACCAGCCCACCAACGCCCCATCTGGGCCGCGGTGGGGCTCCGCATGGAACAAAAACCAACGAAATACGCCATCGAGTCGTTTGAGCCGGGCCTCAAAGTCTCCGGGTCCCTCCGCACGCCGCAATGCTGTCCAAGTGTCCGGCATGCGTCGCGAGTCTTCCCGATGAAGTGCTCGCCAGCTTCCGTCCCCGCCGTCGGCTGAGTCGCCGGTGTATTCGACCCAGCGGCGATTCACGAGTTGGTGCCCTCCGTCGGCATTGGCTGTCCATGCCAGTCCAAGAGCCCTATCAAGGAATTCGCGAAAGTTGTCTTTAAACTCGCCTAGTGGCGCAGCAGTGAGCGCGTCGGCGCTGTTGGACTTCCGGTCCGTGCGTTCAGCCGCCGTTCGTGTCTTGCGCTTGGGTTGGTCCACTCTTCTCGCTACCGCCATACAGTCCTCGATCGATGGGAGCGCTCGCCGGGTTAGTCGCGATCAGCTCCTCCGCATCATCTACCCAATTGCCCGCTCGCGCCGAATTTTCGGCAATTGCCGAACATTCGGCATAGCTTCGAGCGAAAACTACTTTTTGTTCAGTATCTTGCGGCTTGGTGTGAATCTTGCTTTCTCTTGGGCGTTCCGCGATACAACACGCGGAGGGATCGTGAGCAATGAAGCTGAACGGGGTCCTGCCTACGGAGCACAGATGGCGACGTACTTCCGGCTGCCTCAGGCGCCGAGCCTCGTCATTAGGCCCGCCGCCAAGCCCCCAGTTGCGATCACTCGATTGGTGTCGGATATCGGCCTGCCGGAGCGCACACACGGCATTCCCGCTGAAAAAGCCTTCGTCGTTTCGATGCACCTCACGCCCGCGTGTCTGCAAGGGTGCGAGATCTGGGTCGATGATCGCTATTCCAACGTTGCGAGCTGGCCCGCGGGCGGCGTGGGTATTTACGATCTTGAGTCCAATCCTCGGGTCCGTAATCGCGGTCCTGTCGACTGGGTGCATTATCACGTTCCCCGCGCGACGCTTGCGGCTTTTGCAGACGATGTGGGCATGTCCCGAATTAAAACTCTTGAAAGCGTACATGGCGCGGTAGACCCGATTCTGCACCAGCTGACTCAGGTGATCCTGCCGTCTCTGAGCGCGCCGCGGGCGTTCTCTCAGCTTTTCCTCGACTATTTTCGTCTGTTGTTCTGCGCCCACGTGGCTCAGAAATACGCACCTTCGGTCGAAACTACCAGTCGTCCCCGCGGCGGTCTGGCGCCTTGGCAAAAGAGGCGTGTGATAGATCTTTGCAGGCAGCATTTGGACGGATCACTGGGGCTACCTACCTTGGCCGGAGTGTGTGGATTGTCCGTCAGCCACTTCGCGCGTGCCTTCCGTCAATCCTTCGGCACACCCCCGCACCATTACCTTGTACTGCAGCGCGTGGAACGGGCGAAGGCGATTCTCTCGGGCTCGACCCGCGCCCTCGCTGAAGTGGCGCAACAGGCCGGGTTCTCTGACCAAGCCTCATTCAGTCGCACGTTCAAGGCCATCGTTGGAACGACCCCTGGTCAATGGCGTCGGCAGCAGGCGATCAATAGGCACATCACGTTGCCGTAGATGATCCTAGGGACCTTTTGGGCCCGCCTTGCGTTCGAGCGCCATCCACTCTGAGATATATGGGGAAGCGTTTTTAATCGCAATCCCGTTGTCCTCGCAAGAATTGAGGAACCGGACACCTTCCACGCTGATCAGCGCAACGGCGCCGACGTCCAAAACCATGTCCGGACCCGCGGCCTTGATCTGCTGCTTGAGTTCATCGAGATGTTCGCTTCGCAGGTTACCGACCAACTGCAGAACTACCTGCTTCCCGAGTGCGTGCCTATCAATCCTAAGTGTCATGATTTCGGACTCCGCGCTACGGCGCGGCGCACTGCGAGGTCAGGGCAACAAGTGGGTATACATCTGCGACATGGTTGTGGGTCGCTGTGTATTCGCCACCGCGCACGGCTCGAGCCCGTGCGCTGCTGCTGGCGGGGATCCTTCGAATAGATGCTGCGCTTTATCGCTCCCTCCGAGAATTGTCACTGGCGGCCCGCATGCCCTTGATGAGTCCAGAGACCGGGTCACCCTAATTGCTGCCAAGACAACCGTCTTTGCGTATTCGACCACCTTTGACGATCTTGACCTCGGTGGTGAGCAACCTCGGAGGATAAGGCCGCTTGATTTTGGCGCCAGCCGAATCTGGGTGCGTTGTCTAACGACTGACCTTGAGCCACCGATCCCCCAGAGCTGCGTGGGGTCGCCAGACCAGCCTCGAGGACATCACCGACGCGGTTAGCCACATTGACGCGCCGACCCTCGTGATCTCGGGCGATCACGACAAGATCCAACCCATCGAGACCCTTAGGCGCGAGCTGTTGCCCCGGATCTCTGGCGCCGTTATGCAGGTGCTTCCGAACGTCGGGCACCTCTCCCCGCTTGAGGCCCCTGAGGAGATCGCCCGGCGTCTCGATTGCTTCGCTCAGGGTGCTTCAGTGCAGGCCTTAGGCCTATCAAGGATTCAAATGCCATCTCTACTGGAAAGAACCCTGTCTCAACATCCCACCTTGCCGCGCGAGATCGCCAGCGTCAGGATTCCGGACAGCCCACTAGCGCAGAAGGCGGTCGATCTGGCCTATCGCGTCTCGCCGGCCGTTGTATGGACGCACGTGCTTCGGACCTTTGTCTTTGGTGCCCTAGTCGGGCGGGCGCAGAATCTACGCTACGACGAGGAACTCTTCTTTCTGGCCTCTGTACTGCACGACCTTGGGCTTACGACCGAGTTTCGGGGCACTGAGCGCTTTGAAGTGGTCGGAGCTGATGCCGCCGCGGCCTTCCTGAAGGATCAAGGCGTCAACGACGAGCGGCGCGCGATCATCTGGGACGCCATCGCGCTCCACACCTCCGTCGGCATTGCCTCACGCAAGCGGCCCGAGATCGCGCTGGTCCATATCGGCGCGGGCATCGACGTCTTGGGGCTCGAGCTCAACAAGCTTCCGCCGACCCTCGTCGCGCAAACGATCGAAGCACTTCCGCGTCACGATTTCAACAAAGCGTTTTTCTCCGTGCTGGTCGACACGATCGCCCACGCGCCGCAGAGCGCGGCCATGACCTGGATGTGCGAGACCGCCAACGAGCACGTAGCGGGCCGCCACTGCCCGAGCTTCACTAGCCAGCTGCAAGCAAGTCCGTTCAAAGAGTAAATCGAGACCTCAACGGTACCGTGGTCCTTTTTCTCAAAATCGATTGCTATTGTGCAATTCGATCCGAATATGCGGCCCCCCTGTTGTAGACATCGATAAAGCGATTCATTCTCCGAGCCGCCCTGTCCTGTAGACGACTCTTCATCGTAGATATTTCAGCGTGAGGCAAATCTGATGACATCCTCAAGCGCCGTCGCGGCGAACAAAGCGCTGGTCAGCAAAGTGATGGACGCCGTTTTTGTTCGGCGCGATAGCAGCGTTGTGGAGCGGTACTTCGCCCGGGCATACATCCAACACAATCCAGCGGTCCCCAACGGTCGAGATGCCATTCCGACCTTAATTTCGCATCTGGCTCCGGGGTTCCGCTATGAGCCAGGAATGATCGTAGCCGAAGGCGACCTGGTCATGATTCACGGTCGCTACACTGGTTGGGGCCCAAAGCCGATGGTAGCGGTAGATATATTCCGCGTCGTTGACGGCCAGCTCGTTGAGCATTGGGACGTTCTGCAGGAAGAAGTCCCCGCTGCCGCCACCGCCAGCGGCAATTCGATGTTCTGAAAAGGCTCATCATTCGTCCCTGCTAAGGAAGAACCGCTCCTGTGGATGCTCACGCGACGGCGCCTAACCGCTACCTTGAGGCAAACGGTATTCGCTACGCTTACCGACGCTTCGGTTCGGATAAAGGCGTGCCGCTCCTTTTTCTGCAGCATTTTCGTGGAGGTATGGATCACTGGGACCCTCTGGTTACAGACGGCCTAGCCGAACGTCGATCAGTAATCCTCGTAGACGGTGCAGGCGTCGGCGGCTCAAGCGGGGCCACCCCCGACACGATTGAGGCGATGGCGGAGGATCTGCGCCATTTTCTGACGGCTCTGGATGTGAAGTCCCTGGACGTCCTAGGTTTCTCCATTGGGGGCACGATTGCGCAAAGCCTTGTCCTCCAGTACCCCGAGCTCGTGCGACGCCTCGTATTGGTCGGGACCCGGCCGAAAGGCGGGGAGTCGAGTGGTGGCCGGGGACGGGATCCGGAGGTTGCCCGGGTCGCGGGCAATCCAACACCGACACTGGAGGATTTCCTATTCCTATTTTTTGATCCGTCCCCCGAAAGCCAAGCGGCTGGAAGAAGCTTTTGGGAGCGCCGCCATCAGCGCACAGCGGGGGTCGATCTGCCCAGCTCTGCGCAAGCGGGAGAAGCTCAATCCGCGGCCCTTCGCGAGTGGTACGACGACGGGCCAACAAAATTCGAGGAGCTAAAACGAATCGCACAGCCGACGCTCGTGGTGCACGGGCATCGCGACATCATGTTACCGACAATAAACGCCTATAACTTGTCCCAGCACATTCCCAATGCGCAGCTAATCATCTACCCACGTTCCGGGCACGGAGCGCTGTTCCAGTATCCGACCCTGTTCGTCCAGCATACCCAACTGTTCCTTGATAGTTGAAGGATACCGGGGCGCTTTGCAGGCAGTGACGACCTTATCGAAGAAGAGCGAGCTTGCCGCAGCGATCCGCTTCCACTGCTCCACCATCGAGATCCAGGAGAAATTTAGAGACGTAGCTGTCATTTTCATTGGACACTTATTGGACACCACCGGTCAGTGTCTTCTTAAGTTATCGATTTTGTGGCGTCCCCAGGGGGATTCGAACCCCTGTTACCGCCGTGAAAGGGCGCCACTGTCGCCTCAGACCATTTGCACTGTTGTCAATCGCTCCCTTGCATCTGGGTCCTCACAATGCTTGGACCAACGGATTGCGTATCCGCTTGACGGTCGGCCAAGGTGCTGTTTGCCCACGAATATCGAGCTGCGGCACTCCCACTGTGTGCACTTTCGGTGCATCTCGGGCGTCGAAATCAGGTCGGCAGCGGCGTAAACCAAGCTGTGTGCGAGCAGTTCTATCAATGTCTCACAGCGAAGCTGACGACGCGCCCTTTCGTGTCGAGGCGAAACCGGACGGGCGCTGGTGCGGCTGCGGCCGGTCTGCCGGTTCCTGGACACCAGCCTTATCGCGGTGGATACGCCTTCGCAGTACTGGTGCGCGGGTTTAGGACTTGAAAAGAGCCGTCCGCATGGGCGGTGAGTTTGATCCAGTACGCGGTACTCTCGTCGAGGTTGGCGATGCGATCGGCGGAGAAGTTCTGGTCGCTGGCGGCTTCGGAGTGATGCAGCTGCCAGACACCCTCGAGACCAGCAACCTGATGAAGGGTGGTGTAGGTTTCGCGCGCACCGCCCTTCTTGAGTCCATTGTTCATGATGGCCACTCGCGGCCTGAACGCTGCGAATGTTGCTGGATCGGCGGCATCGGGGCCGCCATGGTGCGCGACGAGGTAGACGTCAACGGGGCCGATCTTGTCCCGGGGACAAGCGAGGTCGAACAAGGGCGAGCCTGTCAGATCACCAACGTCGAGAAAGCGGAACTTCCCGAATTTGAGCAAAATGCCTGTCGAACGCGGATTTTCGTAGGGATCGCGGGCAGGGATTGGGGATGCCTTGCACAGGTCATTCATTCCACCGGCGCCTGCCATTGGTCTGGCCAGAGTCAGCGTCTTGGTACTGACAATAACGGCGTCTACGTCCGCGAGCGGCAAACGGTCACCCGGATTCGGCTCCAGATGCCGGCCCTTACCTCGAACTGTCTCATAGGCACGAAAGGCGTCGAGAGTTCCTGGCACATCTTTATCTGCATCTGGGTTCGGATCGCCGTGATCGACGAAGGTGCGGATCGGGATGAGTCGCGAGAGCTCCGGAATCCCACCATCATGGTCGGCGTGGAAATGCGTGACGAGAAGATAGTCAATTTGCTTGAGACCTGCGTCCCGCACAGCGGCGAGAACGCGATTTGCGTCTCGTGCTTGGGTCGGGTCTCCCGGCTTTGAATCAAACGTTCCGTCACCGGGGAATCCAGCATCGATTAGCAAAGACTGATGCGTGGGCGTCACGATCAATGTCGACTGACCCCCTTCGACGTCAACGAAGTAGATCTCCAACGTCCCGGCTGTACTGCCTCTGTCTGAGGCCAGCGCTCTATTGGAAGCCGCGGGGTTGAAGACAAAGACCGCCGCGGATAAGACCGCAAACCAGGAAGATATGGTCCCAGTCAATCTTATGGTCATTGAGACTCTCGCTTCCCCTAATTCTACTGTTCCTCAATCCCGACTGGTTCACCAGTCGATCAGTTCATCGTCCCAAAATTAGGACTCAAGTCAACCCGTGTCTCCGAGTCTCCGAGGACGGTTCCGACGCGCGAGACTCAAACCATCGGACTGCGTATCCGTCGACGTACCCACCAAGCTGTTGTGTTCAAAGGGTTCTTGAACTGGCCAGCTCAGTTCCGTGCATTCTCGGTGCAGGCCGGCCGAAATGGGGCAAGTTCGTAAGCGCTGTCACCCGACCGCATCTGCTGCGTGCGACGCTGAAGAAGCCAGGAACGCTCGTGGCCGGCCCTCAGTAGTGGCCCACCTGCTGGCTTCACACGGCAGGGGCCACTGGTTCGATCCCAGTACCGCCCACCATTTAAAATCCAGTACTTACGCGCTATCGCAAAGCTGCCTCGAGCTCCGTATGGCAGCTGGTATGGCAGATGAAAAAATTTCCAGCGGCGGATTCCGATGGATCCCGATGGACTGCGAACGCGCTTGGGCGCCTTCACCTCGTCGGCTCAACGGAGCACGCGATGCTGGCTTCGATGGTTTGGAGTGCGGTTTACGCGTGACTTGACGACCAGGTCAAGCGGACCGATCGCTCCCTCTCCGAGGCCGACCTAGGCGGTCTGGTACGG
>WNFS01004714.1_pt1 | contig 10421 bp, 8 predicted proteins | sample 5400141 | NCBI WGS metagenome assembly WNFS01 (sample SAMN13153358, study PRJNA577476) | soil metagenome | isolation source: 60 cm saprolite under Madrone tree | place: USA:California | collected 2016-06-14
CGCCGGGGGAGCCATTTTTATTCTTCGATAGCCGGAGGGATACGGCGTTATTTTATACGAGCCGGAAAGGAATCTTTTTAGACAGTTATGATCAACTGGTTCAGCATCTGGTGTCCTCCAAAAACAAGTTTGCCGTCGTGGACGAGGATAACTTGCGAAAATTCCCGATGATGGACAAGGTTGCTCAAACAGTTGATCGCGAAGGAAACGCCGTACTCGTGACAGGCAGGCGCGTTGCCGCATCGACGCCTGGTGTGGAAGGAAATTAGTCGGACTCGTAAAAACCGATTTCCCCACTCTTTCCCAAAAGACGATCAAACGCGCGCGGTGCTTTCCTCAAACCCACTAACAGCAATTTACCGAACCCTTGCAAAGGCCATCGAAGGAGAATCCAAGTGAATCCTGATACTTTGCGCAAGATAGATTTCTGGGTTGGAATACCCCTATGTTTCTTCCTCACCATCCTTTACAAAATACAGAGACTCATCGGTCTTAAAGATCCTCACTACCAGCAGCAGCCCAAGAATGTGCTTTTTATCGAACTCGCGGAGATGGGCTGCACTGTTCTGGCGTATCCGGCCATGCGTAAATTAAAAAGCACATACCCTGAATCCAATCTTTACTTTCTCTTATTCCGGCAGATACGGGAGAGCCTGGATATTCTAGATCTTATACCTTCCGAGAATGTATTCACGATTGATAATTCTTCAATCTTCTCTGTGGCCAGGGACACCTTGAGATTTATATCGCAGAGCCGGCGCAAAGGCATCGACACAACGGTCAATCTAGAGATCTTTACCCGTTTCGGCTCGATATTGACTTATCTGAGCGGCGCCAGAAAGCGGGTAGGGTTTTATCGTTACCATCAGGAAGGGCTCTATGTGGGAGACTTTTTTACCCACCGGGTCCTTTACAACGCTCATGTACATACAGCGCTTTCGTTCGTGTCACTACTAGAGGCTTTGAAAGCGCCATCCGATCAGAACCCTATGGTGAAGATTCCAATCGGGAATGAGAATCTTGAGGTTCCCAAAAGGCGCTCCCATCAGAAAGCCAAGGATAATCTATGGAAGATGCTTAAGAATGAAAACCCTAGAGTAGATGAGAGCAAGAAATTGGTCATCGTGAACCCCAATGCGAGCAAGCTGATCAGTATAAGAAAGTGGCCCTTGGAGAATTACGCGGGCCTAGTCCGCAATCTTTTACAGGATAAAGACGTATTCGTGGCAATTACAGGGGTGGAATCGGAAAAGCCCGATGCCGACTATATCTGTAGTAGGGTGCGAGACGACAGAGTGCTCAATCTCGCCGGAAAGACAACGTTGACGGAATTGGTGGACCTCTTCAACTTAGGGCGCGTCTTGATAACCAATGACAGCGGACCGGCGCATTTTGCTTCGTTAACAGATATCCACATTGTGGTCTTTTTTGGTCCCGAGACTCCCAAGCTATATAAGCCACTGAGCGAGAGGTGTACGGTGATGTATGCGGATTTCGCGTGCAGCCCTTGCGTTTCGTCGTTTAATCAGAAATCGAGCCCATGTAAAGATAATCTGTGTCTAAAGAACATAGGAATCGAACAGGTGTATCATACGGTGCAAAACATTCTGCTGAGCCTAAGCCCGAACTGAAGGTCTTTCACTCACGCCGCAAATCATCAGTGTGGAGCGCCGCATAATAAGCGGCGCCTTGCAGCGCAGCCTGATCATTTAAAATAACTCGCACCGGCATGGCGGCAAGAAATTGTCGGTAACGACCTTTGCCAAGGAAGGCGCGCATGAAGGTTCCATCTTTGAGCTTGGTAAGGATCTTTGGTGCGATGCCGCCACCGATGTAAACACCGCCTGTAGCCTTCCCTCTCAGAGCCAAATTACCCGCTTCGGCGCCATATACGAATGCAAAAAGATCAAGCGCTTGGATACAGATGGCGCTACTGCCTGATAGCGCCTCTTGGGAAATAACCGCGCTCGCATCCTCGGCTGTCGATATTTTTTCTTTCAGCCAGTCAGGTTCTTCAAAGCGGCCGCTTTCTCGAAGGAAACCGTAAATATTAGCAATCCCGGGTCCGGAAACCACCCGCTCATAACTCACATGGCCGAATTTCTTGATGAGGTGCCGGAGTAGATCGATTTGAGTCTCATCTGTGGGAGCAAAATCAGCGTGCCCGCCTTCCGATGCGGACGGCTGATAGTTACGGCCGTCGTCGTAGAGCGTTGCCTCACCCAGACCCGTGCCGGCCGAGATCAACACCTTATTGCCCCGTTGCCCGCTCACCCCGGGGTTGAGAGTAAAAAGCTCGGACTCCTGCAAAGTGAAAATACCATACGCGCCCGCTTCAAGATCATTGATCAAAGCGACGGAACTGAGTTTGAACAGCTGCGCGATTTTTGCAGCGTCCACAATCCATGGCAGGTTGGGGGTTCTGACTTGGCCGTCCACCACGGGGCCGGCAACACCGAAGCAGGCGCCATCGATTGAAACTTGTTGATTGGTGAGAAACTCTTCTACGACAGGTTCGAGACCGGGATATTGCTTGCTGGGAAATGTTTTCTTGACTTCCGATTGAAGCTTCTCTCCCTGAAGCGAGAAGAGCGCCAAGTGAGTCTTGGTTCCGCCGATATCGCCGGCGAGGATGAGATTGCTGCGTGCCATGGCTTCCAGATCTGTGCGCTACCGTCTTGAGCCGTGCGGCTCACGGCCGGCGCCAGCGATGACCGTCGCGCTGCATGAACTCATCCGCCTCTCTCGGCCCCCAGGAGCCGGCTGGGTAGTTAGGAAAATCCCTCGGCTTGCTAATTTGCCAAGTCTGGATGATGGGATCCACCAATGACCACGCCAGCTCCACCCAGTCGTGGCGCGTAAACAAGGTCGAATCCCCTTCGATGCAATCTTCCAGCAGAGTCTCGTATGCCTCGGGCGGACTGTTTCCAAAAGCTAGTTCGTACTTAAAATCGAGACTGAGAGGGCTGACGCAGAGATCCGGCCCCGGCGGTTTGACTTCGAACGTCAATGACACGCCTTCGTCGGGTTGAATCCTGATCACCAACACGTTGGGGTTCAGCTCGTCTACGGCGCAGGAGCGAAACAACAGCAGCGGCGGCCGCTTGAATTGGATCGCAATTTCGCTCACCCGCTTGGCCAGGCGCTTGCTCGAGCGCAAATAAAAAGGCACCCCTTCCCAACGCCAATTGTCGACGAAAAATTTGATCGCTGCGTAGGTCGGTGTCGGTGAATCTTTTGCAACGTCCGGCTCTTGCCGATAGCCGACGACCTCCTTGCCATCGATCTTGCCGGGGCCGTACTGTCCCCGCACCGCCGCCGAGGCGACCTCTTCTGGAGCAATCGGACGAACGGATTTAAGCAGCTTGCCTTTTTCGTCCCGCACGGAGTCGGCAGAAAAGCCGACCGGCGGTTCCATCGCCGTAAGGCACAAAAGCTGGAGCAAGTGGTTCTGAAACATATCCCGCACGACGCCCGCTTTTTCGTAATAGCCGCCCCGGTTCTCCACTCCCACCGTCTCGGCCGCAGTGATCTGAACATGATCCACATAGCGCCGATTCCAAATAGGCTCGAAAACGGCATTGGCAAACCGGAAAACCATAATGTTCTGCACCGTCTCTTTGCCGAGGTAATGGTCGATTCGATACACTTGCCTCTCGTCCAACACCTCGTGAACCTTTCGGTTGAGCTCCTGTGCGGTCTGCAGATCGGTGCCGAAGGGTTTCTCGATGACGACCCGGGTCCGAGTTTCTTCGTCGGATTCTTTAGAGACTAGACCCACCGCCGCGATGTTTTGAATCACCATCCCATAGAGATCCGGCGGCGTCGCCAGATAGAAAACCCGAACCGGCAGCACCCGGCTGCCATGATCGAATCCGGTGATGAACTCTTTGAGCCGCTCATACCCGTCAGAGCGATCGTAGTCGCCTTGGACATAGTAGAGCGTGGAGGCGAACTGATCCCAAACAGCAGGATCCTTCAGACCCGTCCGGGAGAATTGGCTCACCGCTTCACGCATCTTTTCACGAAAGGCTTCATGGCTCATTTCACTGCGGGCGTAGCCGACGACGGCAAAGCGCTCCGGCAAACGTTTCTCCAGGGCGAGATTGTAGAGCGCGGGAATCAGCTTTCGCTTAGTGAGGTCACCGGAAGCGCCGAAGATAGTAACGACGCAGGCGCGGGGCCGTTTACCCAGGCTTAGATCGGTCGTCGTATAAGCATGTGGATCGCTATATAACATAGGCAGCTATTCCTTGTTCGGCGGGTGGGCCGTAACGCCTCCGCTAAGTTTTAGGCCGTTTCTGCGTGGTTTCTGGCAGACTCATATTTTCCGACTCGGTTCGACGCTCACCATCGCCTTTCGCTTCTTTTCCAGCGCAGCTATCAGTTGATCGAAAGAAGTCGCAAAAGCAGCAACACCCTCCTGTTGGAGCTTTTCGGTGACCGCATCGAGATCGATACCCAAGGCTTTGAGACGTCCGAGAGCTGCCGCTGCTTCATCAAGACTATCGACTACAGTCTCTCCCGGCACCTTGCCATGATCTTTGAAAGCATTGAGTGTCTCCGGAGGGAGTGTATTGACCGTCTCAGCACCGATCAGGTTTTCAACGTAAAGAATATCCGAGTAGGCCGGATTCTTGGTGCCTGTACTGGCCCACAGCGGTCGTTGGACGCGAGCGCCTCGCCGGCGAAGCGCGACGAAGCCCTCGCCATGAAAAATCTCGAGAAAACGGTGGTAAACCATCTTGGAATTCGCGATCGCGATCTTGCCGAGCAGCGTCTTCGCCTGTGCTTGCGACGTCGCGAGAGTCTCAAGAGCACGGTCGACCATAGTGTCCACGCGGCTGACAAAGAAAGAGGCAACGGAAGCGACTTTCGCCGGATCAGCGCAGCGCTCGAGGCCACGAATGTATGCCCGGGCCACAGCCTCGTAGTGCTTCATGGAGAACATCAACGTAACGTTGACGCTGACGCCCTCGGCGATAAGCTCTTGAATAGCGGGAATACCCGCGTGAGTCGCCGGGACTTTGATCATGACATTGGGCCGGTCCACGGCAGCGCGCAAACGCTTCGCCTCGTTGATGGTGCCCTGGGTGTCATGCGCCAGATGCGGCGAGACTTCGAAGCTAACATACCCGTCAGCGCCCCCAGTCTCATCATGGACAGCCCGAAGAATATCCGCCGTCATCTGAATGTCCTCGATGGCAAGGGATTCGTAAAGTTTCCCGGCGTCCGCCTTCGGATCATTTCCCAATAACGCGCGCAGCGCGTCGTCGTAATCGGTGCTGCCGGCGATCGCCTTCTCGAAAATGGTGGGATTGCTGGTGACGCCGCGAATACCGTCTTCTTCGACCATCCGCTTCAGCTCACCCGTGCGAATGAGATTGCGCCGGATATAGTCGAGCCAAACGGACTGCCCTTGTGCGATTAATTCCTTCAGAGGGTTCATGACGTCTCTCCCATAGCTTCGATCACTTCGTGGCCCAGCTCACGTATATGAGCGCCAAGCTTTTGCTTGAGTTCGAACCCGGCGTGATCCGCCCCGATAGCCACACGCATCGTCTAACTCCTTAGCAGCGCCAACGCGCGCTCCACGACGTGATTCACGGTAAAGCCCAACTTCTCCATTACGACATTTCCCGGGGCTGAAGCACCGAACCGATCCAGCCCGATGACGTCGCCGCCGTCTCCAACGTAGAAGTGCCATCCCTGAGGCAGCCCGGCCTCCACCGCAAGCCGCGGCCGAACTGAGGGAGGCAAAACCGACTCGCGATAGTCACGCGGCTGCGCGTCGAACAGTTCCCAACTCGGCATGGAAACGATTCGTGCCTGGACTTTTTGCTCCGCGAGCTTTTGCCGCGCCGCTACGATCAGGGACACTTCCGAGCCGGTGCCTATCAAGACGAGATCGGGCTTGCTCGGCGCATCGGCCAAAACGTAAGCCCCTCGTCGCAAGCCGTCCGCCGCGGCAAACTGGCTCCGATCAAGAGTGGGTACATTCTGTCGCGTCAATACCAGCGCCACGGGCCGATGACGGGACTCGATGGCGACCCGCCACGCAACGATTGTTTCATTAGCGTCGGCCGGACGAATAACGACCAGCTGGGGTATCGCGCGCAGCGCCGCCAGTTGCTCAATCGGTTGATGCGTCGGCCCGTCTTCGCCGAGCCCGATGCTATCGTGGGTGAAAACATAGATCACGCCCAGCTCCATCAGGGCGGCGAGCCGAATCGCGGGGCGCATATAGTCCGAGAACATCAGGAACGTCGAGCCGAAAGGAATGATGCCGCCGTGGGCCACCATGCCGTTTAGCGACGCCGCCATGCCGTGCTCACGGACGCCAAAATGCAAGTTACGTCCCGCGTAGCTCCAACCTCCACCCGCGGAACCCTGGCTATCGGCGAATTCTCTATGCGGACTTTCAAAATCGCCAAGGTTCTGCAGTACTGTGAAGGTCGACGGATTCAAATCCGCCGAGCCACCGATCAACGTGGGAAGCTTTGGCGCTATCGCGTTGAGAACTTTTCCCGATGCGGCGCGGGTGGCCACTCCTTTAGCGTCCGCCGGGAAGTCGGGAACTGCCCCGTCCCAGCCCTTCGGCAGCTCGCCGCGTATCGCTTGTTCCAATTCTGCGGTCATGTCGGGAAACTTTCGAGCATAGGCGGAGAATCTTTGGTTCCATTCCGCCTCGGCTCGTTCTCCCTTGCCGACGGAGTCGCGGAAACAAGCCAGCGCTTCTTTGGGAATCAAAAATGGCGGCTCAAGCGGCCAGCCGAGCTTTTGCTTCGTCCGCTTTACTTCCTCCGAACCCAGCGGCGAGCCGTGGGCCTCGAAGGTATCCTGCTTACCGGGCGATCCGTAACCGATGTGCGTGCGCAGCAGAACGAGCGACGGCCGCGCGGTCTCGCTGCGGGCCGCGCGCAATGCTCTGTCGATGGCTTCGAGATCGTTTCCATCCTCCACCGTCTGCGTATGCCAGCCATACGCCTCGAAGCGTTTTGCGCAATCTTCCGTGAACGTGAGATCGGTCGCAGCAGCGAGCGAAATATGATTATTGTCGTAGAGGTAAATCAGCTTGCCTAACTTCAGATGGCCGGCGAGGCTGGCGGCTTCGGCGGAGACCCCTTCCATCAAGTCGCCGTCACTGACAATCCCATAAGTAAAGTGATCAACGATCTCGAACCCCGGACGGTTGTAGCGCGCAGCGAGATAGGCCTCTGCTATCGCCATGCCCACGCCGTTGCCGAAGCCCTGACCTAGCGGACCCGTCGTAGTCTCGACTCCCGGAGTCAAGCCCCGCTCGGGATGGCCGGGCGTATGGCTGCCCCACTGGCGGAACTGTTCGATTTGCTCGAGAGGGAGATCATAGCCGGTGAGATGGAGCATGCTGTAAAGCAGCATCGAGGCGTGGCCGGCGGACAGGACAAAGCGGTCTCGGTCCGGCCACGAGGGATTACGGGGATTATGTTTCAGGAAGCGTGTCCATAAGATATACGCCGCCGGCGCCAGTCCCATCGGCGCCCCTGGATGACCTGACTTCGCCTTTTCCACGGCATCGACGGAAAGCATGCGAATGGCATTGATGCAGAGCTGATCGAGTGATTCGCTCATAATGATAGTCTCTCCCTTGTTAAAGCCCGCTCACCACCGCTAACGGAATGTTAGCTCCCTTTGCCGAAGTAAACACAAACCACTCAACTTCCCTTGGCTAAAACACGGTCGAGATTGAAGGCCGCGCTGATAAGACCCAAATGGGTGAAAGCCTGCGGAAAGTTTCCCAGCGCCTCGCCAGAGTGACCGATCTCCTCCGCGTAAAGGCCCACATGATTAGCATAACCAAGCATCTTCTCGAACATCAAGCGCGCCTCTTCAACTCGACCGGCACGCGTCAATGCTTCGACCAACCAAAAGCTGCAGATACTGAAGGCGCCTTCGCGCCCGCTGATGCCGTCCACCGGATTATCATCGCTGGGCAAGTAACGATGCACCAGACTATCCATCGCCAAGCGGTCCTGGATCCGTTCCATCGTCTGGATCATGCGCGGATCGCTGGGCGAGACGAAAAAAACCAGCGGCATCAGTAGCAGGCTCGCATCCATCCGATCGGAGCCGTAGTACTGAACGAAAGCCCGGCAACTCTCGTTCCATCCGCGCTCCATGATTTCGCAATAAATTTCGTCGCGAGTTTTTAGCCAGCGCTCGTAATCCGCCGGGAAACTTCGTTTGTTGGCCAGCCGCACGCCGCGGTCGAGGGCGACCCAGCACATGAGTTTTGAGTAAACGAAATGACGCGGTTCGCCTCTTATTTCCCAGATTCCTTCGTCGGGCCTGCGCCAATTAGCGCAGACGTAATCGAGCAGCCGCTCGAGATTACGCCACAAATCATAGGAAATCGGCGCGCCATACTTATTGTACAGGTAGACCGAATCCAGCAGTCCGCCGTAGATGTCCAGCTGCGACTGCCGGTAAGCTCCATTGCCGATGCGCACCGGCTTTGAGTTTTTATAACCTTTCAAGTGGGTGAGACTTTCCTCTGTGAGCTGGGAAAGGCCGTCAACAGAATACATCGGCTGCAGAGAACCATCCGGGTTCAGCTCCCGGCATCTCTCTTCCAACCAGCCCATAAATTGACCCGCCTCCTCGTGAAACCCCAACCGTATCAACGCGTACAATGTAAAACTGGCATCCCGGATCCAGCAGTAACGGTAATCCCAGTTGCGAACGCCGCCGATCTCCTCGGGTAAACTAGTGGTAGCCGCCGCGACGATAGCTCCCGTTGGCGCGTAAGTAAGCAGCTTAAGCACGAGAGCGGATCGTTGCACCATCTCCCGCCAGCGCCCGGTATACCGGTTCTGGGACATCCAGCTCTTCCAAAAATCAATGGTCTCGTGAAACGCCGTCTCCCCCGTTTTCTCGGGAATAAGCAGATTGGCCTCGCTTCCCTGATCGACCTGACGGAGAAAAAATGTTGCCGTATTGCCGCGGGGTAGAGAAAACTCCGCAACGACGCCTGTGCCGTTGATGGTGAGCGGCACCGGCGAGGCCAATCCGACGGAGGCAGAAGGACTGACAAACGCGATGCCTTGAGGAAACGAATGAATCTCGTGCTTGTCGCGGGCGTAATTGAAGGCAGGAAAGCACTCCAAGCGGAAGCGCACGTGCCCTGCTACAGTGCTGACCCGCCGAATGATCTGATGATAGTTCGGCGGCCTGTAGCGCAGGCTGCGCCCCTCGATGGGCATGAAATCAATAAGCTCAGCAATCCCGTCGGTAGTAAAAAAACGGGTGATCAGTACGTTGGTATCCGGCAAGTAAAGCTGTTTACAGCGCTCCGGGGATACCGCGCTGATCTTAAAATATCCTCCCTTTTCATCATCCAGGATAGCGGCGAAGACGCTGGGTGAATCAAAGTGGGGCAGGCAGCACCAATCGATCGAGCCGTCGATACCCACCAGCGCTACGGTGTGAAGGTCGCCGATAATGCCGTAATCCTCAATGGACTTGTAAGACACTTCTATTCTCTCTTAGCAGATCAAACACACTGCCATGACTGGCGCGCGATTGGGAGCTTTTAACTTGATGTTAACACAATCAAGATTGGCCGCCAGTTCCTCAGTGAACAGAACTGACTATTTTTTCAGCCCCACGCGGCGCAGCAGTGGCAGAGTATTCGCCAGCACCTTTTCCAGCGACGAGTCACAGGCAAATCGCAGGTAGCGGAGATCAGCCGGTGTGTCGATGTCGAACCATGTAGGCAGGAGGTGATAATCAATTTTCAGAGAGGCGAGCTTATCCTGGGTCTGCGCCAAGACTGCGCTATGGCTCCATCTCATGCCTTGAAAGATTTGCGGCGTCGGTTGATTGCAGCCCACCAGATAGTAACCCCCGTCGCGACTCGGCCCCAACACAACGCGTTGATTCGATGTCGCTAAAAAAGCGTAGGCCTCGGCGAAATAGCGCAGCGGCAACGGGGGCAAGTCGCCGCCGATGAGGACGATATTTCTGTGGCCTATGTCGAAAAGCCGTTTAAAAGCTGCTTCCATCCGGGCGCCGAGATCGGCACCTTCTTGAGGAAACAGGCGAAAGCAAGGCGGCGCAAGATTTTCCATCAGCAAGCGCGCGTCGTCGGGCGCGAACGCGAGATAAAAATCAGCTGCATCAAACTCCTGAAGGTGCTTTAGCTGATCCACGAGCAGCGCCCGAGACAACTCCGCAGCCTCTTCGGCGGTGACCGCGGGTAGTAAGCGCGTTTTGACCTCGCCGGCCACCGGCGCCTTGGCCATCACCGCGAGAGCGTTAGCGGGCATCGCCATAGTAACGTTTCAAACGAACCGGCGAGACGCCGACGAGATAAAGCAACTTAAGCAGCCACATCTTCAAAATCGTTCGCCATATCCCCTGTTTTTCCCAGCGCCGCGCTG